>WNFI01419537.1_pt1 | contig 11010 bp, 9 predicted proteins | sample 5400471 | NCBI WGS metagenome assembly WNFI01 (sample SAMN13153348, study PRJNA577476) | soil metagenome | isolation source: 100 cm saprolite on Douglas fir-dominated hillslope | place: USA:California | collected 2013-09-17 | reverse complement strand
GCCTTCGCTTCTTGATTGGATAACGGCGTCGGCTCGTTTGACCGAGCAGATTCGCCGATTCTGCTTTGGGTTATGAACGCCGCGCTCATCGCTTTCCCCGTCGTTCGAACTCCAGCCATTCCTGCTAAAGACAGGGCAACGCGGAAGGTTGTGGTATACTGGTTTCGTATCAAGACGCGAGCATACTTCGCTCGCACCAACCGAGCCCCAAGGGCCACGGTGGGACGCCACACTGGCGGATGCGCCCGAAAGAGGGAAAATGCAGAACTTACAACAGCACATAGCAAAATGTTTGCGCAACACGATGGAGCGACGTCTAACCTTTCTATTAAAGACGGATGAACTTTGTTTCGCTCCGCTCGTTTACGAACTGTCGCTGATCGATTTGTTGAACGGCATTTTTCTGCTCGAAGGCCAGAGTGAAACCATTGGTGCCTACGCCGGAGCGGTGAAATTCATTATCGCCGTCGTCGGGAAAGACGAAGCATGGCGCAGGCCGGAACCGAAAGAGACGCCTGGTGTAGTACAGGAATCGGTCCATTGATCCGGGATCGCCGTGGATAAGTGCGCATTACACCCGAAAACTGGAGCCCCGGCGCAATGGGAAACCTGTGCCCCTACGATTTTGCGGATAACCCTTGACAAATTTTCAAGGTTCTGGTATTCTAAAGGTCGAAAAAGTGAAGGGGTTCTACGGACCCTTCAAGGTCGATTGCGGGGGTAAACCCGGCGACCTTACGCATCCGGCACCGAACACGCAAGTTAGTTAGGCGTGCTTCTCCCTCCTGCGGCTCCATCCCACGGAACATAAATGATTAATTGCGGGCGCATAAGTGCGTCCGATACCCGGCAGCGCATTATGCGTAGTCGGTGCGGCTGACTGTGGCGACATGGCGGTCGAGATTCGAAACAGGAGAACTATATGAACTCAAAAGTAAAGAAAGACATGACAAGGAAAAGTAGCAAGAACACTTTGTTCACCCAAGGAAGCGATGAAAGAAAAGAAGGCAGCATAACACAGCGTAGGACCGCAGCGGCTGGCGGGAACAGCGGCAGAATTCAAGACGGCGGGAAAGACCGCGAGGACAAATCTATGAAAAAAGATGCAAACAAGCAGTCAGGTAGCAGTCCGACGAGCCCGACGGAAACGTCAAAGCGTGCGAAGAAGCCCGCACATCCCGAGGACAATCAACCGTGGTTCGTAGTGGACAAGGAAGGATTACGAAAGACTTTGTCCCGCAAGGGCAAGGCTTTCGCGATTTACGAGCTACTTCAGAATGGGTACGACGAGGCGAGCACGAAACTCGAAGTCACCCTGACCGAACCAAAGAACGGAAAATCCACCCTGGTCTGCATTGACGACGCACCAGGTGGATACGTTGACCTTTCGAATGCTCACACTATGTTTGGTGAGAGCAAGAAGAAGGCAGACGTTCACAAGCGGGGGCGTTTCAATGTCGGAGAGAAGTATGTCCTGGCGTTGTGCGATGCTGCGACAGTCACCTCGAAGACAGGCAGGATCATCTTTAAGAAGGATGGCACACGCAGTCACGACAATGTCAAGACAAAGACTGGAACGGAATTCCGTGGTGAGTTGCCGCTAACTCAGGAAGAGTACAACGACATGGTCAGGAAGGTTAAGCTGGTGATCCCTCCAGTCACAACCATCTTCAACGGCGTGGAGATTCCGAAGCGTAAAATACTTCACGAATTCTCTGTATCGTTGCCCACCGAGGTTCCAGATAAGAACGACATCCTTCGCAGTCGGAAGCAGAGCACCAAGGTTCGACTGTATGAAGTACCGAAGGACAAGGCGAATCTCTATGAGATGGGGATGCCCGTGGTCTCGATTGACTGCAAGTGGTCAGTTGATATTCAGCAGAAGGTGCCACTCAACATCGAAAGAGATAATGTCACACCGTCGTACTTGAAAGCTGTTTTCGGTGCGATTGTGAACGAGAAAGGGGACGATATCTCGGACGAAGATGCCGCAGCCGCATGGATTACCACGGCGATGGAAAGCGACAAGCTAAAGCCCGAAGCTCTCCACAAGGTGTTCACAAAACGTTTCGGCGAAGGGGCTGTGCTCTACGACCGTGACGACATCGGTTCAAACAAGGAAGCCGTTGCAGTAGGACGAACTGTGGTGCCGAGAGGCGCATTGACTCCAGTGATGCGAAAGAACCTGATGAAGGCTGGCGTCAAAAAGGCGGGTGAGGAATTCTCAACCGATATCGAAGCACCTAACGGCGTCATTCCTGATAACCAGCTGACAAAGCCGCAGCTTCGTTACAAGCAGTTCATCGAAGAGCTTGCTCCACTCGTACTCGAAAAGAGCAAGTTGAAAAAGGTAGTCTTCGCCAACGATCCAGATTCGGACGTACTTGGTTGCACGAACTGGTCGCCCAGAGACTACATCTTCACAGTTAACGTTGCTCATCACGATGTTGGGAATTGGGAACGCAACTACGACCTGTTTATCCATGAACTAGCCCACTTCTACGTTCGCCGCAATGATCATCTGTTCGAAGACTTCTATCATGCGACGACCAGGATCGGTGCGAGACTGGCTCAGGTCGCTCTGAAACATCCTGAGTTGTTTCCGACGAGCGTCAAAAGAGCCATAGCAGCGTAACTTCAACTCCCGCTGCCGGATGCGGGCGAATCGCGAAATCCGGCACAAATTCGAGTCGGCGTGAAAGGCCGCCGGGACGTTGAAGCTGCCTAATGAAGCAGCAATTACTCAGGGCAAATTAAATGAACCATATTTCAGAATTCGAATCGTCGGGAAGCTCTCCTGGAATTTCATGCGCAGTTGACGGCTGCACGACGGTCTGCAGTTTGCCGCCTGATGCTTCCCTAACCGGCAGGTCGCGATTCATTTGTCACAATCATTTTCGCCAGGTCCAGGTCCAAACGTTCCAACAGTACGTTCCCGCACGAAGAAATTATGATCCGAGCAAAGATAGACAGGACGCTCAGGTCCATTTCCAGGAATACCAATTCGAAGCTAAGAAAACGAAGCGCGACGACCAGGCGCATGAATTCAGGCCGAAACGATTTCGCATAGCTCTACCGCGCTTCGATGCGAATGGCACGCCTGTCCCTCCGGGCCTTAATGCTCAAATAGACTTCGATGTGTCTCTGCCAGAAGGCTGGTTCGATTCTTATCCAGCTGGTGATCCTCGCGGTCTGCCTGATCCATTGAAACTAAGCCTCGCCGACGAATCAGAGTGGAGTCAACAGGCGCGAAAAGCTGAACTCAAGGTGCAAGCCGAGACGCAAAAGATCAACTTCAAAAAGTGGGTGAGCGAAAATCTGCCGCCTGACGAACAGCCGGGTCCAGACGGTTACAAGCTGTTCTTTGGCGTAGCTCGTCCCTTCAAGCCCGAACGGGAATTTGGCACGAAGGACTCGACCGTGTTCTATCGTGGTCCATCGCTCGTAGATTTACCGCAAAAAGAATTCGTGGCGGCGTGCGCGGACAGAAAGAAACTCAAGCGAGCCACGATCAAACTTCTGCACGAAATCAGATTTTTCAGCCTTGGCGAATCTGTCTACATCGGTCCTATGGACCCGAGGGACACCTGCCCTCGTTGCGGATGCCAGTTCTACACTCGGGACGACAACGGTGTTCTGCGCTGTCACGATTGCCATCTTCATTTGCCGGAATCAGAACCAGAGTCGGAAACAGAAGAAAGTGATGTGGTCGACCGAGGTGAGCGCGCGATAGAGCGCAATCTCCCTGAGAGCAAATTGTATGACCCGAGTGCCGGCCGTTGGTTACGGTCGCTCACACCCGAACAGTTCGTTGGTGGCCTGATCAAGTTGGGCCGCTTCAGACGGCTACCTCTGGGTACCAACCTCAAGAAAGCGGCTGGCAGCTACCAAATTCTTGTCGATGGCTTGTTGCCGAGAGACGTCGCGCAGCAGACAAGTGAGAAGCCTGCGACGATCAAGAGCAGGGCGGACGACGTATTCGACGCTGCGACCAATGATGAAGAATTGAAGGTCACAGCCGAAGACGTTCTTGCTCTCAAGTTGTTGAAGGAGAAGCATTTGTCGCAGAATCCCTCTCGGGATTCCTATCTTGTGAGGGAGGGCGACTAATGTTCGTTTTATTTTTCAACCGCGACGGCCTGGTTGGTGTTCGTGCGCCACAGGACGCCGCCGACAGCGCGACAGCGAAGGCGGACGTGGAATTCCTTCAACGGATCACTGGCCCGCTCCAGGCATTTAACGACGAGATCCTGAAGATCGAAGCCGAATTCAGGCAGCAAAGCCCGGTATACGAAAAGGAACAAGAGCGACGAGCCGAGCAGGAAGAGCTCGTCTGGATCGACTTTTTTCACGTCCACGATGATCTACAAATGACCGAGGCTAACAAAAATATCTTGAAATCAGCTCTTAAGCTCGAAGGTAAGCCGCTGACCGCAGCAAATTTAGAATGGGCGCTGCTGATGGACCGCGGCAATCTCACGAAGTGAAGGGAATCCGCCACGGTGGAACAAGATCAACAGGAGAACAACACGGAAGAACTAATTAAACAGTTCCAGCAGATAGCAGAACGAATAGCAGCACTCGAACAAAGTGTCGCTGACATGGAAGTGCAGATTGGGGCGGTTCAGGCGAGCACGATTGAAACGGAAATAAACTCACACGGCTTGTTTCCTGGGCGTCGAGGTTAATCCGCATCCATAAGTTTTGAATTCAAAAGTTTAGGGAGTTCAGTTACGGCGACTGGATTTCCTGCCCACTAGAGCCAATAGGCATGAGGGTTAAAGCCGAAAGAAAGGTGGTGATTTTACTTAATAGGAGAATTTTATGCAGCGTATAGGAAAAGTAGTTTGGTATTCAGAGAAGCGCGGATTCGGCATATTGTCCGCTCCCGCTGCTGACGGGGCGGCGGAACAATTCTACGTCCATGTCAGCAAGATTGTTAAGTCGCCTGCGGTAATCCTTCAGGGACAGCAAGCAGCATTCACAGTAGGTTTGCCACCAAGACGCGAAGGTGACTTGCCGATGGCGGTAAACGTCACGATCAGTGATGCACCTCAAGCAACCGGCGGTGTTCAGTGATTAACGTCGAACAGTTGACGCAACTTAATAGAGAAGCCAGGGCGAACGGAACGACGCTCAACCTGATAGCTATCGCAAATGAACACAACATGGGGGTTCGTGAAATTCTCGAATTGCAATCAGTGGCGTTTGCTCAGATCAACAAGGAAGAGCAGGAAAAACAGAATGGCGAACCTGAGCTTGCGCAACAACCGATACAACGGACGAGCGAAATTGCACAGCCGGAATCGGCGCTCGGGCAAATTCAAATAGACCCTTATCCAAATGTTCCAGCAGAATTGAAGCAGCATACAGGCTGGCTTACGTGGAAAGGCGGCACTGATAAACAGCCGTTCCAATCGGGAACGTCAATCCCTGCATCAACCAGCAACCCACAGCATCTTGTTAGCTACGACACTGCGGTTCAGAACATTCAAAAAGGGTTGGGCTATCCACATCTAGGCTTCGTTCCGGCACATCCCATTTTTGGTTTGGATATGGATTCGTGCCGTGATCCTGAGACAGGCGAGCTACAAGGTTGGGCGATAGAACTATTGAAGTTGTTGCCCGAGACCTATACAGAGGTAACGCCTTCGCAGGGCGGATTACGTCCGTGGATCAAGATCAGTAACGTTGATCGAAAGAAAACGACGTTCAAGATTGATGCTGCTGAAACGATTCCTACTAAGAACCCGCAGGTTGAGGTTCTTGCGAAGAACTACGGGACCATCACCGGGCAACAATACGGAAATAGCTCAGTGATCGCTGAAGTTACCGAAGAGCAGTGGACAAAGATTGCAGAATATCTGCGTTCACTGGCTCCGAAGACTGAAGCAAAGACTTCATCGGGTTCACAATTCAGCACGCCTGAATACGTCCAGAAAATCACGGCAAAGGATGGCGATATCAATGCTGTCTTGGCTGTCCTTCCGGACGTACAGGAAGGCGGTAGAGATAACTTCCTAGCGTCTGTGCTAGGCAAGCTTCACCAAGCTGAATGGTCAGATCAAAATGTTCTTGCCGCTGCGGAGCGAATCAACCAAGAGAAGTGCCATCCGCCGATTGGAGACCCGGAGCGGATTGCACGTTCGATATGTCGCTATGAGGTAAAGAAACCGTCACAGATTTTGTTGGGCGGCGTTCCTGTCGGAACTGCGCCTCACGTCCAGGTAAAGACTGAACCGCAACAAGACACGATAAACTGGCAAAGTCAGTTTCGTTCCGTAGACGAGATGGAAGACGGCCCGATTGTTATGGTCATCAACGGGGTGTTACAGGAAGGAATTGCCTTCATCGGTGCAAATCCAGGCGATGGTAAAACCTTGGTTGGGTTGGCATTTGCTAAGGCTATTTCGACAGGCACGCCATTGTTTGACATGCCGCAGCACGATGTTCCAGAGCCGCGAACAGTCATCTATCTTATTCCCGAATCACGGGATCGTGCATTTAGGATACGCTGTGAGGCGTTCCAGATGCCGAAAGAAAAAATGAAGTTTATGGCACGAACGATCTCCGCTGGAGTTCCGCTCGAATTGGGAAACCCATATCTATTGGAAGCCGTTCGTCAAACGAACCCGGTTGTGTTCTTGGATACTGCTAGCCGATTTATGAAAGGCACAGACGAGAACGCGGCGGCACAGAACCGACTGCTGGTAAATGATGTAATTGGTTTACTAGCGGCTGGTGCTGTCACAGTCGTGCTCGTCCATCACGCAACCAAGGAAGCAAAGCAAAAGAAGGCGGCGATGACCTTGGAAAACATGCTCCGTGGCTCATCGGACCTTGGCGCTATGTGCGACCAGGCCTACGGTATCCGTAAGGATATGGTGCTGTACGCAAACGGCAACGGACCTATGGAAATCGACCTGGTTAATTTGAAAGACCGAGAAGACGTAGGCACGCTAACTTCGATTCGTTTGGCGGCGAGTTACAAGAAACAGGACTCAATCTTCCCCGTGTCTTACATCAATGAAAAGCACAATTTCCAGGTAATCAACGATAAGGAGGCGTTCAAACGCAACGTTGACTCCCTGGTCGGAATGGTAGTGCAAGACCCGAACCTGCCGGAGAAGGAACTGGCAGCACGAACTGGTATGAGTGCATATACCGTTAAGAACTACCTCAACGGTCGGGGCTGGCATCGTGTCCAAGGTGGTGCCGATGGGGCTTCACCGTGGCACCAAGATAACGGCGACATTTGCCCTTTTAAGAAATCAAAGAAGGGCTCCGCTGTCGTTGATCTGGAGAAGCGGTCTAAGCCTGGTATTGCTGAGGCTGTCGCGTACCTCAAGGAACGGTCAAAGGACTTCCCCGCTGTCGAAGAGGAAATCCTACAGGGGGCAGATCGGCAGGGCCTTCCTGACGGATTGCTCCGCAGAGCCAGGAAACGCCTGGGGATCAAGATAGAGAGCGGTATGTGGCTCATTCCCGAGCCGGAAGTCAGTGCTACCGTGAATTAAATTAACCAAAGTGCATACCGTGGAACGAACACCCGGTTCTAGTTACCGGGTTGTTCGCTTCACGGTCTGTTTGTACGTGGATCGAACCGTGAAACGACCGTTCACGGTCATCCCACGCTTCGGGCTACGGTGTCGCTTCCTTTCAACTTTGGACTCAGACCGAAAGACGTGCACCACCATTCTCGAAATGATCTGTCGAATTACGAATTTTTGACGAACTCGGTCACAAAATAAGACAAAAGCTTTATAAATCAACGAGGTACAGCGACAATCACCTCGTTGGATAAGCCGATTGGCCCGATTCAGACCCACTTTCGTGTGCGACGTTTCCCTTAAAAATGGTCTCTCCAAGCATGAACTTTGTCGGATGTCGGTCATAAATACTCATAAGTTATTATACATCAATGCGTTAAGTCGAAAAATCAGCTAAATTTCGTCACGATTCGGGCTATTCCCGCTTTGTCCCCAGAACACTTTGTGCCTAGGCATACCTATTGTTCAAGATTTTTTTCAGGACAATCCTGTAAAACGTACTGTCAACGCACAGAGTTCCCCCAGGACGCGATCTCCGGGGGGATGACAATCGGGGATCGGTTCGGGAGAACGGCTGTCCTGGCTTAGGCCGTGGTCTACACCTGTGATTTCATACCGGGCAGATCGAGATCACGGGACAGGTCGGAGCCGGCGCGGGTAGGAGTTTTCGGGAGGGCCGGGCGACCTGAATGGTACGATTCGCCGGGAGCGGGCTCAAAGGTGGGAGATTTTAACCCAACGGCTAGGTAAGGGTTGTCTTTTTGAGAGTTCTCAGAAGGACAGCAAATCGGGGTGAAACGGTCAAGAAAACAAGACGGTTATGCCGCCTGTTCTGACAGGGTTTTATGGACAAGGCTCCGGCTGCAACGGAGGGCCAGGGCAATCTCACGAATGGTCAAGCCTTCCGAACGAAGCGTGGCGAGCCTGCCAGCGTCAAGAACGACGGGTTTACGGCCCACGTGAAAACCTTTGGCCCTACGATTAGAGATTCCAGCGCGTACCCGCTCTCGAATCAAATCCCGTTCGAACTCGGCCATTGCAGAGATGATGCCAAACATTAAGCGGCCTGCCGGGGTGCTTAGGTCTAGCGATTCCTTGAGGCTGATGAAGGCGATGCCGAGCGATTCGAATTCGGCCAGGGAATTTACAAGGTGTTTCAATGACCGCCCAAAGCGGTCCAGCTTCCAGACTAGGACGGCATCAAGCTTGCGCCGATGAGCATCAGCAACGAGTTTGTTGAGTTCTGGCCGTGAATCCTTCGATCCGCTAACCCCGACATCGACGTATTCGCCTATGATTTCCCATCCTCGACGTTGGCAATGCTCGCGCAGTTCCCGCAGTTGCATCTCGGGGTCTTGGCCTTTGTCAGATGTGGATACGCGGGCATAGAGCGCAGTTCTCATGGCTTCACCTTTCGTGGGCGGCCGCCGAGTTTACCGTTTGCCGCAGAAGACTTTGCTTTCTTCTTCGACTTTCGGCTACCGAGCAATCGCATCGCTTCGGAGATTAACTTCTTTTCGTTCACGGTTTAACTATAAGCTATCCGTTAGGTTATGTCAAGAGAATGTTGCAATGATTTGGGGCTTCCGCAACGAATTAGCAATTGCAAACGAGAGATGTTCGCGTGTCGATAAGAATTTGCCGACCGGGGACCGTGGGCAATTCCGTCCGGTTGTGTGAACTTTTCCCAGCTGAATTTTTCTGGGGAGAGAAAAACTTTTTGGGGGCGGGTGGGAGTCCAGGGAGTGGCAGGTCCCCCAGGCCGTCTCTTTTCTGTCGAAAGTGTATGCGTGGCATCTTTTCTACCAGCATTTGACTGTGACGTTGAAGATAAAGCACTTACCAGAATAACCGGGTCTGATAACACGAGCGCAAAAAAAAAGATTTTCCGACTGTCGTAAAGCACCGTACGGAGTTAGTTGAACGCTGCCAAAGCGTCGGAACATGCGCCACATCAACGGGCCATTCGCCCGGCCACTGATCGTGTTGATGTATCGGTAGCACGGTGCTACCAAAATAAGATGCAGCTACCTGACAAGGCCGTCGGGCGTTTTCATTTTGAGCCGGCGTAGACCGCCAAGAAGTCGCCACATATGCCGACCGCGTATCTCTGACAGTTAATCTTGGAGATCTGGTCACAACTTAGATCGCAGGTTCAGCAATTCCAAACATGCCGATGGAAACCTGCCCCAAGTCACGGCTCAACCGTGCGGGAAATCGGAACTTCGGAACGAGCAGCGCAGCGAACACTGCGTCAACGGACACTCGCCGGGGTCATGTAAACGGGATACGCCGCCAACTCGATAGCGGCACAAGCCAAAGCAAGTCTGCCAGGCACTCCGGAATCCACTGTCGGATGCCGCCAGTTCTAGCGAGGAAGAGAGGCAAGTGCATGACTCGCAGGACTGGACAGAACCCGAAGGTGCGTGTCGGTAAACGCGCCAACGGGCAGAAGTACTTCTTTTTTCAGTACTGGATTGACGCCCCAGGACAAGAAGAAAGAAAGCGTCAAACGGAAGTAATCGGACCAACAAGCCTGATGACGAAGAGCGAAGCCGAGCGGAAGAGAGTGGAGTTCATCTTGAAGCTGGAACTCAATTCAAGTGAATACCAACTCCCTTCCTCCCAGACCTTCGCCGACGCGGTGTCGCACTACCGGGAAGTTTTCGCCCCCAGAATGCTTCGACCGTCCACATTTTCAGTTGCGGACGGGCATCTCAAGACTCATCTCGAAGCTGACTGGAAGGACGTTCCGATAGAGCACATCAACATTGATTCAGTGAACGAATGGATTTGGAAGAAACGAGAGAAAGGTCTCTCTTGGGTGACCATAAAGAACGTTCTGCGGACTATGCAGCGTGTTCTGTCGGCATTCTCGAAGGACAAGAAACCTCCCTTCTCCCAAAGCGGACTTGCAATTCCTGAGCGTGACAAGTTGCAGATGAAGATACACAGCCGTCGAAAAGTATCTTTCTCGTGGGCTCAAGCCGAGCAAATCGCCGAGCGCGTTCGCAAATTGGACGGGCTGGGCGATGCTCGCCGAGAACGGTATGCGACCCTGTTTCTTCTTGCAGCCGCCTCGGGCTTGCGGTTCAGTGAGCTACTTGCACTCAGGGTCAATGACCTTGACTTCGGTGCGAGCACGATTCGAGTAGAAGAATCCTCAGACCAGCGGAGCGCGGGAAAGATTGGGCCGTGTAAGAACGCAACGGCCTATCGGACAGTGCTCTTGCGTGACCCTGAGGGTCAGAAGGCAATGTGGAGCTTGAAGCGGTTCGTAGGACAGGCTGCAAGCCCCAAAGCTCTCATCTTCCGCTCGAAGAGTGGTGGCCCTCTTCGTGCGACCAACATCCTGAATCAAGGTCTACATCCGGCTCTCGAAGCTCTGGGTATGGAGAAGTCCGGTATGCATGCCTTTCGACGCGGCTGCAACCGTCGATGGGAACTCGCTGGTATCAAC
>WNFI01244904.1_pt1 | contig 11010 bp, 10 predicted proteins | sample 5400471 | NCBI WGS metagenome assembly WNFI01 (sample SAMN13153348, study PRJNA577476) | soil metagenome | isolation source: 100 cm saprolite on Douglas fir-dominated hillslope | place: USA:California | collected 2013-09-17 | reverse complement strand
GATGGCGAGCCGGATTGGAACCGTGACCGCATGAGCGCAACGGCAGCTACCACAACTGTGAGCGTTGCGCCCGAGCCGGTGCTGCTGGAGGGCGACGACCTCGTGCAGCGCTACACGCTGCCGCGGGAAAACCTGTTCCAACCGGCGCTGCAGGTATTGGCGCTCAACGGCGTCAGCCTGCAACTGGCGGCGGGCAAGAGCCTCGGCGTGGTCGGTGAATCCGGTTCCGGCAAATCCACGCTTGCGCGCGCGGTGATGGCGCTGGAGACGCCGACGTCCGGTTCGGTAAAATTGCTCGGGCGCGACCTGCATCGTCTGCCCGCAGGCGAACTTCGCAGCGCCAGGCGCGATTTCCAGATGGTATTTCAGGATCCCTACGGCTCGCTGGATCCTCGTCAGACGGTTGCGCGCATCGTCGCCGAACCGCTGACCGCGCTCGGCCGGGTCGATCGCGCCGGGCAGCGCGACCGCGTCGCTGCGGTGCTGAAGCAGGTGGGCCTTCGCGATGCCGACATGGACAAGTTTCCGCACGAATTCTCCGGCGGCCAGCGCCAGCGCATCGCCATTGCGCGCGCCCTGATCACCCAGCCCAAACTGATCGTCGCCGACGAGCCTGTCAGTGCGCTCGATGTCTCGGTGCAGGCGCAGGTTCTCAATCTCCTGGAAGACCTGCAGGACGAGTTCGGATTGAGCTACGTCCTGATCAGCCACGACCTGGCGGTAGTGGAATATCTCTGCGACGAGATCGCGGTAATTTACCTCGGGCGCATCGTCGAGCAGGGAAGGCCGGAGGATCTCTTCGGCGCTTCCGCGCATCCCTACACGCGCGCGTTGCTCGAAGCCGTGCCGCGCACCCGTCCCGGCCGTGAGCGGCGACGCCGCGGCGCGCCGGCGATTGCGTCGCAATCGGTGGGGGCGACCGGTTGCGCCTATGCCGGGCGATGCCCCTTCGCCGATGCGCATTGCCGCGCGGTCGCGCCGCTGGCGCGTAGTGTCGGACCCGGGCATATTGCGACCTGTCACCACGCCGAGACCATGATGGTGCTGCCTCCCCTGGTGGGCGAGACGTGATAGCTTGATGCAACGGATGTTAGATTGACGTGCTGTTCGATTCGTCCCGTTTGAGGAGCGTTTGTATGTCCAGGAAGCTCATTCTGATCGCCGCTGCAGCGATGGCGGCGCTGTCCCTGCTGCCGCCGTCTGTTTCGGCGCAAGGCAAGAAAGACAGCGTCGTGATGGGCATGACGCTGGAGCCGCCCGGGCTCGACCCGACCAGCGGCGCTGCCGCGGCTATCGCCGAGGTCACGCTCTACAACGTGTATGAGACGCTGACCAAGATCAAGGAAGATGGTTCGGTTGCGCCGCTGCTCGCCGAGAGTTTTGAAGCCGCACCGGACCTGAAAACCTACACCTTCAAGCTGCGCAAAGGCGTGACCTTCCAGAACGGCGAACCGTTCAACGCGCAGGCGGTGAAATTCTCCTATGAGCGGGCGGCGGACCCGGCCAGCACCAACAAGGACAAGAGCCTGTTCCAGAGTATCGCTGCGATCACCACGCCGGACAGCGATACCGTTGTGATCACGATGAAAAACCCCGAGCCGAATTTGCCGTTCCTGCTCGGGCAGGCCTCGGCCTCGCTCGTGGAGCCGAAGAGCGCGCCCACCAATGCCACCAAGCCTGTCGGCACCGGGCCGTTCGTGCTGGCGGCCTGGGCCAAGGGGTCGTCGATCACGTTGACCAAATGGCTGGAATACCGCAACGCGGCGGCGATCAAGCTCAACAAGGTCGTGATCCGCTTCATCAGCGATCCCTCAGCGCAGGTGGCCTCGCTGCTTTCGGGCGATGTCGACGCTTTTCCCCGCGTGGCCGCGGCGCGCAGTCTGCCGCAGTTCAAGGCCGATCCGAGGTTCACCGTTCTGATCGGCGGCTCGCGCGCAAAAACTATCCTCACCATCAACAACAAGAAGAAGCCGTTCGACGATGTGCGGGTGCGGCGTGCGATCCTCGCTGCGATCGACCGCAAGGCCGTGATCGAAGGCGCGTCCGACGGCTTCGGCGTTCCGATCGGTAGTTTCTACGCCCCGGGCTCGCTCGGCTATATCGACACCACAGACATCAACCCCTTCGATATCGAGAAGGCGAAGAAGCTGCTGGCGGACGCCGGTGTCACCACGCCGCTGGAAGTCAGCCTCAAGCTTCCGCCGCCGGCCTATGCGCGGCAGGGCGGCGAGGTGATCGCGGCGGAGCTTGCCAAGATCGGCATCGTTGCCAAAATCGAGAACCTGGAATGGGCGCAGTGGCTGTCGTCGGTGTTCAATGGCCCGCACAATTACGATCTCACCATCGTCTCCCATGTCGAGCCGTTCGATCTCGTGAAATACACCGAGGACAATTACTATACCGGCTACAGGTCGGAAGCCTTCAACGCGCTGTACAAGTCGATCACGGAAGCCACGACCGAGGCCGATCGCGCCCGGCTTCTGGGTGGCGCCCAGCGCTTGCTCGCAACCGACGCCGCGGCCGGTTTCCTGTACCAGCCGCAATTAATCAGCATCACGAACAAGAAGCTGAAAGGCGTGTGGGCCCAGGTACCCCAGTTCGAAAACGATTTTTCGGAGTGGGGATGGGAATGACCCCGGAAACGTGAAGCGTCATATCGAAATAGATGAAGTGGACTGACGGCCGGAGCGCGCCGGGAAATCAAATAAAATCTGAACCAACAATTGCAGCTTCGAGCAGCAGGGCTTTCCGCCCGGAGTTCGACAGCTGGCAGCCCACTCATTCCCGCAGGACGCCGCTATCGTGACAGAAATCCAGTCTCCGCCGCAATTCTCGCTCTCCAAGGACAAGATCCGGGTTCTGCTTCTGGAAGGTGTCAACGACAGTGCCGTGAACACGATGACGACCGCCGGCTATTCCAGCGTGACGCGCTTGTCGAAGGCGCTCGATGGCGAAGCGCTGAAGCAAGCCATCAAGGGTGTGCACTTGCTCGGCATCCGGTCGCGCACGCAGATCACCGCAGACATTCTCGAGGCAGCGGACAGGCTGATCGCGATCGGGTGCTTCAGCGTAGGCACCAACCAGGTTGATGTCGACGCCTCCAGGCGGAACGGGATTCCGGTCTTCAATGCGCCTTTCTCCAATACGCGAAGCGTGGCGGAACTGGTCATCGGCGAGATCGTCTTTCTGCTGCGCCGGATTGTCTCGCGATCCAACGCCGCGCATGATGGCCAATGGGAAAAGTCCGCGACCGACAGCCATGAGGTCAGGGGCAAGACGCTCGGCATCGTCGGTTACGGCAACATCGGCTCGCAACTTTCATATCTTGCGGAAGCGATGGGCATGAGGGTGATCTTCTACGACCATACCGACAAGCTTCGCCATGGCAACACGGAGCCGACGGCCAGCCTGCACGAACTCCTGGCGCAGAGCGACGTCGTCAGCATGCATGTGCCCGAAACGGCGGCGACCCAAGGAATGATCGGTCGGGAAGAGATCCAGGCGATGAAGCCCGGTGCCTTTTTCATCAATAACAGCCGCGGCACCGTCGTCGATCTGGACGCACTCGCCGATGCGCTGCGCGAGGGCAGGCTGCGCGGCGCCGCCGTCGACGTCTTTCCAGTCGAGCCGGGCTCGAACAAGGAACGCTTCACGTCGCCGCTGCAGGGGGTGGACAACGTCATCCTGACGCCGCACGTCGGAGGTTCGACCGAGGAGGCGCAGGAGCGCATCGGCGCCGAAGTCGCACGCAAGCTCGTCGACTACAGCGATACGGGATCGACGATGGGCGCGGTGAACTTTCCCCTGGCGCACTTGCCAGCGCGACCGCTCGGCACGCGTTTTATTCAAGTTCAGCGTAACCTGCCGGGCATGCTCGGACGGCTGAACGAAGTGCTCGCGCGTCACGCCGTCAATATTGCGGCTCAATACTACGAGACCCACGCCGACGTGGGCTATGTGGTGCTGGACGCGGACGCCTCGGCGGCGGACAGCCAGCGCGTTCTCGCCGACATCCGGGCGCTGGAAGGAACGATCCGCGCGCGGTTACTCTACGAACATAAGGGATGAGAAGGGTCCTGGCGAGTTTTTAAGGCGGGTCGCGGACCAGACGAAGCTTGTGTGAGCCGCAGTCGCAAGTCGAAAGCCTTCGAATTGCCAAGGGTGAGCTGTCGGCTAACGGGAGAGGGTGGCGCTGCCGCGTCGCGCCGGAAGACCGGCGACCCACGGCCAGCCCCATGCGCGCAAGCAGATTGCGGGGGACATTCATTGACAATATTTTCGCTGAGCTGTGTGTCCGGCTCCAGCGAGCGGGCATTCCCGTCAAGCGGGCGTCGCTGCATATTCTGATCCACCACCCGCAATGGCTTGGCGCGCGGATGATGTGGGCGGACGGGATGCGCGAGGCCGAGATTGCGAGGGTCGACTACGATACCTGCTTTGCCGCGGCTTGCAGCAAGAAACGGCATCGTCCGTGAAAACCAAAAGGATCGACGAAGATTGCCAATACTTTCGCCGCGGGCGACTTTTCGACGGCGTTCACCGCGGTGCAGGGTGCCGATATGCTATGCGCTGAGCATCATTGGCTAACGGGATCCGCTGCTGTCGCGCGGGGAGATGGTGTGATCAAGGTAACAGAGCAACTTGTTTCCTGAACTGCTCGACCAGGAGAACGCCCTGCGAAAAATCGCTGGCCGAACAGGTTCAAGGTGGAAAGGTCTCTCTCCTCGAACGAAATACCCAGATCCAACGGCTTCATTCGAAGATCGTCGACGAAGAGCAGAGCAGGTCGCTCCGACGGCCGCGGCCGCGATACCGTTGGTGGTAACGCAATGGCGGCTGTCCAATCCGGAGGCCTGCACGCGGCTCGGAGGGAATTCCACGAATTGTTACTGAAACGGATAAGTCTCACAAGCGGCCGGATGCGTGACGGAGCCTGACTTTACGAGACGATTCTTCGGGTTTTTTATTCGACAACCTGGACCCAATCGCCCTTTGTGTTCTTCATGTCACGGTAACTCCTCCCGGTATCCCAGTCTATGCATTCTCTTGCGTCGTTGGAGGCATTGCTCTCACATGCCTTGCGCCGCGTGATGTTGCCGGCGGCATCTTGAATGACTGTGGCGATCCCCAGCCTGCTACCCGCAAGCAAATCTGCCACGGTCATGATGCATTCTCTGGATTCAGGCTTGTAGGAACGAGAGATAGGCGCGCTACCCTGATGGCGCTCCGCAGAGATCGCAATGGCTTTGTCGACGAACGCGTTCCACGAATGGAGGCTCGTCGTTGCTTTGGGCTGAGAGGCCGACGACGTCGTCGATGCATTCGGCTTTGCTGGGCCGGCTCTTCTTCCGTTGCGACGTATCTGGCTTGATCGAGGCTTCGAAGGCGAGGCGTTCGGTGATCGCGGGGCCGTATCGAGTCGTGCGGCACTGGCCTTGCACCGTTCGTACGCCGCGTATCATCCCGATATGGCTTGCCCGTATTTATACGGGACGACGCGACGAGGCCGGAGTAGCGCTTGCGATTCCGAGCTACCTCCGAGGTACCTCCGAAAATTGCGAGCCGCCTGTCGGGCCAGACATTATAGATGTACCCGGTTGGCGCGGGGTTTCTCTGCCAACGGTCGCTGCAAATTCAACTTGTATCGTTGGCGCAGTGGGTGCTGTGTTCGGTGGTGGAGCTGGTGGTCAGATCGGGGCGGCGCTGACTACCGGGATCACCGCTATCACCACCGCTTTCGCTACGGCCATCGCTGGTTGATACAGCCATTTTGACGCCAGAGGGGGGCAGTCCAGGCTGCCCCCCTCCTGCCAGAGTGCCCCCACAAGTTTGCCTTCCACTTTTTTGAGACGTGCATTTCATGAATTGGATTGCTCCCACAGCCTCGATTCTGGAAATCCTATTGTTGCTCTATGTCGCAACGATCGATGTCGCGACGCGCTTGATCCGAAACGAAATTTGTCTGGCGCTGGCGCTCCTCGGGATCACCAGTCAATTGCCCAACTCGATGCAAGTTGCCGAGTCGCTGATAGCAGCCGCGATCCTCTTTCTTCTGCTGTTTGTCCTATACACGCGCGGTGGAATTGGCGGCGGCGACGTCAAGTTGCTGACTGCCTCGGCGATCGGCTTTCCGCTGACGGGCGTGATTCAGCTGCTGACCATTACCGCGCTGGCTGGCGGCGTACTTGCCCTGGTGCATCTGCTGATGCGCCTCCTGCCATATCCGAAGCTGGCGCCAGTCGGATCGTCGCTCGCACGCCGCGTCTACGCGATCGAGCGGTGGCGCCACGTGCGACACGCTCCCCTGCCTTACGGCGTAGCCATAGCGTGCGGTGGCATCTGGGCCATCTTGAGCAAAGGATTTTGACATGTCATCCGCGTTGCGTCTCTCGATCATCATAGTTCTGTTGCTTGCAACCGCCGCGTTCGGGCTTATTGCCTACAACATGAACCTGCCGAAACAGGTTCCGGTAGCGGTCACGGAGCAGGGGCCGGCGCCTCCTTCGACTGTCGGGTACTTTGTAGCGGCACGTCCGCTATCGAAAGGTACATTGGCCCGCGAAGAAGATTTCGCAGTACGCTCGGCGCCGCCTGAACGTCTTCCAGCGGGGGCGATTCTTGAAACGCCCGACTCGAAGGCCGCACTTCCCGGCTCTCTGGTTCGCAAGTTCGTCGAGGCTGGCAGTCCAATTACCTTGCAGGACGTGTTGCGGCCGCGAGATCACGGTTTCCTGGCCAGCGTCTTGGCACCGGATAGCCGTGCAATCAGCATCAAGGTTGACGAGGAGTCTGGCGTCTCGGGGCTGATCAGGCCAGGTGATCATGTTGATGTCTTGTTGACCCAAGTGTTCGAGAAGGCAGATCCCGCGCGTCGGGCCCTGAGCGAAATCGTTCTGGGCAACGTTCGAGTCATTGCGATTGACCAGGAGATTGTGCAAGGCGGGCGAACCGTTAGCTCTTTGGCCGGCAAGCAAGCGCAAACTGTGTCGTTGGAGCTTGCGCCAGACCAGGTCAAGAGGATCACAGTCGCAAAGCAGATCGGAACGCTCTCCCTGGCCGTACGGGCAGCAGTCGAGCAGTGGGATACGGCGGACACTGGCGCCATGTCGAGCTGCGATGTGTCGCCGGAAATTGCTCGCCAGAATGCAATTGCCGGCCGGACTGCAGCGGTCGTCGTTCATGCTGGCGGTCAGGTCAAGCAATACTCAGTCAGGAAGCAGGACTCGGGCGACGGGGACACTATGGTCAACTGCGATGGGTCGGAAGTTTCCCGCCGGGGTGCGACGATGGTGGTTCAGGCAGGCAAGTTGCTGGAGAAACGTTGATGAGCGTTAACATTGCAGTCGTCAGTTCACCCGAAGAAGCTACATCTGTGGTAGCCCGCAACCGGATCGTCTGTTTTGTAAATGACGAGCTTAGTGCTGCGGCTCTGCGCAAGGGCCTCGAAGGTAGCAACATATCGATCAAGCATGGCACGATCCGTAATGCCATACGGATGCTCGAAACCGACACCGATATATCCGCGTTAGTGACGGACATCAGCGGCATCGAAGACCCATTTACTGAGCTGGAAAGGTTGGCCGGCGTCTGCCCACCCGATGTCCGGGTTGCTCTGATCGGCGAGAGCAGGGAGATTACGTTCTACCGCGAGCTGATGGAACTCGGCTTGACCGAGTATCTGCCGAGGCCGATCACGCGGGACATGCGCTGCAACTGGCCGAGACGACAAAGGCCAAGGTCGCGCTGCTCGACCTTCATCTGCAAGGCGGCGAAACAGCCGTGATGTTGGGTGTTCAGCCTGGAGCAGGGCTGCGCATCGCTTTGGAGAACCCGATGCGGGCGGACACGTTGTTCCTCGAGCGCGCCGCAATTGAGGTCAACGAGCGGGTTTGCCTGATTTCCGCCGATGAGGAACTGGATGCGCAGCTGGACATCACTGAAGCGGGCGTGAGACACGTGTTGGGTCTGCTTCGCCAACGGTTCAATTACATCGTTGTCGATGTACCGGTCCCGTTTCCGCCATCCATCCATCCGGTGATCACTCTTTCTCGGCACGTGCTGGTGCTGCTGGAAGCCGAGGTGACCGGACTTCGCAATGCCCATGCACTGCGCGCTGCCGTTACCAACATCGCCGGCAAGGATCGGGTCTTTACTTTGCTCAACCGTGCCAATCGCCCCGGCGGCCTTCGTCACCTCGCCCCGATTGTACGGGAGATCACAGGGCTCGGCGCCGAGCCGAAGGGACGGCTGAGGAGGCTGCTGGGACTATGAAGACCTTTGGTAGGCGCGACGACGATACGCCAGCTCCTTTGCCTGCATTGACGCCATTGCCTGCGTCGACGCCGAGCTTGCCTGCATCTGCGTCCAGGCACGAGCCATCGCCTCAGCGGCCCCTGATGTCGACATCGCTCCGCGAGCGAGTCATAGAGCAGATTGAGCCCTCGGTGGCCGCGACTGTTTCGCGCGATGTTCTTCGGCGGCAGATCGAGCAAATCATCCATGGAATCGCCAACGAGGAACGGCTCGAACTGTCAGCTCGCGAACAGGTTCAGCTGGCGGACGAGATTGCGGACGACATGACCGGCTACGGGCCGCTGCGTCCGCTTCTGCTCGATCAATCGATCAACGATATCATGATCAACGGACCGAGTAACATTTATGTCGAACGAGCCGGCAAGCTGGAACGGGTTGCGGTGCGATTCCGCGACAATGACCACATCGCATCGGTGGCGCAGAAAATCGCCGCGCAAGTTGGGCGACGCGTTGACGAATCCAGTCCGATGGTGGATTGCCGCCTGCCTGACGGCAGCCGGGTCAACATCATTTTTCCGCCGCTGGCGATCCATGGCCCCTGCATTTCGATCCGAAAATTTCCAAGCCGCCGTTTGGACATCGCCGGGATGATCGAAAACGGCTCAATGACCGCAGCCATCGGACAATTGCTCGAGCTTGCCTCCCGGTCTCGGCTCAATGTTCTGGTCTCCGGCGGCACCGGGTCCGGCAAGACGACGCTGCTCAACGCCATGAGCCAATTCATCGATCACAGCGAACGCGTCGTCACCATCGAGGACGCGGCAGAGTTGCAGCTCCAGCAGCCGCACGTGATCAGCCTGGAGACCCGGCCTTCCAGCCTCGAAGGCACGGGGCAGGTGACACAGCGCGATCTCTTGTGGAATGCGCTGCGCATGCGTCCTGACCGGATCGTCGTGGGTGAGGTGCGTGGCGCTGAGGCATTTGACATGCTGCAAGCAATGAACACCGGCCATGATGGTTCGATCTCCACGGTGCACGCGAATAGTACCCGGGATGCCCTGACCCGCATCGAAAATATGGTGCAGATGGGGCAGGTGAATCTACCGACGCGCGCCATTCGAGCTCAGATCGTCGCTGCGCTGGATCTCATTGTGCAGGTTGAACGCATGCGGGACGGACAGCGCCGTATCGTTCAGATCAGCGAGGTAATCGGCCTGGAGGGGGACGTGATCACCACCAACGACATCGCGGCCTTCGAGTACCACGAGGAGGATGTGCATGGGCGGATATCGGGCAGCTACAGGTGCAACCTTGGAACCCCGAAATTCAAAAGCCGTCTTGTCTATTTCGGGCTAGATGGAGCTTGGGCCGAGGCCATGAGGCAAGTATGATGCCGGAGTCCCTGATCGTCACTGTTCTGGCGCTCGCGATGTGCGCAGCAGCCATTTCGTTGTGGATCGACGCTCGGGAAAGACGCATCGATCGCCGGCTGGCGGTTGCTCTGCCAGCCTCACATCCAGTTAATCTGCCATCCATTCGCCGGTTGGAGACCGGGTCCGGGTCTCTGTTTCTCCATCGCCTGGCCAATTACAATCCCGAGATACCTTACACTTGGCATCCGGCCTATGTGCTGCTTGCCGGCGCCTTCGCAGCAGCAGCAATTCTCTATGCGAATCTCCTGCTCGGATATTCCATTCTCTACGGGTGCATTGCCGCTCCAATCGCAGCCATCATCGTATTGCGAGGGCTGTTTGGATGGCAGCAACGTCGCGTCGCCCTCCAACTTTTTCGACAGCTGCCTGATGCGATCCAACTGGTGACAAGTACCGTTCGAACGGGTCTGCCGGTGCACGAAGCATTTCGCGCGCTCGCGCGCGACATGCCGCAACCAACGGCTGGGCAGTTTGCTATCGTATGCAGCGAAGTGAATTTGGGCAGACCTCCAGAGGAAGCTGTCGAAGCTGTCTATCGGCGAACGCAAGTAGCAGAGTATGCGATGTTTGCGGTGACACTTGCAGTCCAGTTGAAGTCAGGTGGCGCCTTGGCCGAAACTTTACAGAACCTGGGAGACACTGTGAGGCAGCGTGTTGCGCTAGCTGCTCGCGCCAAGGCGATGGCAGGAGAGGTGATCTTTTCCTCGCGAGCGCTGACAATCTCGCCGTTACTTGGAGGGGGAGTACTATACGCGGCCAATCCGCAAACTGTTGATCTGTTGTTCACGGATCCGGTTGGAAACAAGCTGCTGGCTTACGCAGTAGCCTCAGTGCTTGTCGGAGCCTTGGTGATAAGCTGGATGGTCAGAAGGGAAACTGAACTATGACCGTTGGCCTCGGTCTGGTAGCCCTCGCAGTAGCAGCTGGCACTGCGACCTGCGTCTTGATCATCCAGGAGTTACACCTTCGTGCATTGGACACGCGGGTATCGAACGCCGTGATGGGTATCCCTTACCGGTCGGCTCCATTCCAAGACGTGACCAATTGGTTTTCATGGCTCGGCATGCGGTATCGCCGCTTCTACGCCGAGGAAAATCTGGATCAACTACGAGCCATCCTTCAATCATCAGGTTTCAATCATCGTCGAGCGTTGCCGACCTGGATCGGTGTCAAAGCCGTCAGCATGTTCCTATGCCCAGTCATGGCCGCGGGTGTCGCTCTGCTTTTCGGGAAGGCACTTACGGATGTGCTGGTTTTCACGCTGATTGGCGTGATGATTGGAATTTTGGGTCCGCGATTGATACTGGCTGTGATGAAGCGGCGG
>WNFI01535002.1_pt1 | contig 11011 bp, 9 predicted proteins | sample 5400471 | NCBI WGS metagenome assembly WNFI01 (sample SAMN13153348, study PRJNA577476) | soil metagenome | isolation source: 100 cm saprolite on Douglas fir-dominated hillslope | place: USA:California | collected 2013-09-17 | reverse complement strand
GTCCGTCATACGATACTTGTGCATGACATCGACCGCCGACCGCGCGCGCCCGGGCCACGGGCTTGACGTCGAGGCGCTCGGCGACGACTCGTCATTCGCTCGGCTCAAGGACGAATGGGAGGGCCTCGAGAGTCGCGCTGCGGAGGACAACATCTTCTTGACCTATATGTGGCAGCACGCCTGGTGGCAGGATCTCGGCGCCGGCGCTCTGGACCTGGTGACTTTCCGCGACCAGGGGAGACTGGTTGGGTTGGCTCCGACCTACCACGACAAGGTTGGTGGCTTCCCGGCGGTGCGCTTCGGGGGCGGGCTTGAGGTCAGCGACTATCTTGGAATCCTGGTCGAGCCCGGCTACGAAGCTTCGGTCGGTCGAGCCTTCCTCGAGCGGTGTTTGGATTTACCTGGACTTGTCATGGATTTCCACTTCCTGAGGTCAGATGGAGTAACCGTCCGAATGCTCACCAGCGCGGCCCGCGACTTGGATCGCCGCTACCAACTGGAGGACGAAGAGGTCAGCCCGTACATCGAGATTTCCGGCGACTGGGACAGCTATCTCGCCGGCCTCAGCAAGAAGAATAGGCACGAGCTGCGGCGCAAGCGGCGGCGCCTGGAGGGGGCCGGCGGCTGGACCATCGTTGAGTCCCAGCCGGCCACACTGGCCGCGGACCTGGAATCGTTTTTCGACCTCCACGCCAGGAGTTCGCGGGCCAAGGAGGACTTCCTTACCGACGACATCAAGACCTTCTTCCGCCACATCTGCTTTCACCTCCAGGAGGCCGGCTGGCTATCCCTGCGCAGCCTGCGGTTCAAGGACCAACCGGTGGCGGCGGTTTTGGGCTTCGTATACCGGGGCAAGCTTCTCCTGTACAACTCTGGGTATGACCCGGCGCAAAACGCGCTCAGCCCGGGGTTCGTGATGATGAGCGAGGAGATTCGTTTGGCGGTCGAGGAAGATTTGTCCGAGGTGGACTTCCTGCGCGGCAACGAAAAATACAAGTACGACCTCGGCGCCAGGACCCGCACCCTGGTGCACCTGACAGTGGAGCTGGTGTGAGCGGGCGCACGATGGCGGTGATCACCGCCCACGCCTGTCCTCATTCCGAGATCGGCGCCGGCGAGAACGGCGGCATGAGCGTCTACGTCCGCGAGATGGCCGCCGGGCCGCAGGGGCCGATCAGCAAGGACGCCTTCTTCTACCACCTGCCCGAGTTTTACCGGGGCGTGGCCCAGTGGGCACGCGACGACGGCACGGAGTTCCGGTTGATCCACAGCCACTACTGGCTCAGCGGATGGGCCGGGCGCCGGCTTTCACAGCTCTGGGGCGTGCCCTGGGCGCACATGGCCCACACCCTGGCTCGGGTCAAGGACCGTGACCGCCCGGCGGGCGCGGCGCCCGAGGCCGACCAGAGGGTGGCGGTGGAGCTGGAGATCGTGCGCAGCACCAACCGGATGATGGCGCCGACCAACCAGGAGGTTGAGGACCTGGTCTTCCTCTACGGCGCCGATCGCAGCTGCATCTCCGTGGTCCCGCCGGGCGTGGACACGGATCTGTTCACCCCCACCGATGGCGCGGACCTGCGCCGCCGGCTGGGAATCACCGACGCCGAGAAGGTCATCCTCTTCATCGGGCGGCTGGAGCGGCTCAAGGGCGTTGAGATCCTGTTGCATTCACTGGCGGCTGTCCTCGAAGCCCGGACCGAGAGAGACGTGCGCCTGGTCGTCCTCGGCGCCCCTGGCTACTACTCAATGGCTGATGTCTGCGCCGTCCCCTCATACAGCGAGTCTTTCGGGCTGGTGGCGCTGGAAGCCGAGGCCTGCGGGACGCCGGTCGTGGCGTCGCGTATAGGTGGCTTGCGCCAGCTCGTCCTGGACGGCATCACCGGTATCACGGTGCCAAGCCATGAGCCGATGGCCTGGGCCGAGTCGCTGCGCCGCGTCATCGACGACCCGGACGCTGCGGCCGTGATGGGCCCGGCAGCCCGACGCCTGGCCAGGTCGTACTCCTGGGCGGCATCGGCTGACCTCTTGCTGCAGGCCTACGAAGAGACCGAGGTCAACTACCGTCGGGCCGCCCAGGCCGTCCTCGGCTGAATACTGTCTGAAGCGGCCCCGCTGCTACGCTCTGCCGTGATGCGACGGCCCAAAGCGATCAGCTTCGACATGGGCTACACGCTGCTCAAGCACCGGCCCACCGGGCCTGACCTTTACCGCCGTGTCCTGGCCGAGTGCGGCATCGACGCAACCGCGGAGGCGGTTTCTGAAGCGCTGGTCCCGGCGCGCGAGCACTATGTGCAATCCACCCGCGAAGGCCGAGATTTCGAAGCCTCGATGGCGGACGCAATCACCTTCTGGACGGAGTACAACGGCATCATCCTCAGCCACCTGGAGGTGGACCCCGAGCGCCACGTCGAGTTGTCCGAGCGCATCTACACAACCGCCTGGCAGCCGGAGAACTGGGAAATCTTCCCGGAAGTGATCGACACCCTCGACGCCCTGCGCAAAGAGGACATCCGGATGGTGGTGGTCTCGAATTTCGTGGACACGCTGCAGGCGGTCTGTGAGCTTCACCAACTGGCGCCTTACTTCGAAGACATCATCGCCTCGGTGGACGCCGGCGCGATGAAGCCGGACTCGCGAATCTTTACGCTGGCGTTGCGCCGGCTGGGCGTCGACGCCGCCGACGCATGGCATGTTGGCGACAACTACTGGGCCGACGTCCTGGGGTCACGCGCCGTGGGCATGACGCCAGTCCTGGTGGACCGGGAGCGGGCGGTGCCCAGACCGGACTGCGCCACCGTGCACTCACTCGACCAGCTTGCGGACTTCGTGCGTCAGGCCGAAGACCGCGAGGCCGCCGCGTGATCCGGCGGAGATGAGACCGGCGATGAAGTCAGAGACGGGCGCTCGGCTGGAGGACGGGATCGCCGAGATCGTGCGCGCCGCCTCCTCCCAGCCGCTGCCCTTGGTCCAGCTCAGCGTGGTTCAGCGACGCGATCACGCAGCAGTCACCGGCACGGTGGTCACCGCCAGGCAGGCGCAGGTGGTTGCCCGGCTGGCCCAGGCTCATGGGGCTGATGTCGAGGTCACGGTCCTGGCAGACCCTGCCTACGGGCTGGAGCAGGGCTGGCTCGCGATAACCGGGGATGGCCTGGCGGGGACCGTTCTTGAAGTTTGGCGCAAACCGGCGCTGATGGGGCGCGATCATGCCCGTCAGACCGAGTACCTGGCCGCCGACGGCCCGCTCCGGGTGCTCGGCCGAAGCGGCGCTGCCCAGCTGGTGCAAGGGCCAGACCTCACAGTGGGTTGGATAGGGGAAGCCGGGGTGACCGAGACCGGCTCCGATGGCGCCCGGCTGCGGTGGGACAGCGTGCGCAGAAGCGAGGAGGCCAGCGCGGTCCTGCCCGACCCGGCCATGCTGACGTTTGGCGGGGGAGGGATGGACTTGCTGACCGCCGTCATCGGGGCCGCCCGCGCCCATCTCGGAGTGTCCTATCGGTGGGGCGGAACCACACCTACGGGGTTCGACTGCTCCGGATTCCTGCAGCGCGTGTTCGCATCGGAGACCGGGGTGCTTTTGCCCAAGCACACGGGTGACCAGCGTCACGCTGGCATCCGCGTCTCGCCATCGGCCGCGCGAGCCGGCGACCTGCTGTTCGCCCGGCCCAAATCGCAGCGGGTAGGGCACGTGATGCTGGTCACCTCCCCGGACACCGTCATCCACGCCTGCCAGACGGAGTCGCGAGTGATCGAGGAGCCGCTTAACGTCAATGCCGAGCGTTACCAGCACCAGGGTTATCGCCGGCCGGTCCTGCTGTTGCCTTGAGCGGCGCCGTCGCCGACCTGGGTCGGCGGATCCAGCGTCTTGACGACTTGCTGCGGTTCCGCGACCGGCAGGTCCACGTTGTCGGCGCCGGAAGCGTCGAGGGCGCCCACCTGCTGCTGTTCCTGCTCGACCACGGCTTCTCCCGGCTTGTCGGACACGACTTCTCCGAAGACCAGGGCTTCGACCGGGTCTTCAAACGCTTCCATGTGGGCTGGCCGGCGGCAGAGCGGGAGGCGATGCTCCGGAGGCTGCGGGAGAGCGTTGTCCTCCACTTTCGCGACAGCTATCTCGAAGGAGTGGAGCAGGCCGAGGCAATCGGCGTGACCCAGGGTTGGTACCTCTACGAGGCCAACCGTCGACTTGCCGATTCGCCCGACCTTCGGGAGCGGTTCTTCAGCCTGATGCAGCTCTACCTGGCGCTGGCCCCCGGAACCGTGGTCGGGGTCACCGGCAGCCAGGGAAAGTCCACGACCACCGGCCTGCTTTACGAGATGCTGACCGCGGGCGGACGGAGCGTGATATTCGCCGGCAACGACCGTCACAGCCGGCAGGCTCTCGGGGAGGTGGTCTCGGCAGGCCCGGACAGCGTGCTGCTGCTCGAGATCAGCAACCGTCATCTGAAATCGTTGGGCCGCAGCCCGGATGTCGCGGTGGTGACCAACGTCTACCCCAACCACCTGGATGAGCACGACGGCTGGGATGGGTACGTCGCCGCCAAGTCGGAGATAGTCAGGTACCAGGGCGAGCCCGACATCGCGATACTCAACGCCGACCTTACGGTCACCCGCGACATGGCGCGGCTGACACCGGCCCGGACCGTCTGGTTTGGCGAGGACCTGGCGCCGGACCAGCCTGGTGTCGTCGTTCACTCTGATCGATTGAAGAGCCAGTTGCTTGCTGCTTTCGACCTTCCCAGCAGCGCGCTGGCGCTGCCAGGCCGGCACAACCTTCAGAATGTCGCCGCCGCGGCGGCCGCCGCGCTGGCCCTGGATGTCCCGCCGGGCGCCGTCGCCGAGGCCGCCGCAGGGTTCCGCGGACTCAAGCACCGCATCCAGTTCATCTGGGAGTCCGGCGGGGTGCGCTTCTACGACGATCTCAACAGCACCACGCCGACGGCGTCCGAAGCGGCGCTTCGCACTCTTGGCAGAGACGTGATCTGGATATTCGGCGGCGACGACAAGGGTCTCGACAGCGAAGGGCTTGTGGGGGCGGCCGAGAACGCTGTCCGGGGCGCCCTGGCCCTGCCCGGGCCCGGCAGCGAGAAGCTGGTCACCGATCTGCTTCGCAATGGCGTGCAGGTGGAGTGGCTCGAGGCCCTCCCTGCGGCGGTGGCGCGAGCCGTGAAGGTGGCGCAGCCGGGAGAGTCGGTGCTCCTATCCCCGGCCTGCCCTGGGTTCTTCACCCGCTACTACGTCGGCGCCGACGAGGACACAGGGTTCCGCCAGCTGGTGCGCGAAGCGACGCTGCAAAGGCCGCCGATGCGGGAACGGCCGGCTACTTCTCCTCCTGCTCGTAGACCTCGAAAATCAGAGGATCCTGGCTGATGACCTCGAGGTCGGAGCCGCAGCCGGGGCAGGGGATGATCTCCCCAAGGCTGAGGTCGGTCTCTTCGATGACCGTGTTGCAGGAAGGACAGTTACCCATCATTCAAGTATATTCGCCGTCGCAAGCATGCGCCGGCGGCGCCTAAGTGCAGCCAGGCGACCTGGGCCTGGGGGAAGGCGACACGCCGCTGGTGCAAGACCGGGCCCTGGCCGGCTGGGCCGGCGTCCGGCGGCTGTGGCTCAAGCGAGAGGACCTCAACCCGACCGGGTCGCACAAGGACCGTGGTGCAGTGGTGCAGATCAAGGGCTGCGTCGAACGCGGGCAGCGCGTCGCGGTGATCTCGTCTTCCGGCAACGCGGCGCTGGCCGCCGCCACGTACGGTAGCCGAGCGGGCGTGACCGTCGTCGCCCTGCTCTCGCCGCGCACCGAGCCCGGTCGCGTGGTCGGGCTTCGCGAGGCGGGGGCCCGCGTACTGGTGACTGAGAAGCCAATCAACTTCGGCATCCGCCTCTCCCGCGTGTGCAGCTGGCCCGATCTCCGCCCGTCGCAGTCCGAGGATGCCGTGCGAGGGTTCCGAACGCTCGGCGAGGAGCTCGCCGAGCAGCTCCCTGACGGGACTGCGATTGTCGGGTACGCCAGCAGTGGCACGACCTTCCAGGCACTCGGCGAGATTGTCGCGGAGCGGAGCGCCCGGGTGGCGCTGCACCCCGTCCAGGCGGGCCTGGTCAACGGACTGAGCCGAGCGTTCGGCCGCCAGGGCGACGGCCGCCGCAGCCTTGTCGGCGACCTCGGCGTCAAGGTCTCGGCCCGGTCGGAGACCGTGATCGCGCTGGTGCGCGGCAGCGGGGGGCAGGCCTGGTGGGTTGACGACGATGCCATCGCCGAGGCGGGCGAGGCGCTCCGCTCGGTGGGTTTCGACGTCGCCACCGAGTGCTGGGCAGCGCTCGCCGGCGCCCGCCTGGCGGGCGCCGAGGCGGGCCTCAGTGACGTCTGCCTGCTGCTCACCGGACGGGCCGTACCCCTGGGCGACGACGATGCCACCGGGCCCGGGACGCTGGCCCAGCCGACCTCGGCGTGGGAGGAGACGTTGGCCCTGGTGGAGGACCTGCGCTGAAGCTCGACGCGGCGGTGCCGGCGGCGCGCCAGGCGCTGGGGGACATGGGCGGCCGGGGCCGGCACCGTCCGGCTGTGGTGGCACACGACATCTGGCTGGCGTCGGGACTTGAGACCGTCCTGCCCGAGACCGTCCTGATCTGCCTGCAGCGCAGCTCGGCGGTCGACGAGCTCCGGGACCGAGGCGTCGAGGTCTTCTGTCTGTCCGAGCACGCCGCCCCGGCCGACGTCGCCGGCGGCTCATCGGCTGGACTGCTCGAGCACCCGGCGACGATTGAGTTTTGCCGGCGAGTGGGGCCACTGGCAATCATGACCTTCAAGCCATCGGAGCGCTTCGAAGCGGCGGTGGGCAACTTACCCGGAATGGTGATCGGCGGCGGGCGCCGGCAGCTGACCGCGGCGCGCAGCTTCGAAAACAAGCTCAACTTCGTCGAGATCGCCAAGAGCGCCGGCCTGCCGACCCCTCGATGGGAAAAAGTCGGCGTCGACGAGCTGGCGGACTACGGCGTCCTCGCCGCCCGCTTCGGACCGCGTATGGTGGTCCAGGGCGCCCGCGGCAATGCGGGCCAGCGCACCTGGATGGTCGCCGGACCTGCGGATCTGGCGCATGTCCGCCGCCGCGAGGCGGGGCCCGCCGTTCGAGTCGCCGAGCTGGTGGGCGGCATGTCCTTCACGGTCAACGCGATCGCCGGGGCCGGCGGCCTGCTCGACTGGTCACTTCCGTCGCGGCAGGTCACGGGGATACCCTGGCTCACCCCGCGCCGGCTCGGCTCCTGCGGCAACGCCTGGGGCGAGCCGACCCTGGAGCCGTTCCTGGAAGACATAGGATCCGCGGTTGGCCGCATTGCGTCGGCGCTCGGCCAGGCCGGCTTCCGGGGCCTCTTCGGAGTCGACTTCGTGCTCGGCGCAGGCGGCGCGGTTGTGATCGAGACCAACCCACGGATGGTCGCGTCGCTGCCCCTGGCAACCCAGCTCGAGCTGTCCGCCGGCCTCACCCCGCTGCTGCTGCGGCATCTGCTGTTGGCGCTCGGTAACCCGGGCGAGTCCGTTGACCCGAGCACCGGTGGACCCCGGACCCGGCCGGAGTGGCTTCAGCCGGCATCGCAGGTCATCATTCACCGCCTCGAGCGGACGCCCGACCAGCGGGCCCACGCGGTCTCGGGCGTCTACCGCCTCGGCGGCGATGCACCCCAATTCCTGCGCCCCGGGGCCTGGCTAACGGACCTCGGTGGGGCACCGGACGAGGCGCTCGTCCTGGTTCGCGACGCGGGCGAGCCGGTGAGCCCCGGCCGCGAGTTCGCCCGCGTCTACATGCACGGCGCCGAGGCGGAGCGGAAGGCGGGACTGCGCGAGCTGGTCGAATTCCTCCGCCAGTCCTGAGCCTGCCGACCATGCCTAGCCGAAGGCGCGCAGCATCACACCCCAGAAGAGCGGCACCATCACCAGGATCACGAACTCCGGCAGGTAGACGCCGACCAGCACACCCATCAGCCGGGTCGAGATCTGCGACGCCGACGCCGAGGCACGGTTGCGCTGCGCCATACGGACCAAGAGCTCCTGGTCACGAAGGATCATCTCCATCCCCGCCCCCAGGCGCTTGCCCTGCGAGATCCCGGTTACCAGCGTCCGGACCTCCTCGACCCCAAGACGGTCGGCCATCCGGCCAAGGCTGACCTCGATGGTCTCGCCCAGCCCGTAATCACCTAGAGCGAGCCTGAGCTCGGCAGCCAGGAGGTTGCCCGGATCGGCGTCGGCCAGCTGTCTTGACACCAGGTGAAGTGCTTGCTCCAGCGGGACCTGGGCGTTGGTGAAGGCACGCAGCAGGCCGACCACGTCGGGAAGCTCGCCGACGATGATCGCCTTCCGGTGGCTGCGGCGCCGGCTGATATAGATGCTGGGCGCGACGAAGGCAATCCAACCCGCGGCCGGCATTAGTAGCAGCAGCCCGGGGACGACGGAGCTGAGGACAAAGGCGGCAGAGACGGCAGCGGCGGCGAACAGCACCTTGAGCGTGGTGACTTCTGCGGGAGTCACGCCCTCGGGATCGATTCCCGCTTCCACCAGGTCCTGGGCGGTGATGCCTCTTGCGCGCATTCCCAGCCGGGTGGTGAGGCGCCGCAGGACGCCGTGAAGGAGTGCCACGTCGGCCGGGGGCGCGGGCGGCCGGTCGGCGGTGCTGCTGCGGATGAAAGGCAGGCCGCTCTTCACGGTCCGGGAGTGGAACGGTGGTGGCGCGAGGGCGACCAGCAGGCAGTAGGCAGCGCCGCTGAACAGAACGGCGCCGATCAACATCAGACGCGAACCCGGCTCAGCCGGAAGCTCAGGTATACCCCCAGTACCTCCAGGAAGGCGGCCGCCGGCAGGAGCACGTATTTGCCGGTCCAGGTGTCGTCCAGGACGTTGAGGAAATAGGGGCTGACCAGTCGGAGGTAGATGTAGATGCTCGGAACCAGCAGCGCCAGCACCCATATCTGGACCCGTTGACCGGTGGTTTGGGCGCGGATCTCTCCCGCCAGCTGGACGTTGAACCGGACCGTCGCTGAGACATCCAGCAGCAGGTCGCGGGCCCTCTCGGCGGGGATCTTCTGGTCCACGCAGATGGTCAGGTTGTCCCAGACCAGGCCGAGGTTGCGGCCGACCAGGCGCGGCCGCACCTCGCGCAGCGCATCTGCCAGGGGCACGTCGAGGAGGAAGCGTCTGACGACCTGCGAGAGGTCCTCGGATAGCCACCGATCCTCGATTCCCCGCCGGGCCGCCTGCAGCGCGTCCAGGTAGGTCCCGCCGGCGCCCAGGTTCGCCAGCAGCAGCTGCAGCAGCTGAGGGGCCTCCCGCTCACTTCGCGACCGCTGCCTGCTGGTGAGGAAGCTGATCAGCAGCCTGGGAGCGGCCAGCCCCGCCGCCAACCCGCCCAAACCAAGCAGGGGCGAGATCGAGGCCCCGATGGCGGCGCCGACGATTGGCGCGATCACCGCCAGGGTCTCGAAGGCGCGGGCGTCGAGGCGCAATCGCGCTCTAGCCAGTTCGGCGCTTCGGAGATCGAGCCGGCGCCGGGACCAGCGCCTGAAGGCGAGCCCTGGCCGCGGAGCCCTGGGCACCGTCGCCAGGCCTAGGGCGGTGACGGCGGCGGCCACGATCAGCGCGCCTAGGATATCCAGGTGACGCCCTCCAGCTCTAGACGCCGGCGGAGGCGCTGGCCGGGCCGGTAAGCCGCGGTGGCTGTGAAGTTTGGTTGGAGAACCCCCGAGCCGCCGTCCAACGAAGCGGCGAACACCGGGCGCAGCCGGTAGCCGCCGCTGTCGTCGATGCCGTCAAGCTCCGTGATGTCGGAGACACAACGCAGGCCGCTCCGCAGTCTGGTCACGTGGATCAGGATGTTGAAAACCCGGGCGATGTAGCCGCGCACCTCGCGCGTTCCCAGCGCCGGGAAATCGCGGGTGACCAGTAGCTCGAGTCGAGCCAGCGCATCGTCGCAGCCGCTGGCGTGGATGGTTGTGGCGGAGCCGTCGTGCCCGGTATTGAGTGCCTCAAGCGTGTAGTACGCCTCTTTGCTGTGCCGGATCTCGCCGATGATCAAACGGTCCGGGCGCATCCTGAGAGCGTTCTGAACGAGGTCGGCGACATCAAGCCGCCGCTCGCCGCTGCCGTGATCTCCCAGGCTCTTGCTGTGCACGCATTCGAGCTTCACCCAATGCGGGGTGTCGAGTTCGAGCTCGGCGGTGTCCTCGATCGTGATCACCCGCTCGTCTCCTGGAAAGGCATCCACGAGCGATCGGAGGAGGGTGCTCTTGCCCGCACCGGTGGCGCCGCTGATCAGGACGTTGGCACGGCAGCGGGCCATCGCCGCCAGGAAGGTCGCCATCTCGGTGGACATGCCCCCAGCGCCGACCCAATCGGGCTTGCCGCCGGACGAGGGCAGCAGGTCGAGCTTGAGGTGGTTGAACTTGCGGATGCACAGCGTCGGGCCGCCGACGGGGGCGTAGACGGCGTTGGCCCGGCTGCCGTCACTCATCCTGGCGTCGACCAGCGGCTTCTCCAGAGAGATCTCCCGCCCAACCAAGGCGACGATCTTCTGGATCACCTGTTCCAGGTGCGGCTGGTCCCGGAACCGCGTCGGCGTGAAGGTGAGGCGGCCGCCCTTCTCCACATAGACCTCGTCCCAGCGATTGACCAGGATGTCGGAAACCTCGGGGTCATCCATGTGTTTCTGCAGCGGGCCGAGCCCAACCAGGTCGTCCATCATCAAAGTCACGGCAGTGGTGTCGTGCGCCCATCCGCCGGCGCTGAGAGCCTCGATGACCTTGGCTCGGATCAGCGCGTCCCGGTCCGGTGCGTTGGCGAAGGGATCGGTGATCGAGCTGTCGAGATGCATCGACAGGAAGGCGCGAACCCGGCTGCGGATCTCACTCGGTGCTGCCGGCTCGATCCCGATCGGGCCGGCTGTTGATGTCGTGACCTCAGCCAACGCGACTCCGCAGGCGGCGCCACAGACCCTTTTTCGGAGATGCGACTTCCAGGGTCGGGTAGATCGTT
>WNFI01333963.1_pt1 | contig 11011 bp, 11 predicted proteins | sample 5400471 | NCBI WGS metagenome assembly WNFI01 (sample SAMN13153348, study PRJNA577476) | soil metagenome | isolation source: 100 cm saprolite on Douglas fir-dominated hillslope | place: USA:California | collected 2013-09-17 | reverse complement strand
CATCTGCCCACCTCAACCAATGCCTTGATACGAGCAGTAACGCGACACGCCTCATCCTTGTTTACACGACCCGATACGTTTTCACACAGCCTGGACCCAGAGCAGACGCTCGCATAGCCACTGCCAGCTGTCCCCGAACTTTCAGTTCTGCGGCGAGCGGCGCGTGTGTGCGAGCACGCGCCGTTCTTGCCGGAGCGGGTATTGAAGGCCATGGCCTGAAGATTACTGGCCCTGCAGCCACGGACGCTCGCGCACGCGCGCCTCGTTGAGTCGGTAGATCGTGGCGCAGATCACCGCGCCGAGCGCGAACGGGATCGCCGACCACAGGTAGAGCTGCTGTACCGGCAGCGCGACGAACAGGCCTCCCAGGAGCGGCCCGACGATCGAGCCCAGACGCCCGATGCCGAGCTCCCAGCCCGAGCCGTTGGCGCGCAGGGACGTCGGATAGATGAGCGCGCCGGCGACATTAATGCCGGTCTGGATGCCGAGCACGCAGAAGCCCGCGAAAAAACTCGCCGCGAGCAACGCAGGCTTCGTCGAGGTCATGCCGACATAGCCGATAGCGCCCACTACCGGGACCGCGATCACGAACAGGATCGAGATGGCGAAGAAGCGCTGCTTGTTGAGCCAGCTGGCGAGGAGCAGCGCACCGACCGTGCCGCCGACCTGCAACGAGGCCGAGGTGAGCGCCGCGGTTGTCGGCGGCAATTTCGCCGCGGTGAGAAGCGTCGGCGTCCAGCTCAGGAGAAAGAAGTAGCCCATGAGGTTCAGCGCGAAGAGCAGCCACAGGAGCGGCGTGATGAGCGCGAGCCCTTCGCGGAAGAGGTAGACCGGGTTGAAGCCGGGGAACTGCTTCTCGTCCTCGACCACGAAGCTGGCGCCTTCGGGCACCTTGAAGTCCGGGCGCAGTACGCCCAGCAGCCGGAGCAGCTTCGCACGCTGGCCCTCGTGGATCGTCATGAATTTCACGGATTCCGGCATGAAGAACAATGCGCCTACCGCGATCACGATCGGCACGATGCCGCCGATGAGAAAGAGGATCGGCCAGCCGTGCTGCGGCACCAACGCCGCGGACACGAAGCCGGGGATGGCGCCGCCGAGCGGCACGCAGCCCGAGGCGATGAGCGCGAGCGTGCCGCGCGATTTGCGCGGCGCCGACTCGATGTTGAGCGCGATCATATTCGGGATCACGCCGCCGATGCCGAGGCCGGCGAGGAACCGGAGCCATGTCATCTGCGTGAGGTTCGTGGAATAGGCGGCGATCCAGGTGAGCACGCCAAATACGAGGAGCGAGCCGATCAACGCGGTCTTGCGCCCGTAGCGGTCGCCGATCCACCCGAAGAAAATCGAGCCAAAGAGGATCCCGACCAGGCTCGCGCTCAGCACCGGCCCGAGGTCCTTGGGGCTTACGTGCCAGGCCTGCACTAGGTACGGCGCGGCGAGCGCGATGGCGCTGATGTCGTAGCCGTCGATGAAGGCGATGAGGACCGACCAGGCGATGAGCTGGACGTGGAACGGCGCGATCCCGCGCTCGTCCAGCAGGCGGGAAACTTGGACGACTTGTGCATCACCCATGGCGTCTCCTCCTCGCCGCGTAGGGTAGCATCAAGCCGCCGCTCTACCGCCTTAATAATCAGCGAATGACTGCTCCTGGCCGATAGCAGTCATTCGAGTCAGAGCGGCACAACTCCGTCACAATGGCCGTGAGCTCGTCCCTCTGCGCGGCTCCGTCACATGTGAAATGTCGTCTGGACAGGAGGTGGCTTACGCAGCGTCTGCTGCACTACGCAGCAACGCTCGGCGGCCACGCGAAGTTTTTCCAGAAGCTCCGGACTCGTGCCTTGCTTCGCGCGGAGCCGCACATCGCAGCGCATCGCTTGGAATCCGACGGGCATTTGTCTATCTATCGCCATCGTACCGCGCACATCAGCGTTGGCCGTAACCTCGACTGATAGGAACTCCAATTCCACACCAAGTAGGTTGGCCACCATCCGAACTGCGGAATCTTGGCACGAAGCGAGAGCAGCACAAAGGATGTCGCCAGGCGTAGGCGCATCGTGCGGACCACCAACAGCGCGGTGAACGCCGACCGGCACCGTTACACCGCAACCAGTCATTGGTTCGACAGTTGCGTGAAAAGGGTCGCGTGGATCTGCGCCTGTCGTTCGCGCGTGATCAGTCACACAGGCCGCTTCAGGGTGATGCCGAAGCGCACCTCCTCAACATCGTTCATAAATAGAGGATTGGAAAACCACAGCTCATTTGTGACAAGAACCCGCTCCAGGCTTTCAATGGACGTGTAGTGAGCTAAGAGTGGCCGCTTCTGCGGATAATGCGCGCTCGGCTGCAAATCGTTATTAAGGGGAGCGAAATGTTGAAGGACGGTCTGAAAGTCCCGCGTGGACTGGTCTTCTGCATTGCGAGTTTGGTCCATTTGGTCAAATGTACTTCGAACGAGAATGGTTTTTCTACAGGTTCATGACTCCATAAGAACTGGCGTTGGCGCAAGCGAGGCAGAGCAACCTCAGGCTTTCCTGAGGAAGTCGAAGTCGCAGCCGTGCTCCGCCTGGAGCACGTGGTCCATGTAGAGCTTGGCGTAGCCGCGCGCCGGCGGCGCGAGCGGAGGTTTCCAGGCCGCTTTTCTCTTCTGCAATTCATTTTCCGGCAGCAGCAGGTCGATCTTCCTGTCGCGCACCGAAATTCTGATCCGGTCGCCGTTCCTCGCCAGCGCGAGCGGACCGCCGATCGCCGACTCCGGCGAGACATGCAGCACGATGGTGCCGTACGCCGTGCCGCTCATCCTCGCATCCGAAATGCGCACCATGTCCTTCACGCCGGCGCGCGCCAGCTTCGCCGGAATCGGCAGATAGCCCGCCTCGGGCATGGCGTAGCCCGATTTGGGCCCGGCGTTCTGCAGCACGAGGAAGTCGTCCGCGGTGACGTCGAGGCCCGGATCGTCGATGCGCGCCGCAAGGTCATCCAGCGAGCTGAAGACCACGGCGCGCCCCTCCTTTTCGAACAGCTTGGGATCGGCGGCCGAGCGCTTCAGGATCGCGCCGTTCGGCGCGAGCGATCCGAACAGCGCGACCAGGCCTCCCTTGGCTGAAATCGGTTCGTTGAAGCTCCTCACGACTGCGCGGTCGACCCACGCCGGCTCCTGCGCCAGCCGCTCGCCGAGCGTCATGCCGGTGACCGTCATGCAATCGAGATGCAGCAGCGGCTTCAGCTCGCGCAGCACCGCGCCGAGGCCACCCGCGGCGTAAAGATCCGACATGTAATGCGAGCCGGTGGGCTTCAGATCCACCAGGACGGGGGTCGAATCCGACAACGCATTCAGGTTTTTGAGGTCTATCTGGACACCCGCGCGTCCTGCAATGGCCGTGAGGTGCACGATCGCATTGGTCGAGCCGCCGATGGCGAGCAGCACGCGAACCGCGTTCTCGACCGATTTCCCGGTGATGATCTGCGAGGGATGGATCGGCGCCTTCGTCAGCTCCACCGCCCGTCGCCCGCTCGCTTCCGCTGCGCGCAACCGGTCGGCATGCACGGCGGGAATCGCCGCGCTGCCCGGGAGCGCCATGCCGAGCGCCTCGGCGAGCGACGCCATGGTCGATGCGGTACCCATGACGGCGCAGGTGCCTGCGGTCGTGGCGAGATTGCCTTCGACTTCCTCGATGGCCTTCTCGTCGATCTTGCCGGCGCGATGCAGCGCCCAGAAGCGGCGGCAGTCGGTGCACGCGCCGAGGCGCTCGCCGTGAAACGAGGTCGGCATCATGGGGCCGGCGAGCAGCTGCACCGCCGGCACGTCGGCCGATACCGCGCCCATCAGCTGCGCGGGAACAGGCCGCCCGCGGCGAGCACGCCGCGCTTCACCGCGTCGATCAGCTCGGGAAAATGCCGGTGGCAGTTGTTGAAGCCGCTGCGCGAGTCGGCGATGCCGACCACCGGCCGCGCGAGCATCTCGCCCGAGTAGCCCATGCTCTTCGCAAACGAGCGCCGCAGGTAGAGCGAGAAACCCGCGTCGCCGTAATTGGTAAGACCCCGCGTCAAACCCTTTTTCAACCCCAGACCTCGCGCGCGACATTCATGATCAGCTCCAGCTTACGCCGGGTATCGTCCTGCGTAAGCATCTGTCCGCCGCCGCCGCCGCTGGAAAATCCGCACTGCGGGCTGATGCCGAGACGATCCAGGGGCACGTATATGGAGGCCGCGGCAATCTGCTTTTTCAGGAAATCCTTTGCTTCCAGCACCGGCGTTTTCGTGCTCACCAGGCCGAGGATCACGCGCTTACCCTTGGGGACGAGACGCAACGGCGAGAAATCCCCGGCGCGAGCGCTGTCGTATTCCAGGCAGTAGACATCGGCGTTCAGGCGGTTGAAGAGCGCGTCGGCAACCGGCTCATAGCCGCCCTGCGCCATCCAGGCGCCCTTCAGGTTGCCGCGGCAAAGATGGGTGGCGACCGTCATGCCGGCCGGCTTGCCGGCGATGCTGTCATTGACCAGCTTCACGTAGCGCTCGGTCAGCTCGTCGGCGTTCTCGCCGCGCGCCGCGACATCCTCGCGCACACGCACATCGCAGTTGCAGGGCAGCGCCGTGTCGTCGAGCTGCAGATAGGTGCATCCCTCGGCGGCGAGATCCGCGATCTCGTCGCGATACAGCTTCACGAGATCCGAAAAGAAAGCTTCCCTGTCCGGATACACGGCGCGCTCGAAAGCCTGCGGGCCGAGGAAGTAATGCATCACCGGCGGCGAGGCGACGGTCACCTTGGGCACGCCGCGCTTCACCGCCGACTTCAGAAAGCGGAAGTCGTCGGCGACGATACGGTGCTTGCGTCTAAGTGGAGCCTTGGCATAAGGGGACGCGGCCACGCCAGTGATGCGGCTTTCATTCCTGAACGTCAGAGTTCCGTCGCGCAATCCAAAACCGTCGACCGCATCGATGAACCCCGCCGACCAGCTGCGGCGGCGGAACTCGCCGTCGGTGACCGAGGGCAGGCCGAGCGACTCCTGGAACGCCACGATGTCGCGAATGCTTTCATCCTGGATCTTCTGAAATTCCTTTTCATCCAGGCGTTTCGCCTTGTGCGCGCGGGCCGCCTCAAGCAGGCGCTGCGGTCGCAGGAAGCTGCCGATGTGCTCGACGCGAAACGGCGGGCTCATTCGCCGCTCATCCCCCGACGACCGGCTCGACGTAGATCTCGACGCGGCGATTGGCCGAGCGGCCGCTTTCCGTGTTGTTGCTCGCCACCGGCTCGCCCTCGCCCTTGCCGAGCGTCGCGAGCCGCAATGGGCTGACGTGCCTGGACTCGAAGTACTGCGCCACCGACACGGCGCGCCGCTCCGAGAGCTTCTGGTTGTACTGGTTCGAGCCCACGTTGTCGGTGTGCCCGACGATCGTCAGCGAGGTCTTGCCATAGCGCACGACCACGTCGGCGAGCTTGTCCATCGTGCTGTGGAAAGCGGGCTTGATGCTCACCGAGTCGGTGTCGAACGCGGTGTGGCTGGTCATGGTGATCCGCACCACGTCGTTGGGCATCTTTTCGACGCGCGCCTCGCCGGACTGGATCTCCTGGTGCAGGTTTTTCTCGAGGTCGCGCTTCTGGCTGTCCATGTAAGCGCCGACAGCGCCTCCGGCAAGGCCGCCGCCCACGGCGCCGATGAGCGCGCCCTTGGTGCGGTTCTGGTGATAGGCCACCGCGCCCACGACGGCGCCGCCGACTGCGCCGATGAGGGCGCCGCTCTCCAGGTTGGTGAACGGCCGGTTGCTGGGCCCGCTGCCATCGCCCGCGCAACCGGCGAACGCGATGCTCATTGCCACAACCACCACATATCGCTTCATACCACCTCCGTGCGTAGGATTTTTGCTCCCTCGACCATCGCCTTGATCTTGCCGAACGCGACCTCGCGCGGCAGGTACTTCATGCCGCAGTCCGGCGCCACGATGACATCCTCTTTTTTTACGAACTTGAGAGCCTTTCTGATTCGGTCGGCGACCTGTTGCGGAGTTTCCACGGTCATGTCCGAGAGATCAAGGCAACCGACCATGATTTTCTTGCCCTGCAACTTCGCAAGCACGGCGCAATCGAGCCTGGACTGCGCGGTCTCGATCGAAACCTGCGAGCAGGAGCAGCCGGCGAGCTCGGGAAGGAAGGAATAGCCCGAGGGCCGCGAGTGGATGATCGCCGCGTAGCCGAAGCAGATATGCACGGCAGTGGTTCCCTTGACGCCCTCGAGCGCGCGGTTCAGCGCCTTCAGCCCGTATTCGCGCGCCTTCTCCGGGCGCGCCTGCATGTACGGCTCGTCGATCTGCACGATATCGGCGCCTGCCGCAAACAGGTCCCTGATCTCCTCGTTCACCGCGGCCGCGTAATCCATCGCCGCTTCCTCGGCGGACTTGTAGAAGTCGTTCTGCGCCTGCTGCGACAGGGTGAAGGGGCCGGGGACAGTGATCTTCGTTTTTCTGGAAGTGTTTTTTCTGAGAAACAGCAGATCTTCAACTTCGACCGGATGCTTGCGCCGGATCCTGCCGACGATGCGCGGCACCGGGTTGGGATGGCCCGAGCGGTCGAGCGCGCTGCCGGGATGGTCGATATCGATGCCTTCGAGGGCGGTGGCGAAGCGGTTGGAATAGCTTTCGCGCCGGATCTCGCCGTCGGTGATGACGTCGAGGCCGGCCTGCTCCTGCGCCCGGATGGCGAGCAGCGTGGCGTCGTCCTGCGCCTCGGCGAGATGCGGCTCGGGAACCCGCCACAGCTCTTTCGCGCGGACGCGGGGCGGAAAGCGCCCGGCGAGCTTTTTCCGGTCGATCAGCCATTCGGGCTGGGGATAACTTCCCACCAGTGTCGTTGGAAACAGCATTTAATTCTCTCCTACGAACTTCGGCGCTACCTGGCGCAACCGCTCGCGGTCGATGCGTCCGCTTCTCTGAATATAGCTCCAGGCAAAATCCCGCGGCGCGAGCCGCATGTGCTCAGGAAAACGCTCGTACCACTCCGCGCTCGCATCGGCGGCCGCAACCAGCTTGTCGACGATCGGGCGGCGCGCCGCTTCGAAGCTTTTCAACGCTTTGTCAATATTAGCTTCAGTTCTCAGGGCCTTCGCGAGCGCGATAGCGTCCTCCATAGCGAGGCGCGTGCCCGAGCCGATCGAGAAATGCGCCGTGCGCAAGGCGTCGCCTATCAATACCACGTTTCCCGCGGACCAGCGGGCGTTGCGCAGGTTCGGGAAATTCCGCCATACGGACTTGTTCGACACGAGACGGTGCCCTCCCAGCACCTGCGCGAACACGCCTTCGCAATACCGCAAGGTATCTGCCTCGTTCATGAAAGCGAATCCGGCGCGCTCCCACGTCCGGGCATCGCATTCGACGACGAAGGTGCTCATCGCCGGCGCATGCCGGTAGTGGTGGGCGTTGAAGGTGCCCGCCTCGTTCTCGACGAAGGTCTGCGTCAGGGTCTCGAAGCGCTGGGTGGTGCCGAACCAGCCGAACTTGTTGATGAGATTCCTGATGGTCGTGCCGAACGCCTCGCCGTGCGTGCGCCGCACGAACGAATTGACCCCGTCGGCGGCGACGACCAGGTCGTAGCCTTGCAGTTCGTTTCTCGAACTGAGTGTTCTCGTGAATTCCGGAAGGATGCCGACACTTGCAAGCTGCTTCTGGAGAAGCTGCAGGAATTTCAGCCGGCCGATCGCGGCGAAGCCGATGCCGTCGATGCGCACGGGCGTGCCGCGATGCACGACCACAAGGTCGGTCCATATCTCCATCTGCGGCGTGATGCGCTCGTAGGTCTCGGCGTCGTCGTCGCGCAGGAATTCGAGCGCGCGGTCCGAGAACACCACGCCGAAGCCGAACGTGGAATCGGCCGGGTTCTGCTCGACGACGCGGATCTGCCAGTCGGGATGCTGGCGCTTGGCGAGATAGGAGAAATAAAGCCCGGCTGGGCCGGCGCCTGCTACGAGAATCTTCACTCAATGCCATTCTAACGTGACATAGAATCGCGGCATGCTGCGTGGGACCGGGGGGATGCGCCTCGCCAGAGCAGGTTTGCTTCTGTTCCTCGTCGGTCTGTGGCAGTTGCTGTGGGTCTGGGGGCTGCCTGCATACGTCCTGAGCCCCATCGATATCCTCAAGCACTTCTTCGCCGCGCTCGGCTCGGAAGAGCTGTACCAGCATATCGGCGCGAGCCTCCTGCGCTCGCTGCCCGGCTTTGCCATCGGCACGCTGCTCGGGATCGCGCTCGGGCTCGCGGCCGGCATCGCCCGCACGGTCGAGCAGATGCTCAGCCCGGTGATCTTCCTCACCTATCCGGTGCCGAAGATCGTCATGCTGCCGCTGTTCATGCTGTGGTTCGGCATCGGCGATCTCTCCAAGATCCTGATCATCGCCCTCGCGTGCTTCTACCCGATGTACATCAACGCCTACTACGGGGCGAAGTCGACCTCCGCCCTCCTGGTGTGGTCGGCGCTCAACCTGGGAGCCGACAGGCGGCAGATCTTCCGCAAGGTGGTGTTGCCGAGCGCCCTGCCGCTGATCTTCGCCGGCCTGCGCGTGTCGCTCGCGCTGTCCTTCATCGTCATGTTCGCCACCGAGATGATCAATGCGAGCTCCGGCCTGGGGCACCTCATCCGGGCCGCGGAGAGCGGCCTGCGCTTCGACCTGATGTACGTATCGCTCGTCACCATCGCGATCCTCGGCTACGCGGGCGACACGCTGCTGCGCCTTGCTCGCCGCCGCGTCCTCGCCTGGCAGGAACAGGCCGCATGAGCCGCCTGAGTCCTTTTTTCCTCATAGGTTCGGCGCTCGTCGCATGGGAGCTCGCGGCGCGCAGCGGCCTGTGGAGCCCGCTCCTGTTTCCGTCGCTGGCCAGGATCGGCTACGAATTTGCCCGCTTCGTCTCACAGAGCGAAGGCCTGATGCAGGCTTGGATCTCGCTGCATCGAGCACTTTCCGGGTTCGGGCTGGCGGCGATCGCGGGGACCCTCCTCGGCATGCTGATGGGGCGCTCGCGCCTCGTCGCCGCAATGCTCGAGCCGCTGTTTTCCGGCACCTACGCGGTGCCGAAGCTCGCGCTGTTCCCGATCTTCATCTTCGTCTTCGGCATCGGCAGCCTGTCGAAAGTCGCGCTGGTGTTCCTGGAGTGCCTCTACCCGATCGTCATCATCACCAGCCAGGGAGCGCGCAGCGTCGACCGGGTGCTGCTGTGGTCGGCGCAGAACATGGGCGCTTCGCGCGTGGCAATCCTGCGGCGCATCGTCATCCCGGCCACCGCGCCGTTCATCTTCGCCGGGTTCCGCGTCGCCCTGCCGGTGGCGATGATCGTGGTGGTGATCACGGAAATGATCAGCTCCGCCGACGGGCTCGGCTACCAGGTGATCTATGCGCTGTCGTCGCTCAAGACGGACCGCATGCTCGCGATCGTGGTCGTCATCGCGCTGCTCGGCTGGCTGCTCGACCGGGCGCTCGTGGTCCTGCGTGACCGGTTGGTATACTGGGAAAAACTCGAAACGTACTACGTCTAGAAGGGACGCCTCGTGAAGCTCGTCCTCGCTCTGCTCGCGGTCTTCGGCTTCCTCAGTTCCATCGCCCACGCGGTCGAGCCGCCCCTGATCCGCTTCGGCCGCGGCTTCGCCGCCGAGGAGCAGGTCTGGCTGATGAGCGCGCGGCCGGACCTGGCCCCGAACCAGGGCAAGAAATACCAGCTCAAGCAGATCCTGTTCCAGGCAAATCCGGAGCGCTTCCAGGCCTTCCTCGCCGGCGAGCTCGATGGCGGGACGGCGCCGGGCCTCGCGGTGATCTTCGCCCGCGCGCAAGGCGTCGACATGAAGATCGTGGCCAGCATCTGTCTCGAGGCCGCGGGCAGGGAGTGGTTCAGCACCACCTACATGGTGAAGGACGACGGCCCGATCAAAAGCGCCAAGGACCTGAGGGGCGGTACGGTCGGCGTGGTCGGCATCAAGACGGCCACCGATCTCTGGGCGCGCGCCGGATTGCTCAACGCCGGCATCGTCCCCGACAAGGACGCCAAGATCTTTCCCATGGGCTTCCCCGGGATGGGCGACGCGGTGCGCACCGGCAAGATCAGCGCCGGGACCTTCGTCGAGCCCTTCTATTCCGCCGAGCTCGCCAGGGGCGGCCTGCGCAAGATCTTCACCGCCGTCGAGGCCGTCGGCTACGACCACGAGTTGCTCGATATCTGGTTCGGCGACAAGTTCCTCAAGGAGAACCCGGACGCGGTGCGTGCTTTCCTCGCCGATTACGTCGCCGTCACGAAGTACTACCTCGCCAATACCGCCCAGGCCAAGGGTGATCTGCACAAGAGCGGGTTCGTGCGCACGCCGCTGGAGATCTACCTCAAGAACGCCGACTGGAAGCGCGACCCCAACGCGCGCGTCGATGTCGCGAGCCTCGAGAGGCTCTCAAAGTTCATGCTCGAGAAGCTGCAATGGCTCGAGAAGCCGGTCAACGTCCCCGAGATGGTCGACCAGAGCTACCTGCCGCGCTGACCCACAGGGGGCTACGGCCTCGAGAGAAAGGCCCGAACGGCTGTGATCGTGGCCGAGGTCGCTTCCTCCATCAGCCAGTGACCAGCATTTGGGACGACGAGCTCGGTCACGTCGGTTGCAGCGTTGCGCATCACCGCCGCCTCGTTCGCGCCGAATGACTTTTCGCCGCCGATCGCCAGCACGGGCATGCCGAGCTTCGTTGCCATCGCAACCTTGTTGTCCTCGGCATCCTGCCGGATCGAGTTGAATTGGGCGAAGGCCGCACGCATGGCGCCTGGCCGCGCATAGAGCTTCGCGTAATGCTCTCGGGTGGCTTCGTCTATTTTCGTGCGGTCGCCCGCGAATTCGTTCCAGAAGCGGTCGAGATAGATGCGCTCACGCCCCGCAACGAGCCGCTCCGCGTCGGGGCCGCCGAAATCAAAATGCCACAGCGCCGGCAGGCGCACGATGGAGTCCCAGGGCGGAATTCCGGGAACCGGTGCGTCCATCACGACGAGCTTCTCGGTCTT
>WNFI01322401.1_pt1 | contig 11012 bp, 14 predicted proteins | sample 5400471 | NCBI WGS metagenome assembly WNFI01 (sample SAMN13153348, study PRJNA577476) | soil metagenome | isolation source: 100 cm saprolite on Douglas fir-dominated hillslope | place: USA:California | collected 2013-09-17 | reverse complement strand
TTTCTCGCAACGGCGGGCGTGCTGAATCTGCTGGCGGCGCTGCATGCTTATGAAGCAGCGCGAGGACGCAAAGCATGAACGCGGGAACAGGATTCAAGCTTAGCCATCTGCAGTCCATGCTGCTCTTCGCCTCGCTGATTTCCATCGCGTTTGGCTTCCTGAGCCGGCGGCGGGCGGTCGACCGCGTGAAATACATCGTGTGGTCGCTTTTTCTCTTTCTTTTGATCGGCGTGGGAATCGGATGGGCGATGTATCCGTTCTCGCGCTGAAAGAACGCCGCATGCGCGGCTGTAAGCGGCCTTGAAGCGGGCCGAGGTTACTCAGCGGCGGAACAGCTGATTCGCAAATGATTGCTTCCCACTGACGGACAACTTCACGGAAACTTCTCAAACTGAAATCGCCAGCGTTTAGACCGTAGGTCAATCCACGCCGCAGCCCAGTTGTCGTGGTACTGCACCGCACAACAAGAATTGCACCCCGTAGCAGATTGGAAACGCGGACGAGACGCGGCGCTGTGCGGGTGCGAGGCTGCGGTCTACTCTGGGAAGGCAATTATCCGAGGCAATTGGCCAGGTGTCCAGCGCAGGGAATGCATGTCGGCGCGGCCGGTTCACGGAGAACAGGACTCGTCATGTCGGAACCCTTTCGACCCTATGAAAAGCTGGTGGAGATCACGGTCTTCGGGAAGAAGTTTCAGGTCCCGGAGCGGAATTCGCTCTTGAGGTGTTTTCAGTTCATCAGTCCGGAGACGATTCCGTATGGACGCTTCTGCTGGAATCAGGATTGCCAATATTGCCGCGTGACCTGTCAACTGCCCGATGAGGATGAACCGCACGAAATGCTGAGCTGCAAGTTCATCGTGATGCCTGGGATGGAGATCCTGGAGATGAGCCAGGAATTGAAGTGGTGCCTGCGCTCGAAGCTGCCGGCGGACACGCCGGTTTCTTCTTGAGTGTTCAATTATTAGCGCGCAGTTGTCAGTTCATGGCAAAGTGAGAGGTTCAATCCAAGCCCAAGTTCTTGTTCTTAGTTCTTTATTTTTAGTTTTTGTGAACAAGGAGTCCCTGTCCTCAAGCAGTAATTTGCAGTCCGGCTGACATTGCACTACATTCCAATTGAGGTAAGGGCCGGGCCGAAACCCGGCTCTGCGGACTCTTTCCATTCATGACAAATTCAATCGCTTTGGCGTGTGATGGGTGCGGACAGACCGCGTCTGCGGAACATATTGCGCGGCGGCTGCAACGTCTGGAATGGGCAACGCGGTACCGGCCAGTGCATATCAATACGCTGCTGCTGGGCGCTTTCTCTCCGCAAGAAGAGAAGGAGTTTCTGTATGCGCCAGGCGGAGAATTCCACGGGGAAGCAGCTCACCTCTTGGACGCACTGGGGATCTCGACTGCAGGAAGAACGGCAGAGGCTGTGCATGCGGAATTTCAACGGACGGGATTTTTTCTGACCCACGTTCTGGAATGCCCCCTCGGTGGGGATGCTGGAAACTTTGCCGAGACCGCTGCGCTGCTTACAAATCGCCTCCAGCCGGTGGCGACAAGGATTCGCCGCTCTCTGAAACCGAAGCGAGTGGCACTGATTTCGCAGGCATTGGGACCGATACTAGAGAAAATCCAAGCGTTGGAACTCGGTTGTCCCGTGGTGTTGGACAACGGCAAGCCGTTCGAGTTCGATGGTCTGAGACGGGCGAATGCCATTGCTCGATTGCGAGAAGCCCTCGCAGCCCCCGCTGGGGACTAAATTAGGCGATAGTAGCCAGATGGCCCTTGGGGGCAGCGCGTCTGACACTCGAAGCAAGTACATAACTTTTTGATTGTGGTAGAATCAGGCGCATTGATGAATTGGGTGCCCCGCGGGTGTACGGCCATGAAGAAACAAGCAAAGTTTGGCGTGGGGATAGGCGTCATAGTAGCAGCCCTTGCATTTCTAGCGTGGCTTGGCTATGGAGAGAGCAAGACTTACTACCACACCATCGACGAACTTCAGACCCTGACGGGTTCCGCGAAAAGCCAACGAATGCGCATCGGCGGCACCGTGGCATCTGGGAGTATTCGCCGCCTGAGCGGGCGCGTTGATTTTGTACTGGAGGGAGAAGGGAAGACGCTCCCGGTCAGTTACGTTGGGAGCGACCCGCTTCCGGATACTTTTGTGGACAAATCCCAAGCTCTCGTGGAGGGCCGCCCTGGTCCGGATGGACGATTTGTCGCCGAAGTGGTTCAGGCGAAGTGCGCTTCTAAATATGAAGCAGCGCCGAGAGGCGCCGGTGGTGCGCCGGGCAGCTCCAGCGAGCGGAGCGGGATGTAGAGGACTAGGGGTTTCCGGAGGAGAGGCGGGGTCGCTGTGGATGTATTCGGTTCCTTTGCACTCGTCTTAGCGTTCGTATGCGCGGCTTATGCGTTTGGCGGGGGCATTGCGGCGATTATCACGCGCCACCCGCTGCTGATCAAGAGCGCACGCCAGGCCGGGATGGCCGCGTGCTGCCTGATTTTCCTCGCAACATTCAGCCTCGAATATCTTTTCTTCAGTGACAATTTCTCGATCGCCTATGTTGTTTCGCACAGCAATCGCGACCTCTCGACATTTTATAAGATAGCCGCGCTGTGGTCGGGGCAGGAAGGCTCGCTGCTCTTCTGGAGCTTCCTGCTAGCCATTTATGTTTTTTCGGTATTGATCGCCTACCGCAACAAGAATGGCGAGTTGATGCCGTACGTCGGCGTAGTGATGGCCGGCGTGCAAATTTTCTTCCTGACGCTGAATAACTTCGTCGAAAGCCCGTTCAAGGCGCTAGCGGCGCCGGGAGCGGATGGCGTGATGACTTACGTCGCGCGTTCCGATGGCAACGGATTGAACCCGCTGCTGCAGTACCCGGAAATGGTGATTCACCCGCCCAACCTGTATTCGGGCTACACCGGCTTCACGATTCCGTTTGCTTTTGCGTTGGGCGCGCTGCTGGCTCGCTACCCGGGGGAGAAGTGGATTCATCTGACGCGCAAGTGGACCATGATTGCGTGGATGTTTCAGTCGATGGGAATTCTGCTTGGCGCCCACTGGGCTTATGCGGTGCTCGGCTGGGGCGGTTACTGGGGCTGGGACCCGGTTGAAAACGCATCGCTGCTGCCGTGGCTGACGGGCACAGCGTTTCTGCACTCGGTGATGATGCAGGAGAAGCGCGGCATGATGAAGGTGTGGAATGTGTGGTTGGTGTTCTGCACGTTCCTGCTTTGCATCCTTGGGACGTTCCTGACGCGCAGCGGCGTGGTGAGCTCGGTGCATGCGTTCGCCAATTCCAGGATCGGCAGCTGGTTTGTGGGCTTCATGACGCTCGTCATCGCGGTGTGCTTCGGGGCCTATTTGAAGAATCGTGACTATTTGAAGAGTGAGAATCAACTCGATTCCATTGTTTCGCGGGAATCGAGCTTCTTGTTCAACAATCTGATCCTGCTGGTTTCCTGCGTCGCGGTACTCTCTGGAACGCTTTTCCCGGTATTTTCCGAATGGTTCACCGGGAACCGCATCAGTGTTGGCGCGCCGTTTTTTAATAAGGTGAATATTCCCACTGGGCTGCTGCTGTTGTTTTTGACGGGAGTCGGGCCCCTGCTGGCGTGGCGCAAGACGTCGACGGAAAGCCTGAAGCGAAATTTTGGCTGGCCGCTGGGGATCGGGGTGGCTGCAGGTATGATTGCTTTCGCGCTGGGCTTCCGCGAGTTTTTTTCGTTGGTTTGCCTGGTGCTGTGCGTATTTGTCGCGTCCACAGTGAGTATGGAATTTTATCGCGGCGCGAGAGTAATTCGCGCGCGATCCGGCGCTTCGTTTATGGCATCTGCGGTGGACCTCACGATGCGTAACACGCGGCGCTATGGCGGCTATATCGTGCACGTGGGAATGGTGTTCGTCTTTATCGGGCTGGCCGGAGCGGCGTTCAACCGCGACATTCAGAAGGATATGAGACAGGGCGATACCATGCAGATCGGGCCGTACACTTTGGTTCTCCAGGGCTTCGAGACCAAGCCGGAAAAGAATTACACCGCGCAACGGATGCTTGTCGAAGTGCTGCGGGACAAGAAGCCGATGATGATGCTTTATCCCGAGAAACGGCGTTTTGCGACCACGGAAGAAAATGGCACGATGGTGGCGATTTATTCGACGCTGAAGGAAGATTTGTACGTGGTCTACGCCGGAAACAATCCCGATACGCAACTGCCCGTGCTGCACGCCTACCTGAATCCGCTCGTGAAATGGATCTGGTTCGGCGGGGTAGTGGTGGTGTTTGGAACGCTGGTGGCCTTGCTGCCGAATCGCCGCGCGGTGCTGGTGCTCTCGGCCGCCCGACAGCCCGCACCGCAACGATTAGGGCATGAGCTCGCCACGCCGATTACCTTGCGAGAGGGCCATGACTAAAGCGCGCTCGTTTGCCACGATCACGATGCTGGCGATGGCGGCGATGGCCCCGCTGTTGATCACGCCCGTGGGAGCGCAACAACTTTCCGACCGCGCCAAGCACATCGGCGGAAAATTCATGTGCATGTGCGGCTGCAACCAGGTGCTGACGGAGTGCAATCACGTGGGCTGCAGCACCTCCGCGAGCATGCTGAAGGAATTGAACCAGTCGTTGTCGCGCGGCAATTCCGAGGATGTCATCACGCAAAGGTTCGTCCAGGAATTCGGAACAAAAGTGTATGCGGAACCGCCGAAATCGGGTTTCAGTCTGGTGGTCTGGGTGTTGCCAAGCATTTATCTTTTCGTGGGCGCCGGATTGGTCGTTTTCGTGATCTACCGTTGGCGAATGCGCCCCGCACAACTAGCGGCGACCGCGGGAGGCGGCCCGGGCATCTCACCCGAGCTGTTGGAGCGTGCCCGAGCGCAAGCGTCGCGCGAGACACAGGATTGAATGGTGCCTGCGATTTGCGCAATTATGATTTTCGAGATTGCCTCCGCGGATTGGGCAGTGCTGGGCGCGTGTTTGGCACTCGCAATCGCCACCCTGCTCTTCCTGTTCTACATAGAGCCGGATGCTTCGGATCTTGCGCCACACCGGACCAAGCTCGATCAACTGATGGAGCGCCGCGACACGATCTATGACAATCTGCGCGACCTGCGTTTTGAGTATCGTTCCGGAAAATACTCGGAAGGTGACTTCGAAGCGATGAAGACGGCGCTTGAGAATGAAGCAGCGCTGGTGCTCGCGGAGATCGATCAGGTGACGGATGCGCAGGTGCGCCGTCCGCGGGGAACGCGCCCGGCTGATGGGAGCGCACGATGAAGCGCCGCTATTCCGCGCGTTCGCTTCTGCTCGGCGCGCTTGCTCTGGCTCCGCTGGCAGTAGCGGAGGCGGGGACGGTGCGCGGCACGGTGATGAACGGCACCACGGGCAAAGCGGCAGCGGGAATTGAACTCACGCTGATTCAACTCCAGGGTGGGATGCAGGAAGTCGCGCATTCCAAGAGCGGCGCGCAAGGAGAATTCACGTTTGACCATCCCGGTCTCGGTGCGCAGCCGATGCTCGTCCGCGCGACGTATCGCGGCATCAATTTCAACCGCGCCGTGCCGCCGGGCACGAGCACCGCTCAAGTGGATATTTATGAGCCGTCCCAGGATGCGAAGACGATCAACGTGACTTCCCACGTGGTGATCTTTCAGCCCAACGGCGCGACGCTGATTGTCGGCGAAGAATATCAAATCGAGAACAAGTCGCAGCCGCCGCTGGCGTATTTCCGGAGCGATGGCAGTTTTGATTTTGCGTTGCCGGAGAGTGGCCAATTGCGACAAGTTGCCGCCGCCGGGCCGGCGGGAATGCCGGTGGTGCAACTTCCGATCGACAAGAAAAAGAATCATTACTCGATTGCTTTCGCGTTTCGGCCGGGTCAAAACTCGGTACGGTATTCGTATGAACTGCCGTATCCGGGAAACGCAGCGACGGTGAAAATCCCCACGATTTACCCGGGCGGCCGTTTGCTGGTTGTGGCGCCGCCCAGCGTGCAGATCAACGGCGATGGCTTGGCTCCAGGCGGACAAGAACAGGGGATGAATCTATACGGCCGCCAGGATGTTCCCGCGGGGACAATTGTGGCCGTGAGCGTATCCGGCACGGCGCCTGCGCCGGACGCGAATGCCCGCGCGGAGCAAGGTCAACAGGGCCGAGACGCACAGCAAGGCGGCGGCGAAGTATCCGGAGTGAGTATCCAGCAGGTTCCTGGACGGCTGAATGATTACGCTCCCACGTGGATGCTGGCTGGCGCCCTCGTTGTTGGTTTCGGGTTTCTGGGCTTTCTTCTCTGGAGCAAAAGGGTTGTGACCGTGCCGCTGGAAGCGATGGAGGGCGTTTCCGCGGAAGCAGCGGCGAAGCGAAAGAAAGCCAAGCCGCCCGCGGCGCCTGCTCGCTTGCCGGCGGCGGCTCCCACGAACGGGGCTGCCAGTCTTGCCGAACTCGATGCCGCGATCGGCACAAGCCTTGATGCGCTGAAAGAGCGTCTGTTCCGGCTCGAGCTGCGGCATCAAGCGGGCACGATCTCCGAGGCAGAATATGCGCAGGAACGCGCGCGTGCGGAAACAATCTTGCGCGAACTTGTGCGAGGCTGAGCGTTGAAGACCAGTGCCGTTCCACCTATCTACGCCAGATGACGGTCCAAGGATCGGACGCGAGCATGGAAAGCGCATTCTCGAAAGGATTTGCTCGAGAAAATTGGAACGGCACCAGGAGTGATCTGCCTACGTCCGAGGCCGTCCGGTGACGCCAACGAGTTTTTCTCCCACAGGAATCCGCTTCGAAAACATCGACAAACGCTATGGCGGACTTTACGCGCTGCGCCGCGTCTCTCTGGAAATCGCCTCAGGCGAGTGCGTGGTGCTTGCTGGGCGGAACGGTTCAGGCAAGACTACCTTTCTGCGAATTGCGGCGGGTCTCACCCGTCCTACGGCAGGAGCGGTGAGCTTCCCGAAAAGCAGCGGGGAGAGCGGCGGGAAGCTCGCGCCGGCTGGATTTGTGGCTCACGCCACGATGGTCTATGACGAATTGACGGCAGAAGAGAACCTTTTGCTGTTCGCAAGATTGCAGGGAATCGCGGAACCAGTCACACGCGCCGAGGCGCTCCTGCGGGAGGTGGGTCTGGCGGACCGCCGGAGCACTCTGGTACGCACATTTTCTCGCGGGATGCGCCAACGCGTCGCCATTGCGCGGGCGCTTCTGAACGAGCCCGCCGTGGTGCTCCTGGATGAGCCGACGACGGGGCTTGATCCGCAAGGGGCGAGCTGGTTTGCGCAGACGCTGCGTCGCTTGAGAGATTCGGGCCGCACGATCCTGATCAGCCTGCACGCCGAGTCGGAGGTCTCCTCGCTGGCGACGCGCGCGATCCGGCTGGATGCGGGAGCGGTGGTCGCGGACACCCGAACGGGCGCGAACTTTCGGTCGATCCTAGCCTTTGCGAACGCTTGAATGGCGCTGCTCTCTAATACGGCAGTCCTGCTCGGCAAGGAACTTCGCACGGAGTTTCGCTCGCGCGAGCTTCTCACCACGACGGTAGTTTTCATTCTCACGATTGTGGTGCTCTTCAGCTTCACGTTCGACCCATCGGTCAGCGAGTCCCGCCGCTTCGGCCCCGGACTGCTATGGCTGGCTTTTCTTTTCGCGGCTTCGCTCATGCTGCAGCCCTGCTTCTTGCGCGAGCAGAATAACGACACGCTGAGCGCGCTGCGCCTTTCGGTGAACGATCCATTCGCGATTTTCCTCGCCAAGCTGGGAGCAAACACGCTTTTTCTGTTATTCACCCAGGTTTTGCTATTGCCGATCTTCTCGATTTTGTACAACGTTCCCGTTTTGGCGGCATTTCCGCAGCTGGTGCTGGTCATGTTCATGGGAAGCCTGGGACTCTCCGTAACGGGGACGGCCTTGTCGGCGATTTCCGCGCAGGCCAGAATGCGCGAGTTGCTGCTCCCGCTTCTCCTCTTACCGCTGCTTACTCCAGTGCTGATCGCCAGCACGGAAGCGACGGCGGCGCTGCTCGTCCCGAATCCTGCGATGCGTTGGGACTGGCTGGGTTTCTTGCTGGCGTTCGACGTCGTTTTTTTGACGGCGCTATGGCTTTTCGGCGAATATCTTCTGGAAGAATGAGCAGATTTGCGCTTGCGGATTTGCCGGGGGTAGTTTCTTGAGGAAAAGAATCTTCATTGCTGCCGTGGTGGCGGCCCTGATGGGCTTTGCGGCGTACGCGGCTCTCTTCATCGCGCCCACCGAGAGCAAGATGGGAACCATCCAACGAATCTTTTACCTCCATGCACCCTCGGGGATGGTGGCTCTTCTGTCCTTCTTCGTCTGTTTTGTCGGGAATCTGGCGTATGTCTTCACGCGTCAGCCCAAGTGGGATTGGCTGGGGGTTTCCGCCGCGGAAGTAGGAATGGCGTTCTGCACAGTCCTGATCCTCACGGGCCCGATCTGGGCCCATCCTGTGTGGGGCATTTGGTGGACCTGGGACGCGCGACTGACGCTTACTTTCGTGCTGTGGCTTTTGTACACGTCCTATCTGCTGCTGCGAACTCTGGTGGAAGACCCCGACCGCCGTGCTTTGTTCAGCGCGATTTACGGCATTTTTGCTTTTCTAGACGTGCCTCTGGTCTACGGCTCGATCCGCTGGTGGCGCACGCAACACCCCCAGCCGGTAATTATGGGCGGCCCCGGATCGGGCCTGGAGCCGACAATGCGAAAGGTTTTCTGGTTCTGGGTTTTGAACCTGGTGATGCTCATGATTTTTCTTATTCGTGAGCGGTATGCGCTTGAAGCCATGCGCGGAGAAGTGCAGTCCCTGGAGCGCGAAGGGGAGGCAGCATGAAAAATTTGGGCAGCGTCTTTGCAGCCTATGTGATCGGGTGGGGAATCTTCTTCGTTTACTACATCACGGTGGCGCGGCGCACTGCTGCGTTGCGCGAGGATATCGAACGCCTCAAGAATTCGTTGAACCGAGGCAAGTAGCTTGGCAGGGAAGAAGAAAGTCGGGATTGTGTTGTTCCAGCTCGGCGGGCCGGATTCGCTGGAGGCCGTCGAGCCGTTCCTGATGAATCTGTTTTTGGACCCGGACATTATTCCCTTAGGGCCCTTTGGATTGTTCCGGCACCCGATCGCGAAGCTCATTTCTGCACGCCGGTCAATTCCCGTCGCCGGGCGCTACGCTCAAATCGGCCGCCGGTCGCCGATCGGGGCGCTCACCGAACGGCAACGCGTGCGGCTGGTGGAGGCCGTCTCTCCGTACATCGATCCCGTGGCGGTAACAGCCATGCGTTACTGGCATCCCAGGACCTCCGAGGCTGTGGAGGCGCTGTGCAAAGCCGGCCCGCTGGATGAAATCGTTCTCTTACCGCTCTATCCGCACTATTCCTACGCCACTACACTGAGCAGCTTGAAGGAATGGCGCCGGGTCGCCGATACAGCAAAATGGGGACAACCCGCCGGGAAACCACCGGAGCGCACCATCAATAATTTTCACGATCATCCGATGTATATTCAAGCGTTGGTTCAACGGATCGGATCCGTATTGCGGCAATTCTCGGACAGCTCTCGGATTCATCTGGTGTTCAGCGCGCACGGTCTGCCGATGAGTTTGGTCAAGAAGGGCGATCCGTATCCGAAACAGATCGAGGAAACGGTGCGCCTGGCGTGCGAACTTGGCTCAAAGCAGTACCCTGGTTGGCCCTGGACGCATTTGATCTGCTATCAGAGCCGCGTGGGCCCCACGAAGTGGCTGCAGCCCCCGCTTACCGGAACGATAGAGCGCCTGGGCCACGAAGGCGTGAAAGAGATGCTCGTCGTTCCGGTTTCGTTCGTCACCGAGCACATTGAAACGCTACACGAAATCAACATAGAGGCCCGCGAGGAAGCGAAGAACGCCGGCATCAAGATGTTCCGCATGATGCCCGCAGTGGGCGATTCGCCGTTCTTCATCGCTGCGCTGAAGGGGCTCGTGTTGCGTGCCGTGGGAATCGATGCGGGCGAGCCATCCGGACAGCTTTCCACGGTGGCGAGTTAACTGTATAATCCGCGCCTGGGATAGGAGCAATGACGAAGACGTACAGCGCAGTTGTGCACAGATTTGCTCTCTTTACGGTTTGCTGGACGATCCTCCTCTTCGTGGCCGGGGCGCTGGTCACGTCCAAAGATGCGGCCCTTTCCGTGACTGACTGGCCGAAATCGCACGGCACGTGGGTTCCTGCTCTATCGATGCTTCAAGGTGGAGACTTGTTTGAGTTCTCGCACCGCGTAGTCGCGGGTGGTTTGGGGCTCCTGACAATCGCGCTGGCCGTGTTGCTTTGGGTGAAGGAAAAACGGCCGTGGCTGCGGTGGCTTGGGTTGATTGCGGTTCTTGGAGTTGCAGTGCAGGCCATTCTGGGCGGCCAAGTAGTTATTCGGTTGCTTCATTATTGGCTGCCTGTTATCCATGCCTGCTTTGCACAGATCGTTTTTGGCGCAGTTCTAGGTATTGCCGTGTTCACCAGCAAGTGGTGGATTTCCGATCAGCCGCAATTGGAGGACAACGGAACGCCTTCGATTCATTTTCTGGCGATCCTCAACGCCGCCGTCATCTATCTGCAGGTGATTCTTGGCGCAGGCTTCCGGCACAAGGAAATTCCGATTTGGCCGCACATGGCGGGCGCCATGCTGGTGCTCGGAATGGTGATCTGGACAGCACTCACGCTGCGTAAGCGGTTTGCGCAATCGCGGGTGCTTTCCAAGGCACGAATCCTGCTGCACACAATTTTCGGCGCACAGTTCCTGCTGGGTCTTGGAGCCTATTGGTCCCGGCTCACGACTGCGGATGCCCCCCAGCCGATGCCCGTCATGGTAACGTTAACCGTGATCCACACGGTCGTCGGCGCCATTCTCTTCGCGTTTTCGGTGCTGGTAGTGCTGATGTGTTATCGGTTGATCCCGCGCGGGAGGGAAGTAACCGCTACGGCACCGCGGGAGATGACTGCCGGATGAGCACCGCGCGCACCACGGAACTGTCGCTTTCTGCTCGCGC
>WNFI01017698.1_pt1 | contig 11012 bp, 9 predicted proteins | sample 5400471 | NCBI WGS metagenome assembly WNFI01 (sample SAMN13153348, study PRJNA577476) | soil metagenome | isolation source: 100 cm saprolite on Douglas fir-dominated hillslope | place: USA:California | collected 2013-09-17 | reverse complement strand
GCGAGGAAGGCCGGTGTCGTCGCGCCACCGCGTACCTTCGGTTTTCACACTTTCCGAAGAACGCTGGCCTCGGTGCTGGTGAAGATGAAAGTCGATGTCAAGACGGTGCAGGAGATTCTGCGGCACCAAAACTTGAAAACGACTCTTGAAATCTACGCCAAGTCGATGTCGGAAGACAGGCTGCTGGCTCAGGGAATGTTTCTTGAGCTTCTGCTTAGCCACAAGAAACCCGAGCTACTGGATGATGTTGTGCTGCAGCAATAGCCCCAACTGCCGGTAAACTGCCGGTAATATGAAGAATGGAAAGTGATGCTAAAACCTTTGAAATGTGGTGGCCAGGGACGGAGTTGAACCGCCGACGCCAGCCTTTTCAGGGCTGCGCTCTACCACCTGAGCTACCTGGCCACATTTAGAGACCCGCTCTTCCGAAGCGAGCTGCGAGAATCGTTCACTTCACGCAGCTTGTCGACGGATTGCCAGCCGAATGAAAGTACTCGTCGCTAAACGCGTGCGGAACGTTCTTGATTATAGCAATGGACACAGATCCGCTCAAACTTGAATGCGGGATGGATGCGATCGAACCGCAAAAGCAGACTCAACTGGATTCCTTGCCACCCAACCAATGCCACGTGATGGCTGACAGGATAAAAAGGGCGAGGATGACGAACAAGAGTTCGAGAAGATGGGTTACGGGCGCCGATTGTACCGGACGCGCAAGGAAGTCGGTGAGTGCCAGCGCTGCCGCCAGGCCGCCCCACGCCCAAAGAATGATCAGCTTACCGAGATGCCACTTGCGGATCGTCATGTGGGGTCGTGGGTTGAACATGAGTGCAGATCGGCTTTGACCGGTCCGGCGTCAATCTTGAAGCTCCAGGCACAGCCGAAGCTATTGAGCGTTTGCTGAGTGGCTTGCAGGAGACTCACCCAAAGGTTGGGCTTCGCGTCCGGCGCTGGAGTGGGATTCTCAACGCTGCCTTTGGCAATCAGTTCATCGGTCAACTTCGCCAGCAAGCCTGAGATTTCCTTGGAACTCATATTACCCAGCTCAAATACAGCGCTATTTTTCGGAAGACCCGAGGACAGAACGGCATCGTCGGGATAGCTGGAAGTTACTACTACATGGGGACCCGCGCTGGGAGTGAGCTTCCATGCCTGGCAAAAGTGCACGCTGCGTTCCACGTCAACATTTTGGGCTAGCGCCGTATCGTTAACGTCACTTCTGGTCTTCCAGAACCAGACCGCCACATTCGCGTCTCCGATGGTGCGACCAAAATTCTGGAAGTTCCGGTACAAAAAGTACAGCCCGGCACTCTTCTCCGGCGCCAGCCATTGCGGATTGCATATAAGGAACAGAGAGTACGTCTTGAAGTTCTTTGGGATGGTTCCCGTGCGTTCGACCTCCGCCACCTCTTGGGCGGACGATCGCGCAGGAGTGGCCCGAGTAAGGAGCACAAAGACCGCAACCAGAACACAGAGAGAAGTTCTTCTCATGGCACGCCGCTCCCTCCGGAAGACTGCTAATCCCAATCTACTCCCTAGAGTCAACTCTTTCCTGTGATTCTTATCGCAGAAAATGTCCAATGTATTTTTGACTTCGCGTTTGTTACGAATTCCGAAGGGGAAGGACGACGCTGAAGAGAAGACGCAGCGATGAACGTGCGCAGCGGCGCTCTCAGAAACAAGAGACCGGCCCCGGGAATTATCCCGGGGGTCGAAACCAAGCTGGGGAACTGTCTACTGTCCGCCCGCCGAAGAGCCGTGCTGTCCCAGCCACGAGGCGAGTTGAGGCTGTTGCTGCGTCTTTAGATCGACGCAGTTGTTGATGCGCTCGATCGACTGCCTGTAGGTCCGTTCCGCCGCTTCGATCTTGTGCGCGGCGTAAAAATCCGCTACCTGATCGCGCATGTGCGCATCGCAGAAGGCGCTGGTCGCACCCACGACCTGGGCGCTGGCAAAGGGACCCCCCACCTTCTGCACCGCGTCCCAATGGGCCAGAACAAAATTCCACGCCAGTTTTTCTCCGGCCGGATTCGCCATCACGCTGGTGACCAACCCGAGCGCATCCTGCGAGCGAACGTCGGGCGAGATAGCATAGTCGAGCGTCTTCTGCAACAATTTCTGGTCGCCGAACTGTGGCAGTGCGAAGAAGTACATGTAGTACTCCTCGGGCGACTTCGGATTCTTGAGCGCGGCCATGACTCTGTCGTAGAAGGCCTCGTCCCCGTTCAGGGCCGCCAGAGCTATGGCGCCGCTGGCGAGATCGCGATCCACTGATGTGGGATCTTGCAGAGCCTTGTCCGCAATCTTGCGCGCCTGAGCCAGCGTATCCGGATCGCGGGCGTCGTAGCCAAGAGCGTTAAGGAGTCCCGCGCGCAGAGTTTTCTGCTCGTCGCTCTCTCCGGCTTTCGGCTCCCAGCCCACCTCTTTGGCGATGGGCGTCAAGTATTGCCGCAACCATGCCCGGTAGCTGTCGCGATCGGTTTCGTTCACGAGGTACTGCCCGATGTAATTAAATCGCCCCAGGACACTTTGCATCACGGCGCGAGTGCGGTCCGACTGCAGCCCTTGCGCGAATGCAAGATAGTCTCCCACGGACTCGCGCCCGACCCGCACTGAGGCCCAGATGTCCGCTTCCAAAGTGATGCGCTCGGCCGGAGAAATTCTGGCCTCTGCATCTTTGCCCATGGTGCGCACCGCTTCCGGCTGGTAGCCCGCACGATAATATCCAGCGGAAGCTGCGTTAGCCAAAACCCATGTCGAGCACCCGGGGAGCGTGAAGCTCTGTTCTTTCTTAGTCAGCAGTTCACATTTGGCGCTGCTGCCGGTTGATGGTTTCAGGCAAACCGGAACCTGCCAGAGTTGGTCGTTCCCTGCTTGGAACTTAGCCCGATCGTAGTAATAGCGTTGCTGGCTCAGCGTGACGCTTGTGGAACTTCCCGAGCACTGCGCTTTCACGTTCACAATGGGCACGCCGGCTTGCTTCACCCATGTGGGCATGATCTGGTCGACGGGCCTTTTCGAGACTTTGGCCAGCGTCGTCCAGAAATCATCCGCAGTGGCATTGCCGTAGGAGTGCTGCTTCACATATTCCCGTACACCCGCGCGAAACGTCTCCGGCCCCAGATACGCTTCCAGCATGTTCAGTACCGCCGCCGCCTTGCCGTAGGCGATGCCATCGAACAGTTCCTGAATTTGCGCCGGCGTTTCTGCCGCCTGATGTATGGGCCGCGTGTTGGCCAGGGAATCGGTGTTGAGTGTGCCCGTGTTCTGGCTGACATCGTCGAGATCGAAATTCCATTCCGGCTTCCATCCCAGCAGCGGCTTGCTCGCTGCCCAGGTGGCGAAACCTTCGTTCAGCCAAACATCGTCCCACCATTTCATGGTGACCAGATCGCCGAACCACATGTGGGCGATCTCGTGGGAAGTAACCGACGCGATGGTTTTCTTCAGTCCCGGAGAACCGTGCTGCTCGTCAATCAACAGAATCACTTCGCGGAAGGTAATCAATCCAGTATTTTCCATCGCGCCGGCCGAGAAATCCGGCAGCCCAATCAAGTCCAGCTTGCCGTAGGGATACTTGATGCCGAAATATTTGTCGAAATAGCTGACAATCTGTTCCGACGCTCCCAACACGAATCGGCCCATTTCTTTTTTTCCGGGAGTGCTGTAAATGCGAATGGGAATGCCGTCGGCCTCGCCCTCAATGTATTCGAAATTGCCCACGACGAGCGCAGCCAGATAAGAAGACATCTTTGCGGTCGTGGCAAATTTTACCGTGTGCTTGTCGCCGGGACCGGGCGTATCGGAAATCACTTTGTAGTTGGAGATTGCGACTTGCCCTTTGTCGGCAACGGCGGTGATGTCGAAGGTGGCCTTGTAGTTGGGTTCGTCAAATGACGGAAAAGCGCGGCGGGCGTCGGTGGATTCAAACTGCGTGGCCGCGTACTTTCGGCCCTGATCGTCCTTGCCGAGGTAAAGGCCTCGCATCTCGTCGTTGAGGATGCCGGTATAAGTAATGTGAATGGTGGCCGCGCCCGCGGAAAGCGGCTTCTCGACAGCCAGCACCACCATTTCTTTATCTTTCTCGGGCGTGACTCTGGCTTTCTGCGTGCTTCCACCGCTCGTGATTGAAACCTCGTGGAAGTCGATATCGACTGCGTTCAGCGTGATTTCAGAAGTCGGCTTTAGCACGCGGAGGGAAATCGTTTCATCGCCCTCGAACCGGGCCTGCTCAAGGTCGGGGGTGAAAGTGAGCTTGTAGTTTTCGGGAGTAGCTATCTCGGGTAAACGCTGGGCCATCGCCACAGAAAATGTTGCCACTGCGAAACTGAGTATCGCAAGAATTCGTTTCATAAACTTCCCTCGGGAGATTCGGTTGAATTCATTTCGTAACAGATCAAGACGCAAGTCTGACTCTTCGACTCTATACGGAGCGTTCGTCGCAAAAGTTCACTGCGGGCATCTGATCTCGCCGTTCATCACCGTCATCGAACAGCGATTGGCCCCGAACCAGTACGGGATTTCGCGGTAGTCTTCCACTGCGAACACGGCTAGATCAGCATCTTTCCCGGCCTCGATCGTGCCCTTGCGGTCCGCCACTCGCAGGGCCCATGCGCCGTTAATTGTGGAAGCTGTAATGGCTTCGGCTGGCGACATCTTCATATGGGTGCACGCCAGCGACATTGCCATCGGCATACTTAAGGTTGGCGAAGTACCGGGGTTATAGTCTGTCGCCAGCGCCACTGGTACGCCCGCGTCAATCAACTTGCGCGCTCGCGGGTATTCCTTCAGCCCCAGGAAATAATTTGCCCCGGGCACAAGGGTCGCGATGGTGTCGTGTTTGGCCAGTTGCAGGATGTCGTCGTCGTTCACGTGGTCCATGTGATCAAAAGACGCCGGATTGAAGCGCAGAAAAGGTCGCAGGACCATCTCGGAAAGCTGGCCCATATGGGCGCGCACGCCGAGACCGTGCTGTTCGGCGGCCTCGAAAATCTGCTCCGTTTCGGCAGGCGTAAATGCCCCTTTGTCGCAGAAGACGTCAACGAACTGCGCGAGCCTCCGCTTGGCCGCAAGGGGAATCATCTCCTTACAGACGGTCTCAACATAGTTTTGTGAGCGACCTTGAAATTCCTTTGGGACGACATGCGCGCCCAGCAGCGTGGCGACCACTGTTCCGGGCCAGAGGGACGCAGCGTCGCGGACCGCTTGCAGAGATTTCATTTCCGACTCGACCGTCAGCCCGTAGCCGGACTTGGCCTCAACTGTTGTCGTACCGTGTGCTGCCATATTGTGCAGTGCGGCCAGAACTTTCTCCGCCAGAATGTGCTTCCCTACTTTGCGGACACCTTCCAGGCTCGATCGGATGCCGCCCCCGGCTGCGGCGATCTCTTCGTAAGAAGCTCCCTCGATACGTTTCTCAAAATCCACCAGGCGGGGGCTGACAAACACAGGATGCGTGTGGGAATCCACGAACCCGGGGAGGACAACTCTACCCGTGCAGTCGATCTCGAGAACTTTCTTGCGATTCTTCTTTAGCCAGGGATCGCGCAGAGCGTCTTTCGTGGTACCGACGGAGACGATCTTCCCACCCAAGCAAAGGACGGCACCGTCTTCGATGATGCCTAGTTGTTTGAGGGTTGGACCACGGCGGGGGCCGGATTTCGCGTAAGAAGCTCGCAGCGTCAGTAGTTGGCCGATATTAATCAGGAATAACGCCGATTCCTTACGCATTCAGCCTCCGCAAGGAAAACACCCACCACGGAGTCACGGAGACACGGAGGATTGTTGGCATCACAGAACCCGACGCATAATTCCCCGGTGAAGAACCGAGACGTTGAAATTTATGAGGAGGCCCACGCGCTTGCCGGTGAGCCTGAGGTAGGTTAGTAATTGCGCTTCATGTACACTGAGCAAGCGTTCGACGGCTTTCAACTCCACTACGACTTGATCAGCTACGACGAGATCGATGCGGTACTTACCACCCGTCTCGCGGCCTTTGTAAACAACCGGCAACTCGATTTGGCATCTGAAAGGCACGCTTCGAAGACGTAGCTCTTCGCACATGCATTCCTCATAAACCGATTCGAGCAGGCCCGGACCGATCTGACGGTGAACCTCGATCGCAGCACCGATGATGGTCTCGGTCAAAGACTCCGACAAAAGTCCAGAAGAACTCCGTGCCTCCGTGCCTCCGTGGTGGGTGTTCATTTTTCTTCCATCGGCACTTTCACGCCCGTTTTCTTCGCAAACACCTTCGCCTCGTCATACCCGGCATCTACGTGCCGAATCACTCCCATCCCCGGATCGGTCGTCAACACGCGCTCGATGCGCTTGGCCATCTCATCAGTCCCATCGGCAACCGTGACCTGCCCTGCGTGAAGCGAGTATCCAATGCCCACGCCGCCGCCGTTGTGAATTGACACCCACGACGCGCCTGCGGCCGTGTTCAACAAAGCGTTGAGCAATGGCCAGTCTGCTACTGCGTCGGAGCCGTCTTTCATACTTTCGGTTTCGCGGAAGGGCGAAGCCACTGAGCCGCAGTCAAGATGGTCGCGGCCAATCACGATTGGCGCCTTGATCTTCCCTTTCTTTACCAGATCATTCATCGCGAGACCGAATTGCGCACGCTCGCCATAGCCCAGCCAGCAGATGCGCGCCGGTAGTCCCTGGAACTTGATGCGCTTGCGCGCCAGATCGATCCAGCGCCGCAGGATGCGGTTGTCGGGAAACAATTCCAAAACCAGATCATCAGTGACGTGAATGTCGGACGCCTCGCCCGACAGGACGCAACATGCCCTCGACATGCGCGGCCATGGCATCCAATGATTTTTCCTGATACGCCTTGGGGTCGTTTTTCCGTAACTCGACGGCCTCGGCGAGCGCCATGCCGTTCGGCACATATCCATTCAGAGGATCATGCGCTGAGGTTTGATCGGTGAGAATATCGGGCACCACGCCGCGTGCGGCCAACTCCGGAATGACGTCGGCGCAATTTCCCACCAGCCCGACTGAGACATTTTCTTTCTTGCGCACGGCGTTTTTCAGAATGCGCAACGCTTCATCAAGCGTCGTGACCATGAAGTCGCAGTAGCCGGTCTTCAGCCGCTTCTTGATGCGCTCGGGATCAACATCAATCCCGAGAAATGCTGCGCCCGTCATAGTCGCGGCCAGAGGCTGAGCGCCGCCCATTCCGCCCATGCCGCCGGACACGATCAATTTGCCTGCCAGATCTCCGCCGAAATGTTTTTCGCCCGCCGCCGAAAACGTTTCAAATGTGCCCTCGACAATTCCCTGCGAGCCAATGTAAATCCACGAGCCCGCCGTCATCTGGCCATACATCATCAGCCCGGCGCGCTCCAGTTCGTTGAAGTTCTCCCAGTTCGACCAGTGGCCGACGAGATTTGAATTGGCGATCAGCACGCGCGGCGCATGGTCATGCGTCTTGAACACGCCCACGGGCTTGCCCCACTGCACCAGCAGGGTCTCGTCGTTATCGAGCTTCTTGAGGGTAGCGACAATGGCGTGGTACGCCTCCCAACTGCGCGCCGCCCGGCCTGTTCCACCGTAAACAACCAAGTCCTGCGGACGCTCGGCAACTTCCGCGTCCAGATTGTTCATGAGCATGCGCATGGCAGCTTCTTGTTGCCAGCCCTTGCAGCTAATAGTGTTGCCGCGGGGCGCGCGAATGGACGCAGGAGCCTGAGTAATCTCCGAATCAACCGGCATGCATAGATGTTACTTGCTAAGTGCGGAAGTGTTCAATGTGGACGTCTGGCGAAGATAGATCACCACGAGGAGTACGCCGTGCCATCGGTCGCCGTCCCACTCGACGCGGAGTGCACGTCGCTGATTCCGGGATCCTGCTGATCGACCGTCAGCAGTATGTCTTCCTGCACCACTTCCCAGTTCGGCTCATTGGTCATGGGGTCCTTGGGAATGACTTTGAGATAGCCGCCTTGTATCAGGTCGTCGAGGGACTGCGGAGCTTTTTGCTTGTCGAGGGTGTACTGCGAGATCAGCGAGCGCAGCGTGAACAGGTCCTGACGCAGCACCGCCTCGCGCGACTTCAGCAGAGAAGTTGTATAGATGGGAAGCGCAATCGACATCAGGATGCCGATGACGATCATCACGATCATCATTTCGAGCAACGTGAAACCCGCGCTGCGCCTCGTTCTGAGTCTTCCTGCCATTACCAGTCCTTGTACTTTGTTCCGTCCAGCCCGGTGCCTTGCGATTTGGTGTAGACGTCGAAGACGCTCTGCCCGCCCCAGGAGTCGGAATCCGGATCATCTTGCATCGAGCGCAGGCCCCACTCCGTGTTGCCAGTCATAGGGTCAATGGGGATCTTGCGCAGGAAGCGAATCTTCTTTCCCTGAACGTCGACTCCTTTCACCAAGGTTTCGAGATCGGGAGGATAATTCTGGCTGTCGACCTTGGTCTGGAAGCCGCCGCGGTCGGCCGCGTCTTTGTAGCGATCAATGGCGTCGCGCATTTCCCACAAATCGATGCGCAGCATGCGCTCCTTCTCGCGCTGGATGGTGAGCCGCGCCATCGGCACCGCCATCGAGGAGAGGACTACCAGAATGGCGGTCGCGATCATCAACTCCAGGAGCGTAAAGCCCCGTTCGGGCCTCATGCTCCGCCCGCGCCGGAATTTCTGTAGCTTCATCTCAAAATCTCGATCTCAAAATCTCGGATTGAAAGAACCCGCCGGCCATCCTATTGCACGGTCACAGAAGCCTGTGCCCCGTTCACCGTGATGGATTGCAAACCGGGATCGCGCGCTCCGCCTCTGGTAATGGTCAGCGGAGTCTGGCCGCTGGCCTTGGCCTGAAAAGTAATCGTGACCACCGTGCCTTGCCCGGAAACTCCACCCGCTCCCGGCGGCCGGGTCGCCGTGATCTGCAGGGTTCCGGTAGTCTCATCTTCGCGATGCACCACGGCGACGGCCTGCCCATCCTGCGAAAGGAATCCGCCATTGGAAACATTGACCAACTGCAGTTTCGCTGGATCGTAGTTCATCTGCACCGGAACGGAGTGCACGTTTTGGGCGCCAGATATCAGCAGGTTCACGACAAACGTATCGCCTTTCACCGCCGTGATCTGGCCAGGGTCAAACGAGAAACTGGTATTGCCCGGCATCACCGGGGCGTGGTTACCGGAACAATCGAAGGTGACCGGCCTGCGGGAACCGCCGGCGCTGCTCCCTGGCTCATGTGGCGCAGCCCAATCGTATTCGCGGTCCCGATATCGATCGGGCGCTGGTTCATCTCGTTCACATCAGTCCCGCGGATAATGTGCGGGACGATGGCAAACACGATCTCACTCTCCGAGTGATCTTGCGTGGTCTGGCCGAACAGATACTTCAAGATTGGAATCTGCGCCAGCCCGGGAATTCCGGTCAACGCCTTGGTCCGCTGGTCTTCCATCATTCCGCCCAGGATGTTGGCCTCGCCGTCCTTGAGGCGAATCTCCTGCTCGATTTTACGTTGCCCGATGATGGGCTGGCTGATACCGCCGATGCTGGACTGGCCAGTAACCGAGGAGATATCCATGGTGATCTTGAGAGTTATTTCGCGGCCTGCGTGCACGTGCGGGGTGATGTCGATGTTCACGCCCACATCCAGATATTGAAACTGGGTGTTGACCAGTGGATTGATGCCGACGCCGCCAATGCCCGGCTGGAACGATCCCGTTGCCACCGGCACGCGATCGCCAATCTTAAGCGATGCCTTTTGCCCATCGAGCGCGCGAATCTGCGGATTCTGGATCAGCTTGGTGTCGGTGTCGCCCATCACCGCCGACAGATTGGCGGAGGGGATCGTCACTTGGAAATCGGTAGCGTTCAGGTTGCCCAGTGTGTTCAGGTTTAGCCCACCGGTTGATCCGGTAGTGGGGGTTGTCGTTCCTGTGGTGGTAGGAGTCGTAGTGTTATTGATGTTGCTTTGCAGAGTGACCGTCGCACTGGTCGGCGGGCTGAATCCCAAAGTGCGCGACTTATCCTTGCTGACTTGCATCACCGCGATGTCGATGATCACTTCCGGACGCGCCTTATCCAGATCTTCAACCAGTTTTTCCGCAAGGGCGATCTGGTCGGGCGTGCCCCGCACAACCAGCGCATTCTGCGAAAGTAACTGCTGCACGCGCTGAACGTCCAGCACGGCGCGAATCGCGTTCACCACGTCCTGCAGCTCGGTAGGCTGCGAAAGATTCGACAGATAAAAAGTCTTTAGGACGCTCTGTTCCAGTTCCTTGCGCTTGGCGGGATTGTCCTGCGCCACAAAAATCGTGTTTCCGGTCACTGGCCGCCAGAAGGTTTTCGATTCCAGCGCGGTAATCTCCAGCGCTTCTTCCAGCGTGACTCCATTCAGTTCGACTTTGATGCGCCGCGAAGTGTAATCGGGATCGAACAGCACGTTGATCCCGGCCAGTTGCCCGATGGTCTGATAGATAACTTTGGAATCTTCGGTGAGTTTGACGGTGATCGGGATGTTTGAGATGGGAGCGAGTTCTACCGGGCCGCCCGCTTCCCTGATCTTGCGCTGCAGGCTGTTAGGCGGGCCTGCGGCCTGCGGGGGCGGATTGGTGGCGTCGTTAATCATTTGCAGCGTACGCTTCAACTCCTGCTGCGCAATGAACAGTGACGGATCGATCTGCACCGCCTTTTGAAACTCCGCCAGTGCTTCCTGCAGTTTGCCTTCATCGCGAAGTCCCTGCCCGCGATGCACAATCGACGCAGCCGCTTTGAAACGCGTTCGCTCGAACGACGCTCGGTAACGCAAGTCTTTTGGCTTCAGTTCGTAAGCCTGTCTATAAAAATCGTAGGCTAGCTCGTAATTCTGGCGCGCCTCGGCGTCCTGGCCTTTCTCGTAGATACTTTTGGCCTTATCGGCAATGGCAGGCAGAATTACAAGCACGACCAGCAGCACTACTGCCGCGGGCTTCAGACGTCTCATTCGTAAGTCCTCGTCTTTAAAGTCTTCGCCGGACAATCTTTGCCGGACAAGCAGTCC
>WNFI01322179.1_pt1 | contig 11013 bp, 11 predicted proteins | sample 5400471 | NCBI WGS metagenome assembly WNFI01 (sample SAMN13153348, study PRJNA577476) | soil metagenome | isolation source: 100 cm saprolite on Douglas fir-dominated hillslope | place: USA:California | collected 2013-09-17 | reverse complement strand
CACAGAAAGCTGAGGTTTCGGAAAAATTATGCTAGAAATAAGGGAAGGAATCGAAACTAGACTCAACTTAGAAAAAGGAGTTTTCGGGAAATATCAAAAGTTAGCGGTTATTGTATAGGTTAAATTTGTAGTATACGGGCCGGCCACAGTCAGGCTGCTTATATTACATAAATATCTCATTGAAAAAATTGTTGAACTTCCGTCACCAGTACCGGAAGCTATTTGACTTGAAGCAGTTGCTGTGGCCGCGTATGCAAATTGCCCTGTTGTCGCATACGGAGCCGTGGCCGTACCTGTCCCGCTTGTAATATTAATCCTTAAACCAAATTGGTTTGTGCCTGATGAAGGCGCGGCTGCTGTTGAACCAATTGCCGTAATTGTGTTGCTATTGTTTGTTAATGTTGCCCCTTGTATGGATATAGTGTACCCGTTTGTTGCATTGGTTGATGCTGACAATGTATGGGCCTCAACTTCTGTTGTCGATCCTGTCCCAGCTGAATTCGCGTAAGTTGAAGCTGAAGTGCTTAAGTTTCCGAAACCTACGCTGTTTGCAGATATGTTAAAGCTTAGTGTTTGGCTGGCTGCTGTTGTGAAAGAAAAAATTAGAGATGCCGAAGAAAAAGTGTTTGAATCCGAAGGATCTTTTGCGAATGTCTCCCACCAATATTGGGTATTTGCTGATAAGGATGTTTGCACTATAAAACTACCCTGGGTTCCGGAAGTATAGCAATCATTGGCAGCCGAACATGTCGCGTTTTGGCCGCTCCAACCGGTCTGGGATGTGTTTTGGTCTATTGTCTGAACCACTGTTCCGCAAGTTGAATTTGAGCAAATTAAAATTTTATAGCGAATATTGTTGCTTTCAGGGTCATTTGCCGTCATGGTCATCGTCGGAGTTGTGCTCACTGCTGTTGCCGCATTGGCAGGAGAATTCAAAGTAGGTGTATTAGGGGCTAAATTAGCGGAAGCTCCGGGCAGTACAATATCGTCTTTTGTCCCGGCATTATCTTCAAAACTGGTCGTGAAAGTAGTGGAACCAGTAGCAGTTGTTACCCTCAGCCAATATTCCACGTAAAGAAAATGGGAACCATCGAAGCTTTGCGCGGCTACGCTTGATACTGAAACAGAAGACGCTGTCAACGCGGTACTATTATTTCCGACTATATTTGTGGCACCCTCCTGGCAGCTAAATATTTGACTGCTTAGGTTGATTGATCCGGCGCTTAAAGTGACGCTCCAGGCGCAAACAACCACATGGCCTACTGCTGTTGAAGAAGTGGTGCTGTTTTTTGTTTCTACATTAAACGTCCAAGTGCCTGTAGGTATCGTACTGTTTAAGGCTGTATCATATATAAAGCCTTTGCCATTCGGAGAAGTGGGTGCGCTTGCGCTAGCAGTAGTATTACCTGCTATGGTAGGTTGCCATTGAAAATAGGTCGTGCTTTTGGCTTCTTTAACTGAAGTTGTGGTATTAGATGAGGCCGGCGCAGCTGTGACTATTTGATCTGAAACCGTAGTGGTAATTTGGGCGGAAGTTGTGGAAGATAAATATATTGTTGATGGCAAAATAACTGCCTGCGCGACATTAAAAAAGAACATATTGGAAAATAACAAAGAAGACATCGCAAAGCTTAGCGCGATATTTTTTAATATTTTATATTTTGTTTTTCTTTTCATATCATATTTTCACGGAAAAATTCTGGGGCGCAGTTGAGAACCAATCCCTTAGAGACATTATAATGGGAATTTGAGGGTTTGGCCAAGAGGTCGAGGATAAACCTTCCAGTAGAGGTAAAATGGGATACTCCCAAAGGTTATTTCGTGTCCAGAATCGCAAACTTGGAAGCGTTTTTTGACTATTTTGGAATAATGGTGTATATTACGGATAATAATTCATCTATGAAAATGAAACAAAAATCACTTATTAGAAAAAGTATAATAGCCTGGGCAATTATCCTTTCCTTGGTTATTTCGGCCGCAGGCGCGAGATATGTCCAAGCTGCCAGTTTGACCGCATTATCAAATACAATGACCAACCAGACAATAAGCGCCGCTTCAGATCATACTATCAAATTTACTACCCCGACCGGCGTGGCAGCAGGACAGACAATTACAGTCACGTTCCCTTCTGGATTCGGCCTCTCTACTCTGGTGGCAGCTGACTTTAACTTGCTTTCCGGAGTAAGCACTCTGACTTTAGCAGGTACATGTACTGGAACAACCTGGGGCGTGGCTGTCGCAAGCCAGGTAATTACCTTTACTTCTTGCACCGGCACGATTGCGGCAACTACTGTCATAACCGTAAAAATCGGTGTGGTGGCTGGCGGTACACACCAGATAACTAATAATTCTTCAGCAGCCAGTTATTCAATCACTATCGGCGGCACCTTTGGCGATACAGGAACCATAACGATTCAAATAGTTACAAATAGCGTGGTCGCGGTTTCGGCCACTGTGCCGCAGTCTTTGACTTTTAGTATTTCTACGAATAGTATCGGATTCGGGACACTCAGTACCTCGGCGGTGACATATGCAAACGCCGGCGGGACCGGCTCTTCGAGTTCAGTCGTAGCCCACACTTTGGCTGCGGGAACAAATGCAGTCAGCGGATATACTATCACGGTCCAGGGAGCAACTTTGACCAGTGGCAGTAATACAATTGCCGCAATCGGTAGCACCGCTGCGGCTTCCGCTGCGGGCACTGCCCAGTTTGGTCTGAATGCAACTGTTTCCGGCGGAATCGGGACAGTGAGTTCTCCTTACAATGGGGCCAATTACGCCTATGCTGCCACCAGCAGCACATCAAGCGCCGTGGGAAGCGCTTCAGGCTCAAGCGCTACAAGCACTTATTCAGTGACTTATATTTGCAACATCGCAGCACAGACTCCGGCAGGCAGCTATACAGCTTCTCTGACTTACATAGGCACAGCTAACTTCTAATCATCAATTTTTTCAATGAGAGATCGACTTACTGATAATTTTAGATTTGGATTTGTACTTCTAGCCCTTTTCTTTTTTGTTTTGTGTCCAGGCTTGGTGCCTCAAGCCAAAGCTCTTACGGTATCGCCGGTGAAGGTAGAGTTGTCCGGAGATCCCGGCAAATCTGTAAAGGGCGAACTGCAATTGATAAATGAGCAAAACGCAACTATAACTTTTTACACTACTTTTGCAAATTTTGCTGCCCAGGGGGAAAACGGTGCGCCGAATTTTGTGTATACTCCCGGGGAGTTGGATGACTGGATCAGCATGCCCAATCAGGTCAGCCTTGATGCCGGACAGCATAAGAAAATGCCTTTTACGATCAGCATTCCTGCTGACGCTGATCCAGGCGGACACTTTGCGGCGATATTTTTTGGTACTGCGCCCCCGGAAACTCACGGGAATACCCAGGTTTCGGTAGGGGCAAAGATCGGGGTTTTGGTGCTCCTGAAAGTCTCCGGTACAGTGAAGCAGGGCGCGGACATTGTGGAGTTTTCAAGCATCAATCACCAAAAAATATTTAGCACTTTTCCTGTGACGTTCGCATACCGCTTCCAAAACAGCGGAGGCGATAGAGTAATGCCGACAGGAGAAATAAAAATAAAAAATATTTTCGGCAGTACCGTTGATGTCTTACCCGCAAACCCGATCAAAGGGAACGTTTTGCCTATGAGTATTCGCAAATTTACTGTGCTCTGGTCGGGACAGAATTCTCCCCTGGACCAAGCTGCAAATGATTCAAAGGGTTTCTTCCCAGCCGTCAAATCGCAGTGGCATAATTTTGCGTTCGGCATCTATACTGCCAATTTGAATCTCAATTATAATAACTCCTCGGTGACCTCAAATTTTTCAGTTTTTATTTTTCCCTGGCAGCTGCTGTTATTCATAATTATATTGCTGCTGGTGGCAGCTTATGTCCTGATTAAAGCAGTCAAACGCTACAACCACTGGATTATTAATAAAGCGAAGAGCTAATAATGCATGGCGCGAAGATCTATAATCCAAGTATGTTTGCTGCTGGCATTTTTTTTGTCCGGATTTGTTCCAAACGTTTCAGCTACTGTTTTAAATTCCCAGCAGACGTTGACGATCACCGCAACTGTGCCGGGTTCAAGCGGGGGTAGTGGCGCCGGAGGAGGGGGAGGAGGCGGTGGTGGCACAGACAATACTGTACCCACATATTACCCGACAGCTACGGTGCTTTTTTCAGGCAAGGCGTATCCCAACAGTACGGTCGTTCTTCTGAAGGATGCATTGGTCGCCTCGACCACAGTTGCCGATCATAATGCCAATTTTTCTTTTATCCTAAACGGGGTTTCAACTGGAAATTATTTATTTTCCGCTTACAGCCAGGATGTTGCAGGCAGGAAATCCACATTGTTTACTTTTCCAGTCAATGTAACGGCCGGCACGAGCGTGAATGTCGGTGGTGTGTTTATTGCGCCCACTATCGATACGGACAAGCAGGAGGTTAAAAAAGGTGAACTATTGAGAATTTACGGACAAAGCGTACCAAATAGCACGGTCACGGTTTTGATCCCATCCGCGCGCGATTTTTCCGCTAAAGTCCAGGCTGATACCAAAGGGAATTATAATTATAATTTTGATACAATGCTCTCGGATCCGGGAACTTATATTGCCAAGGCAAAGGCGGCAGTTTCTGACGCAATCAGTCCGGTGGGCCAGTCGGTGGCTTTTACAGTTTCCGATAAAAACGTATTCAAGCCCCGGTCTCCGCTGGGCGGCAAAATTAAAGGCGATATTAACGGCGACGGGAAAGTAAATTTGCTGGACTTCTCTATAATGGCGTATTGGTACGGTCGGAAAAATCCTCCACCTGAAATAGATTTTGATGGTGATGGCAAGGTTGATCTTGTCGATTTCAGCATTATGGCATTCAATTGGTCAGGGTAAATAAGACAACTATGAATAAATTTTATAAATTTATCACCTTAGGATTTATAATACTTGCATTTGGTTTTTGTGAGACGGTATTTGCCGCCGAGATCATGATCCGTTCACAGACATCCAGCCTTGAGCCGGCAGATCAACTGGAAATTAAAGTATACTTAAATTCCAAGGACGAGGATATCAATGCTGTTGCCGGGAAATTGGTTTTTAGTCCTGATGATTTGAAATTTAATGAAATCAGGAACGGAAATTCTATTGTAAATTTGTGGATTGAAGCTCCCCGTCTGGTCGAAAAGGAAATTCGCTTTGCCGGCATTATGCCGGGTGGCTATGCCCAGGACGGAGGTTATTTGTTTTCGGCAATTTTTGAAGTATCCAAAACGGCGCAACAAAGCGGGGCAGTCAGCATCCAAAGCGCTCAAGCTTTGCTCAATGACGGCAAGGGAACCGCTGCCATGCTTTCGCTTGGCAGTATCAACTATACCGTCAATCAAAAATTTCGGCCTCAAATGCAAGTAAGCTCGGCTGTGGATCTGGGTCCACCTGAAGATTTCATGCCCGAGCTTGGGAGGGATCCTAAAATCTTTGGAGGAAAGTGGTTTTTATCGTTTACTTCACAAGATAAAGGTTCTGGCATAGATCATTATGAGGTAGCTGAAGGAAAAGCCGCTTTTCGCAATGCCAAAAGCCCCTATCTTATTACTGACCAGGAGTTGAATCAGCCAATCCGGGTTAAGGCAGTAGCAAAGAACGGCAACGAAAGAACTGTTGGTGTCCCAGCTCAGGGATCTGGGAGTCTGTATAATAATAGCTGGATTTATGTTATGATTATAGTGATAATGGGGTTAAGTATATTAACATTTTCTCGAAATAAATAAGCGGTAGTAAACAACAAAATGTGCTAAACAGGCATATAATACGGAGTGTTTTAGCCCTTTCGGTATTGATAATGCTGTCTTTCATAGTCCGTCCCAAGCTTGTATATGCAGAGGCCGCCAATTTATATCTATCTCCGGCCAGAGGTTCTTATGGAATGGCGGAAGTTTTTTCTACCGGAGTTTATGTTTCAAGCCCTGCTCAATCATCCAATGCAGTATCAGGCACCATTACATTCCCCTCCAATTTATTGAATGTTGTTTCAATCTCCAAAGTCGGCTCGGTAGTTAACCTATGGGTTAGTGAGCCAGCTTTTTCTCATGAATCCGGAACAATCTTTTTTCAGGGAATCATTTTGAACCCGGGTTATCAGGGTGCGGAAGGAAAAATATTTACTATAAATTTTAAAGCCATAGCTGCGGGCAATCCCGTCGTCAGTTTTGCCAACGGGTCTATATTGGCAAATGATGGTCAGGGTACTAATATTTTGTCGGGGTTTGGCAGCGCTAATTATACAGTGACGACAGGGCAATCAACAATCGTTTTGCCACTGCAAAATAACCGAGCCTCAAGCAAAGCCCTGGAGGCGCCGAATGTTTCCTCGCTAACGCATGCCGACCCCGATAGGCCTTACAATGACCCAAACCCGATTTTCAGGTGGGGGCTTCCGAAAGCCATTCATGCCATAAGGATAGGAATGGATAAAAATCCGAAAGCAATTCCCAATAAGCAAATAAGTGGCTCGCTTGGAACTTATCAGTTCAAAGAAGTTGCGGACGGTATATGGTATTTTCATATACGCTTCAAAAACGATGCGGGATGGGGACCAGTCGCGCACTTTAAATTCCAAATAGATACGGTACCGCCTCATGGTCTGCGGGTGGATTTGATTACGGCTCCCTCGGAAAAAGTCCAGAAATTCCGAATTTCCGCGTATGACCCTGCTGGTATGGACCACTTCGAGATTGTTATAGACGGCAATCAACCTCAGTTTTGGATTGATAGTGACGGCTCTGGCTTTTTCGAGGAGACTTTGGAAGCGGGCAGTCATGTCATGAACGTCAAAGGTTTTGACAGAGCCGGTAATTTTGCTGTAAAGGCCCTGGAATTTAATACCGGAGAAAATCTTGTTCCAGTCGCCAAAGCGCAGCGTATCTCTGAAACCAAAAACAGAGCGCTATTATCGGATCCAATTGTCAATACCATGAAGATGATTTTAATCGGCGCCGCTCTGTTCGGAGTTGCTTATATGCCAGGGAAAAAGATACTCAAATTCATAAAGATCAATAAAAGTATGTGGATGCATTATCATCATCTTGTCGGAATTCTGAAGTTGCTCCAGCAAACTGCCAAAATCAGGAATCTTACTCCGGAAGAATTAAAGATACTTACCAAAGTCCGGTCAGCAATTCTCGACGAGAGGTATATGATTGATAAAGAAATCGCAATCTCGGTAAAAGGCGAATTCGACAGACAGTATCTCGCAACCCCTGACGGGAAACCCTACGCAGCCTCGGGAAATTATGTTCCAAAATCAAAACTCCTGGCAGGAGCATCATCAAAGCTAGCCGTTTCTAAAGGCGGGAGACAAGGCAGGAAAACAAAACGGAAATAGCAGGAATTAGGAATTAAACCAGATCATTATCTCTAGACTATATTTGTAACAAAAGATATGCTCCTTCGATGAATTATTTATGGGACTTTACAAATAATTAATCGGCTTATAAAATTTATATATGCAAAAAATCAAGATTTTAGGTGTGACAATCAGCGGGTTGGCTTTAAGTTTGTTTGCAGGCACGGCGTTTATTTCGTATAACCAAGCTTTTGCCAGCACCAATAACCCCAACTCAGTGGTGGGTTCAGGCGAGTTTAACCAAGATGTCGCAGCTGGTATCCAGCAAGTCAATAATGATAAAGATGCTCAGAACCTTCAACAAGAAGTGGACGATCAGGATAATAAGCTGGCAGGAGATGAAGACGCGGATGTAGATGAAATAGACGGGGAGAATAATCAGGATGAGATCGATACAGAAATTGAGCTAGACCAACCAGAAAATAGCGGCGACGGCGTGCAGACTCAAACAGATGTAAAAGCCGGGATAGATGGCGCTTCCAACAATGATTCCCATGTGGATAAAAATGATTAATTAAAACGGGATAGTGAATGCAAAATAAAATAATAATAAGCATTGTCGCAATTGTTCTGGTCGGTGGGGGATTGTTTTATCTGACTAAAAATTCTGGGACACCTCCTCCAGATCAGAATAAACTGAAGAATACCAGTAAGTTGCCCCTAGTAAACAAGGCCGCTGAATCCAAAGCAACTACTAGCGGTGTGGTAATGGGCACAAGTCTGGCTCCTGACGGAACTGTGGCTAAACCAGTCACAGTATTCAGTAAGACTACGCCGAGTATTTATGCAGTTCTTCCTCTGCAAAATACCAGCAGCCGTACTCAGATTTCTTATATCCGGTACTATAACGGAAAGTATGTGGATTCCAAAGTTTCGCATCCAAGCCGCAATGGCGCAAAATATTTTCATTTCCAGTGGAAGCTTAAATCCGGAAAAATAAACAAGGCCGGTAACTACAAACTCGTTTTTTACGTCAATGGAAAGAAAACCCAGACGGTTTCATACACAGTAAAGTAAAATAGGATTCGTAATAGTCTAAAACAAAAACTACTGGGTAAGCCCAGTAGTTTTTGTTTGTTCTAGGTTTAAGAACTAATTTCCAGATGATTCAGAAGAAGAATTGGATGAGTCAGTGGAAGAAATTGGCGCTTTGCATGTGCTTACATCTTTCTTAAACTTGGCCCAAGCAGCATTACGAGCCGTGTTCCAGTGTTTGTTGGCAGTGCTTCGGGCAGAGTTGAATGCCGACCAAGCAGCTTTATTTGCTTTATTCCTGGTTTTGGCATCGGTGAGGGTCCAGGCTTTGGCAAGAGCGCTTGCCCGCACAGAGTAAGCTGACTGCATTTCTTGGGAAAAGCTGGAATATGCCGTAACCAGGGAGCTTTCGCGTGTAGCAACTGCAGAGGCTACACAAGAAAGAGCCGAGGACGAAAGACTAGCAGTAGTTGTTTGGGCAAATGCCGGAATTCCCGCCAAGAGACCGGTTGAGAGTGCGAGTGCGATAGAAATTTTTTTGATCATATGTTTTTACCTTATTAAAATCGACCTTTGATTAATTATACCTTATAAGTTATTGTATGTCTAAATTATGAATCTACCATGAAAGGTTTTAATTTGTGACTCCCAGTCCTTTTGTTTGCTGGTGTTTTAATATAAACTGATAGTGAATAGAATATATGAAAAAGGCAATTATTATAATTTGTTTACTGATCGCCGGGGGAGCAGTTGCTTTGGCTTTCAGGAAACCCGGTGCGCCCAGACAAAGTATTTCAAATCTGCCACTTGCCCCACCCAATCCACCTCCAGTGGTAGTGATCCCGAAGCCGGTACCGTTAGATCTGAAAGGCAAGCAGGTGATTGTGTTTGCATTTGACGGCTCCAAATCCCTCGATATGTGGCGAAAAAGCTTGGATTTTGCCCAGACCATGGCTCATGACGGCAAACCGATTCACTTTACATATTTCATAAGCGGAGTATATCTTTTATCTTATAACAACAGGGGATTATACCATCCACCAGGGTTTGAGGCCGGCACTTCCCATATAGGTTATGCTGACAGCAATAATGATATTATAAATCGAATCCGCTATATTAACCGCGCCTTGGCAGAAGGGCATGAAATAGGCTCTCATCTCAACGGACATTTCAACGGAGGTTCCTGGTCGGCAGCGGATTGGGAGCAGGAGTTCAGTGAATTCGATAAAATAGTTTCCAATATCAATGCAAACAATAATATCTCGGCCAATGAGGCCAGGTTAAATATTGGAATCAAGGATATAATCGGATTCCGAGCCCCCGATCTGGGTGTGAACGAGTCTCTGTGGCCGGTGCTGAAAAAGCATGGGATTGTTTACGACACCAGCACCATTGGGAAATTGGGGGATAAGCCTTATAAGGACGCCAATGGTTTTTGGAGGTTTCCCATCCCTTCAATCCAATACGGAAATACCAACCGCAGCCTATTGTCGATGGATTATAATTTTTATTACAGACAGACCAATGCCGTGGATATATTGCATGCCGGCACCCCAGCCTGGCAACAAGCAGAAGATGATATGTATCTGTCTTATGTAAATTATTTCAAATATAATTACAATATGAGCAAAACCCCAGTGTTTATCGCTCACCATTTTTCCGAATGGAATGATGGAGTATACTGGGAAGCGATGAAAAAGTTTGCGCAAGAAGAATGTGGCAAACAGGATGTAAGCTGCGTTTCCTACAAAGAATTCGTAGATTATTTAAACATTAAATAAGAAGACCATTACAACAAAGAGCCGATTTCGGCTTTTTTTGTTTTGCCAGTGGGAAGAGTAACAGGCTATCTATTTAATCGTTTCTATTTTAATCGTTTCTATGTTAGACTGTTTGGTCACAGCGTTTAGGTACAATTAAATTATTTTTATGAATTATCAGACGTTCCAATCATATATTCGACAAACCGGCCTTGGCAAGTTACTCTTATTGTCTTGTTTTGTATTCATAATTTTTGGATTTTTTTTCTTGGAAAGAAGCACCTGCCGTCTATCAGATTATATTTATGAATCCGGACGGCTGGCGAATAGCCATTCCAGCATAGTTTGCAAGATGATAGGTTGGACGTACTAGGGGAATTGACTTTGTTCGTAAGCTTTGCTATGCTGAAGGTCGCAAATATCTATCTTTAGAAAAATAGTCGAGCTTCGCAAATCATATTTATTTAGCCGCCTTAGCCTCGCTAGTCGAGGCAGGCACACTATAAATCCACTAATCCCAATAAATCCATGAATGGTATAATCAAGAAAAAGACTGACAAAGGTTTTGGCTTCATCACCGTTGAAGGTCAGGAAAAAGATTTATTCTTCCACAGCAATTCGCTCGTCGACGTGACGTTTGACGAACTGCGCGAAGGTGACTCTGTCACTTTTGATGTCGAAGATTCCCAAAAGGGTAAGAACGCTGTAAACGTAAAGCGCGCTTAAATCTTTCTTAAAAAAGCTCCCCTAATTGTGGGAGCTTTTTTATATACAAACTTTTGCTATAATGATACAGAACATTATAGTTATACTTTATGCAAAATAAATCGATTGGTTACGTAATAGTAGGTTTGGCGCTGATCGCCGGGCTTTTTG
>WNFI01121902.1_pt1 | contig 11014 bp, 11 predicted proteins | sample 5400471 | NCBI WGS metagenome assembly WNFI01 (sample SAMN13153348, study PRJNA577476) | soil metagenome | isolation source: 100 cm saprolite on Douglas fir-dominated hillslope | place: USA:California | collected 2013-09-17 | reverse complement strand
CCTCTCGTGCTCCTTTATCATATGGGGAAGCTTTCGGATTTGACCTCCATTTTTGCAATATTTTGTCTCTTCCCGCCTGCGCCTTGGCCTGTGCCGCGGCTTATCCTTTTCCCCAGGAGCTACAACACGTGCGCCGCATTTGTCGGCCTGTCACTCCGGACAGCGCTATCCGTTTGCCCGGTGCGGGCTGTTGGAACAACGGTTGCAGCGTTTCCTGATCCACCCTTGGACGAGCACGAAACGATACCCAACCCCGATCATCTACCTAAACACACACCCCCGATCCGATATTATTCATCCCATCCGATTCTTCAACTGGCCGTTGTCTCCCTTCCTGTGCGTGCGGAGATTGGGTGTGCACAGCGTGTTAGCACGGGAACACTCCTTGTTATGCAACTGATCCAAAATATGGGCGCTCATGGACCGTGATGGATGATCAGTCAGCGTAGTACAGCCCACCTGTGTAGAGTATGTGTGTTGTGCAAACGTCGTTTCTATCTCGCAATTGGTAGACTTTACTCATGTATTCCCCGTATCTCGATTCGTGTATGCAGTAGCGTTATCGAACAAGTGGATTGTGTGACAGGAAGAATGTTGGGGGATGACAGGTTGGCAAAGTGTTGAATGGATGGATCGTCGGTGACAGGCGGATATGACCGAGAGAAGCGGTGCGTGAGTGACGATTTATCTCTTTTAACTCTTCTCCCTTTCCCCACTCCCAAAAACACCAAATGTCCAGAGTTCGTCTGCCTCTTTTTTTCCCCGTCTAGATAGCCCATTATCACCCTCCCGTTTTCCGTCTCTAGGCTCAATTTTTACGAGAATATAAGCTCGTCGTCGTCGGCGGTGGTGGTCCGTCCCCAACCAAGCTACCACGCATTCCTGTCTATCTGTCTTGACGCTCGTTTCTCTGGTATGGCACAACAGATTCATACCGGAAACAGTGCGTCATCGATGACGAGGTCGCCCTTCTCGATGTCCTTGATACGGCCGGCCAGGAAGAATACGGGTCGGTATCCCTCGTCATTCTGTCCATATCAACCAGGCACATGATGATATCTTGTCTCTTTTTTCCCTGCTCACAGTGCCATGCGAGAACAGTACATGCGAACCGGTGAAGGGTTTTTGCTCGTCTACTCAATCACCTCGAGAAACTCGTTTGAGGAAATCAGCACGTTCCATCAGCAAATTCTGCGCGTGAAGGATAAGGACTCTTTCCCTGTCATTGTTGTCGCCAATAAGTGCGACCTTGAGTTTGAGCGACAGGTTGGCATGAATGGTACGTCCATTCCATCATCTCTCATAAGTGTCTCATCTCACGCCTCCATGGCATGGCACAGAGGGTCGTGACCTTGCTAAGCATTTCGGGTGCCGCTTTATTGAGACCTCGGCTAAGCAACGAATTAACGTGGATGAAGCATTTTCTAATTTGGTCCGTGAGATCCGCAAATATAACAAGGTACAGTCTATTTTTTTTTACCGACCATCTCGTGCATCGAATCGTATCCCAGGTATTGGTGTAGACTGACCACCCCCCAATATCCAGGAACAACAAACTGGCCGTCCTGTCCAGGCGGGTGGGCCTGGTGCCACGGGATCGTATAGTCATCCTGATGGGTTGGACCAAGGGAACATGAGCTGTTGCGGAAACTGCTGCGTTGTTGCGTAAGAAAGTTAGCGGCAGTTTCTCCTCGGTAGTCTTTCTTCCGTTTTTATAATTTTGCTTGTATTATAGTCATTGTGGTCAGTTTACATCATCTCATGTTTATGGCTTTATTGTGTGCCATTTCGTTATACAAGAATACCAGATTAGTGTAAAACGCCAGACCTTGTTAGGAAGAAATGAAAGGAGGTTGGGTAAGATTGTGCGGGGGTTTCATATTGGACCCCGCATTGGATGATGCACTGCAATAAAGGGTATAGTCAGGTGCACGTTCCAGACAATAATTGACATACTTGGCTCGACCGTGACATCCTCCTCGTTAACCGCACAAATTTCATCAACACCCAATTCATACGGTCCCTCCACCCCCGAGTTCCCACCCAGGAGCGATATCCCTACAGAACGAACGCGCTCTCGGAGCATTCTCACTGGTTGCGTATTGATGGTCCCAGCCTTGGTCATCACAAACGCATCAAATGGGATCTATTTCCACTCCTGTGGTCAAAGACGTGGCGAGTTGAGTAAAAAGGAGTAAAAAGACGCACGAATACATCTTCCCACCCACCATCGTCGCGTGTAAAGTATAACCGATGTTGCCATAGATCGTCATTCGTCGGGCCCTCTGTCTGGATGTTGACAAAGTACGAGCCGCGAGTCCTCGGATGGCCCGCGGCACGTACGCGCAAGGCGAGAAAGCGATGATTCGACACGTCGTCTGTGAGCTCACCAAACAGCGTCGGTCGGAACTATGCAAGAAGAGCATTATTTGAGATTTTAGGGAGGGAAGGAGGAAGCCAAACGCACCTTGTTGCGAAAACCGGCATAGCCACCTCGTATGTTGTCTCCGTATCCTGAACGTACGGCAAGACGCATATGTCCGTGGAACCGCGCTGCGCCCAGCTTGTCTGAGGTTTTGTTGTCTTTGTCTTTGTTGCCTGCCGCTGTCGCTGTCGATGGGGGTTTGTGCGCTGGATCGTCGTCAAAGTCAAAGTGCACTGTGGAGGTACCCCCAACGTCGCCATCGCAGCCATAGGCGTAGTCTTTGATGGTTTCGGGCGTGTTGAGCGCGAAGAGCGTTAGTGCCGCACGGGAGGGTTGCTCCGCGCCTTGCATCTGTAAGACTAATTTTCGATTCGTGTAAGTGTATAATATGGCTGGTCTACCGTGACTTACCTCTTGCGGTTGCGTCGCGAGCGACTCTGCTTGATCTGTTGAGATATTTTGTTAATCTTGACATCATTGGTGTACCAGTTGAAAGGGCACGGAAATCAGCCACAGGCCCGCAGTTGCGCAGTTGCAAAGCTTAACCACGACCATCATGTCGCCTCTTCCAGCCTCCATTTACCAAGACTTCAATTCACTACTCGACTATCCTCTAAGAATATGCGCCACGACAACCCTCACGACCTACATACTCTCCCTCATCACTGGCAACGTCTCCCAAGTCGACCGCGTATGGACGTTCATGCCAACTATATACACTGCCTATTGGGCTCTTCTCCCCCTGTGGCCTCACGGGAGCTCAGGCTGGAGATACTTCTCGCCATATGTTCCTGAAGAAGCGACTCATTTTGCGCACGAGTTTAGTGCTCGTGCATTGCTCATGTTGGGTCTCACAGTCCGTAGCTTTATTCACCTTACCCCTGACTCCTGACTTATGCCGCTTCGCTTGGATAAAGGTTGTGTGGACGTTTAATCGGTACGTCCAACAGCTCAACATATATATATATATATGCCTTTCCACCCCCCAACCCAGCGCCGCTCTTATTGATTGACGCTACTCCATCCAATCCACAGCTGCGATCCAAAACATCCTCCTGCTCCTAATCGCAACTCCAACCTTGATCGCCGCAACTCACTCGGGCCCACTAATCCTCTCAGATATCATACTATCTCTGACCGCACTTGCACTCCTCTTGTTCGAATTCACAGCAGACAACCAACAATTCGCTTTCCACGCATGGAAACACGGGACCTACGATGCGCGCGCGCACTGGCCCGGCGCACGTCTCGCTTGGACTAAGGACGACGCCGCGCGTGGTTTCTGTACGCGTGGTTTGTGGTCTTGGAGTCGTCACCCGAACTTTTATGCAGAGCAATTGTTCTGGGTATGTCTCCTCTCCTCTCCTCCTGTTCCCCTTCCTGCTTGCCATTCCATTTGTTGACCATACAACAACCCCCAACAGGGCGTACTCAATCTGATCCCTCTCCTCTCCTTGACGAATGTATCAATTCTGGTCCCTTCTCACAAAACCCCGGTTGTAGACGCACTGTGTGGCCTCGTGCCTCTGTCACCATCCCTCGCGCTCTGCCTGCTTTTCATATCTTCGACGCGCTTCACTGAGTCTATCTCAATGGGCAAGTACCCGCGGGGTTACGCCGCGTACCGTTCACGCGTCGCGATGTTCGTGCCCTACTTGACGCCTGTGTGGGGCATGCTTCTCAATTTGACGGGCGGGAAACGTGAAGTCGAGGAGCTGGTGTGGGGTTCGGGTGCTCGCGAGGCAGAGGCCAAGGACAGAGTAAAGGCAGAGTGAATAAAGTATAATCGTCACAGTGCGGCCCCGCGCCCACTCACATCGCTATGTTTTGTTGAAATGACGGACTTCATGTAACAACACTCTTATTAGGCCCCATACGGCAATGGGTGACACGGACTAAGAACCAGAAACGCGAATCTCCCCTTCAAATGCTCAACTTTTCGCTCAAGGCAGAGTGCCTCAATTTCATGGACGGGTGGCCGACATCAGTAGCTGCTATGAGTGCAGTGTTGAAGCCAACTGGCAACCTTGGTTCTCTCTTTGTGGATGATCCTGATTCTGCGTTGGATGGTTTGTTGAATAACTTGAGTAAATACAATGACCGCGAGTCATACATAACACCGGCTCTTTTTATACGTACTTGGCCACGTTGCTGTTTATTTGACATCCGAATTCAATCAACGCAACCGAAGCATCCCACAAGTTGACCTTGCCCTCCATTTCTCTCTGTTAACATTTGACGGCAATTATGCACCTTCAAAATCAACAAGAGAGCTCGGAGAAGCTATCCTCTCCATTAGACATTGTGGGTGTTAATGGCCAGTACAGAGTAGGTAAATTACTCGGTACTGGAGCACAGTTCTTATACTGTGATTGATGTCTGTGCAAAACTGCAAAGGCTTGCCCACTCCCTTCATTGGATTCATCACCCATGTCTGTTCTCTTGGCTTTGATAAGAAACCAGACAGACTATCAGTACCTTCATTCCATCCTCTCACAGTGCTCAGAAGCCATGACTGAATCAGACTGATCAGCCCATCAAAGCACTGCCCTTGTACTTGCCCCCCCTCCCATGTCAATGCCATGGACTATACAACCTTCACTGGTCAGGTGTGAGTAACCTCAACCTGTATGAATGACACATAACTGGCACTAATAACTAGATTTATTTAGCCTTTGTTCTTCAACTTGCATGATTGCTGATACATACATCAAACACCCATTGGGACTACTTGTACAAGGAGGCACAAGAAATAACATAGTTATCCTTTTTTCATAGTTTGAGACATTGGGTTTAAGCTACTAAAAATTTGACCAAATTTTTTCGCAACGCAATTGACTTCAAGCCAGCTATTTGACTGGCTCGGCTTGGCTCGGCTCAGCCGAGTGACAAAAAAGAGTTTGTATTGTAGTACATCGCAAGAAAGTAGATGAATAAGTCTTCCCTAAATGGTGGATAACTTTTTTTGAGCACTTTTACGCCTCCCATTCCGTCCATCCGTGCTTCCCAACTGAACCACTCGAGCTTACGATGGCTTGTAGTCGGGGCGCAGCGAGCGGACAGTCTTCCCGGCGCGCCAGATCTCTTGACCGTCAATCTCCTTGAGCTCGCGCGCAAGATCCTCACGGTACGTGCTACGCCCATTAAACTCGAGCGCCTTGCGAGTCTCAGTTCCGTCGCGAACGCTCCGGTAAAGCTTCTCAAAGACCGGCCGGTTTGCCGCCTCGAAGACAGGTGCCCAGTCGAGGGCACCGCGACGTGCAGTCGTGGAACACGCGTTGTACATGTAGTCCATCCTGGGAAGAGGTTAGATCCCGAGGGAGGGAGGAGAAAAGAATGGACGTACCCCTTTTCGCCGATAAGTGGGAAGAGGGACTGCGTGGCCTCTTCGACGGTCTCGTTGAACGCCTCCGAAGGCGAGTGGCCGTTTTCACGGAGGACCTTGTATTGGGCAAGGAACATGCCCTCTGCGAGAGGAGATTGTGAAAGTTTCGTCAAACGATGGTCAAGGAAATCGAAATATTGAATGAGAGACTTACGAATACCGCCCATTAACTTTGAGGGAGGGGGAAAATATTTAGTATGTTAAATCACCAAGGCACCGAGCCATCAACTCACCACGCCGCGCTCGCCATACAAGTCAGAGTAGACCTCCTTCTCGAACGTGGTCTCGTACATATATCCAGAGCCAATAGCGACTCCGAGCGCAGTAGCCCTCTCCTTCGCCTTGCCCGAGACGTCCTGCCACACGGCGATAGACGAGTTGATACCACGGCCCTCCTTGAAGAGTGTGCGGACGGTGCGGCCGGAGCCTTTGGGGGCGACGAGGATGACGTCGACGTCCTTTGGGGGTACGACCTTGGTATCCTCTTTGTACACGATGGAGAAGCCGTGTGAGAAGTACAGCGTCTTGCCCTTGGTGATGAGCGGTGCGACCCGTGACCACGTCGCAGATTGTGCGGCGTCCGAGAGCAAGTTCATGATGACCGTGCCGCGCTTGATGGCCTCCTCGATGGGGAACAGCGTCTCACCAGGCACCCAACCATCTTCCAGTGCTTGCTTCCAACTCTCGCCGTTTTCGCGCACGCCGACAACGACGTTCAGACCATTGTCTCGCGCGTTGAGGCCCTGTCCGTGGCCCTGCGAACCATAGCCGATGAGGGCGAGCGTGTCATTTTTGAAGTAGTCCTGTAGCTTGGCGAGTGGCCAGTCACTGCGCTCATAAACGACTTCCTGCGAGCCCGCAAAATCGAGCGTTTTAACACCACGGACAGACTACAGGCAGAGAAAGAGGAGAGGAGAGGGGCGAGATACCCAAAAAGAAAAAAAAGAAGTCAGAAAAGATGTGCGGTATGAAACGAGGAATTTGGAGAGAGAACCTCGACGGTTGTCAGTTTGCGTGGCAGCGCGCTGCTGGCAAGGCTGGAGCGCGTCGTGGCGAGCAGGGAGTAGTTGGCCACATTTGCTGTTTTGGCTGCGCGGGGTACGCGACGAGATGCAGCACGAAGGGCTTGTGAGGAGCGGGATGCGAGGAAAGCCATGTGGAGCTACAAATTTTGAGAGCAAACCAAACACGGTAACATTACGCGATCGGCCGAATCAAGCACGGCCGAAATTGACTTGACACGTACTGTACAACCAACAACGACCTTACGGATTCCATGGCTTTGATGTTTCACTGATTGTTGTGTAGCATGGGGTATCAAGTGACTGGCCGCTTTGTCAACGAGAACAGCATCAGGCCATCATGTCCGTTTACTCTGGCCATACTACAAGAGCAGGCTTAACCCCTTACTGTAATTGATGTGAAGACTATTTCGGGTCATATCATGTCTCCAACTCCAACATACAGTCAGGTGTAAAGGCTGTGCTGAAGCTTGTACTCAGGCCTGTGCTCATTCTAATTGGGGTACTGTACTCGAGTACATTGCGAACGCTGTTCTCGCCATTGCTGTGCATCCGTGCCTAGACGTATTGACAGCGTTAAAGTGGTCAACATTCACACAAGGGTACGGAATTTCTGGCACTTTCAACTTAGACCGCTCGCTGAATTCCTTTGGATACGGTACTCTTTGGATGCGGAAGCGATCAGGTAAAATTTTCGTTGCATACGGACGGGAGATGCAATCTCCCACGCAGCGATATTTGGCGTCATCAATTCGAGGTAGTACTGACGCTGGTATTCAATGACTCAGAAGCAGTGACGATTCTGGATTCCAGATACCCGTATCTAGTACCGCCCCATGCGTTCTGACCGGCGCCTGACTTCTTCTCTGGGCTCCATAATGCTGTTTCAACAGGAAGCAAGTACTATAAATCCGCGTTCACCATATCCTTGGCGATCGAGCTGGAACGCTTCCGAAGCGATTTTTTTTCGGTTTCCATGTACTTTGTCCCCTCTCCTGGTCCTGATAAAGTTTTTTCGCGTCGAGTCACTCGGAATTCTCCAGGTAGACTGCTTTTCGACAGCAATCGGAACTGCTCGGGATTTGTTCATTCCATCTGTCATATTCCACGTTTCCGGACTTGTTGTTGCGGCCTGTGTCGGGTCTACAGTTATCCGTCTACATATCAGTCTGTCATGCTGCGTGATTTGCTTTTAAAACCCAACAATGCTTGTCTCACTCTGACACGGTGTCACCGATGTGGAGCGGAGCTACGACGGGATCATAATAAGATCTTCCGCCCTGATTCGCCCGACAATCATGGAAGAGGCGGATGCTGTGCCGCCGTAAAACACGGATATGGCTACTGTACAACTGTCTGCGTTCTCTTATGACCGACAGGTGCTGTGAAGCTGACTTGCGTGTTCAATTGACACGGTGGCGGGACACTTCGTGGAATGATGAAGGCCGTAGCTCGTCCCGCACAGCCCGTGCTAGCTGTAGGGCGCAAACAGGCGCCTCTAGACATCCCATTCTCGGACCTCAAGGCCAGAGAATGACACGACAAGATTTCAACGCCCATTCCTCGGGAAGACCACCAGCGCTCTCGCCCGTGATGGTAGTGTGGATGGGCTTGAAGTACGTCTTCCATCCGAATACCATCCTTACACACCTGATTCAATTCGTCACCGGGGAGTATTTTCAGGTCGCATGGTGTTGAAAACCTCGGCAGCATTCATCTCGCTGATCCAGGGGATAGATGGTGTTGCCGTTTCAACTCGTCCCTGTGGTGCACTCATGTTATCGATACAAGCGGTACGTCGGCAGTATCATATAAGTTCACGCCAGTTTTCTGATGTTTTCATCGAGCCCTCCTTTACTCAGTGTCTGGAGCATGACATACCGCAAGTGGATCGACGAGAATATCTGCGATGAGCACTGGGAGGTGATTGTCGACGGGACATTCCGGATTGTGGGCAAAGGGAAATGGCTGAAGACGAGCTGGTGTTGTACGATCCAATTTCACAGCCTGTTCGTAGAAAGTTGTGCTACTCAATCCTTATATTACCTACATTTGGGTAAGATTTGCGGCCCGGATGACCCCAGATTGAGTGCCAGCGCACCTGGGCCAACATCCGCGTTATTGGCCTCAACGAAGACCATGATGCCCCTATTGCGAACCTTGTCACATGTATCAAAATTCTCTTGCAACGCCATGTTCCTACCTCATATAACGTTGGTGCGCTTTTGCAGCCCAGATCTTCGCCCAAATTCCCGGACGGATGATTCGAGTGCCACCCCCAGGTGTCCCCTTTCGTCACCAGGTTCTCGGGCCTCGCATACGTCCGGAGATATGCCTCATCGGCACTCGCTGAAAAGACGTCGTCAAATCATCAGTCTCGTGTTCCGACCGACGCAAGTGATTTACCCACCAACACCGCGAATGAGCGTGAAGTATTCATCCAATGGGATGGGACCACCCGATCAAAGTTGTGGGTGACATCCCCTCAGACTGCTCATCATTTCATTTGTCGGGGCTCGTATGCTGAATTGAACTTGTTTTTGCCAGCCATCACATATGGCTCCGTGATCACTGTAGATGCCCTGAATGTTTCCACTCCATGACGAAACAGAGGTTGATTAATACTTTTGAAGTAAATGCATTCCACCCGGTTCGTGCATCACGGGTTTCGTTTGATTGATGTGTGCAGATACCCCCGGAATTGGAGCCAATTTCCACCCGATCCACACCAGATGGTCTTGAAGTAGTCTGTCAGTTTTTTTCAATTACGTTACATTTCGGCTACTTATTGATTCCTTACCAGGGCCAGCGTCAACTGGACCACATGTCTCCACCTATCCGTGGTCTTGGCTTCGAGCAATCAGCTATTCCCCCTCAATAAATCGGGAATCTGCAGAGTATCTATCCATTTTTATCCGGCCATAAATCATCGGCTTCACACTTCCCAGAAAGGTTTTATGGGGATCAAAGATAGCGAAAGAACCGCCATCAGTGCTGTATGACGAGGTTATATCGACTGAATACGGCGTGTACAAGTGGCTTTCCAAGATCGTAAGTCGACCCCTCGATCTATGCTATGCTGATTGATTTCGTGCCTAGGATGCGCTGGGCTTTTGCTTTATTTCCGGGGTGCCAGCAACGCCAGAGGCGACAGAACAACTCGTGAACCGCATCGCGTTTATTCGAGAAACTCACTGTGAGATATTGCTAATAGTTTTTACTGTCTCATCTTCCCTAACAAGTGACGTACGCTGGTTAGATGGTAAATTCTGGGACTTTACTCCCGACTTAGCTCGGGGCGATACGGCATATTCAAACATGGCCTTGGCCGCCCACACAGATAACACTTATTTCGTGCGTTCTCTCCTATCCTTATCTTCTACGTCGCCTCCATCCTTCGTGATCTCTACCCGGATGCATACAACCTCCTCTCCACGATCCCAATCCCCTCGCACGCCGCAGGCGAATCCGGGATCCTATATCGTACCACTCATACGCCACTCGAGCACGACGCGGCCGGAAACCTGCGCGCAGTGCGATGGAACAACGACGACAGAAGCGCACTTCGTAACGTGCCGTACAAAGACGTCCCGCGTCTATACGAAGCAATGCGTACGTGGAACAAACTAATCACCTCCCAGGACTCGGAGTATTGGGTTCAACTCTCCCCGGGAACGGTCATCGGTATGCATTTCCTCTCCTCCCCCCCGCTTCTTGCAGATTATGGATGTACGTCAAATTGGGAACTGCTCACTGCCTTGTTTGTAGCGATCAATAATCACCGTGTGCTGCATGGCCGCTCTTCCTTCACGGGAAAACGTCGCATGTGTGGTGCGTACATCGGGGCAGATGAGTTCCGCTCACGACTGGCCGTCTTGAGTGAGCGATTCGCCTCCGAGTCCCCTGTCGGCAACTCGGACGCCACGACGAAGTCCAGAGACCGTACGGTGTGGAGTCACGACTTCTGAATCGCCCTTCCCCACCGCCAGGTCGTTTCTTGTTTGTAGTTATTGGTAAAGATGGATATCATCAGTAATATGACACGAACAACGTTGCATCAGGAAGATGACACGCTACTTGGCGTGACTTGACGCGACTTGGCATGATTGGCTCTCTTGGGGTCCTTGGCAAATAAGGCAAGTCATGGCAAGGCCGGCCAACTCCCCCAAATTTCAACGGCGA
>WNFI01322068.1_pt1 | contig 11015 bp, 9 predicted proteins | sample 5400471 | NCBI WGS metagenome assembly WNFI01 (sample SAMN13153348, study PRJNA577476) | soil metagenome | isolation source: 100 cm saprolite on Douglas fir-dominated hillslope | place: USA:California | collected 2013-09-17 | reverse complement strand
CCAGCCGCTCGCGATGTCGGCTTGTCCCTTGACGGCGAGGTTCACCTTCCTGACTTGGTGAGCTGCGCAGTGCGCGAAGACGCTCGAGAAGACGGAATCGTTCGTCCGGAAGAGCTCGAAGGCCGGGAAGGGGAAGATCCCCGCGGTCGTGCCCGTCCGCGGATCGTCGTAGGTCCGGCCGCTCATGCCACGCATGACGAAGTCGTTCCGGGCGTCCTTGGCGTGCCAGTTCAGGACCACCAGCGACTCCGGATCGGGCACCGGCAGCGAGCGCAGCAGGATCGAGTCCATGAAGCTGTAGATGGCGGTGTTGGCTCCGATGCCGAGCGCGAGGGACAGGATGGCGAGCACACTGAAAGTCTTGCTGGCCGCCATCGTGCGCAGCGCGTAGCGCAGGTCGGCAGCGAAGGTGTCGAGCCAGGCGATGATCCAGACTTCCCGGGAGAACTCGCGGGCGCGCATGGTGTCGCCGAGCTGCCGCTGCGCGCTCACGGCGGCGGATTCCTGAGCGAGGCCCTGGCGGGCCTTCTCGGCCTCGAGCATCTCGCGGTGGAAGTCCATTTCCTCCGCCAGCTCTTCCTCGAAGCGGTCGCGGCGGAGGAGGAAACGCAGCTTGTTGAGGAGCCGGGCCCACACGGTCAGGCCCACTCCATGACGGCGGCGATCGCTCCCGTCATGCGCTCGAAACCCTGCGCCTCCCGCGCGAGGTGCTTCCGCCCGGCCGGCGTGATCCGGTAGATCCGCGCGCGCCGCTTGAGCTCCGACTCGCCCCACTCCGCGCGGGCCCAGTCGTTGACGAGCAGGCGCTGCAACGCCGGATAGAGCGAGCTCTCGCCGACGCGCAGCACGTCCCCGGAGACGCGCTCCAGATGCCGCGCGATGGCGTAGCCGTGGGCCGCGCCGTGGGTCAGGGTCTTGAGGATGAGCATGTCCAGCGTGCCCGGCAGCAGCTCGGAGCTCGGCGAGTCGCCGTCATGCATAGGCATTCGATGCCTCGGCTATCGATGCCTTAGTACCACCGGCGGCTTGAGCGTGTCAAGGTGAATCTTGCCGCCACCGTCCCGCGACGCGCTCGATTTCACCGCCCGGTGCCCATATCACCAGCACCTTCGCGCCCTTGGGTCCCGATCGGTGGCGCACCTCGTCGCTCGGCCGGAGGGTCGCCACCATTCCCGGACCCAGCTTGAACGTCTTGCCGTTGATCACCTGGTTCATCTCGCCCTCGAGCACGTAGAAGGTCTCAGTCACGCCGTGATGGTGGTCGCCGGAATCGCTGTTGGGGAGGAAGGTGAGCTCGGCCACTTCCACCTCGCTGCCACCCAGCGACTGCGCATCCACCAGGACGCGGAGCTCGGTTCCCCCGGGGCTCTTCAGGACACGGCCCGTGGTCTTGGCTTCTTGCGCGTGGACGGGACCAGAGGCGAACAAGACAAGGGCTCCTGACAGGACGAGTCGTTGAGGAACGCCCCCCAACAAGAGTGCATCGTCTGCCACGGGTCTACCCCTTCCTGGCCGCCGCCGTACCGCCAGCGCGGCCATGGCCAGCCACAGCACCGGTGTCCGTCGCATGATCACCTCCGCGTAGCGAGGCGCCTATGGTAGCTAGAACGTCAGGCGAGTCACGAGCTGGTGAAGGGATCCTCCAGCTCGAGTGACGGTCGCGGCGTATTCCCGACATCTTCTGGGCCCGATCGGCGCTACACTGCGCTGCGATCCATGCCCTCGAGCGACGGCGGCGGCGCGAGCTCCGGCGCCGGTGGCCGCTTCGAGACGACGCAGTGGAGCCTCGTCGTGGCCGCCGGCCAGCGCGGCTCGGCGGCGGCCGAGGACGCGCTCGCGCGCTTGTGCGCGCTCTACTGGTATCCGGTCTTCGCGTTCGTGCGGAGGCAAGGCCACTCGACCGACGACGCGCAGGACCTCACGCAGGGGTTCTTCGCCCGGCTCATCGAGAAGGGCGATCTGAGCGCGGCCGACCGCAGCCGAGGAAGGTTTCGCTCCTTCCTGCTCACGAACTGCAGGTATTTCCTCGCCAACGAGCGCGACCGGGCGCTCACGTGGAAGCGCGGGGGCGGTCGCGTGCCGCTGTCGATCGACGTCGCCGCCGCCGAAGGCCGTTACGAGCGGGCCCTCGCCCATTCGGAGACACCCGAGCGACTCTACGACCGACAGTGGTGCCTCACGCTCCTGGACGGAGTGTTCGAGGCCCTGCGAGCAGAGTATGCCGCGGCGGGCAAGGAGAACGTCTTCGACCGCCTGAAGGAGTTCCTGATCGTAGGCGAGGATGCGGGGACGCACGCCGACGCGGCCCGCGAGCTGAAAACGACCGCAGGCGCGGTCAAGGTCGCCGTCCATCGCCTGCGGCGGCGGTACCGCGAAGAGCTGCGCCGGCGCGTGGCGGACACCGTCGGATCGGACGAGGACGTGGAGGACGAGATCCGGTACCTCCTCGAGACCCTCCGCCCCTCGCGTGAAGGCCTGTAACCTTCGGCGGGCATTCCTTGATGAGGAGGCAGGAGGAGGATCCGATGGAACGGAAGACCTGCCCCAGCTGCGGTGCCGCGATCGAGGCGGAGCGTGCGGGTGGGCTGTGCCCCGCCTGCCTGCTGAAGGAGGCCTTGCAAGGCGAAGGGACGATGGAAGGCCCGCGCCCGCGCTGCCACGCCTGCCAGAGCACGCTCGCGGAGGACGCGCGTTTCTGCGCGCGGTGCGGCACGGCGGTGCCGGCGGAGCCCGCAGCCGAGGGAGACACCGTCCGGGCGGCCCTGGAAGCGAAGCTGCAGGCGCAGTACCGCCTCGTCCGGCTGCTGGGCCGGGGCGGCATGGGTGCGGTCTACCTGGCCCGCGACCTGGCTCTCGATCGCGAGGTCGCCATCAAGGTCGTCAAGACCGACTCCTCCCCGCGGGAGATCCACGACCGACTCCGCCGCGAGGCGAGGACAGCGGCGAAGCTCTCGCATCCGAACATCGTCCCGCTCCACGCCTTTGGGGAAGTGGAGGGAATGCCCTACTTCGTCATGGGCTACGTGCGCGGCGAGTCGCTGGCCGCGCGCCTCCGCCGCGACGGCAAGCTGCCCGATGACGAGGCCCGCCGCATCGTGGCCGACCTTGCGGAGGCCCTCGACCACGCGCACCGGCAGGGTGTCGTCCACCGCGACGTCAAGCCGGACAACGTCCTCCTCGACGACGAGTCCGGGCGCGCCCTGCTCACCGACTTCGGCGTGGCCAAGGCGCTCGGACGGAGCGAGACGCTGACGGCCGTGGGTAGCGTGGTGGGGACGCCGTCCTACATGTCGCCCGAGCAGGCCGCCGGGCGCGCCGACATCGACGGGCGCAGCGACATCTACTCGCTGGGCGTCATGGCCTACGCCATGCTCACCGGCCGCTTGCCGTTCGAGGGGAAGACGGCGGCCGACGTGCTGACCAAGCACCTCACGCAGGAGCCGCCGCCCCTGCGCTCGCTGGCCCCCACGCTGCCCGACTCCACCGTGCTCGCCGTGGAGCGGTGCCTGGCCAAGGACCCGGCCCGCCGCTGGCCGGACGCGCGCTCGCTGAAGCAGGCTCTCGGCGTGAGCGACGAGCCCCACTTGCCCGACACGCAGCGGGGAATGGAGGGCCAGGGGCTCCTGGCCGCGTACATCATCATGCTGTCGCTGGCGCTGGTACGGGGAACGGGCACGCCGCTCCTGGGGCTCACGTTGGTCGGGGGCGGCTTTGCGCTCGTTTACGGAATGATCACGGCCCTTCTGGTCCGCGAGGGCCTGTCCATCGGACAGTCGCAGCGCGTCATCTGGACGGAGCCCTCGTGGTGGCCGCTGTGGTATCCCCGCGGGCTGCGCCGGCGCGGCAACGTCTGGGACCGTCTGCCCGCCGCCGTGCGGCGGGTCCGGACGTGGCCGGCGGCTTTCCTCGCCCTCGGCGTCCTGGGCCAGTCCGATGCGCTCTTCCATGTCCTCGATTGGCGGGGCATCCCCGTCGCGCTCCACCTCGGGATCGTGTTCACCAGCGCCGTCCTGTTCGTGATCTGGTACGTGCTCATGGTTCGCGCCCGGCGTGCGTTGCAGGGCCAGGGCCTGGACGCGCGCGACGCCGCACGCGTCGTGCTCGCCGTGCCTCCGAGCCGTGTGAGCTTCTGGGCCCGGCCGCACATCGCGGCCATCCTGGCGCCGGCCGCGCGGGCGGAGGCGGCCGGCCGGGCCGAGTCGCCGCACGACCAGCTCCAGTCGATCCTGCGCCACGCGGACGAGCTATCGGGCTCCCTGCGGCCGCTGGGAGCGCAGGCGGCGGTGGCGGCCCGGCAGCTCCTGGTCTCGATCGAGCACGCCGACCGCGACATCGCGGAGCTGGCGCGAAGCCTGGATGCCGGAGAGGGAGAGCGGCTGGCCGCCAAGATCGAGGCGCTCGGCGGCGCCTCGGCGCCCATCCGCCAGCTCCTGGAGAAGCAGCTCGAGCTGGTGCGCGAGCTTCAGGCGCGGATCGAAGAGGGCCGAGAGGAGCGCAACCGCCGGGTCGAGATGCTCAAGACCCTGGCCCTGCACCTCACCTCGCTCCGCGCGCGCGCGGCGGAGACGCCGGGGGAGGTGCCCTCGGTGAGCGAGCGCGTGCGGGCCCTCTGCGACGAGATCGGTGGCCAGGCGCTGGCGCTCGCCGAGGCGAGGGCTGCCGGCCAAAGCAGTCCCGAGGGTTGATCCATTTCAGACGAACCCGAACATCGGCGGAAACAGCAGGACGACGAGCGCGGCCCAGGTCGAATACACCGGCAGGTACGCGGTCTGCCACGCCTCGAGCGCGCGGAACGGTGCGCGCCGGCGCAGGAACGCGGCGTAGAGCCACGCCGACCAGGCGAGGTTGACGAGCAGGATCAGGTTCTCCCCGAGCGCCGCCACACGGTTCGGCGTGAAGCCGAACTCGGAGATGCGTGAGGCGATGGCGGCCAGCGCGATGGTGTCGACGACGAGGGCGCTCACGATCAGCAGCAGCTGCAGGCCGTCGAACAGGTTCGGCGGCGCCTCCGGATCGCGCGCCGACGCGGAATAGAGCACCAGGCCCACCACCAGCGCCAGCAGCAGGTCGAACAGGATCAGCACCTCGCGCTTGATGTCGATCGGGCGGCCGGTCCAGGCCATCGTGGCCAGGAACACCAGCAGGACGATGGCGAAGAGCGGCGTGAACAGGCGCGTCAGCACGGGCGCCATGTTCTCGATGACGCTCTGCTTCGCCTCGACCAGCCAGGAGCCGACGATGACCGCACCCATCGCGCCGCACGGGATGAGCCAGTCCTGGGCGATCCAGTCGGGTTTCAAGCCGATGGCGGCAAACATCGTCATCGTGAACCCCGTGAGCACGCCGCCGCCGAGCGCGATGAGCACGTAGTAGATGAACAGCTCGCCCGAGAAGCGCACGAAGTCCATGCGGCCGGCGCCTTCGCGCCAGCGGCCGCCCAGGTAGGCGATGCCGACGACCAGCCACAGCGCGATCGGGAGGTGCACCGCACTCAGCACCTCGGTGTGGCTGACAACCTGCTGGGGACCTCGGGTGAACGGGAAGGTGTTGACGACGGCGGCGGCGGCGAGGAACGGGACGGCCAGCCAGACGCAGTGGCGCGGATCCATCCGGCGCTTCCAGAGGAAATACCCCGTGAGGAACGGCAGCACGAAGAGGCTCGCGTTGCGCTCGTAGAACGCCGCGTTGCGGTCGAGCGTCAGGCCGAAGAGCACGGGAATCTTGATCGCGAGCGCCGCGGCCACGGCGAGGGCAAACACGACGAGCGCTTCGGTACGGGTCACCGTCTCCGGCGCCGCGTCGGCGTCGGGTGCGATGACGAGCTGCTTCCACAACCGATCCGAGTGCTCCCGCGCGAACTCGCGCGAGAGGGCGTCCAGGCTGCCCATGCGCTTGACCGCGATCAGGAACGCCTCATCCTCCGCCAGCCCCGCCTGGGTGAGGACACCCACCTGGTCGCGCAGATGCGTTTCCAGCTCCTCGACGTATGGCCCGGTGATGGCGCGGCGCCGGCGCAGGTAGGCACGCCACTGGCCGATCTGCGCTTCGAGCGGCGCGTGGTCGGAGGCGGCGCTCATGCGTGGCAGGCCTTCATCCAGATCCGGTTCAGCGTCTGATCGACGATCCGCCATCGTTTCCGCTCGGCGTCGAGCTGCGTGCGCCCTTCCTTCGTCAGGCGGTAGTACTTCCGGCGGCGGCCGCTCTCCGACGATCTCCACCGCGACGCGACGAGGCCGTGCCGCTCCAGCCGGTGCAGCACCGGATACAGCATGCCGTCCGTCCACTGCACATGCCCGTTGGACAGCTCGCCGACGCGCTTGATGATGGCGTAGCCATAGCTCTCACCTTCGGCAAGGATGGCGAGCACGAGCGGCGTGGCCGAAGCGGCGACGAGATCTTTTCCGAGGTCCATACCTAGAACCCTTATACATTGGCCTTCTATGTATTGTCAACTCCGCGGCAATCAGAAGCGGAGGGCACGCCAGGCTGTCGTCCAGAGACTGCGCAAGCTGCCCAGTCGCTGAGCACTTGAGCGCCGGCAGCGAACCTCTCATCTCTCTTGCTTGCGTGCCCATGGATCCCCGGATCGGCGAGATCGTCAGCCAGCTCGACCGGCTAGTGTCGGCCGACGGGGCCGACGTGATCGCTGCCGTCGCAGCCTTCTGGCAGACTTTCCGCGCCGTCGCCCGTCACCGACACGATTGCCTCGTTCTCGCGACGCCGGCGGGCTTTCTGCGACTTCATGTCCGCGGACTGCCCGACGTAGATCGCCGCGTCCTTCGCGCCCGTGACCACGACCCGGTCCACCAGCACGTCCTTGCACTCCACCGGGTAGACGCCGTAGAGGCCGGTGCGGTCCACCACCAGGTCCCGGAAGACCACGCCGGTCGCTCCCTGCACGGTGATCCCGTTGCTCGTGTAGTCGCGGAGCGCGAAGCCTTCGATCGTGAAACCGTGACCGGAGGCGATCACGGCGTCGGTCAGGGCGCCCTCGCCGTCGAGGACCGCGCGCTGGCCGTCCTTCACCAGGCCTCGCAGGGTGATGCGGTCCACGTCCACGAGCACGCTCTCCCGGTAGGTTCCGGGCTCGACCTCGATCGTGTCCCCGGGATGGGCCGCGTCCACCGCGTCCTGGATGGATCCGCCCGCCTTCACGACGAGCGTGCGCGGCGCGGCCGGAGGAGGAGGCGCGGGCACGGTCGGTGCCGGCGTCCCCGCCTGGACGTGGCCGGCGGGCGCGGGGCGGCGCGCGACCACGGGCAGGCCCGAGGGCACGCGCTCCGGAACCACGGGCCGCCGCGTCTCGTCGGTAAGCGAGTCCAGGAAGGCGATCAGATCCTGCTGCTCCCCGGTGCTCAGCGAGAAGACCCGGATCTTGTCGTCGAGGTTCGCGAGCTCCAGGCCTTCTCCCTTGCCTCCACCCTTGGTGTAGAACGCGAGCACGTCCGCGAGCGTCTTGAACCTGCCGTTCGGTGGGCGCGCCGCGCCGGACCTGGGTCCCGCCTTCGCGCTCCGGGCCCAGGCCCTTGCCGCCCTTGCCCATGCTGAGGCCACGTCCGTCCGTGAGCCCCAGATCGGGGTGATGGCACGTCGCGCAAGACAGGTCGTTCCCGCCGGAGAGGACGGGGTCGAAGTAGAGGAGGCGGCCGAGGGCCACGCGCTCCGCGGTCACCTCGTTGCCGGGACGGATCGCCATCTTCGGAAAGGGGCGGCGCAGGCCGCCATCGCCCGGCGTGTTGGTGACGACACCGGGGGAGGTCCGTCGGCAGCGAACGGCCAGAGGGCCAGCGCCAGGACGGCCACGACCGGCAATGCGATCAAGAGGCCCGCGAGCACGACGATTCGGCGGGCCCGGGACAAATCCGTCATTCCGCGCGAAGCTTACCTCGTCGGCTCGTCGGCCGGCGCCAAGGAGTGTCTCCATGGAACGCATGAAAGCGTCGGACTTTCCGCCTGAGCTGCTCGACGATCTCGGCCTGTACGTCCACGGAAACATGGACCGCCGCAGCTTCATCGATCGCTGCAGCAAATACGTCGTCGGCGGCCTGACCGCGGGCGCGCGGTTCGAGGCCCTCGCCCCCAACTACGCCTGGGCGGAGCAGGTGGCCAAGGACGACAAGCGCATCACGGCCGAGTACGCGACCGTGCCGTCGCCGGACGGCAACGGCTCGATCAAGGGGTACCTCGTGCGCCCGGTCAAGGCCAGCGCGAGCGCCAAGGTGCCCGCCGTGCTCGTGATCCACGAGAACCGCGGGCTCAATCCGTACATCGAAGACGTGGCCCGGCGGCTGGGTACGGAGAACTTCATGGCCTTCGCTCCGGACGGCCTCACTTCCGTGGGCGGCTATCCCGGCAACAACGAGGACGGCGGCGCGCTCTTCGCCAAGGTCGACCGCGCCAAGATGACCGAAGACTTCCTCGCCGCCGCCAACTGGCTGCGCGCCCGTGCCGAGAGCACGGGCAAGCTCGGCGTCGTCGGCTTCTGCTTCGGGGGAGGGATCGCCAACACGCTGGCCGTGCGGATGGGTGCCGATCTCGCCGCCGCCGTTCCCTTCTACGGCTCCACACCGGCCGCCGCCGACGTGCCGAAGATCAAGGCCGCCGTGCTCGTGCACCACGGTGAGCTCGACAAGAGGCTCGTGGAAGGCTGGCCCGCCTACGAGGCGGCGCTCAAGGCCGCGAACGTGCGCTACGAAGGCTACGTCTATCCCGGCGCGAACCACGGCTTCCACAACGACACGACCCCGCGCTACGACGAGGCGGCGGCCAAGCTCGCCTGGGATCGGACCGTGGCCTGGTTCAACAAGTACCTGAGGACGAGCTAGGGACTGTCCCTCAATCGGCCCGAGGACCTACGGCGGCGGCAGGGCAACGTGCTCCTCGGTCGAAACGGTGAAGCGCCGGAACTTCTGGTAGCGCGCCACGGCATTGAACGGGACTGGGAACGTCTGCACCTTCGCGTGCGGGACGTCGGCGAAGTGCTCCCTCATCTCGGCGGGCACCCACATCGCGAGGGCCGGCGCGGGCCGATAGTCCGTGGTCACACGGGCCTCGGCCTCCGCGCCGAAGTCGAACTCCATCTCGCTCCGCACCACGGCCGCCCGTGCGGCGTCGACCCAGAAGCGGCCCTGCGCAGGCAGGTCGGCGTTCGTAGTCCCCTGGACGAGGGTGGGACGCGACGTCTCGCGGAATAGGGGCTCGACCGCCTCCGTCGTGCCGATCAGCCGCCGGCCCCCGAGCCGGAACTCGAAACGCTCCTGGTTGCGCGGAAGCAGGAACAGCAGTGGTAGCGTCGGCAGGTTGACCGTTCGCCTCACCGGGCCGATGTTGTATGCCGCGCTCGCTTCGAGCAGCTTGCGCGCCTGCTCCTGCGCATCGGGGCGCGGGTTCGAGAGCAGCTTCACCAACCGCTGGTCGTGCTCGCGGACCTCGCGGCCGTCCACCTCGAACACATCGCGGTAGCTCCCCCAGGGGATCTCCCCGGAGAGCCGTACGAAGACCAGGTCCGCCCGGGTCGTCTGCTTGCAGACAGTGCAGGTCCTCACCCTCACGACGGCCCTGACGGTCTCGTCGTGCTTCAATGCGAAGGGCGCCACGCTCTGGACGTAGGTCTCCTCGGCCACCAGGTCGCTGAAGCTGCGCTCGTACTCGGCCACGTACGCGCCGACGCCCCGCAGCAGCTCCGCAAGCTCGGTGCTGTACGTCGGGATTGCACGCGGGCTCGCCGGGGGCTGGTCGGCGGTCGGTATTGAAAGGCGGCGGAAGTTCGAGAATTGCGCGGTGGCCTTCGTCGGCGCACCGAACAGAGGCGGCTGGGCGCCCCTCATGTCGTCGTACTCCTCCCGCACCTGTCCGGGAACCCACGTCCCGAGCTTCGGATCGAGCACGTACTCCGTGGCCACGAACGCGCGCGCGCGCCGCGGCTCGAAGTGGAACTGCGTTTCGCTGCGCAGCAGAGTGCCTCGCGCGGGGTCGACCCACACCCGTCCTCTCGCTGGGAGGTCCTCGTGGCCGGACTGGCCGACGATCGTGGGCCGACCGACTTCCTCGAACTCGATCTCGACCGTGTCGACGTTTCCGAACCGACGCTTTCCGCCCAGCTTCCAGGCGAAACGCGACTGGTTCTTCGGGTCCAGGAACATCAGGCTGAGACTCGGGGCGTTGAGGTTCCGGAGGGCGGGTCCGATGTTGTACCGCTGGTCGCTGTCCTCGGTCAGCCCGCGCGCCTGCGGCTCGGCGCTGGCCGAGGGCGTGCGCGAGAAGAGCTGCTCGAGCCGCGGCTCGCGCTCCCGCACCTTCTTGCCGTCCACCTCATAGACGTCGCGGAACGAGCCCCAGGGCACGGCGCCGGCCTGCCGCACGAAAACGACGTCGGCCTTTGCGGTGCGCCGGCATGAGAACGGGAGTGCGATACCCCCGCGGTCCTCAGGAGTATCGGAAACGGAACAATTTACGGCGACTCCCACGGCGGGGACGGTACCTTCGACGGCCGTCACGATCGGGCGCGTGTCGGCCCTCCGAGTCCACTGGGTGTACGTCTCCTCGGCAACGAGGTCCTGAAACGTCTTCTCGTATTCGAGCACGTACCGACCTGCGCGCTCGAGGATCGGGGCCAGTTCGTGCGTCGCGCCCGGCGCGGGCCGGCCGGCGTCGAGCGTGGGTGGGGAAGTCGCCTGCGATGCCGCAGACTGGGATGCAGCGGCGGCGGCCAGGATCGCGACCGGGATCAGCATCGCCACTCGCGCGATGTCCCTCCACGTAGTCGTCGGCATTCTAGCGCTGCCAACCCCTTCGTTGCCCAACGCGCTAACTCTTTGTGGAATCAGGAGTCACGGTGTCCGAGCCGCCATCTTGCGCACCCCCCTTGAACCTCCGTCCAACAGCCTCATACTCGGACGATGGTGCTCGCGACACAGGAGTCCACGACCCCCATTGTTGTCCTCCTCGTCGAAGACAGCCAGGACGAGCGTGACATGTACACGCGACAACTGGTGGCGACGGGATACAGCGTCCAG
>WNFI01451504.1_pt1 | contig 11016 bp, 10 predicted proteins | sample 5400471 | NCBI WGS metagenome assembly WNFI01 (sample SAMN13153348, study PRJNA577476) | soil metagenome | isolation source: 100 cm saprolite on Douglas fir-dominated hillslope | place: USA:California | collected 2013-09-17 | reverse complement strand
CAGCACCCCGGAGCAGGAGTCGCTGAACGCGACCTACGGCTCGCTGCCCACGGTTTCGGCCGCCTACAGTGACCCCGCGTTCAACACCCCGGCCGTCTCCACGTTCCGCTCCATCCTCAGCACCACCGCGGCGCCGATGCCCGAGGTCCCGCAGGAGAGCAACTTCGAGACCACCGTCGGGACCGCCATCATCCATCTGTACTCCGACGCTGCTACCGGCAAGACTGTGACCAGCGCCATGATCGCGCAGGCTCTCACCCTGGCCCAGCAGCAGCTTGGAGGCTGACACTCGGTGGTTGACACCATCCGAGCCGAACCAACCGTAGCGCCGTCAGCGCCGCCGCCGCCGCGTCCGCGGCGGCGGCGGCGCGAGCGGCTGCCGTACCTGCTCCTGGTACCGGCGGTCGTCCTCGAACTGCTGATCCACATCATCCCGATGCTGGCGGGCGTGGGGATCAGCTTCCTCGGGCTCACCGAGTTCTACCTGAGCAACTGGAGCGCCGCGCCGTTCGCCGGCACCAGCAACTACGCGATCGCGCTGAACCTGAACCAGGCGACCGGCCAGGCGCTGCTGCACTCGTTCACCGTCACGGCGGGATACACGCTCCTGGTCCTCGCGCTCTCGTGGACCTTCGGAATGGTGGCCGCGGTGCTGACGCAGCGGGCCTTCCGCGGCCGGGGACTCGTGCGCACGGTGTTCCTGATCCCGTTCGCGCTGCCGGTGTTCGCGTCGGTCATCACGTGGAACTTCATGCTGCAGCAGCAGACCGGCGCGGTGAACCAGATCCTGTCCGCGCTGCATCTTGTGCACAGCGCGCCGTTCTGGCTGATCGGGCCGAACAGCTTCTTCTCCCTGGTCATCGTCGCGACCTGGCGCACCTGGCCGTTCGCCTTCCTCATCCTGACCGCCGGGATGCAGAGCATCCCCGGGGACCTCTACGAGGCCGCGGCGATCGACGGAGCGGGCGTCATCGGCCAGGTCAGGCACGTCACCCTGCCGCTGCTGCGCCCCGTGAATCGCGTCCTGCTGCTGGTGCTGTTCCTGTGGACGTTCAACGACTTCACCACGCCGTTCACGCTGTTCGGCTCCGCCCCGCCGACGCAGGCCGACATCATCTCGATCCACATCTACGAGAACTCGTTCGTGAGCTGGAACTTCGGCACCGGTTCGGCGATGTCGGTGATCCTGCTTCTGTTCCTGCTGCTGGTCACCGGGGTGTACCTGGCCGTCATGCGGAGGGGAGAGCGTCATGCATGAGCCCGCCTGGTTCCGCTGGGCCCGGGTGATCGGCCTGACCCTGCTCGGGCTGTTCGCGCTCGGCCCGGTCTACGTGATGCTCACGTCGGCGCTCAAGCCGCTTCCCGACGTCGAGGGGACGTTCCGCTGGATCCCCAGCCACCTCACCGTGTCGCCGTTCGTGGACATGTGGTCGACGATCCCGCTCGCACGGTACCTGGTGAACAGCGTCATCGTGTCGACGACGGCGTCGGTGGCCTCCGTGCTCGTGGCCCTGCTCGCCGCCTACGCGGTCAGCCGCTACCGGTTCCGCGGCCGGCAGGCGTTCTCGATCACGGTGCTGTCGACCCAGATGTTCCCCGGGATCCTGTTCCTGCTGCCGCTCTTCGTGATCTTCGTGAACCTCGGCCAGGCAACCGGCATCAACCTCTACGGCAGCCGCACCGGGCTGATCATCACGTACATGACGTTCACGCTGCCGTTCGCGATCTGGATGCTGGCGGCCTACCTGGACACGATCCCGCGTGACCTGGACGACGCGGCCAAGGTCGACGGCAGCGGGCCGATGGGGGCCTTCATCCGGGTGGTCATCCCGGCGGCCGTGCCGGGGATCGTCGCCGTCCTGATCTACGCGTTCATGACCTCGTGGAGCGAGATGCTGTTCGCGTCGGTGCTCACCAACGACTCGACCCGGACCCTGGCCGTCGGGCTGGCGGGCTATGCCACCCAGAACCAGGTTTACTGGAACCAGATCATGGCGGCGTCGCTGACGACAAGCGTCCCCATAGCGGTCGGCTTCCTGCTGCTGCAGCGCTTCCTGGTCGCCGGCATGACCGCGGGATCAGTGAAGTAACGCGCTACGCGATCGCCTCGGCGAGCAGCGTGACCTGATCCAGGTTCGCCGAACCCGGGGCGAAGATCAGCTCATCACAGCCGGCCTCCGCGAACCCGGCCACGTATCCCTTGATCATCTCCGGGCTGGCGGCCGTGCCCGCCGCGATCTGCTCGGCGAGGTCGCCGAGCCAGGCGTAGTAGAACCTGATCGTCGCGTTGGCCGACTCCCGCGCCTCGGGCCCGAGCGCGAAGTAGGCGAGCGCCAGCTTGCGCGGCCGGCCGGGCCGCCCGGCGTCCTGCCAGGCCTGGTCGACCGCGGCGCCCAGGCCGGCGAACATCTCCGGCGTGCCGCCGCCCATGATCCAGCCGTCGACCAGGCCGGCCACGCGGCGGAAGCCGGCCTCGCTGATGGCGCCCGCGAGCAGCTCGGGACCGCCCTCGCGCACCGGCGCCGGCCCGATCGGGCCGGCCAGGCCGCGCTCCTCGCCACTCCAGATCCGCTTCATCTCCTCGATCTGCTCGGCGAGCCGCCGGCCCCGGCCCGCCGTCGGCAGGCCGCTGGCGGTGAAGTCGTCGTCCCGGCCGCCGGTGCCGAGGCCGAGCACCAGGCGGCCATTGGAGAGCCGGTCGATCGAGGCGGCCTGCTTGGCGAGCAGGGCGGCGTTCGCGTGCAGGGGCGCGAGCAGCACCGAGGTTGTGAGGCGGATCCGGTCGGTGACCGCGGCCGCCGCGGCCAGCGCGATCAGGTCATCGTAGTTCGGGAAGACCAGCCGGCCCACGGTGCCGAGGCTGCTGAAGCCCGCCTCCTCGGCCCGCACGGCCCAGTCCACGAGCACCTTGCCGGCCACGTCCGGGATCTGAGTGGGAAGGCCGATTCCGATGTCCATGACTCAACCTAACCCACCCAGCCCACCCTTACCCGCCCTACCGGGACCGGCGGGAGTTCCCGCGGTGAGGCGACGACGCCGATCCGTTCAGCTGCTGCGGCACCGGAGGGACCGGCAGGTCGGAGGCGTAGGTGCCGCCGTAACCGTACCGGTAGCCGTACCCGCCGACCTGCCGCGAGGTCTCGTTGAGAACGATGCCGGTCACCCGGGCGTTCACCTGGGCGAGCTTCTCCGCGGCGCGCTGCAGGTCGCCACGCCGGGTCTGGCCGGCGGCCACGACCAGCAGCGTCGCGTCGGCGTCCTTGGACAGCACCACGGCGTCGGTAACCGGCAACACCGGGGGACTGTCGATGAGCACCAGGTCGAACAGCCCGCGCAGGGTCGCGAAGATCTCCTGCACCCGCGTCCCGTTCAGGAGCTCCGCGGGATTGGGCGGCGGCTGCCCGCTGGCCAGCAGCCAGAGGTTGTCATCCCCGGGGACGGACTGGATGAGCTCTTCGACCGGCTGCTCGCCGAGGACCGCCGTGGTCAGGCCGAGCCGCTCGTCCACCCCGAAGAACTCCCCGAGCCTGGGCTTGCGCAGGTCGCAGGAGACCAGCACGACGCGCTCCCCGGCCTGGGCGAACGCGGCGCCCAGGTTCGACAGCGTCGAGGTCTTGCCCTCCGCGGCGGCCGGGCTGGTGATCAGTATCGTTCGCAGGTCGCGTTCCTGCCGGGCGAACTGCAGCGACGTGCGCAGCGACCGGTAGGCCTCGGCGGCCGGCGACGTGGGCCGGGCCAGCGACACCACCAGCGGCCTGTCGCGCTTCTTCCACGAGTTGATCATCGGGACCGCGGCGAGCACCGTTGCCCGGCCGAACTCCTCGGCTGCCTCCTTGGTGGCGACGGCGTCGTCGAGGCTCTCGCGCAGGAACGCCGCCGCCAGGCCGAGGATCAGGCCGGCCGCGAGGCCGAGCAGGCCATCTTCGGTCGGCTTGGGGGAGCTCGGTGACGCCGGGGCCTGGGCGGGCGTGACGAGCGCCAGGCCGCCCGTGCCCCCGGCACCGTTGACCTGCATCTGGGTGAGCTGTTCCCGGAGCACCGCCTGCTGGTTCACCAGCGCGGTCAGCTCCGAGCCCGGGCCGGACGCCGCGCGCAGCTGCCTGATCTGGATGCTGATCGACCGGATCTGGGCCCGCAGCTGCCCCTCGGCCGCCGCGAGGCTGTTCAGGGCCACCGTCTGCTGGTAGCTGACGAACGCCGTGGCGTAGGCGTTGGCGATGAGCGCGGCCTGCGCCGGCGCGCCGGCGACGGCGGTGATGGCGATCACGTTCGTCTGCGCGACCTCGGCGGCCGACACGCCGGGCACCCTGCCCAGCCGCCGGCGCACCGCAGCCGTGACCGGGGCGCTGGACACCAGCTGCTGCATGGTCTGCACCTCGGTCTGCGTGACCGGCTGCTCGGTGGCTCCCAGCGCGCCGGTCTGGCTCGACGGCTGCACCAGGACCTGGGCGGTGGCCGCGTACTGCTTGGCCTGCGTGAACGAGATGGCCAGGCTGACGAGTAAGCCGGCCAGGCCAAGCGCGATGACCCACCACTTCCGCCTGCGGACGAGCTGGGCATAGGAACGAAGCGTCGGATCGGTGCCGAACTCGGCGGTCATGCGTTCCCCTCCGTGGCGAGATGTGCTGTGGGCCGCGACGTTGAGTGTAGTTCTGATTACGCTGGGTAGGTGGCTGTTTCGGGGTCAGAGGTGCTGGTGCTGTGCACGGCGAACGTCTGCCGGTCGCCGATGGCCGAGGCCCTGCTGACCGATCACCTGGCTGCGCTGGGGTTACGGTCCGCCGTGTCCGTGCTCTCGCGCGGCATGCTGGACGACGGCCGGCCGCCACCTCCCGAAGTGATCATTGCCATGGCCTCCCGCGGGCTCGACATCGCCTCGCACCGCAGCCGCCGGGTGAGCGCCGAGGACCTCGAGCAAGCCGACCTGACGCTCGCCATGGCCAGGGAGCACCTCCGTCATGCGGTCGTCACCGCGCCGGCCGCCTGGCCGCGCGCGTTCACGCTTAGGGAGCTTGTCCGCCGTGGCGGCGCGATAGGGCGCCGGCCACCCGGGGAGTGCCTCGCCGACTGGCTCGCCCGCGCCCACGACGGGAGGAAGCGCGCGGCCCTGCTCGGGGACTGCGCCGACGACGACGTGGCCGACCCCATCGGCGGCCCGCAGCAGCGGTACACGGAAACGGCCGCGACGCTCAGCCAGCTGGTAAACCGGCTGGCCGACCTCTGCTGGTCGCAGTGCTTGCCCTAGGAGCGCCCGGCCACGCAATCGGCTAGCCTCAGCAGCCCCGTTGCCCCCGCTGTCCCGGCCGGCCCCAGCCGACGCGGCCTCGTCGGCGGACGCGCGGCGACGATCAGCATGGATGTACCAGAAGGCTCGCTCTGGCCTGCCTAGCGGTACATTCACGGCGGGCTAGATCAGTCGGCCGCGCCGGCGAGGACGGTGGCGCCGCTGACCTGGTCGGCCGACGCGTCGCGGCCGCCGGGACCGGCATGGGCGGCATTGCCCCGGCGAGCGCAGTTGGCCAGGGCGGCCCGCAACGCGGTGAGGCCGGCGGCGGGATCCAGGCCGGTGACCGCGTCCGGAGACAGCGGGGAGACCGGGACATGCCGGATCAGCGGGTGATACGGGCGCTCGTCCCGTTCGCCCTGCCCGAGCAGATCCTCGGTCAGCTTCTCGCCGGGCCGCAGGCCGGTGTAGACGATGTCGACCTGCCGGGGTACGGACGCGACCAGCCTGCGGGCCATGTCCGCGATCCGGACCTGCTCGCCCATGTCGAGGACGAGCACCTCGCCGCCGCGGCCGATGACCGCCGCCTGGAGAACGAGCTGCACCGCCTCGTCCGCCGTCATGAAGTAGCGGCTGACCTCCGGGTGCGTCACCGTCACCGGCCCGCCGGCCGCGACCTGCGCGCTCAGGGCGGTCAGCACCGACCCGCGGCTGCCGAGGACGTTGCCGAACCGGACGCTCAGGTACGTCCCGGCAGCCCGTGCGGCCATGTGCGCGGTGAGCCGCTCGGCTAGCCGCTTGGAGTAGCCCAGCACGCTGACCGGGTCGGCGGCCTTGTCGGTTGAGATGTTCACGAAGGACTCAACGCCGCACACCGCGGCGGCCTCCAGGACCGCGCACGTCCCCCAGACGTTGGTCTTCAGCGCCTCGGCGGGGTAGCGCTCGAGTAGCGGCAGGTGCTTCAGCGCGGCGGCGTGGAACACGATCTGCGGCTGGAACTGCTCGAAGACCTGCCGGATGCGGCGCGGATCACGGATGTCGGCCAGCACCGACCCGTCGGTGTCGAGGAGCGCGCGGCCGTGCAGGGCCAGCTGCACCGCGTGCAGCGCGGACTCGTCGCGGTCCAGCATGATCAGCTCGGCGGGCTCGAAGCGGTGCAGCTGTCGGCAGAGCTCGGACCCGATGGATCCCCCGGCCCCGGTGACCAGGATCCGCTTCCCGGCGAAGTGCCCGGCGACCGAGGCCACGTCGGTCTCCACCGGCCTGCGGCCGAGCAGGTCGCTGATCCTCGGGTCGCGCACCCCCTCGATCCGCGCGACGCCGCTGAGCAGCTCGGTGATCGACGGGATCACCTTGGGGACCAGGCCGCACCGCTCGGCCTCCGCGGTGAGGTCGCGGATCGCGCTGCCGCTGGCCCGTGCGATGGCGATGACCAGCACCGTCGCGCCGGTCTTGGCCGCAGCCTCGGCCATGGCGGTGCGGTCGCCGAGCACCGGCACGCCGAGTATCCGCAGCCGCCGCTTGGCCGGGTCGTCATCCAGGAACGCCACGGGGCGGTACTCGGGATCCGGCTCGGTGACCAGGCTGTGGGCTAACTGGGTGCCGGCCTCGCCTGCCCCGAACACGATGATCTTCACGGCCGCCGGCGACGCCGGGGTCCGGATGCGCTGCCGCACGGCGAAAAGCACATAACGCCCTCCGAGCATGGCGAGCACCGCGAACACCGCCCCGCCCGCCACGGTCGCCAGCGGCGCCTGCTGGCTGCGAATCAGGAAGGTGGTCAGCGCCGCGAGCGAGACGCAGGTCCCCAGGGCCGCGGTGCTGACGCCGACGACCTCGTGCAGGCTGCCCCGCTGGTTCCTGCTCCGGTACAGCCCGGCGAGCAGGCCGGATGCGGGGGACAGGACGCAGAGGGCCCCGGCCGCGCGCACCGCGAAGTACTGCAGGACGGCAGCGGACGCGACGTCGCGCGTAACCCAGGCGGCGGCGAGAAGGCCGCAGAACCAGGTGAGGATGTCGTAGCCGATTTCCGCGGCCGTCCGGCTCATCCGCTGCCGAATGCGGACAATGTCAGCCTGTCGCGGCGGCATACTGCCGCACAGCGCACTGTTACTCACGAATCCCCCATTTAAATTCGCCGACCCAGCGAGTTGCGCGGTGCACTCGCTGGCGTGCGGTAGCCGCGTGCGGTACATTACTCGGCGTAGTGGCGAACGTGCGTTAAGTAGCTAGAGAAAATGGCAGGTAAATAACGACGGCAGGTCGAGCCATGGAGCTTGGGGGGAAAGTGGCAATGTCCGAAACATACGTACAGGAATTCTTCGCCCGGCAGGCGGCGGACGCGCGCGGGCCTGAGTCGGAACGCCCGCCTAGGCGGAAGCGGAGGCGGCGGCGGCTGAAGCGGATCGCCATCGCGGCCGGCGCCAGCCTGGCCGTCATCGCCGGCGCGGTGGTCGGCGGCGGCTACCTGTACGTCAACCACCTGGCCAGCAGCGTCCACAGGATCCCCGGCATCGCCGCGTTGACCGCGGCGGATCGGCCTGCCGAGCCGCACGACAGCATGAACGTGCTGCTCACCGACTCTGGCTTAGTGCCCGGCCAGGCCACGCAGACCGGCCTGATCGAGATCCTCCACCTTAACGGGAGTCAGCACCGCGGCGCCGTCGTGTCGATCCCGGCCAACGCGTTCGTCTCGGTACCGGGCCACGGGCCCATGGAACTCGGAAAGGCCCTCGGGATCGGCGGTCCTTCCCTGCTCATCCGGACCGTTGAGCGGCTCACCCACGTACGCATCGACCACTATTCGGTGGTTGACTTCGGCGGGCTGGCCCAGGTCGTCGGCGCGATGAACGGTGTCAACGTTAATGTGCCTTACGCCACCACGAGCGGCGGTTTCACCTTCCACGCGGGCATAAATGACCTCAACAGCGCCGACGCGCTGGCCTATGTGCGTCAGCCGGCCGTCAGTGAGATAGGCCGCGAGGAGCTGCAGGAGAACCTTCTCCGGGCGATAATGGACAAGATTGCCAGCCGGCACCTCTTCAGCCATGCCGCCACGGACTTCAAAGTGCTCAACGCGGTGGTCAGTGCGGTCAGCGTGGACAGCAACTTCAGCAATTCCCAGCTGGAGTCGCTGGCGCTGCGCCTGGGTGACCTGAGGGGCCGGGACGGGACGTTCGTGGACGCGCCCGTCCGCCACGGCTCGCCAGCGACGGGCGACGATCAGCCGGTGTTCCTGAACCCCAGGCTCGGCCGGAAGCTGTGGCGTGCGCTCCGGGAGGGCATGGTCGCGGACTTCGCGGAGCGCTATCCGTTCACGGTGACGCCGGGGGCGCCAGGCTGAGCTGGGAAGTCCCCCGCAACGCCGCTTGGGCTGGGGCGGCCCCGCGATGGGCCGCCCCATCGGCGTCCGGTTAGCCTGTGCTCGGTAAGGCGGCCACGGGCCAGGCAGGACAGCGGAGCGGGTGAGTCAATGCGGGACGCGATGCCGCGGATCGGCGCCTTCGTCGCGCTCGGGGACAGCTTCACCGAGGGCCTGGGCGATCCCTACCCCGACGGAACCGGTTACCGCGGCTGGGCCGACAGGTTCGCCGAGCGGCTGGCCGCGGATCGTCCCGGCCTGCGCTACGCAAACCTCGCGGTGCGCGGCAGGCTGCTGCGGGAGGTCGCGGACGACCAGGTGCCCCGGGCGGTCGCGATGGCGCCGGACCTGGTCAGCCTCGCCGCCGGGGGCAACGACCTGCTCCGGCCGCGGGCGGATCCCGACGCGCTGGCCCAGGTGTTCGATGACGCCGTGGTCCGGCTGGCCCCGGCAGGCTGCAACGGCCTCCCGGTCCGGCCGCAGGTGCTGGTGTTCACCGGTTTCGACCCGCGCACGTTCCCGCTGATCCGCCTGATCCGGGGCAAGGCAGCCGCCTACAACATGCACCTGCGGGCTATCGCCGACCACCGCGGCTGCCTGCTCGTCGACCTGTGGTCGATGCGCGCGCTCGCGGACCCGCGCGCGTGGAGCCCGGACCGGCTGCACCTGGCGCCCGACGGCCACCGCCGGGTGGCGCTGCGCGCGAGCGAGGTCGTCGGGCTGCCCGTCGACGAGGACTGGCGCGAGCCGTTCCCCGGTGCGGCCCCGCTGGCCGCCCCGTCCCGGACCCCGGTCTTGTCCCGGTATCCCGCCTGGTCCCGGGCGGCCGTATGGCTAGCGGCGCGGCGGGTGGACGCGCGCTGGGCCCGGGAGCACGCCGCGCCCTGGGCCGGCAGGCGGCTGCGCGGCGCCTCCACCGGTGACGGCGTTCCGCCCAAGCGCCCCGACCTGCTGCCCCTGTAGTGTCGGCCGCCACATCCTGCGGGGAGGCCCCGTGTCCGCCACGTTCATCACCTCGTTCACCGCCGCGGGGCCAGGCATCCGCGTGGCGGTGAAGGACCTGATCGACATGGCGGGGACCGGCGTCACCGGGATCAACCCATGGTTCGGCACGCCGACGAACCCGCTGGATGCCTCGCTCGCGCCGGGGGGATCCTCCAGCGGCTCGGCGGTCGCGGTCGCCTCGGGGGCGGCCAGCGTGGCCTACGGGACGGACACCGGCGGGTCGATCCGCATTCCGGCGGCGTGCTGCGGGGTGTGCGGGCTGAAGACCACCTTGGGGCGGATCCCGGTCGCGGGGGTGCGGCCGCTGGCCCCGAGCCTGGACACGGTGGGGCCGATGGCCGCCGACGTGGCTGGCCTGATCGCCGGCATGCAGCTGCTGGAGCCGGGGTTCGGCGTGGCCCCGGCGCCCGGCTCGCCCCGGGTCGGCCGGCTGCGGGTCCCCGCCGCGCCGGACGTCGACGACGCCGTCACCGCGGCGCTGCGCGCGACATCCTGGGACGTCAGCGAGGTCGATCCCGGCGAGTGGCTAGCCGCCACGAGGTGGGCGTCGGTCGTGCTGGTGGCCGAGGCCTACCGGTCCAACCGGGACGTCTTCGACCATGACGCCGGCCGGCTCTCCGCCGACGTCGCGCGGCGCCTGGACGCCGGCCGGCAGGTTACGCCCGAGGCGGTGACCGCGGCCGCCGCGGTGCGGGCGCACTGGCACGCCCAGCTGACCGCCCTGTTCGCCCGCTTCGACCTGCTGGTCACGCCGACGCTGGCGATCTTGCCCCCGAAGCTGGCCAGCGCGGACGAGCTGCTGGAGGCCCGGTACACACTGCCGGTCAACCTGGCCGGCGTGCCCGCGCTCGCGCTGCCCGTCCCGGCGCGCGGACTCCTCCCGGCCAGCCTGCAGCTGGTGTCCGAGTGGGGCAGCGAGGAGCGCCTGCTCGCCGCCGGGGCGGCTGTCGAGGCCGCCGTCGCCGCGGGGTAGCGACCGGGTGGCGGCCGGGCCCCGGTTGACTCGCGCAGCAGGTGAAGCAGGCCATCCGGATGGGAGTCCTGGACGTCGGCGACAAGCTGCCCACGGTCAAGGAGGTGGTGGCGGAGGTGGCCGTCAACCCGAACACCGTGATGAAGGCCTACTGGCAGCTTGAGCACGAGGGCCTGGTGGAGGGCCGCCAGGGCGTGGGCACGTTCGTCGCGCGCCGTCCCGCGGGCCCGCCCCCGGCCACCCAGCACCGGCTGGCCCGCAACCTGGAGCGCTGGGTGCAGGCGGCGCGCGATGCGGGGCTGGACGACGACGGCATCGAGTCCATGGTGCGCGCGACGCTGGCCAGGTCGAGGAGCGAGGAAACCGCATGAGCACGCAGGACGCGCCGGCGATCCGGACGGCCGGGCTGGGCAAGCGTTATGGATCCTTGTGGGCGCTGCAGGACTGCTCGGT
>WNFI01391678.1_pt1 | contig 11016 bp, 14 predicted proteins | sample 5400471 | NCBI WGS metagenome assembly WNFI01 (sample SAMN13153348, study PRJNA577476) | soil metagenome | isolation source: 100 cm saprolite on Douglas fir-dominated hillslope | place: USA:California | collected 2013-09-17 | reverse complement strand
TCAAGTGCGTGTAGTAGTTTGTTCTCACCTGCATCTGTGAGAATGTCCGGAGTATAACCAAGCCGCACTTTCCGTCTATATGAGGCATGTAGATCCACATGCTCTGAAGATTATATGTATCCCAAGTGGCAAAACAAGGTGGTCAATGGTCATTTCTTACCGAAGCCGACGGAAACAGTTGAGACGACTCTGAGACTAGGTCCCGCTGCGAGGCATAAATAGTTGTTGTGATAAACTCTAATGAAGAAAGTCATGTACTCACCTCTCTCAAAGAATTCTTCATCAATCTAGAAGAGGTGTGTAAATCGATTTCATTACTACGGGATACACAAAGTACCTTGTCGAAAAGCATCACGATCACGCCGGTGGCACCTGCAATCTTCTCCAGTAACCAGCTCCGCTCACATTTCCTATCTTCCGGCCATGCCACAATCTGAAGTTTCATATACATGTAGCTTGTCGACGGCTTCGATCAAGATGAGACCTATACCTCAAGGTCTTCCCGCGCATTGAGAAGACTCATCGTATCTGGTCCGAGGTCTCGCGAGACCACGAGTTTTCGGCATTGGCTGTGGGGAAGTGGAGGTAGCTTGAGTCAGACGGCGCATGGGACTCGAAAGAGGCGAGAAACATGGTTTACCCGGGTGTGTTCGCCATTTCGTTCGATGCTTGACTCTATCGCTCAGTACACTAGAGGAACGGACTTGCTGTGGTGCAGTCTGGCGCCCAAGCAATCAGCATCAGCGGTCGTGCCAAGTTCTAAGTTGGGTGTTATCGTGCTGGCATCGGCGTGATCACTTTTATCTTCGGCAAACCGGACGTGTTTCATCATCCCCACAGCCCTGACAGTGAATTGAAAGACAGCAGCCGCCGTCCGATAGTCGGTCAATATCGGCAGCTCTCACCTGACAACCAAGGCCCACATTTTCGCACATCAGGAAAACGGGATAAAATCTTAACGTCCTTAATTGGCCTTATCGCATTATTATTGTAAAACACTTAGTATCTAGTTATCTTTAATAAATTTCGTTAACGTCTCCAGGAATTTAACCTGATGCATCTGACCGGGGAACAAGTGTATCCGTTGAAATTTCTACATGGAAGTGGGCCCACTGTATACTTTATACTCTTACAGCTTACGGCCGCCGCCGCACTCAGGCTGACAGCCAATGGTCAACAGAACAGGGGGCGACACCTCAGTTTCCAGTACTAGTAGGCCTATCACCCCGACCCCACACAGAAGTACCTGTACGGTGACTTCGATCAAGTGATACCGAATCGAGTGCGTATCCGATCCAAGGCATCACAAGTTTCTCACTTGCTCCTCGCACCATTCCCACAACCTCTTTTGTAGCTCCATATCCAGGGCCTTTTCGCTTGGAAGCGTGATACGTGCCCACGTGGTCAGGTACTGGCCAAAATATCAGAGTTCACACATATTCTCGAATCAACGATAGTCTGTCGTCGTCACCTTGCCATTCAACTCCGCAGCGGCAGGCGCCGTCCCAGCGTATAGCGGTGATATCACGCCATATGCTATATCGTAGAAAGCGAGGCGTAAGAGTATGCGCACGATAATGTTCCATGGTTCAGGATGCGAATTAATGTTTCCTGGATGCAATGAGATCGCAACGATGTTCTTGTTGCTGACGCGGCGTGCGAGCTCGTTCGTGATGAGGACATTCCCCTGCCAGTGACGCGTATGTCGGCATCTGCACGGCAGAGTGAAAAGGACTCACAAGTTTGCTCTGCGAATAAAGATTCATCGTTCCGACCTTCTTTCGCTTTACCATGTCCGCATTCGGGCCGACGGTGTCCCAGTGTATACCCTCTGGAGGGCCCCAGTTGTGTGCGATGGAGGATACGTTTACGATGCGCACAACACCGGGGGGCGAGCCCTCAGCGGTGGCAGTCAGAGCGGGGAGCAGCAACTCCGTGAGGTAGAAGTGACCTATGAGAGAGCAGTTTAGTTGATTCGCCGTGGAATGCACGGAAAGGGCAACTCCGCGTACCAAGGACGTTTGTTCCGAACTGCCCATCATATCCTTGCTTGGTCAACACCTCCACTGGTGGAAATATGAGAGCACTGTCAAAGGCCATGAGTAAGTCTCTCTCACACCCATGAAGATCTAAGAAAGTGCTAGCCCATTATTGTATAAAGTGTGCAACTTGGTTTCTTTGCTCGTGAACTCTTCAACAGTGGCCTTGGTCGAAGGTAGGTCTGCCAGGTCCAGCTTCAGGAAGAAAACACACTGCTTTCCTGTTGCTTCTTTCAACTCATCAATCGTTTTCTGTGCGCGATTCTCATCACGCGCTGCGATGTACACCCTCGCGTTCTTAGACAAGAGAACCTGCGCGACTTCTACGGTTGTACGCAGACATTTCTCTAATAATCCATCCACGCACCTGTGCGAGTTCTCTACCGATCCCTCTATTACCACCGGTAATAAGAACGGTTCTATCGGTTTGGTCTGGCACATCTATGGAGGTCCAGACAGGCTTGGGTGCGAAGAGCTGACTTAGAATGCTGATACGAGCCTCGGACATAATAACCAAGGATCAAAATACAGGAACGCAGTCAAGCAATGAGCTCGTATCTCGATCTCGATCAAATTGTCACGTGATATCCGCTGATCTAGATCCAGCAGAACTCGAAAACAAACTGGTCTAAACTGGTCTAACGATAGTACAACATGCATAGATTACAGGACATATCTGAAGTCTCGGTTTTGCCGATCGGTCAAATCCAAAAACTCCTGTTGGTACAATCACATCAGCCTAATACTTCTCATTGAAAACGGACTCGGACACGAACCTTGGAGACCTTGACCTCGACACGCTTTCCCTCATCATCGATCTTCATGGTATATACATCCTCATACGAGTCGTCCAGGGGCTCCGCATCGCGCCGTTTGTTCTCCCGTGCCAATAACAATCTGATGATAAACAGCAAGACCATACACGTTACAGAGCATATGCCAATTATGGTCCAGGGGACACGGTTGCTAGATGTTGTGTCAGCGGAGGTGGACTTTCGGAGAAGTTGACCCACTCACCGGGGCTTATATTTATCTTTCCACATGAATGGTCCAGCAGCATTGCCAATGCAGTACGCAGACAGCATGATGGCGTTCGTTGTAACCCTCTTTGTATGCCCAGCCGTGGTTTGCGACACCCAACTGAAAGCTAACACAAGTCCAGTGACCCCAGTAACTAACCACCAGGGTTAGATGAGCCTGACTATTCGCAGAACGTCATGCGTACTGGTTATCCAGACAGCAAACAGCAAACCGACTTTGTCGTGCCAGGGTAAAAAGTTGACCAGGAATATTCCGATGAGGTTTGGAATGAAATACAGAATCCCTACCCACGCAATACTGTTCGGGATGCACGACGAAAACATGACGCTTGTAAAAATCGCCACAATCTCTATTACGCCGCTAACGGAGGCAAGAAGTGTTGTTTGTAGTGTGTTGTAGCCGAAAGACACAATGATAAGTTGAATTTGATTGGAGACCGAGTTTGGGACATTATTTACGGCTGCAAACAATGCGAAGAGCCAGGTCTTTGGGTCCATGAAGGCTTCGATCATCCTGCCCACAGATTATTAACAGTCATGCAATACGGAATACGGATGGTACTGACTGCTCCCTCTTGAAGTGTTTGTTCTCAATTCCAGTTTGATTTTCCTTCATTTTTCCACACTCAGAGTAAGCATATCTCTGGGGATAATGATACGTACTTTGATACGCCGAACAGCCTTTGCCCTTTCGTCCTCGGTCAAAAACCAGGCATTTGTGGGGGAGTCCGGGAACAGGAAACTGCCTATTCGTGAATTGGCAAAGAATGACGCAATGCTAGGGGTGCTCACAAAAACATGATTGCCGCGGTGAGGGTAAGTGTCCCGGTGATGATCATAAGCCTAGGGGAAGGTAAGTGTCATAGTGAGATGTTGAGCCCAGTCGTACCATTGCCATGATTGAAACCCTTTGGTATGTATGTGTAGGGAGCCAAAGCTGATGAAGCTAATGATAATTTGAGCTATGAAGTTTATGAGTGATTGTGAGAACAAAGACACAATGCTTTCGAACCGGTTCCATTCATTAAATCTGTTGAAGGGTGAGGAATGTGGGTAAAGATGATTGACCACGGTCCTTACACCAATAACCAACACGAGCCGTTTGCTCTCTTCGCGTATAAAACATGGGGCTGACAATCAAGAAGCCCGCCGTCATGGAACCTTCACACATTCCAAGGATGAGACGAACAACGAGCAGACCGGCGAAGTTCTTGCAAGCTGCATGGCAATATATACTAACACCCCAGATGAATATGTTCAAACTAGAGATGTATTGGTTCAGAACATGGAGCTCTATGCAAAGTGTGTGCAACTAACCTCATCCATTTTCCGACAGGAAACCTCTGCAGCGCCCAATTCTGGGGGAACTCGAAGGCGAGATATCCGATATAGAAGATGGTTCCTAACCTGATCCATGGGAGTAAGACACACTAGGAAGCCTCCAAAGGCAAGACACAACCAATTGTATCTGTCAGCCAATTCTGTTAGCTAACAGGCTACGTAGGAAAGATGAGCACATACTGGTCCGCGTTAAGATGAGTAGCTTTCCTGGACATAGGTTTAGTGGTGTACTCCACGCGACCGCAATAATCACAATATTCCAAGAATTGAGGAGCTGGCCAGGGTCGCCTTGTCCATGGACTGGATACTTCAATAAAATACTATCAAAACCTTTCGCAGACACAAGACTTGAAGAGGGCGCTACCCGTTTAATACTGAGAAAACCGTTCCTTAAGTATCAAGAGCCATCAGTGGTTCCGACACCTACTGCACATGAGAGGTAGGATATGTCGGTCTATTTTCCGCCTTCCTTAATTTGTGAGCGAAAAATAATGCTCTACATACGCACACTCACCTAATCCTCAGGGCTTCAGCTGGGTTTAGTGACGTGTGGAGGCTGGCATCTAGTTGCGCGCCAACATCGACCTGTTCAGAATCGACCGAAACGTGACTACCCTTCTCGTCGTTTGTGTGGCTTGAAAAACCCATCCAAACGAATATGATCGAGTGCTGAGTGAGGGGAAGAGCGGCGCACGAAGAAGTACATGGATGCCTAGATTATAAGGCATTTCTAAGGACCTTATCACTGGGTCCAAAACTTAAACTTGAGATGTCCACCGTGCGATAATTCGGATCACTGACAGCATCCAACAAGACATAAATGACATTACGTACGTTATGCTATATGGACCGGGACAGGCAAACCGATGCAATTGAGTGGAATCGAATCAGGCAGTTGTGGAACAAGGAAACAAGATAAGTACCGTCCCTCCATAGATAGACTACCGTGACGGTCGCCGCGGACGGTTTTCGAGAGGAGAGAATGCCAGACTCTGAGACATAAAATGACAACACGACTCTGAAACACACTTGTGGCAAATATTGACTATTCGTTTTTGGCTTCACAGGGAACAGTTATACCTGCACGGTAGCTGTTGGACCGCCAGACAAGATTTAGACCCTGAAATCAGGAAACAAAGATAAACCGCTCTCAGACACTAAATAACCGATAGTAAGCGGCCCGAACTCGCGACATAAATGTATGCGCGCTTAAACGGCGCTTAACCACCTCAAATCCCCCGAGATGGGCAAGGCTCAGAAGAAAACAGGCAAGGGTCGATTGGATAGGTACTACAAACTCGCAAAGTACGTCGAACCATTATTATTTGCCTTACAACCGCTTGAGCATATTCTGCAGAGAACAAGGGTACCGTGCACGTTCCGCATTCAAGCTCATCCAGCTGAACAAAAAATACTCCTTCTTGGAATCTGCGCGATGTTGCATAGATCTGTGCGCTGCACCCGGGGGATGGCTCCAGGTTGTGAGCAAGACAATGCCAGTGAACAGTCTGATTGTTGGTGCGTGGAGGAATTGTGACTCTGATCCATTTGCTTAGAAGTTCTCCATGGTAGGCGTTGACCTGGTACCCATAAAGCCGATTCCAAGAGTTACCACCTTTGCAGCCGATATTACTACTGTTCATTGTCGCAACCTCCTACGAAATGAGCTCAAAGATTGGAAGGCGGATGTCGTACTACACGATGGTGCACCAAACGTCGGGACGGCCTGGATACAGGATGCTTACGCACAGTCGGAACTCGTTCTTACGAGTTTGAAGCTCGCTGTGGAATTTCTCATCAAAGGAGGAACATTTATCACCAAGGTGTTTCGAAGTAAGGATTACAACAGCCTCATCTGGGTCTTCAACCAGTTGTTCAATAAAGTTGAGGCAACGAAACCCCCTTCCTCCCGGTATGATTCTATGTCCAGCACTCGTTCCTAGTGACTAACAGTTCACTAGAAATGTCTCTGCAGAGATATTCGTTGTTTGCCGCGAATTTCTTGCTCCGAAGGCTATTGATCCGAAATTCCTCGACCCTAAACACGTATTCAAAGATCTCGAAGCTTCCGTTCCTTTTGACAATGTTGTCGCAGCAAACAACGCCCAGGCAAATGTATTCCAGCCTGATAAGAAGCGGAGGCACCGCTCAGGCTACGCTGACAACGATTACACCCTTTTCAAGCAAATCAGTGTAGCGGAATTCGTTCATTCTTCTGACCCCATTACCATTCTAGGGGCAGTGAACAAAATGAATTTTACTACCGAGGAAGAGAAGTCGTATGTCTGCCACCCTTTCCTATGCATTTTTCCCTTATTCACCTGTTGGCCGGCTAGTTGGGCTTCACTTCCTCTCACCTCTGAGGACATAAAGGCCAATCTGGATGACCTCAAGGTCCTCGGGAAGGGCGACTTCAAGGTTTTACTCAAGTGGCGCACTGCCCTCAGAGAAGAGGTGTGTCTTTGAACTTTGTTATGTTTTCTATCTAAGTTTGTGCTTCTTTAGTTGGGCTTGGAAGTGAAGACAAAGCCTGTTGATGAATTCACAGAGACAGTTGAGGTTGTTGACGTCGCCGACGACGACGAACAGATTCAACGGGAGGTATGTAACTTCATCGGGTCGCCCGCAATGCGGTTATTAATGCTAGTCCTAAGTTGGAACGACTCAATACAGAGGCCGCCGGCCGAGCAAAGCGCGAGCGACGGAAGGCCAATGAAGTCAAGAGGAAGACGATCCAGAGAATGCAGTTGCAAATGACTGCACCACTGGATATCGGTCTCGAACAAACCGATGCAGTTCTCGGTCATGGCCAGGAGGACATGTTCGACCTGGAGTCTGCGGAGCGAGTCCCAAGAAGGATAGGTTTTCCCGATTTGACTGACACCGACGACGAGGGCAACGACATCGAGCAGAGCAAGGACAACAACAGTTCGGATAATGAAGCTCTGCATGCCGATGGAGAACAGAATGGTCGCATGCAGGTACTAGAAAATGACTTGGATGGCCTATATGAGACGTATCGAGAGAGACTTGCCGAACGAGACGCCAAATACAAAGTCCGTATGGCAAGGCAGGACGACAAGCGGCGTGAAGAGTGGTCAGGTATCGACGGGAAAGAAGCTCAAGCTGACACGGATGAAGAGGATGAAGGCGGTGGTTGGGATGAGATGGAGCAGCGTAAGGCTGCGGATTCGGATTCGGATTCGGACTCCTCGTCAACGGATGAAGAAGACGAGCTGTCATCATCCCAATCGTCAAAACGCAAGCGAACTCGGCAGCAGCAGGAGACATCCCGGAAAAAGGCACGACTGCTGACTTCTCTCGAGGAACCGCAGACCACGCTTCAGAGTTCCAGAAAGACTGATGTGTGGTTCAGCCAAGACGTTTTCGACGGATTGGATCATTTAAGCGAGGATGATGACGGGGAGGCAACCCCCCCAGAACCTTCGCTGGACGTCGAGGTGAGATCCTACCTTTCATAAAGCTTTTAATGCTCACGCATTACCAGGTGTCTGCATCCGAAGACGATAAACTTGTGTCAGAAACCGAATTTGAGGTTGTGCCACGAGAGCAGGATGACACAGAGATGTGGGATGTTAACGACCCGAATGAAGACGAGTTGAAATCGGCTCAAATAAAAAGTATTGTTTTTTTAAAAACTCAGTGCCCTGTAGTTGACTAATCGGCTTCTTTGATCAGAGCACGGTCTACTCACGGCAGAGGCAGGGTCTCTCGCTCAGGACCTTGTGAACAGGAGAAAAACAAAGACAGAACTCATCAACGACGGCTTCACGCGCTACTCTCTCCATTCAAAAGAAGGCCTCCCGTCATGGTTTCTGGACGATGAGGCCAAACATTTCATTCCCAACATACCTATTACAAGGGAAGCCGTCCAGGCACTGCGCGCCAAGCAGCGTGCTCTCGATGCCCGACCCATCAAGAAGGTTGCAGAAGCAAAGGCACGAAAGAAATTGAAGGCTGCTCAACGTCTGGAGAAGGCTCTGAAGAAAGCCGAAGGCGTCACAAAAACGACTGACATGACTGAGCGCGAGAAGGCAGAACAGGTGGAAAAGCTTATGCGCCGAGGCTTGGCAAAGAAGAAGAAAACCGAGGTCAAAGTGGTCGTCGCAAAGGGCGTTCACAAAGGCCTGAAGGGCAGACCGAAAGGCGTCAAGGGTCGTTATGTCATGGTCGACCCGCGAATGAAAAAAGAAGTGAGTAGTGTTTCGTTTCGTTTTTCGTTGAATTGGTATCTGATGGATCCCATAGATGCGTGCGAAGAAGGGGCGAGAAAAGGAGAGTAAAAAGCGCAAGCGTAGTTAGGCTCGCGGTGCACACTAAAGTATTTTCCACTAGGTATGTTCTTAATAGATGCAATATCTAATTCACGACTAGGTGCAAAGCATTAGGATTAGGATTAGTCTAAATTGAAAGGAGCTTGGAGCATCTAGGACTAGTCCTTGCCGTCATCTGATCGCAATTTTGGAGAAATGCATTCCACTCATTTGTGGAATTTAGATTATCTGACGAAATCTTTGACCAGAAGCAATGATCAGAAGCCGAAAGCATGACATATCAAAAAGATGATTTACCATGCATACTGCAGATTGGTGCCCGCTTTCGAGATCCAATATGTTCTCGGATGTGACTGCAATCCCTAGAGACGGGTCATGAAAGGGTGATTCTGAGCTTTGCCGAACACTAGAGTTTGTTACAAGAACATATTTGCGGTTGTCATAAGATATATGAAGGGGGGGAACTGGCTGAGCAACGTCCGAATCACTTGAGATCAAACTGCCGAGGTATTACTATACGGAATGGGAAAACGAAGACATGCATACGCACAATTTTTCGAGGTCATTCAGATAGTTTAGTATTTCACCATGGAAATGACCGAAAGTAAGGGGGTTCATATCCGAGATAGCAAAGCGAAGGTCCATTAGACTGACATAAAACCATTAAGTGGAGCCTCAAGGAAGACACCCAAAGAACTGTACCGATCAGGCATCAAAATATCGAGATTAGTGGAGTTGCCGCTCCAGAATAATGTGTTCGCGAGAACACTTCCGCCTGAAGTTCCTACTGGAAGTTGTGCTTGTTTCGGTTCAATAAGGGGGACCTCGAGCCGAATGAAATATGTTGCTAGGGGATCTCTTTTGCGTTGTTCGAGGGTGGGAAAACAGCGATAAACCAAACGATGGAGGACCCTTTGTTGCGATGGTACTGCCTTGACGAGGTCGAGTGGAAGACTATGTGGAATAAATAAAATAAAGAAGGACACTAAAGTTTCTCACCTAGGGACGAACGTAGCCGACGACTGCTGTGTGGAAACCCATGAATGCGAATCTGAGTAAGTTAATCTGCCTGGTCTCCCCGCATTGGATGGTAGCAGAGAGTGCCGTGCATCAATTTGAGGGGATGGGAAGAGAATATGCCCTGACCTAGTGGTGATTAGTGGACGATACAATATCAGCATTGGTAATTTACAAGACAGATATTAGCCTCTTGGACCCATTGCTTGGCATAGAGGCATTTTCCGTAAGCCGTTGTCGGATACGAACTTCAGTCCTGAAGGGACACTAAGCACAACGACGGATCACGCAGACAACGTCCTCACCCATCCATCGAGAGAATACTATTCTGTGGGTGTGCAAGTCCACTAATCCCTAGGCTTTGCGAGTGGGTGTCCCCTAACCAATCCCCAACTCTACGCCATCGTAAGAAAGTATTTGATCTCCTCATCGGAGACAAGGAACGAGGAGCTGCAAAAGGATATAAGGCATATGCAACTGGTGCTGTAATCTGACCGCCAGCCTCTGGGCTAACATAATATTCGTGGGATGTTTGGCCCGTACACGTAACTTTGACCAGGGAATCAGACCGTACTCGTAGTGATAAAAGTTATCCATACTTTCTGGCCATCAGCGTTCTCTACGAAGGCTCCGGAAAGGCGTGAAACTCTCTGAAGAAGTTCTTGGGAGACAGGATGTGCGGAAGGTGTGTCAACGATATCCTCCACAATGCTCTACTGACCAATGAGTACACTTCAAAAACAGTAATACAAATACAGCAGCGTACCTTTCGAACGTCATTAACATATTTTTCGACAGCTCTGACAGACCCGCGACTTCCTTCGAAATATATGGCGAGGGGTTTACTTTTCACAGAAATGTGCACATTGTACTTCCTCGACAATTGAAACACTCCGGAACCATCTCAAACTGGCGTCAGACAAGCAGCGTAGGAGAAGATATATGGGCAAACCCTTTCCAAGAAGAATGAAGAGCTCGCTTGAGGTGAGTGCTGACGCTAGGGGGTGTGAGACAGATTGGGATGAGAGTCAGGGGCACATACTCTGGGAAGCTACTTCAGTACGATCCCTCTGTGCGCGTTTCAGCTCCCTGAGGGAGGGCCAATGCCATGCCTTCTCCACGATAGCCTCCGCAGACAACCTTTTTTTCCGCTTCGGGCCCAACTGTAAGCCATACTGCTGGGTAAAATTCCGTAGTTGATTTTTACTGAAGGAACGGCAGATATTGTCCAGAAGAGTTTTGTATTCACGCTCGTACTCCGTTGACTGCGGATCCGAGTGCTCT
>WNFI01321846.1_pt1 | contig 11016 bp, 11 predicted proteins | sample 5400471 | NCBI WGS metagenome assembly WNFI01 (sample SAMN13153348, study PRJNA577476) | soil metagenome | isolation source: 100 cm saprolite on Douglas fir-dominated hillslope | place: USA:California | collected 2013-09-17 | reverse complement strand
GCCATCCAGTCCGCCAGCGCCCGCGAGCCGGCCTGCTTGGCGTATTCGGTCATCACGGGGTCGGCCTTCCAGTCGACCGGCTTCATGGCGGGGGTCAGGGCGGGCGCCGGAGCGACCGGGGCCGCCTTGGCCGGGGCTTGCGCCCACACCGTCACGGCACCGAGGAGGAAAAGAAAGGAGAAGCGAAGGGTTTTCATTGGGAGGGTGTGCGAAGGTAAGTGATTAGTTCTGGGTCGGGGGCTGGAACCATGCGGGGTATTTGTTGCGCAGTGCGCCGTTGGGCGTGACCTGCACATTGACCTTGGTCTTGGGCATCTTTTCCAGATAGGCGCGCCAGACCGTCTCGGAGTGCGGCGAGCCGACGATCTCGACGAGCGCCTCGTTGGTCTTCCGGTCGAAGGACAGGCGCTTCACATGGTAGACGCCCTGCATCTTGCCGATGTATTCCATGATGGCGAGCAGCCCGCCGTCGCTGAAGACATTCACAATGACCGCCTCGTGGACGAGAATCTTGTGCGCCTTGGCCAGGCTGCGCTCGATGGCCTCGTTGGCGGCATCGTCGACGGCCTTCTCGCGGGCCGAGCGTTTCGCCTCCACCTCATCGGAAGTGCGGCGGCCGCTGGCCCGAACCGTCTTGGTAACGAGCAATTCACCCGACACGCGGCTGTAAATCTGCACGGTGGCCTCGCCCTCATACAGCAGAAAATCCTCCTTCTTGTTCTTCAGCCGGTCCGTGGCGGTGGCGAAGACCACCAGATCGGCGTTGGCCTTCTCGCCGGCGTCCCGCATCTGGTCGGTGGTCACGCGCGCGCCCACCATCTCGGCGCTGGGGAACACGCGAAAATCCTTGTCCGTCAGCTGCTGGGCGATGCGGTTTTCCAAATCATCGATGCTGCCGTCGATCATGACCAGGGTACGCAGGCAGCCGACCTCGGTGATCTGCACGCGCATTTGCTGATCATCGGTCCTGGCGGCCTCTTGGGCCGGCCCGGCGGTGGCGGCGACGAGCAGGGCCAGCACCGCGACAAATTCTGACTGACGGGGTAAGCGGAGTATAGTCATCGTGCCGATATATCGGCAAACGCCATGCCAACAGCGAGCCGAATTTATCACCTCCGGCATATCTCGTCTGGAAATATGCCGTGCATCTGGTATGCAACCTGCCCATTCCCTAGTTGCATGAGCCGGATTTGCCCCACCTGTAAGATCCCCGTCAGCCCGCGCAGCCAATTCTGTCCCGGCTGCGGCGCAAATCTTCCGCCCGAAACCTCCAGTTCGGAAACGGCGCAGACCCTTGCCACCCCCAGTCCCCAGGCCGCGACCGCCTCCCTCTCCTCCTCCTCGGCCAAATCCGCCTCGGTGGTTTCTCCGCCATCGGCTCCCCCCATCGCCCGCGTGGACACCCAGCCGGTGCCGCCTGGTCCTGCCCCGACTCCCGCGGCCGTGGCTTCGAACGCTCCGTTCCGGCGCACCCGTGCACCCTTCGGCCCGGAGGAATGCCCGTTGGAGATGGCCGTGAATTTCTCCCGCATGCTCGTCGCCGGACACTCCACCACGCTCGAATTCCGGGTCGGCAGCCATGAGCCCCAGCCGCTCGAAAATCTCCAGATCAACCTTGAATCCCGCGGCCTCAGCGGCCCGGTCTCCATCAACCTGCGCCGGCTCGCCGCCGGCCAGCAGCCGGTGAAGATACTCGAGGTCGAGCCCGCCCGCGCCGGCAATTTCGTGCTGCAGGTGGGCGCCACCTGGGAATCCGCCGGCCAGCAGTTCGCCTACCGCGGCCAGCGCCAGATGCGGGTCCTCCAGGTCCCCGAGTCCGGCAACATCCAGATCAGCATCGGCGACATCCAGAGCAACTCCGGCACCGGGGCCAACCAGGGCCTGGGCGGGGATCGCGGCGATGTCCGGATCGACAATCTGCTCGGCGGCATCAAGACGCTCAACGATCTGCTCGAGCTGGAACTGCCCGAAAAATTCCACATCATCCCGCTCGAACTCGACTACGAGCTGAGCCGGACCGCCATCGACGGGCACCGCCGGCGCACGGGCGAGGCCCTGCGCATCCCCCCGAACCTTCTCACCACCGTCAGTCCGGGCACCGTCTGCCTCTTCGAGCCCGCCGACAACACCGAGCAACCGCTGCCCTTCCGGCTGATGGCCCAGCCGCAATTCCGCCTGGGCCGCGCCCGCGCCGAGGCGGATTTCGTCACCTGGGTGCTGCCGCGCAACGCGGCCAATGACGAGCGCACGATGCGCGTCAGCAAGGTCCACGTCATCGCCGACACTTCCACCGGCACGCTCGTCCTGCGCGACAACGCCACCGCCAACGGCAGCGTACTCGACGGCCAGACGCTCGACGGGGCCGGCGCCACCCTCGAGCGCCGCGGCAAGCTCATGCTCGGGGGCGCGGTCGAGATTGACATCGCCCGCTTCGACTCCGGCCGCACCAGCGATCCACCGATCGCCAACGAGCGTTCCTGGAACGGGCCCGGCCAGCCGAAACCGCCCCTGCGCGGCGCGGTGCGCTGCGAGGTGATCACCCCCGAACTCCAGCCGCTCAACAGCATCTGGCTCCTGAGCGACGCCGCTTTCGGCACCAATCGCGCCAATGCCGTGGTCCTGGAATGGCCGGAGCTGGCCGAGATCCAGGGCCGCTTCCATCACTACCGCGGCTGCTTCTGGGTGGAAAACACCGCGGAGACCGGCCTCGTGCGCGTCGACAACCTCACTTTGCTGCCGGGCTCCATCGCCCCGCTCGCCACCGGCCAGTTGCTCCGCCTCGGCGCCCGCACTTTCCGGATGAAAATCGACGCGTGACGCCACTCGTCAGCCCTTGCGCAGCACAATGTCGGTGATCTGCAGCCGGGCGAATTCCTCGGGCAGTTCGGCTTCCTCGGCGTTAAAGACCATGACATCCCAGGCTGTGCGGTCACCGGCAAAACGGATGTCCCCGCGCTGGTAACCCATGCCCGACTCGGGCAGCTTCACCAGCCGTTCACTCCATTTTTTGTCGAGGGCAACGCGCATGAGACTCGATCCCGTTGGTTTCCTTTTCGGAAACGGCTCAGGTTGCCACTACCTCAACCCTGGCCCGGAAACCCAACAGGCGCAGCATCCGGGAGCAATCTTCCCAAGCCAGGCCAAAGGTCTGCACATCGGCCACACCGAGCCGCGGCACGACTTTTCTCAACACGGCGGCATCCGCCGGGGCAAAATCCCCTTTCAGCATGGCCTGTTCCGCCCAATCGACCAAGGCAGCCTGCGTGAGCCGCCCCTTGAGGTAGGCGTTAAGCTTTCGCGCGGTGGATTGGCGGGTGATTTTCACGGGCGGAATACATGAAGTTGGAGTTCACGCTGCTGGCGAGTAATTAGAAGCCCCGGCGGTTTGTGAACGAAAAAAATCATGAGCCCGGGGCACAAGAAGCAGATGGCCCAGACCGTGGTGGCCCACGGCCTGTGACGTGCATACGGTTTTCTGAGCCAGGGTTGTGTTAGTCCGAGCTGGTGGGTAAACCTCAAAATCCCACCCCAATGCCTCGTAAAAAACGCAGTGAAGAATAGATAGTCTACGCGCTTCGCCAGGTTGCAAGCGGCACGAAGATCGGCGAAGTTTGCCGTCAGCTCGGAGTCACCGAGCAGACCTATTTTCATTGGAAGAAGCAGTATGCTGGGCTCGGTCTGCCCGAACTCCGGCGGCTGAAGCAGCTGGAGGACGAGAGCGCCACGCTCAAGCGGCTGGTCGCGGACCTGAGCCTTGACCGGCACATGCTACAGGAGGTCATCGCAAAAAAACTCTGAGGGCGGCACGCAAGCGGCCGATCGTCCACTGGCTGATGGAGAGCTTTGCCGTCAGTGGCCGACGGGCCTGCCGCCTGATGCATTTTCCCCGTGGTAGTTTCTTCGACACCCGAGTGGTCCGCGATGAACGCGCTCTGATCATCCGGCTGCGCGATCTGGCGTTTGCGCGCGTCAGGTTTGGTTATCGGCGACTGACCGTGTTGCTCCAGCGGGAAGGCTGGAAGATCGGCAAGCGAAGGGCTTACCGGCTCTATCGCGCCGAGAACCTGATGGTGCGCACGAAGCATCGGCGCAAGAAGGCCTCCCAAGTTCGCGTGCTGCTGGCCACGGCCACCGCCCCGAACCAGCGTTGGTCGATGGATTTTGTCACGGAGCGGCTGGAGAACGGCCGCTACTTCCGGATCCTCACCCTGATCGATCAGTTTTCAAGGGAGTGTCTCCAGTCGTGGGCCGATGTATCGTTGACGGGCCAGAAGGTTGTCTTCTGCCTGCAGCGCCTCGCCTCGACGCGGGGCCTCCCGAAGGCCATCACCGTCGATAATGGCGCGGAGTTTTGCAGCCGGGCGATGGATGCCTGGGCCTACCAAACCGGAGTAAAATGGATTTCATCCGGCCAGGGAGACCGGTCGAGAACGGCTTCGTCGAGAGCTTCAACGGCCGCTTGCGTGACGAATGCCTGAACGTGAACCTGTTTTTCAGCCTCGAAGATGTGAGGGAAAAACTTGAGTCTTGGCGCCACGACTACAATACCATCCGACCGCATGGCTCGCTGGGCCACCTGCCTCCGGCAGAATACGCCCAGCGAGCCATGCAATCGCAGTCCCAACCCTCTCCACCAGCGAAAAACTAACTCTCCCACTGGCTCGAGAAGCGTAGGCACTTCACAGGTTCAGTCGGTAAGCTCGCGGAGTGATACCGTTATGGGCGCTGAAGACGCGGATGAAATACGACGACCCGCTGAAACCGCAGGCCCAGCCAACCTCGGCAATGTTGTAACTCGGATCGGCCAACATCTCTTTGGCGGTGGTGAGGCGTTCGCGCGTGATCCAGGCGGTGAGCGTGAGCCCGCGTTCGCGGTGAAAATGGCGGGAGAGATGGTCGGCCGAGCAGCCGAGTTCGCGCGCGAGTCGCGCCACGGTGAGGGTGACGTCAGGAAAATGAGTGCGGACTAGGTTCTCCGTCGCAATGACGAGCGGAGAGCTGTCAGCCGCCGGCACGGCGGAAGGGCGCTCCAGTTCGCTGAGCACCGTCAGGAAGAAGGCTTCGAGCAACGCTGCGACATAGCGGCGCCGCTGGGCCTTGGACACGGTTTCGTGCGCGGCGATCTCGTCGAGGTAGCGCAACGAGTCGCGGGCGCGCAAGCCAGGCAGCAGGGTGGTGCCATAGCCGCGGATACGGTGGGCGGGGTCGGCGCGCCCGCGGTGGAGGAAGAGGCCGTCTCGAGTGTGCATGCAGACGAGGACACCATAGGGCGTGCGAAGATCTTGGGGAATCTCGGCGTGGGCCACGCCGCGCGGGATGACACAGACATCGCTAGTACCGAGACGAAACGCATCAGCCGGGCAGGAAAAATCGGTGGCCCCGCCGGTTTGGATGAATAATTCAGGGGTGGCGTGAAATTTGGCTCCGGGCCGTCGGACCCTCAGTTCGCCCGGCTGCGGCACGTGAGTGCGCAGGCGACCGGAGCGCAGGCGTAGAAGCGTGCCCGTCAAATCGCGGGCGAACTCGGCTTGAGGGGTCGAATCCACGAGGCCGGTAAAATGATATAAAGCGCAGAGGAATACAATTCAGAAATGTTGGCAAGCTGGGTCGCTTAAGTTTTCTTCCTATGAATTCATCTGATCGCCAAATGGTTTTCTGGTCTACCCCACTCCTGCTACCTATCTTAAATTTGCTATGAACCCTCCCATCCGCGTCACCGTCTGGGGCGAATTCCGCCATGAGAAAAGCAACCCAAAGGTCGCCGCCATCTATCCCCGAGGTATGCACGAAACCATCGCCGGCTTTCTGCGCCAGGACGCCGCACTCCAAGTGCGCACCGCCACGCTTGACGAACCCGAGCATGGGCTGACCTTGGCGGTACTGGAGACAACCGACGTGCTCATCTGGTGGGGGCACAAAGCGCACGGCGAGGTGAGCGACGTGATCGTGGCCCGCGTGAAGACGCACGTGCTCGAGGGGATGGGCTTGATCGTGCTGCACTCGGGGCACTACGCGAAAATATTCAAAATTCTCATGGGCACCACGTGTTCGTTGCAGTGGCGCGAGGCCACCGACAAGGAGCGCTTGTGGAACGTGCTGCCCTCGCACCCGATCACGCAAGGCGTCGGCACCTATTTTGAAATTCCAACCGAGGAAATGTATGGTGAACCGTTCGGCATTCCGACGCCCGACGAGCTGTTGTTCATTTCGTGGTTCACAGGCGGCGAGGTGTTTCGCAGCGGAGCCACCTGGCAGCGCGGGCACGGGCGCGTGTTCTACTTCCGGCCGGGGCACGAGACGTACCCCACTTATCATCATGCCCAAGTCCAGCGGGTAATTACCAACGCGGTGCATTGGGCGCGGGCGACAATGTGCATTCCCGACCGTTGCCCTAACGCCCTGCCGTTGGAGCCGTTGCCGACCGATGCCGACGCAGCCTTGCGGCCCACGGTCGGGCACAAGTGAGACGCCGCCGGCCGCTCTCGAGCAATATCATGAAAGCTTCCTCCGACAAGAAGTCCTCTGCTGTTCGCCTCGCGATCATCGGCACGGGCAGCATGGCTAGTTCGCACGCCAAAAAGTTTAGCCAAGTGCGCGGCTGCCAGATCGTCGCGGCCTGCGACCTCAATCAGGCGCGAGTTGACACATTTTGCCGCGAACATGGTATCCCGGCCGCGTTCACGGCCTTAGGGACGATGCTGAAAAACACGGTGATCGATGCGGTGAGCATCGTAACGTCCGACCCGTCTCACATGCCTATAGCTTTGCAATGCCTCAAGGCCGGCAAGCATGTGTTCTGCGAAAAGCCTTTGGCGCTCAACTATGCCGACGCTGCCAAAATGCTCGCGAGCGCGAAAAGGGCCGGCGTAGTCCACTTGGTGAATTTTTCCTACCGCGACTGGCCGGCCATTCAGGCGGTAGCTAGAGCGGTGGCGCGCGGCGACATTGGTGAGCTGCGCCACGTGGAAGCGAGTTATCTCCAAGCTTGGCTGCCGAGTAAAATTTGGGGCGACTGGCGCACCTCGCCGCGGTGGTTGTGGCGTTTGTCGAGCAAGCACGGCAGCAAGGGCGTGCTCGGCGACGTGGGCGTGCATATTCTGGATTTTGTGACCTACCCGGCGGGGCCGATCCGCAAGATGTATTGTCAGCTCAAAACTTTTCCCAAAGCACCGGGCGACCGCGTGGGCGATTACGTGCTCGACGCGAACGACTCGGCGGTGATGAGCGTCGAGTTCGCCAATGGTGCACTCGGCGTGATTCACACCAGCCGGTGGGTGGGCGGACATCCCAACCGGCTTTTCCTCCGGCTTGCAGGAACGAAGGGGACGATCACAATCGACTCCGACCGCTCGACCACGGACTACCAAGTGTGTCGGGGGCCGGACCTCGACAAGGCGCGGTGGAAAAAAGCGCCAGCACCTTCAACGCCGAACAACTACCAGCGTTTTATCACCGCGATTCGCACGGGAAAAACCGCGCAGCCGGACTTTGCACGCGGATCGGAGATTCAGCGGGTGCTGGATCGGTGCTTCGTTTCGGACAAAACCAAGCGCCCGGTGGAACTCAGAAGAGGCACTAAACAGAGCGCATAATTAAATAGGCATAGATACCCGTGACGTTTTTGCGCTTTCTCCGGGCCTGATTTTGGAGCGCCTTTGAGGACACCCCGTACCGATGGCAGTTCCAGGGAGTGAAGATACTTACCCTTTCGCTTAGGAGAGCTGTTAAACTGTTCTCGGTATACCAAGATACGTCTGATCGCAATAACCCATGAAACTACAAAACATATGCGTGGCACTCACTACATCGAGCGTCCGCCAGTTTGCCTTAGCGGTGATTTCGCTACTGTTAATTAACATTGGATTCGCGCAGACTGCGCTCCGCGCAGATGTCGAGCCAGGGAGCGTGGCAGGCGCCCTTGAGCAAACGAAAATAACCATCGACGTTGCCGACCGCGGACGGGTATTCGACGGTGTGGGGATGATCAGTGGCGGTGGCGGAAATACGCGGCTCCTCTATGATTACATCGAGCCATATCGCTCCCAGATTCTGAACTATCTCTTCAAGCCCAACTACGGAGCTAGCCTGCAGATTCTCAAAATCGAGATCGGAGCGGATGTCGATTCGACCGATGGGGCGGAAGCGAGCCACATGCATACGCGCGACGAAGAAAATTACTATCGCGGCTACGAGTGGTGGCTGATGGAGGAGGCCAAGCAGCGGCAACCCGAAATCATCCTTTCGGCGCTCCCCTGGTCCGCTCCCGGCTGGGTCGGTGGCGGGAAAGACTACTTTTCCCAGGACTTGATCGACTACATGATCAAATGGCTGCTCCATGCCAAATCGGACCATCATTTGAGCATCAACTCAGTAGGCGGCCGAAATGAGAACGGCTACGACGTGGCGTGGTACAAAAAACTTAAGACCGCCTTGCAGTCAAATGGTTTGTCCACTGTTCACGTGATTGCCTCCGACGATTGGTGGGAGAAGGGACGCCTGTGGGCGATCGCTTCGGACATACAAAAGGATCCTGCCCTCGATGCCGCCATCGACATCATCGGTGGCCACACCCCTCATTTGGCCGGGTATCCGACCGACGAGGACCTTTCTTTGCGCCAGCCTTTTTGGTCAAGTGAGGACCATTTCGACCAACAACCGGGATGGAAGGAAATGGCGCGGAGCCTTAACCGCAATTATATCGGCGGCAAAATCACCGCCACACTCTACTGGCCGATGGTCAGTGCTATCTATGACAATCTGCCATTCAGAGAGGTTGGCCTGATCAAGTGCAATCAACCTTGGTCGGGCGACTACCATCTCACTCCCTCGGTGTGGGTGATGGCCCATACGACCCAGTTCGTCAAACCCGGCTGGCATTACCTCGATTCCGCATGTGGCTACTTCTCGGCCGACAAAAGCGGCAACCATAGCAGCTATGTTGCTTTGGCGGCGCCTGACAATCGCGACTTCAGTTTGATCATCGAGACCGTTGATGCGATCGAGTCGTACAACGCCGGGTTTTACCTCAAGGGACCGAGCTCCAAAACACTGCACGTTTGGGCAACCAATCTAAATTCTCGGAACCCCGATGACTGGTTTGTGCGACAACCAGATATCGTCCCGAAAGACGGACACTTCTCGGTATTGTTCGAGCCTGGATATCTTTACAGTATCACGACGACCGACGGACAAAAAAAGGGAGACGCCTCTCCGCCCAAGACGCCCGCTCCCTTGCAACTCCCCTATGCTGACGACTTCGATCGCTCGCCTCCGCAGCCGGGGCGTTATTTTTCCGATATCTACGGCTCGTTTGAAATCGCACCCTGTGCCGGAGGTCGCCCCGGGTTTTGTCTGCGCCAGACAACCCCTCAGCCGCCCTATCCGTGGAACACAACTGGCTATCGTCCGTTCACCATGATGGGGAATCTTGATTGGGGTAATTACCGTGTTTCGTGTGACGTCTTGTTGGAAAAGCCCGGTGCAGTCGATCTCTTGGCGCGGCTATCCGGCATGTCGGCTAAGGATACACCCAATGCCTACGTCTTGCGAGTCACCGATACGGGGGTGTGGTCCCTCATCAAATCGACCGTGAAAGATGAAGAAATCGTCCTCAATTCCGGCGTCGTCAAACCATTCGGCATCAATACCTGGCATCACATTGGGCTCGTCTGCACAGGCTCAAGCATTACCGCTGAAATCGAGGGCGAGACGGTTGCAACGGTTGCTGACGAAAGCCATGCCAAAGGGATGGTGGGCCTTGGCACCAACAATTATCTCCAGGCCGAGTTCGGGCGATTCCGAGTAGATCAGGTACCGTGAAACCTGGTGAAAACAATTTAGTGCAAAGTATCATGTCAAGAGGGCGGCATAAAATGGCCGAGTGGCGCAAAGACCCGCTAGGGAAAATGATTCTGACACGCGCATCGTGAAGGAACTGGAGCGGGCGAAGAAGCGCCTCGACGCCAGGCTCAAGGCCCTTGCGGTCGAGCATCGGAAGGACAACACCCTGACTTTTGAGGAGTTGGGCGTTGATCGCCTGTTTGTGGACGAGGCGCACGCATTCAAGAATCTCTTTTACGTGACCAAGATGACCCGCGTGGCGGGGCTGCCCCAGACCGCCTCCGAGCGCGCTTTCGACATGCTGCTCAAGGTGCAGCATACCCTGATCGCTACGGCAGTCGTCCGCTATCGTCGCCGGCAGCGAACAATTCTTCCCCAAGCTGATGCCGCTTCCTCCGGGACGCGAATTGATCCGGTCCAACTGGTAGGGGATGAGACCGAGAAGCGACTGGTGCGTTACTTGGGGGGAACTGGTGCCGCAACCCCGCACGAACTGGTCGAGGTGCTTGGCCTATCGCGGACCACGGTCACCCGGAAATTGGCTCGGTTAAGAAAGACGGGCTTGGTGGTGGTTTCCGGGCGAACCAAAGGAGCAAGTTACAAGCTAAAGACGGACTTTGCCGGAAACTAGCTCCCATTTTTCTGCAGAGCCGCGAATGCTTTGAGCTGTTGCCGGTGGGGAAGGTTGGCCAAAGCCTTCATGCGGTTCAGACTGAAACGGCGTAGTTCTGGTTCCGTTTTCACATTCAGCAGGAACTCCTGTATTTCTGCGGTCAATTGCAGGAGCTTGAGGTGATGGGTCAGCGTGCCTGCGGTAACACCCGCATTTTTCGCCAGTATCGCTTGGGTAGGCGGGTCAACCCAGCTGCAGCAGCTCGTTGGTCTTGCGGCGGACTTGCTCGAAGCGGGCGGCGTTGGTCGGGAGCTTGGTGTCCTCGTCCCAGGTCGGGATCATCGCCTTCATCCGGGCCTTGGCTCTGTCGATGTTTGAAGCCGCAAACTGCGACCTCAAAGCCGCGGGCTCCTCCGACATCAACCAGCGGGGGCAAGTTGTGCGACCAAAGGATGATCCTTGTCGAGCTTGCTGACCGCCATGATGGTGAAGCCGAGCACAACGCCCTGCTCATCCACGCGCTCCATGATCGCATCCTGAGCGGTTTCTCGCAGGTAGCCGGC
>WNFI01392653.1_pt1 | contig 11018 bp, 12 predicted proteins | sample 5400471 | NCBI WGS metagenome assembly WNFI01 (sample SAMN13153348, study PRJNA577476) | soil metagenome | isolation source: 100 cm saprolite on Douglas fir-dominated hillslope | place: USA:California | collected 2013-09-17 | reverse complement strand
TGTCCGTTGATGAGCAGCTTGACGGTGGGAACAGGCTCGGACCTGGCTTGTGGATTGGCGGCCATGGTGTTCTCCTCGGTGGAATTTCTCGACCGGCTCTTGAGCGGCGCCTTGGCGTCCGCTCCAAGAGCCTTTAGAACCTCGGTCAAATTATAATGCCCGTGGCATCTCGCCGCTCAGCACCCACCCGGACGCATCCCAATCCCATGGCACGCAACACCAAGGTCGAGGCCGACCATAACGCGCCGCCCGTTACGAAAATCCTCGCGAGGTTCGTTGCCACGCATCCCTCCCGGGGATGGAGCGATGCGGTGGACCACGAGGCCCATCGCACTTTCATGAATTGGGTCGGCTGCGCGGTCGGCGCCGCGCGCCACGAGTCGGCCGAGGCCACGCTCGCCGCGGTGAAGATGCTGCAGCCCGCGCCGCAGTCGAGCGTGCTGGGACGCGAGGAGAGGGTCGACATGGCGAGCGCGGCGCTCGCGAACGGCATCACCTCGCACACGTTCGACTTCGACGACACGCACTTGAAGACGATCATCCATCCCGCGGGACCGGTCGCCTCGGCGCTGCTCGCGCTCGCGGAGGTGCGCGGCTCCAGCGGCCGCGAGGTGATCGATGCGCTGGTGCTCGGCATCGACGTCTCGTGCCGCGTCGGCAACTGCATCTATCCGGAGCATTACGACCGCGGCTGGCACATCACGGGCTCGACCGGGATGCTCGGCGCCGCGGCCGGGTGCGCGCGCCTCCTCGACCTCGACGAGGAGCGCACCGCGATGGCGCTCGGCATCGCCGCGTCGCAGCCGATCGGGATGCGCGAGCAGTTCGGCACCATGACCAAGCCCTTCCATCCGGGCGGCGCGGCGCGCGCGGGCCTCACGTCCGCGCTCCTCGCGGCGAACGGCTTTACTGCGAGCGCGAGGGCGATCGAGGCGCCGCGCGGGTTCGCGCAAGTGGTCTCGCCGAAGTACGACTGGAACGAGATCACCGGCGAGCTGGGCAGCCGCTTCGAGATCTCGTTCAACACCTACAAGCCTTTCGCTTGCGGTATCGTGATCCATCCCACCATCGACGCCGCCACGCAACTGCGCGCCCGGGGCGTGAAGGCCGAGGATGTCGAGCGCGTCGAGCTGCGCGTGCACCCGCTCGTGCTCGAGCTCACCGGCAAGAAGGAGCCACGGACTGGCCTGGAGGGCAAGTTCAGCGTCTACCACGGCTTCGCCGCGGGGCTCGTCTTCGGGCGCGCAGGCGAGGACGAGTACGATGACGAGATCGTGCGGCGCGCGGACGTGACCGCGCTCCGCCGCAAGGTCGTCGCGACGGTGGACGATTCGATCGACGCGGCCGCGGCGGACGTGACGGTCGTGCTCGAGGATGGACGCAGGGAGCACGTCTTCGTCGAGCGTGCCATCGGCTCCCTGGAACGGCCCATGAGCGACAAGGATCTCGAAATGAAATTTCATTCGCTCGCCGACCCGGTGATCGGCAAGTCGAAAGCCGATGCGCTCATCGCGGCGTGCTGGAATCTCGGCGCGGCCAAGAACGTTCGAACCCTGGTCGAGAAAGCGCGCCCATGAGCAATCGCCCCCGCATCGTCGTCCTCGACGACTACGAAGACTCGCTGCGCAAGACCGCGGACTGGAGCCCGGTCGAGGCCCGGGCCGACGTCGCCTTCCATACCGAGCGGCTGCGCGGCGCGGCGCTGCTCGATGCCATCAAGGACGCGGACGCCATTGTCGTGGTGCGGGACCGCACGCCCCTCAAGGCGGACCTCATCGCCAAGCTGCCGAAGCTGAAGGCCTTCGTCTTCACCGGCGCGCGCAATACCCAATACGATGCGGCCGCGCTCGCGGCACGCGGCATTCCGGTCGCCAATACCGAGATGGGGTCGTCGAAAGAGGCCACGGCGGAGCTCACCTGGGCGCTCATCCTCGCGGCCGCCAAGCGCCTCGAGGCGTACATGGCGCTGGTGCGCAAGGGACGGTGGCGCGACGGGAAGGGATTGCCGTCGGTGCTCTTCGGCGAGCGCCTCGGCATCATCGGGTTTGGGGTCATCGGCCAGAGCGTGGCCCGCGTCGGCCAGGCGTTCGGCATGGAGGTCGTCACGTGGAGCCCGCACATGACGCCGGAACGCGCGGCCGAAGGCGGCGCCAAGGCCGTGACGTTGGAGGAGCTGCTTTCGACGTCCAAGGTGGCGAGCCTGCACCTCGTCCCCGCCGAAGCGACGCGCAAGCTCCTGAACGCGCAGCGCCTTGCCACGATGCGCCCCGATTCCATCCTCGTGAACAGCGCGCGCTCCGCGCTGATCGACATGGCGGCGCTGCCCGCGGCGCTCGACGCGGGACGTCCCGGCATCGCCGCGCTTGACGTGTACGACGACGAACCGCTGCCCGCGGGCTTCGACCTCGCGCGCCGTGAAAACGTGGTGCTCACGCCGCACCTCGGATTCGTGAACGACCCGGTGTTCCGCAACTTCGGCCCGGGTGTCGTAGCGAACCTGCTCGCGTGGCTGCAGGGCAAGCCCATGGTGAAGGAAGTGCGCCCGTAGGGATTTCGCGTTTTATTTGCAATTTCGCGCTCAGGGGGCGACTGAGGTTCGCCTCGCCCTGATTCGGCTTCAGGCGTTTTCCTGCGCCCGCAGGAGCCGCGCCGCCTCTTCGAGCCGCGCGTCGTCGATCTCGCGCATCACCGCGTCCAGGTCGGCGCGTTTCTCGTCGCGCTCGAAGCGGCCGGTGAGCGGGACGTCGACGGCGAGCGAGCCCGACTCGTACAGCGCCCAGATCTCCTTGCCGTAGTCGGTCGCGAGCAGGTGCGGCGCGAACCGCCCGAAGAAGGCGCGCAGGTTGTCGACGTCGCGGACCAGCATGCGCGGCGCGTGGTTGTTTCCCGCCGCGTCGACGGCTTGCGGGAGGTCGATGATCACGGGGCCGTCGGCGCCCAGCAGGATGTTGTATTCGCTGAGGTCGCCGTGCACGATGCCCGCGGCGAGCATGCGCACCACTTCGCGAACGAGCGCGTCGTGCAGCTCGGTCGCGTAGGCCGCCGAGAGCTCGACGTCGTTCAGCCGCGGCGCCGCATTGCCTTCCGCGTCCGTCACGAGCTCCATGAGGAGCACGCCCTCGTGGAAGTTGTAGGGACGCGGCACGCGCACGCCGGCGGCCGCGAGGCGGTAGAGGGCGTCCACCTCCGCGCTCTGCCACGCGCGCTCCTGCGCCTCGCGGCCGAAGCGCGTTCCCTTCGCCATGGCGCGCGCCTGGCGGCTGTTCTTGGTCCTGCGGTTCTCGGTGTAGTCGACCGCCTGGCGGAAGCTGCGCTTGTCGGCTTCCTTGTAGACCTTGGCGCAGCGCGTGTCCTCGCCGCATCGCACCACGAAGACCATCGCCTCCTTGCCGCTCATCAGCTGGCGCACGACCGAATCGATCACGCCGTCGTCGACGAGCGGCTGCAGCCGCTTCGGGATCTTCAAGGGGGCGGAGGGCCTATTCCTCGCGGAAGGCGAACAGCCACCTTCACGACGCGCCCGGGCATGAGCGCCGTGAGGCGCGCATCGGGCAACAGGTCCGCGGGCTCGTAGTGGAAGGGGTCGACGAGCTCCAGCTCGTAGCGGCCCTGCGGCGTGGTCACCGAAAGTTGCGCGGCGAGGCGCGCCACGCCTGCGAAATAGATCTCCTCGTCGAGCGCGATCTGCATGCGGTCGCCCTCGCACGGCCCGAGCGCAACGCGGCGCCGCGCTCCCGCCACGTCGATGAGGGCGTGCCCGGCGCGGAACTCGGCCTCCAGGCGCGACACCTCGCCCGCCTCGTCGCGCAGCTCCATGCGGCGCGTCGAGGGCTGGTTCAAGCGCCAGCCGCGTGTGTCGTCCCACGGCGAGGAGGCCGTGCCCGCGATGGCGCGCTGCTCGTCCATGAAGACGCGCGCCGCCGCGGCCACCAGCGCCTCGGGCGGGACTTCGCGCTTCGCGGGGAGCAGGTCCGCGCGATGACGCTCGATGAACGCCGTGTCCGTATCGCCGGCGATGAAGGCCGGGTGCTTCACCACGCGCTCGAGGAAGGCGAGGTTGGTCTTCACGCCGAGGATCGCGGTTTCGGCAAGCGCGCCCTGCATGCGGCGCGCCGCCTCGTCGCGGTCCGCTCCCCACACGATGAGCTTGGCGATCATCGGGTCGTAGAAGACGCTCACCTCGTCGCCCGCGCGCACGCCGGTGTCCAGGCGCACGACCTCGTCGATCTCCTGCGGCGCGCGCAACACGCCGATGCGGCCGGTCTCGGGAAGGAAATTGTTGGCGGGGTTCTCGGCGCATAGCCGCACCTCGATCGAGTGCCCGCCGGAGGTGATCTCGTTCTGCGTGAGCGGCAGCGGCTGGCCCGCGGCCACGCGCAGCTGCCACTCGACCAGGTCTTCGCCCGTGATCATCTCGGTGACGGGGTGCTCGACCTGCAGGCGCGTGTTCATCTCCATGAAGAAGAACTTGCGGTCGGCGCCCGCGATGAACTCGATGGTGCCGGCGCCGCGGTAGCCGATCGCGCGCGCCGCGGCGACCGCGGCCTCGCCCATCTGCCCGCGCATCGCGTCGTCGATGAAAGGCGAGGGCGTCTCCTCGAGCACCTTCTGGTGGCGGCGCTGGATCGAGCACTCGCGCTCGAAGAGGTGCACGTAATGTCCGTGCGTGTCGCCGAAGACCTGGAACTCGACATGGTGCGGCCCCTGCACGAAGCGCTCGAGGAGGACCGCGTCGTCGCCGAAGGCGCTCTTCGCCTCGCGCCGCGCGCTCGCCAGCTGCTCGTCGAACTCGGCGTCCCCGGCGACGAGGCGCATGCCCTTGCCGCCGCCGCCGGCGACCGCCTTCACGAGCAGCGGGAATCCGATCTTCTTCGCTTCCGCGCGGAGGAACTTCGCGTCCTGGTTCTCGCCGTGGTAACCCGGCACGACCGGGACGCCCGCCTTTTCCATGATCGCCTTGGCGCGGTCCTTGAGGCCCATCTTCTCGATCGCTTCGGGCGTGGGGCCGATGAAGACGATACCCGCGGCTTCCACGGCCCGGGCAAAGTCCTCGTTCTCGGAAAGGAACCCGTAGCCGGGGTGGATCGCCTGCGCGCCCGAGGCCTTCGCGACCTCGATGATCTTGTCGCCGCGCAGGTAGGAGTCGACGGGCCGCGGGCCGCCGATGAGGTAGGCCTCGTCCGCCTGCTCGACGTGCAGCGCGTGCGCGTCGATCGAGGAGTGGACCGCGACCGTGCGGATCGCAAGCCGCCGGCAAGTGCGGATCACCCGGCAGGCGATCTCTCCGCGGTTGGCGATGAGGATCTTGTCGAACACGCGGCTCACATTCCCGGCGGCGGCTCCGGAGGAATTTCCTCCGGTTGCGGATCGGGAGGCACCCAGGAAGCCTTGCGCCTTTCGAGGAATGCGGCGATACCTTCGCGCCCCTCGGGCGATACGCGGATCTTCGCGATGCGCTCGGCCGTGTCCTGCGCGAGCTCGCTCGTGACCGGCCGGCCCGACACCGCGCGCACCAGGTCCTTCGCCTCTTTCTGCGCGGCGGGGCCGCCGGCGAGACTCGCTTCGACGATGGCGCCGATCACCTCGTCCATGTCGGGCTCGGAGGCGGCGATCTCGTGGATGAGGCCCAGGCGCCACGCCTCGGCCGCCTCGAAGCGCTCGCCGGTGACGAAATAGCGGCGCGCCGCGCGCTCGCCGATCGCGGCGACGACGTAGGGCGAGATCACGGCGGGAATGAGCCCCAGCTTCACCTCGGTGAGCGCGAAGGTCGCGTTCTGCGTCGCGACCGCGACGTCGCAACAGGCGACGAGGCCCACGCCGCCGCCGTAGGCCGAGCCCTGCACGCGCGCGATGGTGGGCTTGCGCAGGTGCGCGATGGTGCGCATGAGCGCGGCGAGACCCATCGCATCGCGCCGGTTCTCGTCGGCCGAGAAGCCCGCCATGCGCTTCATCCAGGTCAGGTCCGCGCCCGCCGAAAACGATTTTCCTGCGCCCGAGAGCACGACCACGCGGATGCCGTCCTCGGCCTCCATCGAGCGGAAGGCCTCGGTGAGCTCGGCGATGAGGGCGTCGTCGAAGGCGTTGTGGCGCTCGGCGCGGTTCAGGGTGATGAGGCCGACCGGCCCCTGGCGCTCGACGGCCAGCGATTCGCTCACGTTGCTCCTCTCACATCCGGAAGACGCCGAAGCGCGTCTCCTCTTCGGGTGCGTTGCAGGTGGCGGCGAGCGCGAGCGAGAGCACGCGGCGCGTGTCGGCGGGATCGATGACGCCGTCGTCCCAGAGGCGCGCCGTCGCATAGTACGGATGGCCCTGGCGCTCGTATTGCTCGCGGATGGGGTTCTTGAAGGCCTCCTCTTCGGCCGCCGACCACTTGCCGCCCTTCGCCTCGATGCCATCGCGGCGCACGGTGGCGAGCACGCTCGCGGCCTGCTCGCCGCCCATCACCGAGATGCGCGCGTTGGGCCAGGCCCACAGGAAGCGCGGGTTGAAGGCGCGCCCGCACATGCCGTAGTTGCCCGCGCCGAACGAGCCGCCGAAAACCGCCGTCACCATCTTGGCGCCGTCCTTGGCGATGCCGCCGTGCTCGTACTTCTTGCCCACCATGAAGCCGGTGATGTTCTGCAGGAAGAGCAGCGGGATGCCGCGCTGCGCCGCGAGCTCGATGAAGTGCGCGCCCTTCAGCGCCGACTCCGAGAAGAGGATGCCGTTGTTGGCGAGGATCGCCACCGGATAGCCGTTGAGGTGCGCGAAGCCCGTGACGAGCGTCGATCCGTAGAGGGCCTTGAACTCGTGGAATTCCGAGCCGTCCACGAGGCGCGCGATGATCTCGCGCACGTCGAAGGGCTGCCGCGGGTCGGCGGGGATGATGCCGTACAACTCTTCGGCTGCGTACAGCGGCTCCGGGTGAGAGACACGAGGCACGAGAACAGGCGAATTTTCTCGCGCCTCGCGCCTTGCGCCCTCGGTGTGACGGATGATTTCCCTGGCTATCGCGAGCGCGTGGCGATCGTCGTCGGCCAGGTGGTCCGTCACGCCGGAGATGCGCGAATGCACGTCGCCGCCGCCCAGGTCCTCGGCGGTGACGACTTCGCCCGTGGCCGCCTTCACGAGCGGCGGCCCGCCGAGGAAGATCGTCCCCTGGTTCTTCACGATGATCGACTCGTCGCACATCGCCGGAACGTAGGCGCCGCCCGCCGTGCACGAGCCCATCACCACCGCGACCTGCGGGACGCCGAGCGCCGAGAGGTTGGCCTGGTTGTAGAAGATGCGGCCGAAGTGGTCCCGGTCGGGAAAGACCTCGTCCTGCAGCGGCAGGAAGGCGCCCCCGGAATCGACGAGGTAGACGCACGGCAGCCGATTCTGCTGCGCGATCTCCTGCGCCCGCAGGTGCTTCTTCACGGTCATCGGGTAATAGGTTCCGCCCTTCACCGTGGCGTCGTTGGCGACGACCACCACTTCACGGCCCTCGATGCGGCCGATGCCGGTGATGAGGCCCGCGCTCGGCGCGTCGTCGTCGTACATGCCGAACGCGGCGAGCTGCGAGAGCTCGAGGAAGGGCGCCCCCGGATCGAGGAGGGCGCGCACGCGCTCGCGCGGCAGCAGCTTGCCGCGCGCGCTGTGCTTCTTCTGCGCCTCGGGTCCGCCGCCTTCGCCCACGCGCGCGACTTGCCGGCGCAGGTCCTCGGCGAGCGCGCGGTGATGCTCGACCGCCGCGGCGCCGACGAAGAATTGCATCTCGCCGCCGGTGAGGAGATACACCACGCCCAGGGCGAGCGGCAGCTCGCAGAGCGCGCCGCCGATCGAGAGCCGGCGCAGCAGCTCCATGCCGAGGTTCGGATCGGGCATTCCGCCGCGTTCCTTCATCACGGCGGCGTAGGCGTTCAGCGTGCGCTTGAAACGGCGCAGGTACCAGAGGGCCGGCACGCTCGCGGCGAGGATTCCATAGAGGCCGTAGCGCGCCCAGGAGGAGCCGGTATCCGGCGCCGCAGGCGCGTGCGAATTGAAATTGAAGAAGAGATAGATGGCGAAGGCAATCGCGACCGTGCCTGCCAGCTGGGCGCCCCAGACCTTCACAGGCGAGGGCGGAGTCTTGTTCTCGTTCGCCAGGGTTCTACTCGGAGAGGTTGCGCGCGATGAGCAGGCGCTGGATTTCGCTGGTGCCTTCGTAGATCTGCGTGATGCGCGCGTCGCGGTAGTGCCGCTCGACGGGATAGTCGTGCAGGTAGCCGTAGCCGCCGTGGATCTGGATCGCCTTGGAGCACACCCACTCGGCGAGCTCGGAGGCGTAGAGCTTGGCCTGCGACGCTTCGGACAGGCAGGGAATGCCGGCGCTTCGCATGCGCGCCGCCTGGTGGATCAGGAGCCGCGCCGCATTGATGCGCGTGTGCATGTCGGCGAGGTGCCGCGCGCGCGATGCCGAGCGCCTGCGCCGCGATGCCGATGCGCCCGCCCTCGAGGTTGGAGAGCGCGATGGCGAGCCCCTTGCCGCGCGGGCCGAGCAGGTTCTCCCCGGGAATCGCGCAGTCCTCGAGCACGATGGCGCAGGTGTCGGAGGCCTTGATGCCGAGCTTCTGCTCGAGCTTCTGCGGCGCGAAGCCGCGCGTATCCGTGGGCACGATGAATGCGGAGAGCCCCTTCTTGCCGAGCTCGGGATCCGTCACGGCGAACACGATCGCCACGCTCGCGCGCTTGCCGTTGGTGACGAACTGCTTGTTGCCGTTCAGCACCCAGCGGCCGTCCTTCAGCACCGCGCGCGTCTTGAGGTTGTTCGCCTCGCTGCCGGCCTGCGGCTCGGTGAGGCAGAAGCAGCCGACCTTGCGGCCCGCCGCCATGTCCGGCAGCCACGCCTTCTTCTGCGCATCCGACCCCCACGCGAGGATCGGGCCGCAGCCGACCGAGTTGTGCACGCTCATGAGCGTGGCCGTGGAGGCGCAACCGGCCGCGATCTCTTCCATCGCGAGCGCATAGGCCACGTAGTCGGAGTAGGAGCCGCCCCATTCCTCGGGGACCACCATGCCGAGCAGGCCCAGCTCGCCCAGCTTGGCGACCACGGCGTCGGGGATCCAGCCTTCCTCTTCCCATTGCCCCGCGTGCGGGCGCAGCTCCGCCTGCGCGAAGTCGCGCGCCATGTCGCGGATCATGCGCTGCTCGTCGCTGAGGAAGTCGCTGTGCGCGCGCGTGAGCATCGGGCTACTTGGCGTCTTTTTCCGCCCGCTCGACCGATTCCTGCACCTTCTTGTTGAGGTCCGCTTCCATGCCCTTGGACGACTCGAGCGCCTTCACCTGCGAGCCGTACGGGCCCTGCTTGGCGCGCTCCAGCGCTTGCGCGCGCTCGGTCGCGGCGTCGACCGTGGGCTCCTTGGCCTTGCCGCAGGACGCCGCGGCAAGAGCGGCGAAGGCGAGGGCTGCGACGAGGCGCGCGCGGGCGGCGTTCATGCGCGCACCGCTTTCACCCGCTGGCGGATGTCGGCGCGCACCTTGGGCGGCAGGTGGTTCCAGCGCACGCCCGCCACCGCGCCCGCGAGGGCGAGGCAGGCCGGGACGCTGTTGCGCTCGGGATGCACGCGGCGCAGCTGCAGCCACGCGTCCCAGAAGCCGACCCGCATCAGGGCTTCGAGCGAGTCGATGCCGACGGCGCGCAGCTCTGCCGCGAGCGAGGCGCCGATGTTGGGAGTTCGTTCGATGGGTGTTGCCGATACGGTTGCCATGCTCACATCACCTCCAATGCGATTGCCGTGCCTTCACCGCCGCCGATGCAGAGTGCGGCGATCCCCTTTTTCAAGCCGCGCTTCTTCAGCGCGTAGATCAACGTCGTGATGATGCGGGCGCCGGTTGCACCGATCGGGTGGCCCAGCGCGCATGCCCCTCCGTTCACGTTCACCTTCTCGTGGGGGATGCCCACGTCCTTCATCGCCGCCATGGCGACCACCGCGAACGCCTCGTTCACCTCGAAGAGGTCCACGTCGGAAGCCTTCCACCCGGCCTTGTCCAGCACTTTCCTGATCGCGCCCACGGGCGCGGTCGTGAACCACTCCGGCTCGTGCGCGTTCGAGGCGTAGGCGACGATCTTCGCGAGCGGCTTGGCGCCGCGCTTCTTCGCCTCGCTCTCGGTCATCATGACGAGCGCCGCGGCGCCGTCGGAGATCGACGAAGAGGTCGCGGCGGTGACGGTGCCGTCCTTGTTGAACGCGGGGCGCAAGCGTCCATCTGCTCGCGCGTGAAGCCGTATTTCTCCGCCGTCTTGTCGGCGAAATGGCCCATGGGCTTGCCGTCGTAGGCGTTCTCGAGGCCGTCGAGGGCCATGTGGTCGAGCACCTGCCCGTGGCCGTAGCGGATGCCGCCGCGGCCTTTGGGCAGCAGGTGGGGGGCGTTGGTCATCGATTCCATGCCGCCCGCGACTACGATCGTGGCCTGGCCCGAGGTGAGCTCGTCGGCGGCCATCATCGCCGCCTTCATGCCGGAACCGCACATCTTGTTGATGGTGGTGGCGGGCGTGGACTTGTCGAGGCCCGCGCCGAGCGCGGCCTGGCGTGCCGGCGCCTGTCCCTGGCCCGCGCCGAGGACGTTGCCGAAGATGAGGTCGTCGACTTCGGTGGGCTTCACGCCGGCCTGCTCGATGGCGGCCTTGATGGCGGCCGATCCCAGTTGCGATGCGGTGACGGAACCGAACTTGCCCTGCATGGAGCCGATGGGTGTGCGCTTGGCCCCGACGATGACGATGCTTTCAGACATGCTTCTTCTCCTGGCGGTCGAACTAGAACGCGAAACGGCGCAGCACCGTCTTCTTCTGGAAGAACGGCGACGCGAGCGTCCCCGCCTGCGCGGAGAACTCGACCTCGTGGTCGCTCAGGAAGCGCAAACTCGCGCTCCCCGCACCGTTGACGGTGAGCCCGCTGTAGTCGAACGGCTTCGCGGCGCTCGCGCCGAAGGTCTCGAAGAGCAGCCCGCGGAACTCGGTGGGCGAGGCCCAGATGCCCGCGGGCATGTGGAGCCAGAACGCTTCCGAGCCTTGTGTCGGG
>WNFI01321735.1_pt1 | contig 11020 bp, 9 predicted proteins | sample 5400471 | NCBI WGS metagenome assembly WNFI01 (sample SAMN13153348, study PRJNA577476) | soil metagenome | isolation source: 100 cm saprolite on Douglas fir-dominated hillslope | place: USA:California | collected 2013-09-17 | reverse complement strand
CCGCCGTTTCGAGCCGGGGACGTAAGGCCTCTCAAGCGGCTGTGGTGGCAGGTGCGGTTACCGCTCGCGTGGGCGGCGACGGTCGTGCTGGCGCTCGGGATCGGGAGCTACCTCGGCTCGGGGTCCCGGGCGGTGACGGATCGCTCCGTCGCTGAACCGTCGGCGGATCGATCGCGCGAGCTCGTCGCGCCGGACACACCCGCTCGCCTGATGACTTATCGAACTGGTGCCGAACCGCGCGTCGCGAAGCGCGCCGCGGCTCCACCGGCTACGCCCACCCCGGCAGCTCGTGAGGAGGTGGACCGCGTCGCGCCGGAGCACAAAGCGATAGTGGCCGGCGCCGCCCCCGCCCCAACGCCTCAGGTGGGTATCGCGATGTTCGAGGACGGGCTCTTGCTGCAGGGATCTCCCGTCAGCGTCGACAGCGCGCGGGCGCTGCTCGGGGCCGCCCCCTTCTCCGTTGAGGGAGCGCCGATCCGTGCGATCTACCAGACACGCGAGATCGGCTACGCCGCCGTCGTGATCGTAGAGCAGGCGCTCGATTCGAACACGCTGATTAACGTAGTCAACCGGCGCCCGTCCGCGTTGGCCCTCGAGGTCGTGGTCACGGGGGCGACGACGGCAGACTCACGGGCGGACAGCGTGGGCGCTCTCGAGAGGGCGTCACGGGCTCGCGCCCAAGTGGCCTCATCGCTCGCGGCAAAGCGAAGCGCTCCACCCATACGGGACGAGACAAGGAATCGGCCGCTACGACGCGTCGGCAACCTGGAAGTTCACATATCAGGTCCGTTGCCGAGCGACTCCCTGCAGAAGCTGCTGCAACACGTTCAGCCCGTGAAGCCCTAGCTACTGAACGGTGACCGATGCCTGCATCGACGCATGAATGGTGCAGTGGTATGCACAGGTCACACTGCCGGTCCCGAACACCACTCCGGCCGACGTCTGGCCGGCGTTGACTGGATCATTCCACGTCGGGCACCCGGCTGGGTTCGCGGCGTTCGAGGTCGTGGTGTGCCCGAACGGGTCTCCATTCATCCAGGTCAAGCTCGTCCCGACCGAGACGGTCTTGGTGGCAGGATTGAACGCAGTGTTCATCATACAGAGCTGCGTCGCCGTCGGCGTGCATCCGCTCCCACCCCCTCCGCCGCCCCCCCCGCCGCCGTACGGCGACGTCGACCCACCGCATGCTGCCAGCAGGACGACTCCCGCTGTCCCTAGTGCCAGGGTGATTACGCTTGGCCGCATGGAGCCTCCGGGGTGGTGCGTGGGACGGCAATCGACGATGAACGTTCTTACTACCCCGGACGGGACCTAGTGGCGCTCGCGCTCTAGCGTGTCGGCCGCGAGCCTGGGTGAGAGCATGGGATACCGGCCTCCGAACCAGCCGAAGGACAACAGGAACAGGCCAGCGAACAGGAGCGTCACGCCGAACTCGGGCAAGCCGACGGCGGGCCCGGCGCCGCCGTTGATCGAGGGAACGATCTCGAGATAGCGTTCGAGCCAGATGCCCGCCAGGCTCACGAGGGCGAGTGTGATGAGCGCGGGCGGATACTTCTTGGGCCGGACACCCAGCAGGCCGACGAACGGTATGACGAACACCATGAGGAAGACGGCCACGCCGATCGGCTTCCACGCGCCGAACAGCCGATAGAAGATGAAGTACGTCTCCTCGGGCAGGTTGCCGTACCAGATGACCAGGAACTGCGACCACATGAGATAGGCCCAGAACACGCTGAAGCCGAAGCACAGCTTCCCCAGATCGTGCTGTTGCTTGGCGGAGAACAGCCCGTCCAGTCCCATGCGCCGCCGCACGACGAGCACCAGTACCGCGAGCGCCATCAGCGCGGCGAGGAAGCTCCCCATGAAGTAGAACGCCCCGTACAGGTTGCTCACCCATTTGTGCGCCAGTGACATGACGAGCTCGAACGCCAGCAGGCTGTACCCGAAGGCGAAGCCGACCACCAGCCACGCCGCGTTCCGGTTGATCGCGTCGCGTCCCTCCAGCCGGTCGGCGGGACGGCCTTCGGCGAGCTCCCGGATATCCGGCGCCACGTCGTGCCGCACGAAGCGCCACGACAGCCACGCGAGCAGCACGTAGATCAAGCCGTTCCGCACGAAGAAGAACTTCGCCGTGAGCCAGCCGCCCAGGTCGGGACGCGGCTCGTGCAGCCAGCTGAAGATGTGCTGGCGGCCCACGATCAGCCCGAGATACAGCACCACCGACACCCACAGGAACGCGGCTGCGGCTTCGGCGAGCCGGATGATGAGTCCCGACCAGTGTCCCTTGGCGAGCTTCTGAGTCGCGGCGAAGACCACCAATGCCTGCGCCAGTCCGGTCCAGAACATGAAGTTGACGTGCCAGGCCTGCCACGCGCGCGGTGCTCCGCCCGCCGCCAGCACCCACAGGAACGCAGCTCCGCCACCCACGGTCAGAAGCGCCCCCCACAGCGTGAATGCGCCCGCCGGGAACTGGCGCGCCTTCTGGGCCAGCTCCGACCGCGAGACGGCCGTGACCGCGGTCATCGTCTCCCCCGCGAGCTCAGCGCCCCGGCCTGCAGCGTGCGCACGTAGTTCACGAGGTCCCAGCGATCGGTGCCGCGCACCTTGTCGCCATAGATGGGCATGACCCCCCGTCCCATCACTGGGCCGCTGACGATCACGCCGTAGAGGTAGCCGTCGCTGCGCCGGGCGATGGTGTCGTTTACGAGCGAGCGTACCCCGAAGAACGGACCCCCCGCCGCCGACGAGATCGGGCCGTCGCCGCGGCCAGTCGCGCCGTGACACACCAGACAATACGTCTCGTAGACGAACCGGCCGCGGTTGATCGACTCCGAGGTGCGGGTGCGCGGATTCGCGAGCCGGTCGGCCGTCTGCAGGCTCATGAGCGGCTCGCCCCCGGTGACCGGCACGGTACCCGAGACCGGCGGGATGGGTCGCGCGTACGGCTTGATGCTGCGCTGATGCCGCATGGTGGAGAACCAACCGATGCGGTGCACCACGTCATCGGGGTTGCAGCCAAGGGCGGCAAAGGCGGCAAGGGCGGCAAGGAAGGCGTGTGGTTTACGCACGGCGCACCTCCTCAGCACCCGCGCCGCGCAGCAAGGATTCCACCGGGCCCGCCCGCGCCGTCTCGGCGGGGACGAAGATCCCAAACTTGTCGTTGGTGAAGCGGGGGTCGTAGGCGACGGTCCCGAGGCGCCGGGCGGCGAACAGCGCGTTGAACAGGATGCCGAGAATGGTCGAGAGCGCGCCGAACAGAATCGTCATCTCGAACATGATCACGACATACGGGGGGATCGAGGCGATCGGTTTACCGCCGAGCACGAGCGGCCAATCGTACGACATGTACAGCGTCACCCAGGCGCCGATGGCGCAGCCCGCGATCCCACCGACCAACGTGAACATCCGAACCGGGCTCACCGGCTGCTCGAGGGCGTCCTCGATCTAGTGCCGCGGGATGGGCGAGTACACCGTGAAGTCGGTGTGACCGGCCTTGCGCAGCTGGCCGATCGCGTCCACCACGGCGTCGACGTGGCCGAACACGCCCAGCACGCCCGGCGTCGGCGGTGGGTGGAAGATCGCGGTGAGCGGGTTCGCGAGCTTCACGACGCCCTCGCCTTGCCGCGCCGCGGTACGGGTAGCACTTCCTTCACCTCGGAGATCGACACCGCCGGGAAGTTCTTCACGAACAGGAGGAACCACATGAAGAACCAGCCGAAGCTCCCGGCCATGATGCCCCAGTCGGCCCACGTGGGATTGTAGGTCGCGTTGGCGAACCGCTCGAACGGCTCCCCGGCGAGCGATTCGACGATGATCACGAAGCGCTCGAACCACATCCCGATGTTCACGAAAATCGAAATCACGAACAGCGCCAGGATGCTGGTCCGGATGTTCTTGCGCCACAGGAGGAGCGGCAGGAACGCATTGCAGATGATCATCGTCCAGCTCGCCCACCAGAACGGGCCGAACGCCCGGTACCAGAACGCGGCCCGCTCCGCTGCGTGTCCGCCGAACCAGGCGGTGAAGTACTCCACGCAGTAGGCGTAGCCCACGATCATGCCCGTCAGGAGGCAGAGCTTCGCCAGGTTCTCGAAGTGGTGGACGGTGATGAGGTCTTCCAGGTGAAACAGCTTCCGGATCGGCACGAGCAGCGTGATGACCATCGCGACGCCCGAGTAGATCGCGCCCGCGACGAAGTACGGAGCGAAGATCGTCGCGTGCCAGCCCGGCACGAGGGCCATCGCGAAGTCCCAGGAGACGACGCTGTGCACCGAGAGCACGAGCGGCGTTGCGAGCGCGGCGAGGTAGAGATAGCCGCGCGTGTAGTGGCGCCATTGCTCGTTGGTCCCGCGCCACCCCAGCGCACAGATCGCGTACAGCTTCTTGCGCCACCCGGTGGCCATGTCGCGCACCGCGGCGATGTCCGGGATCAGCCCCATGATCAGGAACACCGTCGAGACGGTGAAATACGTCCCGATCGCGAATTCGTCCCAGATGAGCGGCGATTTGAAGTTGGGCCACAGCCCGCGCTCGTTGGGGTACGGGATCAGCCAATAGAAGTACCACTGGCGGCCGATGTGAATCAGCGGAAACAGCCCGGCCGTCATCACCGCGAACACCGTCATCGCTTCGGCGGTGCGATACACGGCGGTCCGCCAGCCCGAGCGGAACAGAAAGAGGATCGCCGATATCAACGTGCCCGAGTGGGCGATGCCCACCCAGAACACGAAGCAGGTGATGTAAACCGCCCAGTACACCGGATGTGAATAGCCCGCGAGCCCCAGCCCGTAGCGCAACAGGAACAAGAGGCACACGATCCCCACACTGAGCAGCGCGACCGCCAGCGTGAGCAGCGCGTAGTACCCCTTGCCGGGGTTGCCGAGCGTCCGCGCGATCGCGCGGGTGACGAAATCGTACGTGACGCGGGACGTGGGGGCCTCGGCCATGGCCCTCAGCCCTCCACCACGGCGCCGTGCACGACTTTGGCGAGGTACGTGATGGCCGGCCGGGTGTTCAATCCCGCGAGCACGTGATACCCACGGGGGTCCTGGGCCAGCGCCGCGACGCGCGAGGTCTTGTCGTGCAGGTCGCCGAACACGATCGCCTCCGACGGGCAGGCCTGCGCGCACGAGGGCGTGATCTCGCCGTCTTGCACGCCGCGATCCTCGAGGCGCGCCCGGTTCTGCGCGCCGCGGATCCGCTGCACGCAGAAGGTGCACTTCTCCATCACACCCTTCTCCCGCACCGTCACATCGGGATTGAGCAGCATGTTGAGCGGGTCCGGCCAGCTCTCCCACTCGCCGCCCGGCTCCGCGTAGTTGTACCAGTTGAAGTAGCGCACCTTGTAGGGACAGTTGTTGGCGCAGTAGCGCGTTCCGACGCAGCGGTTGTAGACCTGGCCGTTCAAACCGTCGGGCGTGTGGTAGGCCGCGTACACCGGGCACACCGGTTCGCACGGCGCGTTGCCGCACTGCTGGCACAACATCGGCGTCACCACCGCGCCTACCGGGTGGCCCTCCTCGCCGCCTGTGTAGTAGCGCTCGATTCGGAGCCAGCTCATTTGGCGGCGGCGACTCACCAGCTCCTCGCCCACGGTCGCGAGGTTGTTTTCGGCGTAGCACGCGGTGACACAGGCCGAGCAGCCGGTACACTTGGCCAAATCGATGGCCATCGCCCAGCGTGGGTGCTCGCCGGCGTAGTTCCCGAGCGACGCCTTCTCGTGCTGTGCCTCGGCCCAGGCGTCCAGCGCCTTGCGGGCATAGGGCGGCAGTTCCTCTTCCTCGAACGGATGCGCTGCGCGCTTCAGCTGGCGTGCCTTGGTGAGGGACAGCACCTCGACGACGCCCCGCCCTTGCTCGCGCGCGTCGCCTTCGACCGTTGCGAGGCGGCGATGGTCGCCGGTCTTCTTGACCGTGACGGCGACGGCGAAGGCGCGCCCGCCGAAGTCCGTGGGCTTGTCGCTCAGGAGCTCGAACGCGTTGAACGAGCGATCCTTGGCGTAGCGGCCGTACGCCTTGTGGCCCTGCCCGCTGGGGATCGCGAGGACGTCGGGTCGGACGCCCGGAGTGATCCACACAGGCGCGCGCACGGTACCGTGCGCGGACTCGAGCTGCAGGATGTCCCCATTGGCGAGCTGCGATTTCGCCGCGGTCTCGGGATGCACTTCCACCCACCCGTGCCACGCGATTTTCGACACGGGGTCTGGAAGCTCCTGCAGCCACGGCTTGTTGGCACCGCGGCCGTCGTGCAACGCGATGGATGGGAAGACGATCAGGAGGCGCTGCTCCGCCACGGCTCCAGCGCCGCCCAGGCCGCCCAGGCCGCCCAACCGCTGCGCGATTCCCGGTACGAGCCGTACGCTCTGTGCCGGCGCGTCGGCGTACACGCCGCCGTGTTGGAGGGCATCGCTCCAGAACTCGTCGAATCCCCGGCCGCGGCCGTAGCGCTGATGTAGCGCGCGCCACTGGGTCTGCAGGTAATCCTTGAAACTGCCCGACTTGCCGGACGCCTGCAGCAGCACGTCACCGGTGTGGCGGGTGTTCGGGAATACGGGCTGCATGACGGGCTGTTGCAGGGCGTACACGCCGGCGCGCGGCCGCGCATCGTTCCACTGCTCCAGCGGATGCAGGTCCGGCAGGATCAGATCCGACGCCGCGGCCGTCTCGTCCAGGTAGGACGAGAAGCTCACCCGGTAGGCGACCTTGCCGAGCGCCTGGGAGAACGCAGCCGGCAGCGAATGCGCCGGATTCGCACCGTGCACGAACAGCAGCCCGACCTTGCCCGCGCTCATGTCTACCACCAGGTCGGTCAACTGCTCGAACGATCCGGCCGACTGCAAGGCGTGGTTGGGTCCGAACTTGACGGTCTTCCCTACCTGCCCCGCGACATAATTCAGGAGGTTCACCGACGCGACGAGCAGGTGGGCACCGTTCCCATAGTGCGTCGACACGCCGCCGGCTACGGCCAGCCCGCCCTTCGACGCGGCGAACTCACGGGACAGCCGGCGGATATCGCGCGCCTCCATGCCGACGAACGTCGCCGCCTGCTGGGGCGCCGGCAGCAGCCGCTCCAGCCCGCGCGCGTCGGCCGGCGAGGGCGCGAGCCGCTCGGCCAGGATGACCTGGGCCATTGCCAGGGCCAGCATGAACTCGGTCCCCGGTTTGGCCGCGATCCACTCGTCCGCGCTCATCCCGGTGAGCGACAGGCGCGGCGCGACCGAGACGAACTTGGCCATCGAGCCGTCGCGTCCACTCTCGAACGCGTGCGCGCGGGTGAACCCATTCTGGTAGCCGACCGGCGAGAGCCAGGTCTCCATGAAATCGGCGCCGAAGGACACGATGTAGCGCGCGTTGGCGAAGTCGTACCAGGGGATGGCCGGCGTGCCGAACGTCAGGCGGTTGCCCTCGCGCAGCGCCTCGAACGCGAACGGCTCATACGTGACGTGGCGGCCGCCGAGCTCTTTCATCCAGGAGTCCACCAACTCGCCGAACGACCCGCTCTCGAGCCCCGTCACGAAGACGATTCCCTTGCCCCGCGCCTCCTTCACCTTCGACTGCAACCGGGCGATCGCATCCTCCCAGGAGAGCTTCTGCCACTCCCCGCTCGGCCCGCGCGCCATGGGATCGGTGATGCGGTCGGGATTGTAGAGTCCCTGGACGCCGGCCTGGCCCCGCGAGCAGAGCCGCCCCTGGTTGATCGGCGACTCCGGGTTGCCCTCGAGCTTCACCACCCGGCCTTCGCGCACCTTGGCGTGCAACCCGCAGCCCGCCGCACATTCGCGACACGTGGTCGCGTAGTACGTGGCGATCCCGGGGACCTGATTCTCGGGCGGGACAGTGTAGGGAACGAGGTGCTCGGTGGGCTCGGCGTGAATGTCGCACGCCGACGCCGCGGCGGCGGCGCCGCCGGTCGCGCTCAGGACTGTCAGAAACCGTCTGCGGTCCATCGGTCGCGCCTCAGTAGTGACACAGCGTGCAGTCGCGCGAGACGCTGCGCTGCACGTGGCAGTTGACGCACCAGCCCATCGTCAGCGTGGAAACCTGGTACACCTGCGGCATGGTGCGCACGTCACCGTGGCAGGTGCTGCAGCTCTCGGTGCCCAAGACCTTGATGTGCCGCTGGTGCGGAAAGCGTACGAAGCCCGGGAGTGCGTGCACGCGCGTCCACACGGGCGGCTGCTTGGTGGCCCACGCCTGGCGCACCTTGGTGATTTCCGCCTTATGAGAGTCGGTCGAGCCACCGATGATCTGATGACAGCCGAAGCAGGTCTGCACCGCGGGGATCCCCGGTTCGCTCGAGATGGTCACCGTGCTGTGGCAGTACAGGCAGGGGATCTGATCCTGACCGGCGTGAATGTCGTGACGAAAGAAGATGGGCTGGCGGGGACCCTTCAACCGCCCCGTGTCGCTGATGACGGGCGCCTTGTAGCCAGACGCAGACTGACCGGTTTGTGCCGCGGCCGGAAAGCCGATCGACAGCGCGATCGCGACCCCGGCCCCGACCCTCCCACTCCTCTTCGTCATCCAGAGCACTCGATGGCGAATGGTATCGGTCTGTGTTGTCAAACGGTTCGCGGGCGCCGGAATGTAGCGCCAGCGCGGAAGCGTACACAAGGCCCGCTCAGCCGGTCATTCCGGTCGCGCCAGCAGCTGATGCTTCAGCTGAATGATCTGGACGAAGGCGTCGACGGCGTCCAGATCGGGGAACTCCATCCAGCACCAGCGCACGCCGCTCGCCATCCGGCCGTCGCGGATGGCCTGGCGCGACGGGCGCGGGAGACCGTCGGTCACCGCGAGCTCGCGCTCCTCGCTTTCGGTGACAATGAACGTCCCCGAGAGCCCAGTCTCCATGGGATGGAGGTAGCCGAGCTTGCGCCCTCCGACCTCGTACATCCACACCCATTTCCAGGCGGTGCCCATGAACACCACCTGCTCGGTAACGTGCCGGAGCGCTCGGATGCCCTCGCGCGCCCGCTTGAACCGCCGCGCGGCGCGCGGCGGCAGATCCTTGATTGGCGCGTCAGACTTGGGACGCTTGCGCGGGCTGGCGTAGAGATTGGTCGCCCAGTAGCCGCGCGGCTGGTGATCGATGGGAATCATAAGTCCCTATTGTAAACGGCGGGTCACCGAACGGAAACGCCCGGCGTCGAGCAGCCGGGCGATGGACACACCCGGCACCGCCATCCGGCCATCCCGGCTCATGCTCAACTTGATCACGTCGGCGCCGCGCCCGAACCAGCGCGCGCTGGGCTCCACGTCCGACGGGTAGGCGCACGCCTCGAGCGCCGCGACCGCGATGTCCGCCTGCGTACCGATGCCCGACTCGGGCATGGTGCCTGCCCAGAGGCGCGCACCGCATTCCGCCGCGACCCGAAAGATGCGGCACGCTTCAGTGAGCCCGCCGACCCGATGCACCTTGAGGTTCCAGACCATCGGGCCGTCGAGCGCCAAAATCTGCCGCGCGGTTCCCGCATCGCGCAGTGTTTCATCGAGGCATAGCGGCGTGTGAAGCGCGTGCGCGAGGCGCGCGTGCCCCACCAACTCGTCGGGCGCGAGCGGCTGCTCGATGTAAAGCAAGCCGGCATCGTCCAGCCCGCGTAGCGCAGGCTCGTGCTCGGGCCAGGCGTACGCGCCGTTCGCATCCACCGTCAGCGGCACGTCGGTCCCGGCCATCCCGGCGCGGGCCGCCCGTACCGCGACGTCATCCCACCCCGGCGCGACTTTGATCTTCACGCGTCGGTAGCCGTGCTGCAGCGCTTCGTACACCCGGCGAGTGAGCGTCTCGGCGCGGCGATCTTCCGGAATGCCGAGCGCCACGCCGCAGGGGAAGCTCGCCGCCGGCGCGACGTCGAGCCGTTCGGCAACGAGCTGCGGCAATCCCGTGCCGCGGCGATGCGCCTCGAGGTCCCACGCCGCAGTCTCGATCCCCGCCCGCGCGAACGGATTGCCGCGCACGTTATCCCGCAGGGCGGCGTCCACCGCCTCGGGGGAGTCGAACTCCCGGCCGGCGACCCGCGGCGCGAGGACCCGGGTGATGAGATCGCGAGCGCTGCCGAGCGTTTCCTCGGAGTAGAACGGCAGCTCGTCCGGGGCCGCTTCGCCGTAGCCCACGTGGCCCGCGTCGTCGTGCAGCACGACGACCACCGATCGACGCGCGTCGATCCGGCCGCCGGAGATGATGAACGGCTCCGCGAACGCCAGCTCCAGCGCGTACAGCTCAATGCGTGCGATGCGCATAGGCCGGCAGATCGAGGAAACCCAGCTCGCCGCGCTTCCGCTCGAGCTGCCCGCGCGACTCGAGCTCCAGCATCCCCGCGATCAGACCGTCCTGCGGATGAAACACGAGCGCGTGGAGTGCCCGCTGGGGACGGGAGCCGTGGGTCGCGGGGTATTCCGAGAGGGGTAGCTGGAAGAAGGTGTGCAACTGTACGCTCTCGCAACCGCGACGGGCATAGTCGAGGATCATGCGGCCGGACGTGATGTTGCCGGTGCCCGTGAGTGCCGGGATCCCCGCACTTGCGTGCGGGGTCAGTATTTCCACTGACCCCGGGCGCAAGCCCGGGGTTCCCGGGGTCAGGTGAGTGTCCAGCACTCTCATGTTCCGATCGCTCAAGTCCCAGCCTCCGTACGCGACACCTCGCGCCGCATCGAACAGCCGGTTGAAGCAGACCAGCGCGTCCGCCTCGGCGGAGGCGTTCATCATTTCGATCTGGAAGGCGTCGTCGAAGCGCGCGTTCATGAGCTTCACCGCGACCCGCACCGGGATCGGCGCTGCGGCACGGATGCGCGCGGGCACCTCGCGCAGCCACCGGAGGATCTGTGCGCGATCGTCCCCGAGCGTGTCGCCCGCCAGCGTGGGTGAGAAGTCTTTCTCCAGGAGCAGCGGCGGCTCGCGCCAAGCGCCCGCCAGCTGCGCGGTGGTATGGCGGTACTCGTTTTCGCGGAACGGCTCCGCGAGTCGCGGGAGGTGGTATTTCACCGATGGTACCACCAGCAGCCGGCCGGCTCGGGTGAGGTCCCGT
>WNFI01148002.1_pt1 | contig 11020 bp, 15 predicted proteins | sample 5400471 | NCBI WGS metagenome assembly WNFI01 (sample SAMN13153348, study PRJNA577476) | soil metagenome | isolation source: 100 cm saprolite on Douglas fir-dominated hillslope | place: USA:California | collected 2013-09-17 | reverse complement strand
GCACGGCGGGCGACGCGTGTGGATCCCATGGTGGCGTTGCGCTACCAATGATGCGCCGGAATTGACAAGTCTTTCCGGCGGCAATGTATTAGTGCGGCATCTTGCCGAGCGGCATGCGGCGCTGGAACATCTGGTAGATATGGTGCGCTTCGTGGTGCCCCATGTATTCGATCTGAAAATGCACGTCGAAATGGGGAAACTCCGGATGCCGGCCGGGGCGATGCCATTCGCCTGGAGAAAGCTTTTCCAGACGCTGGGCGAAGTGCTCGCGGTTTTGGAAGAACGCCGCGAGCGAATCCTGGACGGGCCGCGCGACCATCTTGTCGAATTCGGCGTCGCCCTCCGGGTCGTAGCGTGCGATGGCCGGATTTTCCTGCGCCAGCACCGCCTGGATACGGCCGTCAAACACCTGCTGAACACGCAGCAAGTGGCAGACCAACTCCTTCAGCGACCATTTGTCGGCAACAGTTCTTTTCGCTAACGCCGTTTCGTCCAGGCCGGCGGTGATGCGGCGGACGTCCTCTGCCTGCTCGCGTAGCCGGGCGATCAGCTTTTTGTGGGCTTCGTGCTTATCGGAATGCGCATGTGGTTCAGGCATAAATTCAGCTCCTTGGGTTTGGATGCGAAGGTCGCGCGCATCGCTTCAACTCCAGCGGCCGGCAAGCGGCGCGGCGGGCATGGCGATGGATTGAAACCGCGGCATGCGGATGGTGTCGGCGCCCTTAATCGACATGAGCGGCATCAGGCCCCGGTCCAAAATCGCTTCGGCGGCGTCCTCAGTCAGTAAAGCTTCGGCGCACGGTTTCAGATGCGATTCGCCATCGGCACGGTACACATGCGCGGGCAGGCCGCTGATTTCGCCGATCTCGCCGGGCCGCATTTCCCAGCCGGATTCTGAGAAAGCCTCGCCCAGCAGGAACGCGCAGGCGAACGCCGGATTCGCCCAAAGATAATCCTCGTGACTTGGCGCGGCCGAAAATTCTTCGAACGCGAACGTTTCCGCGGGCGAAGTCTGCTTGCCGTACGGCAGTCGCATGAGAAACCGCGGCAGCGCGAGGCCGATCCAGGCGGCCTGCGGCAGGCGGCGCACAGCGGCCCACCGCTCGACGGCGTCGTTGTCCGAACGCCATTGATACGGCGACGGCGTGGCATGGAGAGACTCGCAGCCGAGCAGGCGCGCGGACGCCGCAGCCAGAAACGGCGCTCCGGCGTGGCAAGCCACGGCAGCCATGCGCGCCAGCAACTGTGCGTCGTCGGCGCTTTGATCAAAGGTGTAATTGCCGGCCAGCACGGACCAGGGCTCGGCGCCGGGCGCTTGATCGACCAGCAGTTCGAAGGTCGCGACCAGATCGGCAGCCAGCTCAGGCTTTGCCATGTCCAACAGGAAGATTTTGAGGTTGACGTCGGTCGGGACGCGTCCCACCAGGAAAAACAGGCCGCGCCACGCCGCTTCGATCGACTGAAAGTCCGGGTGACGCAACAGGGCGCGCATCTGGCCGCTGACGGCTTGATCCACCTGGGCGACGAGTTCGGGACGCTGCGGATCGGGCTTGGGCTCGACATACGGCGCCACGATATCGCGGAGCACGGCCTGAAAATCATCGAGCGCGCGGACGGGATGGGCACTGCGAGCGCGGGCTTCAGTCGCGGTCAACGTCTGCTCGAACAGCTCGCGCGTAGAGAGCCGGGATGTGTCCGGGTCAGACGTTGACGCGTGCGTGGGATTCCGGGCGGCGCCGGACCAGCGGTGCACTTCGGCCGCGGCGGCGTCGAACGTGGCCGCCCAGGGGCAGGTGCAACTCGGGTGCCACCCGCGCCATCACGTTGTCGAAATTATCGCGATCCACCACAACGGGCTTGCGTCCCTGGAGCCGGGCATCCAGCACGCCTCGGTTTTCGCGGCCGCTAAAATCGCCCAGAACGGCGATGCGAAACGGTGTTTCGGAATCGGGCCGCTCGGCAGGCTCGCTGCGTTCACCGGTTTCGATTTCGACCTTGGCAAAAGAAGTGGGCCGCGGCATTACACTGCCACGTTATCGCAAGTTGCACGGGAAATCGAGCCGCAGAGCGGGCTGTGGGTATTAAACCTTGGCCAGAAGATCCAAGTACTGCTCGCGTGAAACTCCTGCTGTCTTGAGGTTGCTTAAAATGAGCGAGACCGGTATGTCCTGCCGCGTGGGAATAACGAGCGGCCTGCTGATTCCTGGTTTTGTGTAAGTTCTGCCGGGCAAATTGAAATCCTAACGGAAGGAACACTTTTTCCAACGTACGCCAGTGTACGGGCGTGATGCGGGGCATCTCATTCGGTGACTACCGCCAAATGCCGTTCGACGCCAATCCAATCGGGGCTTAGCCACTTTCCTTGTTCGTGGGGCGATAGCCGCTCTCCGCCAGGACCTCTTCAAGAGTGCCCATGCCCGCAAGCGTATCGAGGAAAGCCCTGACGGCTTCATCCACTGAAGTCCTGGCTTCCTCCGGTGAATTCACGGTACTCATCACATCAAGAGGCATAGCGTGCGCAACATACTGGTCTTTTTCCTTCCAGATTTGCACTGTGTAATCGATTTGACTCGTATTAGCCATCGTCCGTCCTGATTCATCTATTCTCGCTTAGTTCGCGGCCGATGCAAACCGACGGCGCACACCATTCGTTTTTGAGAGGAGGTTTGGCAGACTTCGCAAGCCTGCCAAACCTTGGCAGAAGAAAGTTACTTCGCGGGAGCGGGAGTGGCGGCAGTGGCGGGGGCTTGCGTTTTGGCGCCCTTCTTGGCTTTCATGTGATGCTTCTTGGAAGCCTTCTTGGTGGTGGCCGACTTCTCCGCGGGCTTTTCCGCCGTCTTGGGGGTGTTCTGTGCGGCAAATGCCGTTCCGAGAACCATCGCGGCCCCGATCATCAATGCTGAAAGTTTGTTCATGGTTTTAGTTTCCTTTCCTTTTCTGGGGCTTTGTGCCCTCACTAGCATTGACGTGCGGGTTTCTATACGCACGCTTAACAGGGCGTTAAAGTTCGTTAAGCCGGGCGGCTGCGGGGTCCGCATGCTAACCTCAGGAATATATGGGATTTACGGAGTCGTTTTTCGCCTCCCGGTTTGGCATTACGCGCGGCGACCTCGAGTCGTATCTGGCCGAGGCGCTTTCCCACGGCGGAGACTACGCCGACGTTTATTTCGAATATCTCTCCACCAGCCACATCAGCATTGACGAATCCATGGTTAAGAGCGCGTCCGAAGGCGTGTCGTTGGGAGTGCTGACATCACCCAACGAAACCGCGTTCACCGAGCGCGTAGAACTGGTCAAACGCGCCGACGCCGCCGCGCGCGCCTACGATCCGCGCATTTTTCAAGTGCAGGCCACCTACGCCGACAGCCTGCGCCACGTGATGATCGCGACGAGCGCGGGTGTTTTGAGTTTCGACCGGCAGCCCATGGCGCGGCTCGGCATCGCGGCACTCGCCCGGCAGAGCGGAAGCGCGCCGCAACGCGGCTATGCGGGCGGAGGCGGACGCGTCGAGCTGTCGTTCTTCCAGCAGGAGAAGACACCGGAACATTTTGCAAGGGACGCCGCGCGCCAGGCCATCGTGCAACTGGAAGCAGTGGACGCGCCGGCGGGCGAAACCACGGTCGTGCTGGGCCCCGGCTGGCCGGGCATTCTACTGCACGAAGCCGTGGGGCATGGCCTCGAAGCCGACTTCAACCGCAAGAAAGTTTCCGCGTTCAGCGACCGCATCGGGCAACAGGTGGCGAGCCCGCTCTGTACCGTGATCGATGACGGCACCATGCGGAATCGCCGTGGTTCTCTCAACGTGGATGACGAAGGCAACACAACCCAGCGCAACGTGCTCATCGAAAACGGCATCCTGCGCGGCTACCTCCAAGACCAGCTTTCCAGCCGCATACTGGGTGAAACGCCCACCGGCAACGGGCGCCGCGAAAGCTACGAACACATTCCCATGCCGCGCATGACCAATACGTTCATGTTGGCCGGCGAGAGCGATCCGGCGGACATCATCCGCTCGGTGGCGAAGGGTATCTACTGCGCGAATTTCGGCGGCGGGCAAGTGGATATCACGAGCGGCAATTTTGTTTTCTCGGCTTCGGAGAGCTACCTGATCGAGGATGGCAGGCTGACGCGGCCGGTCCGCAACGCCACGCTCATCGGCAACGGCCCCGAAGCGCTGACACACGTCAGCATGGTGGGCAACGATCTGCAACTGGATGAAGGCATCGGCATCTGTGGCAAAGAGGGACAAAGCGTCCCGGTGGGTGTCGGCATTCCCACGATCCGGATCGACCGCATGACCGTGGGAGGCACGGCTTGAGCCAGAACCATCTGCCCGAGCTGGCCGCCGAGATCGTGAAGCAGGCGCTGGCGCGCGGCGCAACCGACGCCGAGTGCACTGTCTCGGAAGGCAGCGAATTTTCCGCCAACGTGCGCATGCGCGAGATCGAGAGCCTGAAACAAGCCGGCTCGCGCGCCGCCGGGCTGCGGATTCTGGTGGGGCGGCACACCGGTTCCGCGTACACCTCCGATCTCTCGGCTGAAGGGGTGAGCCGTATGGTCGCGTCGGCGCTCGAACTGGCCTCGATTACCAGCGAAGATCCGCACGCGGGGCTGCCGGATGCCGCGGAACTGGGGGCCCTCCCCGGCGACCTGCGGCTCTATAGCGCGGAAGTCGAGGGCCTGGAAACGCCGGTGAAGATCGAGCTGGCGCGCGCCGCCGAAGCCGCCGCGCTCGATGCGGATGCGCGCATCACCAATTCCGAGGGAGCATCGTTCGATTCGCGCCTGGGGCGGCACGTTTTTGCCAATTCGCGCGGATTTTCGGGCGAGTACCGGTCAAGTTACTGCTCCCTCTCGGCGGTGCCGGTAGCGCGTGAAGGACATTCGATGGAGCGGGACTACTGGGTGTCGACGGCGCGCGGTTTTGCGGGCCTGGAAACGCCGGAGCATGTGGGCCGCGTGGCCGCCGAGCGCACGGTGCGGCGCCTGGGCGCGCGCAAAGTAGAAACGCAGCGCGTGCCGGTGGTGTTTGAGCCGCGCACGGCGCGCACCCTGCTCGACCATCTTTTCCAAGCCGTGCATGGCGAAGCGATTTACCGGCAGTCGTCGTTCCTGGCCGGCAAGCTGGGCGAGAAAATTGCCGTGGAAAATCTCACCGTCATCGACGACGGCACCCTTCCGGACCTGTTCGGGACGACGCCTTTCGACGACGAAGGAGTGCCCAGCCGCCGCACGCCGGTAATCGAGCGCGGCATACTCAAGAGCTACCTGCTGAACACGTACACGGCCCGCAAGTTAGGCATGAAGACCACGGGCAATGCGTCCAGAGGGCTCGCGGGCAATGCAGGCATCGGCCATGGCAATCTTTTCATGGAGCCGGGCGAGCGCACGCCGGCTCAGATTCTAGGCGGCATTGCGAACGGCTTCTATGTGACCGAACTGATCGGGTCGGGCGTCAACATCGTTACGGGCGACTACTCGCGCGGCGCGGCCGGCCTCTGGATTCGCAATGGCGAGCTGGCTTTTCCCGTCTCCGAAGTTACAATCGCTGGAAATTTGAATAATATGTTGATGGATATGGAAGCTATCGGTTCCGACCTGGAGTTTCGCGGCTCCGTGGCCGCTCCCACGCTTCTGATCCGGGAGATGACTGTTGGCGGCCGATAACGCGAGTCCGCAAAGCGACACGAGCAAATTCTCGATCCCCGTTCCGGTGCTGGTCGGCGGCATCCTTGTCATTTTGGTGCTGAGCGCCTGGGGAGGCTACGACTACTGGCAGCGGAGGCATCCGCCCGCGCCGCCGGTGCTCACCGCGGAAGCCAAGCAGTATGTCCACAATCTGCAGCTGAGCGGCGTCGAGATGAAGGCCACCGAAAGCTACATGAAGCAGCGGGTGGTCGAGATCACGGGCGAGGTGACCAATAATGGGCCACGCGCCGTGAACGTGGTCGAGATCAATTGCGTGTTCTACGACCCGTATGGACAGCTTGTCCTGCGCGAACGCGTGACCGTTGTGGGCCGCCGCGCCGGCACGCTGGCGCCCGGCGACAAGAAGAGTTTCCGGCTGGCTTTCGACAACATCCCGGAAAGCTGGAACCAGCAACTGCCGGCGCTCGTGATCGCACAGATTGTGTTCGGATAGAGCGAGGACAGGCATTGCTGCCTGTCCTCTTGCACGCGGCGCCTGCCTCCAGGCAGCGAGGTTAATTAATTGTCTCCGCCGTCCTTGTCGCCGCCCTGATTGCTGCCGCCTTTATTATTGCCGCCCTGATTGCTTTTGCCGCTCTGATTGTCCTTGCCCTGATTGTCCTTTGCTTGTTTGTCGTCGCCCTGATTGTTGTCGCCCGCATCGTCGGTACCAGGCTTGCTGGGCGTCAGCGTGCCGAAGAGGCCGTTGGCCTCATCGTTCAATCCGGCGGCGAAAAACAGAGTATTGCTTGGGCCGGCCGCCTCGTCGTTGCCAAAGCCGAGGCCCCAGAGGCCGTTGATGTTGATGGGCTTTCCTTTATCAACAGACGATTGCTCCACTGGCCGAAATTGGCCGGCGCATGCACCATGCCCCAGGGGGCATTCATCCACTCGCCGTGCTCCAGGCGCATCATCAACACGCCTGAGGTATCGAACATATCGACGTATCCCAGGCCGGGGCCATCGGCTTCATCGTGCCGGTCCGGCTGTTTCTGCATGGCGAACGAGACGAGGAGATTGCCGTCGATGTTCACCACATTGAACGGCGCAAATCCGGCGGGAACCATGGGATCGGTGAAGGCCGCCGCTGGCATGGAGACAGCTTGAAAGTTCGCGCCGTAAACTTCGACCACGCCGGTGTGAAAGTTCGCCAGGTAAATGCGGTTGAGGGCGCCCTGCTGTCCGATCGCAATGCCCTTATACACCGCCCCGGCGGGGGACGTCGAATTATCGATCGCAATATGAGCGTTAATACCGTCGCCGGCCGGCCAGACCGCGACGGTCCCGTCTTCGGTAGCGAAGAGAAAACGCGTCATAGTGCCCTTGTAGACAAAATCTGTCGTTCCGTTGAAAACAGTTCCGGTGGGTGTCCCGCTTCCCTTATCACCCGGACCCAGAATATTGACCTTGGGAAGCGCCGCAACCGATGCGCCGTCGGCTGTGTAAAGCGTGGAAACACCGGTTGTGTTGTCCGCCACCCACCACGGGGTGCTCGGGCCGCGCGTGATGCCCCAGGAATTCACCAGCAGCGGATCCTGGTGGTCCGCGCCTGGTAAATCCGAAACCAGGTTGTGTTGCACAATGTGCGCCGCCCGCATCAGGGACGGCGTCGCGGCCAGGAGAAGCACAGCGGCTAGTGGGATATGTTTCTTGATCATTCTCGCCTCCGATCTCAATTCTAGGTCGTCGTTACTGGCAGAGCGAGGCGCCGCATCCAGTGTTTACAGATGCTAACTGGGGCGCGTGCCCCCGCGTACAATTGAGACGCTCGGACTGCCTGGCTCAGCCCGAGGGCGTGCCGAGGCTATGTGGCGAAGGTGATTCCAGGCAGCGCGTCGATGCCGCGGCCCGGCCTGCTGGAGAGGCCGTGGTTCAGCGCTTTGCGGCGCCCAGCGGGTCAAACCCTCGGTCAAAGTTGTGGATTGGAGGCATACGCCCTAGACCACCCTGGGCCGTTCACCGATCCCGCTATTGTCGCTCAAACCTCGCCATCGCCCGCCGATATGAATCGTGAGCGACGCCACTATGGTCATCAAGTTCGCGTTGCTGGGGATGCTCTTCACGCCTCTGATGATTCTATTGGGAGCGATGGGAATCGGCAGGCTCCAGCTTTTTTTGGTTCGCGTTACCGCCGATCACAATCGCTCACATTGACACACCGCTTTCGCCCTTGCCTACAATGAGTTGATGGAGTTGCGCCGCGTCGCCGGTGTTCTCGCGCTCATATACTCGGTCCTGCTCGGCACGTCGTGCGTGGCGCGCCGCCGTGTCATCACGCGCAACAAAGCCGCTCCAGCCCAGTCGCTGCTCACCGCCGACAAGCACGATCTGCTCACATTAATCGAAAGGCAATATCAGGCCATCGATACTCTGAACGCCACCGTCGACATGGTTCCCGCGGTCGGCAGCGTCATCAAGGGCAAAATCACCGAGTACAAAGACGTCCTCGGCTACCTGCTGTTCAAGAAGCCGGATGAAATGCGCCTGATCGGCCTCTATCCGGTCGTGCGGAACAAAGCCTTCGATATGGTTTCGCGCGGCATGGATTTTCGCTTGTTTGTGCCGTCAAAAAACCAGTTCATCGTGGGGCGCAACGCGCCCTTCGACGTGCCTTCGCCCAACAAGATCGAAAATATGCGGCCCAGCGTTTTTCTCGATGCCCTGCTGGTCCGGCCCCCCGGGCCGCAACAGCGCACCGCATCGGTAGATTTCACCGACGAAGACAACGCCGCCTACATCCTCCACATTCTCGACAGCGGACCTGACGGGGAACTGTACGTGGCGCGCGACGTCTGGTTCGACCGCCTCACGCTGCACATCGTGCGCCAGATGATTTTCGATCCCAAAGGTGAAATCGTCAGCGATGCGCGCTATAGCGATTGGAAAATCTACGACGGCGTGCCCTTCCCTAAGGTCATCGACATCAACCGCCCGAAAGACGATTACGGCGTGGTGCTTACGCTGCTGAAAGTCCAGATCAATGAGCCGATGAGCGACGAGAAATTTGCCCTCGAGCAGCCTGAGGGAACGGTGCTGCAGGTGCTTGGGTCTAAGCCAAGTCAGCGGTCCGATGCGCCCTCCACCAGGGATTCCTCGGCTTCACGAAAGAAGACCGCGCATTGACCTTCAAGCTGATCCTGGAAAACTTGCGGCACCGCCCGCTGCGCACGCTGCTCAGCGTTCTGCTGATTGCCATACCAGTCACGCTGATCCTGACGTTGGTGGGGCTAAGCCAGGGCATGCTCGAGGAGTCCGCCAGGCGCACGCGCGGCGTGGGCGCCGACATTCTGATCAAGCCGCCCAACACCTCGGTGATGAGCTTCAGCGCCGCCAACATACCGGAGAATTTTGTGAAGTGGGCGCAGCGGCAACCGCACGTCCAGGTGGCTGCCGGAGCGGCGGTCGCTCTGGTTTCCGGCATCACCACCGTCAACGGCGTGGATCTGGACGCGTTCTCCAAATTAAGCGGCGGTTTCCGCTTCATTGAAGGCGGCCCGTTCAAGCAGCCTGACGATATTCTGATCGACGATTATTACGCCAAGCAGAAAAAGGTGCACGCCGGCGATTCCATCGAAGTGCTAAACAAGAAGTGGCGCGTGGCCGGGATTTTTGAATCGGGGAAGTTGTCGCATCTCGTGCTCCCGCTCTCCATCCTCCAGGACCTGCAGGGCAACAGGGGTAGAGTGAGCCAGATCTATTTGAAGCTGGATGACCCCGCCAACATTGACGCCGTGATCGTTTCGCTGAACAAACTGCTTCCCGGGTACCAGGTCCTTTCCATGCCGGACATCCTCACGCAGATCTCGGTCGAGAATGTCCCGGGCCTCAGCACATTCATTAATGTGATGATGGGAATCGCGGTCGTGATCGGCTTCGCCGTGGTGTGCCTCTCGATGTACATGGCGGTGCTGCAGCGGACCCGCGAGATCGGCATTCTGAAATCGCTGGGCGCTTCCCGCGCGTACGTGCTCGCCTTGATTGTGGCCGAAGCGTTCGTGATGGGCCTGGCCGGCACCGTTGCGGGTATTCTCCTCAGCTTTGTGGCCCGCTGGGTGATCCTGACGCTGGTCCCGGCGTCGTTGCAGCAGGCCATCGCCTATGACTGGTGGCCGATCGCCGGCTTGATCGCGCTGTTCGCGTCGCTCTTGGGCGCCCTCTACCCGGGTTTCCGTGCCGCGCGGCAGGACCCCATCGAAGCGCTCGCGTATGAGTGAGCCGGCGATCATCGAAATCCGTGGACTGCGCAAGATTTATCGCGTGGGCCAGGTGGATGTGGAAGCGTTGCGCGGCGTGGACCTGAACGTCGGTCGCGGCGAATTTCTCGCCATCGTCGGGCCTTCCGGCTCGGGCAAATCCACGCTGTTCCACATTGTGGGCGGCCTGACGCCGGCCACTTCGGGCGTGGTATGCATCAGCGGCCAGGATGTCGGCGCGCTATCCGACGCCGGGCGCACGAAGCTGCGCAAAACCACTGTCAGCTTCGTGTTTCAGAAATTCAACCTGCTGCCCAATTTGACTGCGGGAGACAATATCGCGCTGGCCCGGTTTCTTTCGGGAAAGAATCATGTCCAGGACCCCGTGGAGGCCGCGCGATTTCAGGAGGTGCTGAAACTGCTTGGCATCGCCCATCGCCTCGACCACCGTCCGAGCGAGCTCTCCGGCGGCGAGCAGCAGCGCGTGGCCATCGCCCGCGCCATCGCGAACCACCCGGCCATTCTGCTCGCCGATGAGCCTACCGGCAATCTCGATTCCGTCAACTCGCGCTCCGTACTCGAAATTCTTGGCGGCCTGAACGAGCGCCTGGGCCAGACCATCCTGATGATCACGCACAATCCCGATGCCGCGGCGTTTGCGCACCGCACCGTGCATATGCGGGACGGGCAGATCGTACCCGAGCCGCCGTCCGCATAGCATCCGCGAACTGCCGGCCGGAACACTGGCTGAAATTATCGGGTAAAACTACTCGCTGCATCGCCGGTTATTCCGACGCGCCAGCCTTCTTCAGGAGTTGCGCGACGGCTGCGTACCCCTTCTTCCGCACCAACGTCAGCGCCGTGCGGCCCTCACTATCCCGAGCGTTGATGTCGGCCCCGGCGCGTGTAAGCGCCTGCACGATCGGCAGCTTCTCCGTCGATGCCAGCACCGCGTTGATCAAAACGGAGCGGCCCGCTGCGTCGCGCGCGTTGACGTCCGCGCCCGCATCGAGCAGCAGCGCAGCCGCTGCCTGATCGTTGGTCGCCACCGCGAACATGAGCGGCGTTTGCTCGAAACGGTTACGAGCGTTTGGGTCGGCGCCCTTGGCCAAGAGCTGGCGGATCATGATGACATCGCC
>WNFI01108460.1_pt1 | contig 11020 bp, 10 predicted proteins | sample 5400471 | NCBI WGS metagenome assembly WNFI01 (sample SAMN13153348, study PRJNA577476) | soil metagenome | isolation source: 100 cm saprolite on Douglas fir-dominated hillslope | place: USA:California | collected 2013-09-17 | reverse complement strand
CAACTTCTATGGTGTGGTCAACGTCACCCGCGCGGCCGTACCGCTCATGCGCGAGCAAAGGAGCGGCTGCATCCTCCAGATATCATCGGTCGGCGGCCGTCTGACCCGGCCCGGCAGCACGCCGTACCATGCAGCGAAGTGGGCTGTCGGAGGCTTCACGGAATCTCTTGCCCAGGAGCTGTCTCCGTTCGGCGTGAAGGTGTGCGCCCTTGAACCCGGTGGCATGCGGACGAATTGGGGCGCCCGCGCTAATCAGGACACGCCGGAACTGCTCCCGGATTATGAACCTTCCGTCGGCACCGTTGCCAAGGCCTTGAAATCGTATTGGGGGAAGGAGATCAGTGATCCCGCCAAGGTAGCTCAGGTTGTGCTTTATCTGGCGTCCAGTGACCGTCTTCCGCCACATCTATTGATCGGTAGCGACGCGGTTCGCTTCGCCGCCGAAGCCGAGAAAACGCGGGCAGCCGAGGGCGCACAGTGGCGGGACGTGAGCCTTTCGACAGACATGGCGTCTGCCACGGCCTTACCGGTCATGCGCTTCTGAGGGCTGCTGCCTCGCGACGGCGACTATAAACGGAGTGATGATTTCGCCGGCGCCTCGGAGCCGCGGCTGACGGCCTCAGTGACGGCGATCTGGCGCCCTGGATCGATCATGGCTACGTCGTCACGATAAAGTTTCCTCGTCAACTAAGTGGCTGCCAGGGACTAGTGGGGCCAGAAATGGCTGGCGACGACAGACCTCAGTTGAAACCCGCACAAGTCACGCAACCTTCTGGTCTCTATTGGATGGGACATCTTCTGGTTTTGACCATGAGGTCGGGACTTTTCGGCCGAGTCCCCTAGTGCCGGAGTAGCTTTGGGCGGTCTCCAGGACGAGGACAGTCAGCTGTTCATGTGTCGGTCAGATCCCCACGAACTCGGCATTGTGGGATCAGGGTCTATGTCGTGGGGAAATCAATTCAATAGCCTGTCGCAGGGCGCCCGTTGCATTTCGCACCGTTGAGCACATGTAGGGCATGGCTGAGTAATGCCAGCGGCACGCATCCTAATTCGTTCATACCGCAGCACACGATAGCGCCACTCTGATCGATCAGGCCGAAGCGGTGAATGGCGGGCTGGGCGGACGGAATCTCTTGGCAGCCAACACGCCGGAGCAAATGAAGATGGCCAAAACTCCTAATTGCACGACAACGAAAGGGGGCTCAGAACCGGTTGGGGCAAGGGCATGGAGTAACTGGATTTTGGCAAAGGCCTGCACAACGCCGACAAAGACATTGAAATACAGTGCTGCAACTGAACTCACAATGTAAACGATCCGCCAGTGGCGAACCAGCGACTTGGTGCGCAGGGCATAGATCGCAAGCGCGAGCACGATTAGTGAAAGAACCCCAAGGACGTGCGGCGGGCCAATGGCCTTGGAGTGAAAAAAGAATCCCGAAACACATGTCAGGAACGTGGCACCGAGAAAGGTAGCAGTCCAGGCGCCAGGGCGGCGCCCGCGCCACATTCCCCATACGACCACCAGGCCAGACACAATGCCAATCAAGCTCACAATGACGTGGAGTTGTGTAAATGCAGGGGCTGACATTCCAACAATCATGTTCTCTCCCTCAATGCGAGCGGTCATTTCTCTCCAGGTTTCCGACATGAATCCACTATGGCCGTCAGAAGCCTTCGCCATTGAACCTCGCCCTCGCACCGATCAATTGGCGTGGGTCAGGGCCCTAGTGGCCCTCGATGGCGAACAGTATTTCGGCGAATCCCGGCACCGTTGCTTCACCGAGGTGTGGGACTAGTGCCCAGTTGCGTCGCCGCGTCGACTGGCCTCGAACAAGAACCAGGTACGCCGCTCGGTTTGGTCGATCCAGTTTTCGATCAGACTGGCGCTCGCGATATCGTGGTGCTCATCACAGACCTCATGCACCTCCCGCAAGCGAGCTGCCAGGGTCTTGTTGTCTTCGCGCAGCTCAGCCAGCATATCAAGGGGATCAACGTACTCGGCATCGTTGTCTTTGATCCGCTGCAGGCGGGAAATATGTCCGATCGAACGCAAGGTCGAGCCGCCAACCTTGCGGATGCGTTCGGCAATGGGATCGGCCATCGCATATACCTGATCAGCTTGCTCGTCCAGCAACAGGTGATAGTCGCGGAAATGCGGCCCGCTCATATGCCAGTGAAAATTCTTGGTCTTCAAATAAATCGCGAAGACGTCCGCCAGGATGGCATTCATTCCTCCGGCAATGTCTCTGGTCGCCGTTGGGTTTAGGTCAGTCGGCGTGATCAGGGGTGACGATTGACGACGTTTTAGTTCATTCTGTTTACTTGTGTCTTTCGGAGTCATAGTGGTTCCTGGTTGACTGACGCTTGTTGATAAATGGTGAAGACAGCCGCATTGCACCAGACAACATATCGGTACGCAACATTACTGGCTGAGGGGACCGACCGACTCGATGCCGGCCCGAACTGGACTGTTCCTACAGATATTGGCCACTGCGCAGTTTGCAGCCTGAAGCGACCGGACTCCAGGCTGCAACGGCGTTTCCGGAATGTCGAACTTGCCACCTTTGTGGTCATGTTGCGGCGACCTGAAGGAAGGGCAATGTCGTCCCCGCCTTGTACCCTCAACCATTCACCTGGTGCGACGAACCCTCTTACCGCTGTCGAATGCCGTGACCGAAAAGGTGGCATAAACGACCTGGCATAGCCGCAGACAGTGTCTACGCTGAGGCCGACGCGTTCCGTGGTGCTCAGGATCGCCGCCGGGCATTAGTAGCCCTTCAACTGCACCGTCGACGCGACAATGATCTTCGACATGCCACCTCAACGCGAGAGGATGTCATGAATGCCGAGGTGGAAACAGGGAGCGCGCGTCATGACTAAGTCCGCCGCGCCATTGCGGGTAATAGAGGAAACGCCGGCGTACTGGCGGATTCTTTTCGACCATCCGCCTTTCAACGTTGCAGACGGGGCGATGTTCCAAGCTCTGCAAGACCTGCTCGCACGCATGAACGTCGATCCAAACTTGCGCGTGGTCGTGTTTGAGAGCGCGAACCATGACTTCTACCTCAGTCACTTTGACTTAACGGGTAAGTTGGGCAACGTCATGACGGCCGTCGGCCCCTCAGGTCTTCCCGTCCTCGTGGATACGTTTGTCCGTGTCGCCCGATCTCCTGTGGTTAGTATCGCCAAGATTCGCGGCTGTGTTCGAGGCGCGTGCAGCGAGTTTGTGCTTGCTTGCGACATGCGGTTCGCGTCGCGCGAAAACACGCGCCTGGGTCAACCTGAAGTTGGAGTCGGCTTGCATCCAGGGGGAGGTGGAACGGAACGTCTCCCACATTTGGTCGGGCGCGGTCGAGCGCTGGAAATCATTCTTGGGGCAAATGACTTTGATGGCGATACCGCAGAACGATACGGGTACGTAAACCGCGCGCTGCCGGATGCGGAACTAGACGTCTTCGTCGACGCACTCGCGCGGCGGATTGCCTCCTTCGATCCCTTCAGCAAGATCCAGACTTCGAGCGTACCTGGCCCGCGGTGCTCGGCACGCTTCTTAAGCCTTAATCACAAAATCGATCCTGGAGCTTTTCGTTCCTCTGCCGACGCGCCTCCGTGCCTCCGTGCTCTTTTTTCACACATCATTCAGGTTGCGTCGGCGATCCCGCGCGCAATCTCAGGATAACTAAAGCCATCGACCAGATATCGGCTAGGCGCGCAAGGGCTGGGCCATCCTGAGGTCGCGGCGCATGCGACCACATGGCGCACATCTATTCCCCGCTCTTTGCCGCTTTTTCGATCAGCGCGGCGACATCTTTGGCATGTGAGACGTATACGGCGTGGCTGCCCGGTAGCTCGATCGTATCCGACTTGGCTCTGCTCGTCATGAAGCGCTCGAGGTCCGGGTTGATCATTCGGTCCTGCTTCGCGACTACGGCAAAGCTCGGTTTGTTCGACCAGGCGGCAACCGTAGCCTTCGCACCAAAGGCTTCCATGGAAATAGGCACTTGAGAGATGGCCATGAAATGAGCAAATGGCTTGGGCAGATCAGCGGCGAAATCCTCAGGAAATGACTCGGGCTTCACCTGCAAGAAGCCTCCACCGACGGGGGCAATGTCGTTGCTCGCCGGGGGCGTCTTGCCATTGAGCTCCCCGGCGCTCTCTCCGATATTTGGCTGGAACGCGGCCACATAGACCAGACTTTTCACGGAGGCATGGACACCGGCCTCGGTAATGACCATGCCGCCGTAGCTATGGCCCACGAGAACGCACGGACCCGAGCGATCGAGAATGAACTTAGTCGCGGCGACATCGGCCTCAAAGGTAGTCTCAGGAATCTGAGCAATATAGACGCTGTAACCGTCGCGTTCGAGTATATCCACGACTCGCTTCCATCCCGAGCCGTCGGCAAACGCACCGTGGACTAGGACGATGCTCTTAACGGCCGCCTGCCCGGCAGGCGCAAGAGCGATTCCCAATGTAGCAGTAAGAGCGAGCGCAGAGATTTTCATGGCGACCCTCGTGAACTAGATATCAGCCAACGATTCGATTATTGACATCGGAATGAGTCTTTTCCGAATCCGAGTGCGAAGCCGGCCCGGAACTTGGCGCTGGCGCCATCCTAGAGTTGCCGCCAATGAGACGGATGTCGTAAAAGCCACCATTTCGGTCGCCTCTGGCGGTCCGAAGGGACTCAGAGCTTTGGAATGAAGGGGACAAAATGACCTAATGGACCCAGCTGAGGGGCCCGGATCCCCCCGGCAGGTTTTCTACGGTGGCGCGGCGAGCCTCCCGTGGAGATCGCGATTAGATCGACACCAGCGGCCGCGAGGCATTCCGGATTGATTGAGCTGTCTGTCCGTATGTGCGTAGAAAGCTCCTGCGCATGCGCTCTCGCTCCCGGAACCCATTAATGCGCGCGATGGTTTCGACTGGTAGCCGTCCCTGCTCGAGCATGAATCGTGCCGATTCCAGGCGCAGGTTCTCCACGGCCTTCGCGGGGGACATGCCCGTCTCCAGCCGGAACACGCGGCTGAATTGCCGAGGGCTCAAGCACGCCGCCTGCGCCAACTTCTCGACACTAAGGGGCTTGGACAGGTTCCGCCTTGCGTACTGAAGCGCGTCTTGAACACGATCGGACTTAGCGTCCAGGGTCAGAAGAGCGGAGTGTTGGGACTGTCCTCCGGCCCGCCGGTGGTGGATCACCATGTTCCGGGCGGCTTCCCGCGCCTTGTCGGACCCAAGATCCCCCTCAATCAGTGAGAGCGCCAGATCAATCCCGGCTGTCATACCGGCAGACGTCCAGATGGGGCCGTCTTGAACAAATATGCGATCGATGTCGACGCGTGTTTTTGGGAATCGACGCTTAAGCTCGTCCCCAAACATCCAGTGAGTAGTCGAACGCCGCCCATCTAGGCGCGCCCTGCGGAAGCTGTCCTGCAGGAATTGAACGACATCGTCCGGAGGCTTGCGGGTATCCGGCGGTGAGCCCACGATTAACGTGTCCAAGGCCGCATCTCCGGCTCGTTCGGTTTGAACAATCATGCCGAAAGAGTTCACGATGCCCCCGCCGTTCGGCGACACGACGTGCGGCTCGTAATGGGGTTCTGCGAGCATCGCGTTGGCGGCCTCGAATGCTGCCAACGGGGCGAAGCTGAGATTCGCGAACCCAGGCGAAAGCAGTAGACCAACCCGAAGAATAACGACCTCCCCTACCAGGCAGGCGTCCCGTTCGAACTATGCCGGGACATTACTCTGGATACGGCCGAAATCCAACGCGAGCCCGCTTTTTCCCTCAAGACACCCGGATAAGGAACCGTCCGCCAGGGTCCCGGGCGGCAAACGTCCTATAGAGAGGCTTCTTTGACGCTCTTTCATTCCTCCGGGGCGTGCCAAATTGCAGGGGGAATTCCGATCAACTTGCGCGGGAACGACTTCTCCTGCAACCACGATCCAGGCCCGGAGAGCATTGATGGAAGCCTACCAACGAATTGTACTGGCATCGCGCCCCGTGGCCGCACCGACGCTCGACACTTTCCGACTGGAGAGCGGTGCAATGCCTCGGCCGGAGGCAGGCCAGCTCTTGGTGCGCACCCAATATCTCTCATTGGACCCGTATATGCGCGGCCGGATGAGTTCCGCACCCCCCTACGTTCAGCCAGTGGCGGTCGGAGACACCATTGAGGGAGAAGCAATCGCGGAGGTCACTCAATCCCGAAGTGACGACTTTCAGGAAGGCGATATTGTGCGCACCATGGTCGGGTGGCGAAGTCACGCTGCGATTAATGCCGAGGATGCACGTCACGTTCGAAACCGAAACGTTCCCGTCACGGCGCATCTCGGTGTTCTTGGCATGCCTGGATTTGCCGGGTATGTGGGCCTCAAGGTCATTGGTCAACCGAAACCGGGAGAGACCCTGGCCGTTTCCGCCGCCACGGGCCCTGTAGGATCACTGGTTGGACAATTGGCCAAACGCGCCGGCGCGCGCACCATTGGAATCGCGGGGGGAGCCGCGAAGTGCCACTATTTAGTCAGCAGCCTTGACTTCGACGCTGCAGCTGATCGGCACACCGAGGACTTCGCACGTGTGCTGCAGGACTTATCTCCAGATGGCATCGATGTGTACTTCGAAAATGCGGGCGGCTCCGTGTGGCAGGCGGTGTTACCGTTGCTCAATCGATATGCGCGCGTCCCCGTATGCGGCTTGATCGCCCTTTACAACGGTGTCTCTCAGACCGGTCGAGACTGGTTGGGAGACACGATGCTCACTGTTTTAAGACGCAGCCTTCTGATCCGTGGGTTCCTCTATTCCGAGTTCGTTTCCGATTACTACGATGACTTTCTCGAGGAGGTTGGCCCGTTAGTGGCCAATGGCGAGATTCGCTATCGTGAACAAATGGTGGAGGGGCTTGAGGCAGCGCCAAGTGCCTTTGTCGGGATGCTAGAGGGCCAAAATTTCGGCAAAGTAATCGTCAAAGTGGCCTGAGAGCGAATCGGCCTCCGTGGCCGCCGGCCGAGGCATTGCATCCATGCCTCCCGTGATCGCCGCTTACCGAAGCCTGCTCCCCCTTGTAGGCATGTTGCGACGGGTGGGGTGAACCGGTATGGTCACGATTGAGCCTCTCTCATGACACGCCCCCTGCGTCCGCCGCCGCCCATCAGTGATGCGCACAAGGCGCTGATGTTTCCGACGCTCACGCCCGCGCTGGTCGCGCGGCTCACGGCGCACGGCGCCGTGCGCGCGGTCGCACGCGAACAGGTGCTGATCGAGGCCGGCGATGCCATCGTTCCATTCTTTGTTGTCCGCTCCAGCAGGATCGACATCATCCAGCCCTCCAGCCTCGGCGACACGCTTGTCGTCACCCATGGCCCGGGTCAGTTCACCGGCGAAGGCAATTTGCTCCTTGGCCGCCGCTCATTGATGCGCGCCGTAGTCAGCGAGCCGGGCGAAGTCATTGAGCTTAGTCGCGAGCAGGTCCTCGGCCTGGTGCAGACCGACCCGGAGCTGAGCGACGTCCTGATGCGCGCGTTCATCTATCGCCGCATGGAGCTCATCGCGACGGGCGTCGGCGATGTGATGCTGATCGGGTCGGCGCATTCAGCCGGCACGCTGCGCGCCCGCGAGTTCCTCGCGCGCAATGGCCATCCGCATCAATACGTCGATCTGGATCGAGAGACGGACCTCCAGCAGTTGCTCGATCGATTCAACGTTCAAGTTGCCGATGTTCCCGTGTTGATTTGCCGGGAAACGGTGGTGCTGCGAAATCCGACCAATCAGCAGATCGCCGATTGCCTCGGTTTCAACGACAGCATTGATCCTGCGCAGCTACGCGATCTAATCGTGGTTGGCGCGGGACCGGCGGGCTTGGCTGCTGCCGTCTACGGCGCGTCGGAGGGCTTGGACGTGCTGGTTCTCGAAGCCGGCTCGCCAGGCGGTCAGGCCGGCTCGAGCTCAAGAATCGAGAACTACCTGGGATTCCCGACCGGGGTATCCGGGCAGGAATTGACGGCCCGGGCAATCGCACAAGCGCAGAAGTTCGGTGCGCAGATCATGATTTCGAGAGGCGCGGCGTCGATGACCTGCAGCCGGAAGCCGTACGGCGTGACCATTGAGGGCGGCCGGCGCCTCCAGGCGCGCGCCATCCTCATCGCGACAGGCGCGCAGTACCGAAAGCCGTCACTGGACAGGCTTTCGCAGTTCGAGGGCGCTGGCATCTACTACAGCGCGACGTTCATGGAGGCTCAGGTCTGCAGCAGCGAGGAGGTCATTGTCGTCGGAGGCGGCAACTCCGCTGGACAGGCTGCGGTATTTCTCGCGCAGACGTCGAAGCACGTTCACGTGCTCGTCCGATCCGGCGAGCTGGCCGACACCATGTCGCGCTATCTGAGTCGCCGGATCGAGGAGAGCCCGTCGATTTCGCTCAGAACCCACACGGAGGTCATCGGCCTCGAGGGAGACGTGCACCTCGAGCGGGTGCGGGTGCGGGATAAGGCCTCTGGGGCGCTCCAGACGCTCGACATCCGGCACGTCTTCATGATGACGGGCGCCCTGCCAAATACGATCTGGCTCGACGGCTGCATCGCGCTCGACTCAAAGGGGTTCATCAAGACGGGGCCAGACCTAACGCAGGACGACTTGGCGTCTGCGCAATGGCCACTCACACGGCCTCCGCTTCTTCTCGAGACCAGCCGCCCCGGCGTGTTTGCCGTCGGCGATGTGAGAGGTGGTAATGTCAAGCGGGTGGCTTCAGCCGTGGGCGAGGGCTCCATTGCGGTGTCCTTTGTTCACCGCGTACTCGCCGAGTAGATTGGCACGAGGATGACATCATGACCACCAGTGTCTGCGCTCATATTGCCGCCGTCACCACAGTCAAGCACGCGAAACGCCACGAATGCGAAGAGTGTGTGAAGACCGGTAGCCAGTGGGTTCACCTGCGCGTTTGTCAAGAATGCGGCCGAACATTGTGCTGCGACGACTCGCCAAATCGCCACGCCTCCAAACATGCTCACGCATCCGGACACCCGGTGATCGCATCGGCCGAGCCCGGTGAACGCTGGCTGTATTGCTATCCCGATGACGCCTTCTCCGAATACTGACGGTCGCGGCGGAGCTGCCAAGTGATCGATATAAAGAAGCACGCGTGGCGCGCCTGGACAGATTCGAACTCTCGCCATTCTGGTTCGTAGCTCACCGGGGCGCTCTTAGGGAGATTTGGGGCTGAAAATGTTCTGTTCTAGATCAATGAGTTACTAAGCCACCGCCACCGGGATGCCGTTGCAAATGGCATCACTGAGCACCACAAAGCATCACTGACTCACACAGAACTCCCGCAACCTCATGGTCTCTTGAACTAGCGCGATCTCCATTGAAAAGCCAGAAGGACGGGGCTCACAGGGCTCCTAAACTCGCTGTCCTAATAGATCCATTTTCCGGAGCCGCTCAACGGGCCAGGCTCCCAAAGTGTCGACTGGCCCGCCAATCGACCCGCAAGTCAAGAACATGGCGCAGTCGCGCGTCCTCGAAGGGCTAGTCAAGGATAGTCCTAACTTGGAGCTTCTGGTCTCGGGCCCGCTTCCGATCGTCAATTTCCGCTACCGAGGCTCGCGAAGACTATCGGAGAAAGCCTTGAACCGGCCCAAAGAGAGTCTTGTCAGTGAAATCCAAAATCGAGGCGTCGCCATCCCGTCGCTGTACGCTATTGGCGGGAAATCCTGTGTGAGGGTTTGCAACTTGAACCAGCGGAGCCAGCATTCGGACTTCGAAGCGCTCGTCCAAGCCTGTGAGCAGTTAGGCGTCGAACCCGAAGCTCGGACGGGTCACAAAGCCGTTCAGCACGTGAAGATCCGCAGGGTTGCGGCACGACAAGGATGATGGGGACCGGACAGGAGCTCCTAAAGCGTTCTCCCGACGAGTAACAGAATCGTGCGTCACTGGTACTATCATCGTGATAATAATGAATTGGTGTAATTGTCCTTCGTGCATCAGAATATTGGGGAATTCATGTTTTTGCGGAAATCTGGATATGTCACAACAGGTGAAGAGAAAATGATTAAAACTATTATCTTATCCATGTGTCTCGCAGCTTCCTCACTTTCGCTTAATGCACGTGCCGAGGATGAGCGCCAGTATACTGACGGCCCGGTCACTCTCGTGCAAGAAATAGGAGTTGAGTACGGGCATTTTGAAGAGTACATCGATTGGCTCAATTCGACATGGAAGCCGACCATGGAAGCCACGAAGAAAGCAGGGATAATCATCGATTACAAGGTCTTCAGTGCCACTCCACAATCACCGGATCATCCCGACATAATTCTGTGGATCACCTATAAAAACATGGCGGCGTTAGATAGAGGCACCGAGGAAGAAGCGGTGGCCAAGAAAATAATCTGTAGCACCGAGTGTCAGAACAAGGCCAGGGTGGGTCGGAATGAATACAGAAAAGTTCTGCGCAGAGAATATATTCGTGAACTTATCTTAAAATGAAATTGTTATGCGTGTTTAAAGAGCGCGCGCCAATATTTATAGAGCTCGCATGGCGTATCTCGTTATCATCCGCCGGCAGACTTCTTGCGTATAATTACTGAAGATCAAAACACCTGCACCTCCGCCTCGTCACCATGACTACTCTCATTGCGGGGATCGGCTTGGCTGTAAGTGCAGTCGTGCAACCAGCGGTTCCGACCAAGGAACGGTCGTAACGCCGTTTGAACAAGTAAAATGTGTTCCTATCGATCCGATAAAGCCGAACGGGAATCTGATTGCTGTGGCCGAAGGGGACCCAGCCAGCGGCCTTTCCTCGATGTATTTGGAGTTCAAGCAAGGCGTCAACCCACACGTCGGAGATTGAGACAACCGCATAATGGTTTGTCGGACTGACGCCGGATATCCCCCTTTGACCCCAAGCGCACTGAGCGGAACATGGTCCTGAAGCAGTCGATTGACTGGAAAAATGAATGGTTTCCAATCGATGATGTCACGTACTTGAACTTCGCGGCGCACGCGGCGATCCCCCGCGTGGCGCTCAAC
>WNFI01407879.1_pt2 | contig 11023 bp, 8 predicted proteins | sample 5400471 | NCBI WGS metagenome assembly WNFI01 (sample SAMN13153348, study PRJNA577476) | soil metagenome | isolation source: 100 cm saprolite on Douglas fir-dominated hillslope | place: USA:California | collected 2013-09-17 | reverse complement strand
GTGTTCTGGAAGAACGGAATCGCAGCTACATAGCAGGCCAGCAGGCCCGCCGCTGTTTTCGGATACCGCGATCCAAAGGCCCAGACGCCGAAGTTGGTCACCACAAAGAACACGACCGAGCTTGCCAGGGCTGCCCCGGCAATTCGCAGCACCGAACGCTTCCTTTGCAGCAAGAAACCAAGGCAAACGACCAGGAGGAAGCTTCCGTAAACGATCTCCATGTGGCTGTAAAAGCCCAGGACAAGATCGCTCAAAAGCAGCGCGGCCACTGGAACGATCAACGCTAGTCGTTTATCGGTGAGATATGCTCCACCGAAAAGGGCCACGGCAGTGATCGATGCGAAATTAGGCGGGTGCGGAATCAAGCGTGAAGCCGCCGCCGCCAGAATGATCAAAGCAAGCATCACAAATCGAGGTCTCGACATTGGTGGTTTCTCCTTAAAGGCTGGGATTCCCTGTTGCCTGCTGCTAGGAATCAGGCCTTTATCACTGCCCTACTAAATCACAAAACCAGAAGCCGCCCCTTGAGATCGTTTCGCCGACTGAGAATTCTACCGGTTGAGCGAAGTTCGGCCCGTCATAAACAAATGTGTGAAACTCTCCATTCTCCCCACAAGGATCAACGTTCGCCGGAAGTGAAGCCAGAAAAGCATGATCGATCATTCTTCCAGCAAATGATTGGCCCAACGCCTTCGAATCCACGCAGGTGACCACCGCTTTGAAGCCTAATTCAATAAACTCCTTGATGAACTCCGTGGTGTTCCGCTGCCAGACAGGATAGATCCCTCGCAGGTTGTGTTTGGCCAGAAACTCATCGCGATAGGTTCTGATGTCTGCAAGAAAGAGATCACCAAAGACTATCGAATCTATTCCATGCTCGCAGTACGCTGAAAATGCCTCACGCATCTTCATCTCATACTCTTCGTTGGTCGCCTCTTTCGAGATGAAGACCTGATATAACGGCAAGCCCAGGCTGGCAGCTTGCTTTTCGAGTAAAACGCGCCGAACGCCGTGCATACTAATCCGATCGTAATCGCGCGTCACCGTCGTTAATAGCCCCGCGACCCGATAGTCCAGCGACTGCTGAATCTCGTAGAGTGCAATGCAACTATCTTTACCACCGCTCCACGACATCAGTACCGCAGCGCCAGCCACTCCACCAGCATTGCCGGGTTGAGCGTCAGGAACCCAACCCGTTGCTTTCGTCTCGTGTGGTGCTTTGATGCCCGTTTCTTTGGTGCTGTCACTCACCGTGCATTGTCCTCCATCGTTTCTTCCGTTCGGCTTACTATCTAGCGCCACCAATTAGTTAGAACCGAAGGTTGATCCCGCCTCTGCCGACTGCGCGGGGGGCGCGAAATCCGTTCTCGAAATAAGTCACGTTGAAAACGTTATCGGCGCCCCCGAAAAACGTGATCGCCAGCCGATCTGTAATCGCGCGTTCGTAACTCACGAAAGCATCCGCTTTGGTATAGCCGGGAAACGTCAACTCCGCGGTACGAAAGGGAAAGTCATTCTCGAATTCCGGAGCGAGATAAGACCCGGTGCGGTTCAGATCTAAGCTGACGAGAAACGAGCGGTAGCGGTGCGTCAGACTGAGCCCGAAGAGATGTTTCGGGATCACGTACTCCGGTTGCAGTCCGCGACCGGCGACAAAGCGATCGCTGTTGGTGTATGTATACGACGCGCGCAAGTTGCCGTTGCGCCACGGCGCTGCTTCGAGATAAGTCTCCAGGCCGCGGGCAAAACCACCGGGCCGGTTTTCGTATCCACTAAAGCGGTCCAGCCCGAGTGGATCAACGACAAAAAAGTTATTGAAGCCAATTACCCGCTTCAGGTGAGTGTAAAAGTAGGTCGCGCCAAAACGCGCCCGGTCCTTCGCGACCCGCTGGTCAAAACCCAGGTCAAAGCCGATCGATTGCTCAGCGCGTAATGTCGGATCGCCAAAGCGCCTAAACCCGAAACTCGAGAATGTTCCCTGCCCAAATCTTTCGAACAGCGAAGGCGCACGAAAACCATTGCCTATGTGAGCGCGGAGTTTGGTGCCCGACGAACGAAAGAAGTAAGCCGCCGATCCATCGCCCGTCAGCGATCGTTCGGGCTTAATCGCCGCGAGCGAACCAGGACGATCCGCGGCGCGAATACTGAAGTACTGCCCACGCACTCCAACTGAAATCTGCAAACGATCTTCCAACAGAAAGATCTGGTCTTGCCCAAACACAGCAAACGTGCGCTGGCGATCAGTTGTGTTGTTAACCGGGCTAAAGGACGGAATCGATGATTGGAATATCGACTCGCCTTCGTACTCGAATCCGGCCATCGCCAGATTATGGGCGCCGAGACGCAAGTTCGCCCTGGCATCGAGCGTGTCCGTCTGGCCATTGTTGAAGGCGGCAAAGGCGAAATCGCCGAAAGGATAGAACTGGGCGAACTTTGGATCGAATTGCGGCCCGTTATAGTTGCGTCGTTGATTGCCGACATGTTGATAGGCGATCGAGTACGACAGATGGTCGTTTATTTGGTGTCTCAGTCTCGCCGAACCGACGAGCACGCGATTGCGCCGCCCCTCGTCAGGGTTGTTAACGTCAGCATGGAAGGTTGAGCCTTCAATAGCAGCGGGAAATGTGCCGCCCGCGAAGGCGGCCGGAAGGGCAAAGGGACTGTCGTTGATCCGGCCATTCGCAATCGTGCCATAGAAGTTGGCGCTGATCGTTACGTTCGGCGTGAGGTTGAATTGAAAGCGGCCAACGCCGGCAGTGTTGCCGTACTCGTCGTTGCCATCTACTCCACGCCTCACGTCCAAACGGGTGAGGCCAAAACTGTAACCCGCGCGCTTTCCAATTCCACCGGCGCCCCGAATGCGCTCGCGGAAAATCGCCAGGCTGCCTCCGTCAAAGCCAAACTCGAAATGTGAGCGGCCGGTGCCGGTCCTGGGCACCAGGTTGATGACGCCGCCGATCGCATTCGTTCCGTAAATCGAAGAGCCGGAACCGCGCAGTACTTCGACGCGATCCAGATCGGCAGGCAGCAGATCCGGAATCACTACCACAGCCGAGCCGTTGATGTCCGAGGCGTCGCGCACACGCAAGCCATCGAACAGGATTGCCGTATCAAAGTTCCGCAGTCCGCGCAGTCTGACTGAGGTCAGGGCGCCAATAGACCCCTGTTGTTGTACGCGGATTCCGGGTGTGCCGCGAAGACTTTCAGGCAAAGTGAGCTCTCGCCTGGCTTCGATGGATTGATCGTCAAGCACACTGACGGCCTTTGAGATTTCATCAATGCGCTGAGCAGTCCCGGTGGCGGTAACGACTACGTTTTCACTGACAGCTTCGACCGAAAGCTTTGCGTCGCTGATGAGCGATTGACCCCGGGTGACGGTCAACTGGTTTGAGGTGGAACTGGCAAAACCGTCCTTCTTGATCTCCAGTACATAGTCGCCAGGCGCGACGTTTCGAAACGAGTACGCGCCGTTGTCGTCGGTAATGGCGAGTGATTGCGAGCCGCTGCGCGAACGCAAATGCACTTCGGCTCCGGCTACACTGGCGCCCTGCGGATCGGCTACTTTTCCACTGATTGACCCATGCGATTGCGAAAAGGCCACTGGTGAGCAAAAGAGCAACGCGATCGCCAGAATAAACAGCCTGGCTAGCGACATGGTGTGATTTCCGAGATCATTTTTGAAACGCGGAGGATGCAGAGGATTTCGCAAAGGTACGCAGAGGCACGATTGCTCTGCGTTCTCTGCGCGAGACTCTGCGCCCTCTGTGGTTACTTCGAACGATTGATAACTACAGCTGTCAGATTGAGTGTGTAGATCCCAAGGGATTCGATTCTTTTTCATTTTTAGCTTCTCCTGCCCGTCGCAGTACGAGCCTAAAGTGATCAGCGAACAGATTTCCTGACTCGCGGTTGTGATTAGTGACCCAGACTTGCGGTCTGTATTTCCTAATCGCCAACCCCGCGCGCCTTCCCACGCTTTCGCGCAGTGGCTAAGACTTGCGGAGGGTTGTTACCGCTTACAGTTGCGAGGGCAGTGGCGGCCTTACACCGCCTTCCCTGTTTCGCCTCTCAACGTTGATAGTGGCATAGACGTCAGTCTATGCATCCCACGTTTAGCAGCGGGCTACCGCCCGCTGGTCGGGCAGTAGCCCGACTCTAAACCGTTTCCCGCAAATTAAAGTTTGCCGGACATCGTATGCACCGGCGTAATTCGCGGCGCGCCCGTAATCGGATGCGCGTCCACGAGAACTTCCAATCCAAACACTGTGCGCAGTAGCTGCGGGTTGAGTACCTGACGCGGGGTCCCGGCAGCGATCTCGCGTCCATTCTTCAAAAGGAGAACCCGATCACTAAATTCGGCCGCGAGGTTCACGTCATGAGTTACTACCACTGCGGCGCTTTCGCGTCTGTCGCACCGACCACGCACGAGTCTTAACATCGTCGCCTGATGAGCTAGATCAAGATTCGCCGTTGGCTCGTCCAACAACAGGACTTTTGCCTCAGTCGCCAACGCGCGAGCCAGGACGGCGCGCTGACGTTCGCCGCCCGACAATTCGCTCATCAGACGAGCTGCGAAATTCTCGAGTTCAGTTTCGCCCAGAATGCCACGCGCGATCTCGACATCCCGGTCAGTCTCCCAGCCCCACGCGCTCGACCAGGCGTAACGACCGCCGAGCACGAACTCCATCACCGTCACCGGAAAGCGCAGGTCCGCTTCTTGCGCCACGACCGCAATCCGCCGAGCGATCGCGCGCCGGGCAAGAGATTGCAGCGGCTTCCCATCCAGCATGACCTCGCCGCGAGTCGCTCTCAGGCTTGCGTTAAGCGTGCGCAGCAAAGTTGATTTACCGGCGCCATTCGGACCGATGATGGCAATAATCTCACCGGGTTCGGCGCGCAGAGAAACATCCGCGACCGCTTCGCGCGGCCCGTAGTTCACGGTGATGTTCTTCGCTTCAAGCATCGCTCTGTTCCCTCTCCCGTTGGGAGAGGGTTAGGGAGAGGGCTTAACGCGCAGCAGCCAACTCCTTAACCTTCCGTCGTGGAATAAAGAGATGAAACAAATTTCCCTCTCGCGGCTAACTCCCTCACCCCAGCCCTCTCCCAAAAGGAGAGGGAGTTAAAGAACTCAACCTCGCTTCAGCAAATAAATAAACAACGGCGCGCCAATCAACGCCGTGATTGCGCCGACCGGCAGTTCCCGCGGCGCGATGATCGTGCGGGCCACGGTGTCAGCGACGATCACAAACGCGGCGCCGGCCAGCCCCGAGGCCATAATCACCACGCGGTTGTCGCTGCCAAAAGAAAGCCGAACCAGGTGCGGCACTACCAAACCAACATATCCGACCGATCCGCTCGAGGCGACTGACGCGCCCACCAACAGGCTCGCGGCGATGAACACAGTTATCCGCACCCGCCCAACTTCGACGCCCAGGTCAAAAGCATCACGCTCTCCCAGCATCATCAAATTCAGAGCGCGCGCGTTCCGCGCCAGAATTCCGACGCCGATTCCCGCCGCCGTCAAACCAATTGTAAGTAGGCTGCTGGTAGTGCCTGAAAGATCTCCGAGTAACCAGAACGTGAACGAGCGTATGCGCGTCGCATCCATCAGCGTGGTGATGAAAACGATCGCCGACGAAAGAAACGTCGTCACGATTACTCCGGCAAGTATCAGACGCTCCGGAGTGGCCCCTGCCCGGCCGCGGGCCAGCCGATAAACGACCAGCGTTGCCAGCAGTGCCCCCGCGAACGCCATCACCGGCCGGCTCCATTCGTGCGCGCCAAAAAAAACCAGCGCGGTCATCGTGCCGACCGCCGCGCCATTCGAAACGCCCAGCAGGTAAGGTTCAGCCAGCGGATTTCGCAACAAGGCCTGATATCCCGCGCCCGCCGCCGCCAGGCTCATGCCTACTGCGCCGGCCAGGAAAATGCGCGGCACGCGAAGACCGAAAAGAATTGCCCGCTGCTCGGAAGAGAGTCCGCAGCCGGATCTGCCGGTTAGGGCACACAGGGATGCCACTAGTGGTAGACGCTGGCTACCGACAAGTGAAGCAATGACGAACACGACGGCGAGCAGGAGCAGAAGGCCACCGCGGATCAAAAGCGTTCGACCAAAGGTCGCACGTCCTGACTCAATCGATCGGTTGGGCTTAATCGGCACTCGATGCTTCTATCCCATTCGCGGCTTCGCCGCAGCACATCGCGGTAAGGCTCTGCCTTACCGGCTCTTCACTCTCTCAAAATCGCGAGGCTGCGCCTCGCGCCGGAGCCGTAGCCTCCTCAATCAACGAAAAGGTCACCTGGGAAAGGCAGGGCCTTTCCGCAGTGTGCTGCGGCAAAGCCGCGGGTTACATAGACCATGAATTTCCATTCTCGCCGAAAAAGAAAAGCGTAAACTCGATCACTTGAATGCCTCCGGATGCAGAACGCGCGCCATCTCTTCCAACCCGTCGACCAGGCGTGGGCCTGGCCGCTGCAGGTGATCTTCGTTGATTTTGTAAACTCGATTGTTCAGCGCTGCCGGGGAGTTTTTGAGCGAGGCGGCCACGGTTGAATTGGCTGTGCCCATTGACCCTCCCGTCGGCAGAATAATCGCTTCGGGTCGGGCAGCCAGCGCCGCTTCATCGCTGAATCGCGGAAACGCGTTGGCCACATCAGCAGTCACCGACACGCCGCCCGCGCGCCGCACCAGGTCGGTCAAATAAGATTCACGTCCGATGGTATAAAGCGGTTCATCGGAAACCTGATAAAAGACCGTGATTGGTTTGGTCGCGCCCACGGCCGCGGTGACGGCGTCCGCGCGGCGTCGCAGGTCAGCGACCAGTTTTTCCGCCCGATCGCGCGTCCCGAACAAGTCACCGAGCGTCGTGATCGATCGAAAAACTTCGTCGAGACTGCGTGGGTTCGTGACATAGACCGCGATCTTCTGTTGGTCGAGTTGTTTCGTAAACGCTTCGAGCTGCGAAGCGGTCGAGACCAGCACAACCTGCGGCTTCAAAGCAATGATGCGCTCAATACTCGGCGTCATCGTGTCGCCGATCTCAGCAACGTTCTTCACCTCAGGCGGGTAGTCACAATATCTGGTGCGGCCCACCAGGCGGTCGCCGGCGCCAACGGCATAAACAATCTCGGTAAGATTGGGCGCGAGGGAAACTATGCGCTCGATTTTTAGCGGGAGGCGTACGCGGCGTCCGGCTTCGTCAGTAACTTCGCGCGTCTCGCTGCTAACGGGAGCACTTTGATTATGAGATCGGTCACACGACGCGAGAAGTAACAAGCCGGAGATCGCAAAGATTTGGAGTGCGGCGGCAAGCGCAGCGCGACCCCGCTTTGACTTCACCAAACGCGTTCGAATCAACGATCCAAAGCGCCGTCGCCGCTTCGCTATGCCGGCGCACTCCACATTTTGCTGAAAATTCAAAATCCCGTCACCCTCTCTGCCACGCGAAGGCGACAGGCTGGCGACGGGATCTTTTCCGGAAAAGAGAAATCCCTGCGGCCTGAACACCTTTTCGCGGGCATTCATAAGCTGCAACAGCGTCCGGGCAGGTCTCCTGGCTTTTGCATCGTCGCTGCGCTAGCGACGATCTTCACAGTGGCGCGACCGCGCGGGATTCTCACCCGCTTCCCTATTCTTCCCGCTCCGAGCGGGACACCCAAACGCATTTGGAAAGAACCAAGGAACGTGGACGTTCCTCTTAATTGCGCGCGCAAGTTATCACGCGGGCTGGCGGAAGTCAAAACTTTGCGATTATGGACGCCCGTGGGCGGACATCTGTTAAGAGCACCCACTTCAGTCGGGTTGTTATCCGGAAGGAACCCAACTAAAGTCGTACTCTAAACACCGCTGGTCAGTCTTGAATGCGATGTTGAAAACCTTAAAGGAGAACTGAAGATGCATCCCCGAATAGAAGAAGTGATCAATTATCTCGACACCGAACGAACCGCGCTGCGCAAAGCCGTAGAGAGCGTGCCGCCCGAGCTTCGCGACAAACAGCCCAGCGCCGATCGCTGGTCCGTGGCGCAGGTTCTGCAACACCTTTTCATGATCGAAAGGCGTATAGGCCTGGGCATGACCAAATGGGTAACTGATGCTAACGCCGGCGGGATCGGAACGGAGATTGAGACGGCTTCGGTTATGAACAGCCTTCCACTTCAGTTAATCGCTGATCGTAGTAAACGAAGGAATGCGCCGGATGAAGTTCGTCCACCGGGCGATATCGACGCAGAGTCGGCCTGGGTCGCTCTCGAGCAAACGCGAGAGACGCTGCGTGCTGCCTTTCTCGCGGGCGATGGGCGCGCGCTGAGCCAGGTCATTCAGCCACATCCGGTGCTTGGTCCGATCAATCTCTATCAATGGATGCTGTTTGTGGGCAGCCACGAGGTGCGGCACACAGCGCAGGTACATGAGATTGCGGAGCAGTTGAATGCGGCCGCGGGCGCGAGCCCGGCTTAATGTCCTTCCATTGCCACGAGCGAACGCCTAAAGTAAGATTTCCGCTGAACTTTCAACTCGAAGACAAAGGCTGCATGATCAAAACCGTCGAATGGACTTCTGAAGGTGTGCGCATGCTGGATCAGCGTCTGCTGCCGACGGAAGAAAAGTACCTGCTGCTGCGTTCGTATGAAGAAGTGGCCGACGCGATCAAGAACATGGTCGTGCGAGGCGCGCCGGCCATCGGGGTGTCGGCGGCGATGGGCCTGGCTCTGGGCGCGAATCAATCGGTGGGAACTTCAGTGGCCGACCTCGAATACGGTTTTAAGTTCATGTGTAAAGTCATGGAGGCGACGCGCCCGACCGCCGTCAACTTGTTTTGGGCCGTCGAACGAATGCGTGCAGCGCTGTCCCGGGCCAAAACTGAGACAAAAGATGTGGAAGAGGTTCGCAATCGACTGACCGAGGAAGCTCTGAAGATTTTTCAGGATGACATCGAATCTAATCGCGCGCTGGGAAAATTTGGCGGCGAGTTGATCGCCGACGGGTCGACGGTGCTGACTCACTGCAACGCGGGAGCACTCGCCACTGCCGGTGATTACGGCACGGCGCTGGGCGTAATTCGCGGGGCAATCGATGCGGGCAAACGAGTGGCTGTGATCGCGGACGAGACGCGTCCGTTTCTGCAAGGCTCGCGCTTAACCGCATGGGAACTGGCCAAAGACAATATTCCGGTCACCGTGATCACCGATAACATGGCCGGGCATGTGATGAAACAAGGCAAAGTCGATTGCGTCATCGTCGGCGCCGATCGCATTGCGGCTAACGGCGACGCCGCCAACAAGATTGGGACTTATATGGTCGCGGTGTTGGCAAAGCAACACAACATTCCTTTCTATGTCGCTGCGCCTATCTCAACTATCGATCTTTCGACGGCCACCGGCGATGACATTCCCATCGAAGAGCGCGACGCAAAGGAAGTAACCCACCTGCGCGAACAGCAACTCGCCCCCGACGGAGTCCAGGTTCACAACTTCGCGTTCGATGTCACGCCGAATGAATTGATCGCCGCGATCATCACCGATCGCGGCGTCGCTCGTGCTCCATACACCGAAACCCTCCGCAGTCTGGCTACGACGCGTTCGGCAAGCGCGCCTTAAAACAATGCCGCACGGCGCGATATGACCTACAACGTCAACCTGCAAACCTTTTCGCTACCGCACAACTTGTCCGAGGCAGTCGAGGCGACGCTGGACGATTGGCACGCCCACGAAAAAGTCAAAAGCTTGTGGGGGCGTGATGCTTCTCTTTGGACCGGCGGCGATGAAAGCAAGTGGCTTGGCTGGCTGAATATTGTCGGTGAGCAAAAGCGAAGCATTCGCCGCTTTACTAACTTTGCCGAAGAGGTGAAGGACGCCCGGTTCTCGCACGTGTTGCTGTTAGGCATGGGAGGATCAAGTCTCTGTCCTGAAGTGATGCGTAAGTCGTTCGGCAAGCGGCAAGGTTTTCCGGAACTTCACGTGCTGGACTCCACCGACCCCGCGCAAATCAAGTCCTTCGAAAACCGTAGTCGGCAACGACGAGGCCGGCAATCGCTTCATCGCGATTACCGATCCGGGTTCCAAACTTCGGCAGGAAGCGGAACGTGATCGCTTTCGCAAAATCTTCCTGGGCGTCCCCAGCATCGGTGGCCGCTATTCGGCGCTCTCTGACTTTGGCCTGGCCCCGGCAGCGGCGATGGGTGTCGACATTGAAAAGTTTTTGAATCGGACTGACGAGATGGTTGCGGCCTGCGGTCCTGACACGCCGCCTCATGACAATCCTGGTGTCATTCTCGGCGCAGTTCTCGGCGCCGCACACAATCACGGCCGGGACAAAATAACGATGGTGGCCTCAGCGGGCATTTCCGATCTTGGCGCCTGGTTGGAACAATTGCTAGCCGAATCAACCGGAAAGAACGGCAAGGGTTTAATTCCGGTGGATCGCGAGTCGATTGGCCCTCCGGAGAATTATGGTGACGACCGGCTTTTTGTTTACTTGAAACTGAATTCTGATTCGCTGAGTGATTCGAATGACCCGCAGGACGCAGCACTCGAGGCTATCGAAAGAGCGGGCCAACCTGTTGTGCGTATTTCAGTCAGCGATGTCTACGATCTCGGCCAGGAATTCTTTCGTTGGGAAATCGCCACGGCGGTGGCCGGCTCGATCATCAGCATTAACCCCTTCGATCAGCCTGATGTCGAAGCCAGCAAGATCGCCACCCGAAAACTCACTGAAGAATACGAGCGGACCGGTGCACTGCCGGATGAAACGCCGATGTTTGAAGCCGAAGGAGTCAAGCTATTCGCTGACGCGCGAAATGCCCTTGAACTTAACAGAGCCGTCAGCGATCGTTCGTTGATGGGGTATTTAAAAGCTCATCTGGCCCGCTTACAAGCGAATGATTACTTTGCCACACTCGCCTATGTCGAGATGAATGACGCGCACGAACAACTTTTGCAATCAATGCGCCACGACGTGCGCGACGCAAAACGGTCGGCAACTTGTCTCGGTTTCGGTCCGCGGTTTTTGCATTCGACGGGTCAGGCT
>WNFI01038630.1_pt1 | contig 11023 bp, 13 predicted proteins | sample 5400471 | NCBI WGS metagenome assembly WNFI01 (sample SAMN13153348, study PRJNA577476) | soil metagenome | isolation source: 100 cm saprolite on Douglas fir-dominated hillslope | place: USA:California | collected 2013-09-17 | reverse complement strand
GACGTGTCCTTGTTTGAGAAACCCCGCCAAAACAGGGCCTTTCCAGCTACATCACCGAGGGAAACAGGCATGAATACAGGCGATTTCGGGCTCGACGCTTCTTAGTACATTATAACCTAGTTTTGGCAGCCTTGACGCCTGTCAACTACTACAGCTTGGGACCTCTTTGCCTCGACGCCACAGTGTTACCCGACTCGCCTTCCGGTCACTGACGCGCGGTCGCCCCAGCTTGGTGCCTGACCCCTTGGTCCGCGCCAGTCCCGCGCGGATGCGCTCACTGCGGCGGATGTTCTCCTGCTTCGCGATGGTCGCCATGATCGAGATCACCGCATCCTTGAAGATCCCGGTAGAGTCCAAGTACTGCTCGGTGAACGAACGCCACGCGACGCCGTAACCGTCCAGTCGTTGCAGGTGATGCAGGGTCGGCAGCACACCTTCGCGACTGAACCTATCCAGCGCCCAGAACAGCACGAGGTCAAACTCGCGCCGCGATGCCGAGTCGAACATCCTCTCGTCTCCCCCGGTTTTCCCACAATGGTCCTTGACTGCCTCTTACCTCTAAAAGATAATTCATATCACTATCTACATAGCTCATTGACAACATAGTCTCAATAAACGTCGGCGTAACTCCTTTGTCCGGAATATTTTGCCTCTAACTCCTTGGGGCTCAAGATTTTGCGCGACCCTCAAAAGCTAAGTCCTTATTCCTCAAGATTTTAGGGCTGCCGAGGGGGGAGGGGGGTACCCCTACTTCGACCGCATCACGTCCTGCACGGTCAATTCCAGCCCGCCGAATTCCGGATGGTCGTTCATGCCGAGCGAGTAAGCCACGTCCAGGTGGTCGCCGGCGAGTAACTGCAGTTGGTCGCAGGATTCTTTCAGGCCCCATCCCATGGCTTTGAAGGTGACGTTTCGACGCCAGGATGATTGTGTAGAGACGGGTCTCTGACCCGTCTGGACGGGTCGAAGACCCGTCCCCACACTTGCAGCTTCGTCGGGATGGCAGCGCGGCGTGAAGTCCTGGGCTACGACCGCTACTGGTTCGTCCAGCGCTGGCGCTACTCGCAGCCGGACATGTTTCTCTTTCAGCGTCTGCGGCGGCGCCATCAGGCGCACTCCATGCGCGATAAAGACCGGCTCCGGATTGTCCATGCCGAACGGCTCGAGCAGGGTGAGCGCCCGATGCAATTCAGGCGTCACGTTTTCAAGCGCGAGATCACCGTCGCACTCCAGCTGCGGTTCAAAGTCCGCGAGCGTAAGCCGGGCGCGGGCATAAGTATCGAGGTGCGCCGATAACTGCTCGACGTTGGCCGAGGGCAAAGCGAAGCCAACCGCATGCGCGTGTCCGCCGTAGCGCGAGAACAGGCCGCGGCAGGATTCGAGGGCATCGAGCAAGTGGAAGGCGGCAATCGAGCGGCCCGATCCATGCGACTCTTCGCCTTCGCGCGACAGCACCAGCGCGGGACGTCCGTATTTTTCTACTACCTTGGTCGCAGTAATACCGATCACGCCCCGGTGCCATCCTTCGCCTTCGATGACCATACAATAGGTGTCGCGCAGGGCGGGCTCTTCTTCCAGGCGGCGCTCGATGCTCTCCCGGATGCGGCGTTCTTCATCCTGGCGCTCGGAATTGAGTTTGTCGAGGCGGCCGGCGATTTCTCGAGCGCGTTCCATGTCTTTTACGCTGAAGAGTTCAACCACGTCGCGGGCGGCGTCCATGCGGCCGGCGGCGTTAATGCGGGGCTCTCGCCCAGCAGCGGGACCGCGTCCGCGATGGTCGCGATGGCGACGACTTTCATAAACGACATCAGCAGCCGAGACTGGTCTTTGGCGTCAAGGCGGCGCTGCATCAGTCCCTGGGCGAGTTTGAAAGCGACTCCAGCGCCGCAGAGATATTTGCAGGGATAGTCGCATCCTTCCTGATTAGGATTGACTACCGCGAGCGCATGGGGCAGGCCATCACTCCCCGGCAAATGATGATCGGTGACGATCAGGTCGATGCCGGTACGGCGTGCAGTGTCGGCGGCGGCGAAGGCGCGGATGCCGGTGTCGACGCTGATAATCAGGTGGACTCCATCGGCCGCGGCGCGTTCGATCACTTCGTCGCGCATGCCGTAGCCTTCCCGGATTCGATGGGGAACGTGGAACTCGGCTGCGCCGCCACACAATTCAACCGCAGTCTTGAGAATGACAATAGCAGTGGTACCGTCGACGTCGTAGTCGCCGTAGATGAGAACTTTCTCTTTACGATCGAAAGACGCCACCAGGCGATCGAGAGCGGACTTCATCCCGCTCATCCGAAGCGGGTCGTGGAGGTGCGAGAGTTCTGGCATGAGAAAGCGGTGCGCGGCTTGGGGATCGTCCACACCTCTTCGGACGAGAAGACCGGCGAGCACGGGCATGGCTGCGGGTGCAACTTGAAGACCGGTGCCCGCGAGCGCAGCGCTGAGCACGCGCGTCTTGATCGGGTCGGCCGGGTTGGAGATCCAACGCATGAACGAATGTGAGTCTAGCCTACCTGAAGCGGCGTCGACGAGACCGCGCCCGAGGGATGGGACTGCGGCGTGAAAAAGCTCTGTTGTGGCGGCAATCCTTCAAGGGCATCTGTCCGCTGGGGCGCGTCCTTCAGTCATACGCAGCGTGCTAAACGGGTGTCGATAGAGTAAGCAGTTGGGGGACAACGGCTCTCTCTCTGAGACGCTGGCCTTCGCGCGGATTCCCCGCTCGCGATGCGTCCCGCCCACGATGCGGTGACTTTTGTCTATGGGAACTCTCGCCACAAGCCGGGCCCCAATCGACGCAACGCCGGAAATACTCAGCGCCCTCGACCGACTTCCGCCGTTTCCCAGTGTGGCTCTGCGCGCCATGAATGTATTGTCGGGCACGGACTCTTCCTTGAGCGAACTCTGCAATCTGGTCCGCTGCGATCCCGTATTTGCGGCCGAGATCCTCCGCATCGCCAATTCTCCGCTGATCGCGTTTTCCAAGGAAGTCACCAGCATCATGCAGGCCTCGATGCTGCTCGGCTTCCGCCGTTTGCGGCGGCTGGTGATTACGGTCGGCCTGCGCTCGTATCTGGACAAGGCGTTGACGCCGGCGGTACGAAGTTGCTGGCGGCACAGCGCCGCCTGCGCCATGGTGGCGGAACGGACGGCGCGATGGAATTCCGTCGACCGCGATTTCGCTTACACCGCGGGAATTCTGCATGACATCGGGAGGGTAGCGCTGGCCACCATCGATACTCGGGCGTATTCCGACATGATCGAACGCGCGGTGGAAGACTCGGCCTGGGATGCGCTTCCCCGCGAGCGGGAGCGCTTCGGCATCGACCACTGCGCCGCCGGCCGCCTGCTGGTCACAGCGTGGAAGCTGCCCGTGGAATTTCTTGACGTCACTTCCCGCCATCACGAAATGCTGACTCACGAAGAGGATGTGACCGAGGTCGTCCGCCTCAGTTGCCGCCTGGCGGATGCGCTCGGCTTCGCGGCTGCGCAACACCCATCGATCCCCAGTTATGCCGAGGTACTCTCCGAATTTCCTGAAACTGTCTGCAAACACATGCCCGGGGCAGATGAGTTCGGCGCCGAAATCGCAAAAGAGATCAGCGTGATCGAGGCTGCGTAGGAGTTTCCACCAACCAGTGGGGTCCTCCATGTATCCACAACCATCTCACTTGTGGATAAGCCGAACCAGTCCAAGTACAAACATTAGCACTCCGAAGAAGATCAGGGTCAGTCGAAATCGGAGCCGGGGCGTGTAGAGCGGCTTACCTGCAGGCATTGCCCCACTGACAGCGGTCATCCGGAATCCAGCAATTACTAGAAGTGGGCCTAAACAAACCATTACCCAATTATCGTTCATGCTTCAACGCCCATTCTGTACATCCGCTCCAGCCATGGGATCAGGTGCCCTCCGCCACCAACGGCTGCATTCAGGCTCATGGAAAAAATCTAGCGGTCGTCGTCCTGATCCGGCTCATCGATCATGAAGCCGCCGACATCGTCCGACAGTTCGCGGAGGCGCTGGTAGTGGTCGTACCACTCGGTGCCCACTTCATAGACGAACATGCATCCCTGGTGAGCCCATCCCAATTGCAGGAAGCCGGTCTTGCCGACATAGGCCTTGAGCCAGCGCGCTTCTTCCAGGTCTTCTTCGCTGGAGTACTCGCCGTCTCCCAGCCGCTTCGAGAGGCGGTCGAGTTCCTTGCGGTCGAGCACCCAGGCATGCATGGTCAGGAAGGCGGCTCCCGCTGACTTGGCCAGTTCGACGAAATCCTTCCATCCGTCGGGATTGGGGCCCGAGTCCCAGAGCACGCTGGGGATCTCCTCCGCCTCGACATAGCCGAAGAAACGGCGCATGCCCTGACCCTCGATGAAAGCGGTCATGTCGTCCTTGAGGCTGGTAAGGTCGTCCGGATGCGAAGACATGTCTCAGCGATATTGTACGGCAGTGGGGAGCAGGTGTCAGGTCTCAGGTCTCGGGTCTCAGGAAATGCGAAACCGCGGGTAACGTTGTCAAGACGAATAGATAGAGGCTGGTTTCGATTTTCCTGACACCTGACACCTGAGACCTGACACCTGCTCTCCTGTGCTAAACTTTTGCTTCACACTCTGACATGCTCTTCTCCAAGGAATATGTGGGCTATCTCGCCCGCGAAGTCGCCAAGAAACTGATTGCGAGCGGTCTCATCGAGACCAAGGCTGTGCCTGCGCTCAATGAGAAAGTGCACGCCGCATTGCTTGACGAACTGGCGCTGGAAGACCGCATCAACGATGAAGTCCGCGTCATTCTCGAAGCCTACTCCGACGAAATGCAGAAAGCGGGCGCGAACTACCAGGAAATGTTTCGCAAAGTGAAAACCGAACTGACCAAGAAGTACAAAGCCGTTCTTTAAGGATGCCTCTGCCGTGCGACTAAGCCGCGACAAAGTGAACAAACTCGCCCACGTCGTCACTGACGCGGTCGCCGACATGGACGAAGTCGAGTTCATCGAGGACCGCAATACGGTCCGCCTCGAAGTCCGCAAGATTATCGAAGCGCTGCTGATGCAGGAAGCCCGCATTGACCAGTCCGCCCGGCTGAAGATTGAAAGCCAGCGCCGCACCATCATTGAGGGGTCAGAAGAGTGGACCATCCTCTACCGAAAGTACTACAACGAAGAAGTGAAAAAGCTGGGAGTGTAGGGCAGTTCTCAGTTCCCAGTTCTCAGTTCCCGGTAAATCTCAGGTCTCACACGAATGCGGTTATTCGGCAGCCGTGTCGTCAACTTGGTGTTTCACTGAGAACTGAGAACCGGGAACTGAGAACTGATTGCGAACTGCCTTCTAGCCGGCCGCTCCGCGGAAAAAGATGTCCGTATACTGGCGTACGATCGCGTCACCCGTGAGCGGCCCGCCGGGCTTATACCACTGATAAATCCAGTTGATCATTCCCAGCAAAGCAAACGCTGCGGCGCGCGCCGTGACTGGCGGAGTCGAACTGCGTTGCCGTTGGACGTCGGCAATCAGGTTCTCTACGAAATAGACATAGTCTTTCTTGCGGCCATTGATTTTGCGCCGGAAGGCTGCTGGCAGCGGATGGTTCTCGTGCAGCATCACCGTAATCTCGCGGTCTTCCTCGCTGAGCACCACTTCGATGTGCAACCGGATCAGCGTGCGTAACCGCTCTTCTGCGCCCTCGATGCGCCGGGCGGCGTTGATCACCCGTTCCTCGGTGATGTCCATGGCGTGCGACATGATGTGGAAAAGGATTTCGTCTTTGGACTGAAAATGGTGATAGAGCCCGCCCTTCGACAGCTTCATGGCGGCGGCCACGTCGTTCATCGAGGTGGCATCGTATCCCTGCTGCTGAAACAGGCGCGCGGCCGCGCGCAGAATTTCCTGGCGAGGTTCAATGGTCGCTTCGCGGTTCATTATTCAAGATGGTATCGCGGAAATCCAGTCTCTGCTCTGCTCGCCGGCCCGGTCAGTGGGCGGGGCCGCAAGACGTCATTTGTAGCTTACCGTAAGCCGCACCCGGTAAAGGTCGCGAGCGAGGTTGTCTCCGCCGCATTGCGCGGGATTCACGGTGTAGAACATCCAAGGCGAGCCGCTGGTAAATTCAAAATTCATTCCGGCAGAATTGGTGTCGATATCCGAGACATAATTTCCGGGCCCAAAGCCGGTGTTGCAGGGATTGCCCGAGGGACCCCGTGGATCGGGCTGAAAAGTCGAGGTTCCGGCAACGGCCTGCACGTCCGACCACGAAGGCGCAGCCAGACTCTTCGTTGTCATGTAGTAAACCGAGCCGTTGTTACCCCACAAAGTGAAAATTGCGATATATGCCTGCGCGTTGACATCAAAAATAAGTTGCGGCTGTGAGGCGTTAAGACCCTCGCCATTTTGTTGCGGAAGAAACGGAGTAAAGTCGCCCTTCGAGATCGGATGGAACGTAGTGCCGGAGACCCAGGCCTGCCATCCCGCAGGCTTGGTGATATTTCTCGTACGGACGAGAACATAACCGTACTTGTCGATCGGTGCCTCCCCGGTTTGCGTGTTCAAATTGCTGAAATCGCGGTGAATCTCAAAACCGATCGAATAATAGAACTGGCCTTCTTTGATGAGACGCGTAGGAGTCATCAGGCCGGAGTGGTTCAGCGCTTCGTGATAGACCCGGAGTTTGAGTTCCCGCGTGCCGGTCCAATGGTCTCCAGCGGCTACGATCAAGTGCTTGCCATTTACATTGTTGGCAGCCCAGGTCGCTCCGCCGTCGGTCGAAACAAATGAGTTGTTGGTGTTTCCCCAACTGTTGATCTGATTGTTTCCCTGATTGCAGTCACCCACTAAAAGACAGGCATACCACTCCGTGTGAGTGAGAACGTAGATCTTTTGGCCGTCGAACGTGTACGGAGACAGGAACCAGTGGTGGTAGTTGTACTCTTTCTCGACAATGTCGCCCGCCTGGGTCGTGGAACCGAAAATCTTGTTTGGATCGCTCTTCAGATGTTCCAGATCGGGCCCGGTCATCCGGTACTCTTCGAAGTGCGGAATCGTGAGGTTCACCCTGCCATCGGCGTTCTTCCATGCCGTCACCGGGGAATCGGGCAGGTGAAAGGGTTCCCGTTTGTCTTTCAAGTGGTCAAAGACGATCACCGGTTGACCAACCAGACTGATTCCGCTGACCTGAGCCGACGGATCCCTCCGCGCCGACGAGGAATCTTTGATCTCGCCAGCCTTCACGCGAAGGCACAACCCTAGGGTTACCAGACTCAGAGGCAATACAAATCGTCTCATGCAGTCACACCACTCACCCTGCCATCGCATAGAGGAACTCCACGTATGAACGCACCGCTCCATCCATCCCCTGCACTTTTGGGTTCGTCGACTCGATAAGAAAATACTCGTTCGGAGCATGCGCGCCGTTACCATGTCCGAGTCCGAATCCGCCCGCAGGCAACCGCAGAGGATCGCCGGTGAAGACGTATCCCGGCCATGACCCAGCACTTCGCGGCATCACCATGGGATCGATGCCCGCGCGGCGATAGACTTCCAGCTCTTTCTTGATGATGGGCGCATCGGGTGACGTGCTATTCGGATCGTACCCACCTGTCATGTTAACTTCGATATCGCCGTAGCCCTGCTTGGCGAGATGAGCTTTCAATGAAGCCAGCGCTTCGGCGGCTGTCATGTCGGGGACGAGTCGCAGATCGAGCTTTGCGACCGCCCGATGCGGAAGAATTGTCTTGCCACCCGGCCCGGTGTAACCGCCGACCAGGCCCTCGATGTTCACCGTCGGCCGCGACATCAGCAGTTCGAGCGATTCCTGCCAGCTGACATCTCCGATCCAGTGCTTCACTCCCATCTGCTTCATCGCGGTCGCTTCGTCCAGGCGCTTTGAGGCCACTGCAATCATGGCCTTCTCAGTCGCGGACAACGGCCGAGCCTTGTCGGCAAATCCCGGAATCGCCGGCGTGTTGCCGTCGGCCGAGACCAGCGTGTTCAACGCATGTACGAGGTGCCAAGCTGGACTATCCACGCGCGCCTTCTCGCTGGAATGGAGATCAGCAGCAGGGCCGCGTCCCCATTTCTCGCCGCTGGAAACCAGTTCAAGTTCGACGACTCCCTTGGCGCCCAACTCCACTGTGATGCTCCCGTCGAGATCCTGTGCCGCATCGGGCAGAAAGATTCCCTCAGAATTCTTAAGCGCCGCAATCACCTCCGGCCGTCGCACGATCTGCGCAAAGTGAGGCGAGCCGATTTCTTCTGCGCCGCATCCCACGGCGGCGACGACCACTCCGCCGGGTTCACCTGCTTCACGTCGTACATGAAATAAACGCCCAGCGTCTTTGGAGCGCCCGCGTCGAGCGTCGCAAAAATGCCGGGCTGGCCGTCGGTCGGAACTTTGTTGACAGACTGGAATCCGGCATCGCGCAGCATCTGCATCGTCAGTTCGCATCCCTTGTCGACCTCGCGATTCTCGGCGGCAATCGAGGGCTGGCGAATCCAGGTTTGCAGACGCTTTACAGCTTCGTCGTGACGTTTTTCAATCTCTTTGAAAACTGGGTCAAGATCGGACCCGGCGGCGGTTGAAAGTTGTGCAGTCGATAAGGCGGCGGCGGTAGCGGTAGTACCCCAGATAAAGGTTCGTCGGTCCATGGCCAGGAGGGTATCGCGAAGGTGGAAAATTTGTCCACCAGGTCGAGCAGGCAGGGTCAGGTAAAGCAATTCAGACTTGATGATCTTGAGTGAACCCGTCAACGAGTGTAATTGACCCGATGTTACGACAATTGAGCCTCGAGGGCGGCGATCTTGATAGCGCCTGTAATTGTTGGTAGATCGCTCCCCGACGTTCCTGCGATTCGCGCAACTCCCACTGGAAAGTTACTTTCGCCGTTTGCTGCAGGCCGTGGGGTCAGCGCCACGCTTGACCAGCCCTTCGCGCCATTGCGGTGAGTCGCAGCCGTCGGCAAGTGTCTTGGTCAGCTCCTTTTTGCTGGCTCCCGCGCCCAGCAGGCAGTCAACAAGTGGGAAGATGTCCTCCATGGGAGGGGCAGACCACAGAACGTGCGCGAGAGCAGAGCGACCTTGGCCATCAACAGCGTGAATGTCGTGGGGACGACTGAGTGCGTCGTCGAGCATCGCCCAGATACCGGAGGCGGATGCACGCATGAGGTACGTCTGGTCCGGTTTGCTGTCCGATGCATAGGTGTCGCGGAATAACTGCGTCGGGTCGGCTCCGGCGGCGATCAGCAGTCGCGCAACTTCAACGTTACCGTCGCCGGCGGCGCTACCTAGAGCCTCTTGCATGCCAGCTTTGTCCGCGCGCACCTCGGCATTCTCAAGCAGTGCCTCGATGACCTCATGCTGACCTTCGCGATCACGGATAAGTGAAGCGATTCTCAAAAGGCTTCGGCTATCACCATTTGCGTCCTGCGTCCTCACCGGAGTTCCTGCAGCAAGCAAGCTCCGCACCGCCTCAGCCCGACCTTCCTTGACGGCATAAAGCAGAATTTCACCGGCCTGCTCCGAATTCGGCGCGATTCCCGCTTCCTGCATTGCTGAAAGTGTCTGTGGCCCTGCACTTATCCAGCGGTCAGTACCGGCCGCTTCGTCCACCGCCTCCTCCAGTTCACTCACGAAGGTAGGCATGCCGACCCAGGTTCCCACGTAGTCGATGACGGTCTTGTTTTTAGAGCCGATGACCAATTCAAGACAGTATGTGGGATTGTCTGTTACTCCGGCCCTGTACGTGTCCTTGAGTTCAAAGAGCATCCCGAACGAGAAAGCTGGATGGAGAAGCCGGTCGGTTCCGTCAGTGAAGGGAAATTCGACGCGGCTTCACGTAACACCGCCAGCGGCGCAGGCTCCATTCCCACTTCCACTTCGTCCTGCACCCACGCCTCTACCGCTACACCGTTACGAAGAAATGGACGATAGGTGATCTTCCGAATGGACTCGACGAGCGCGTCAGTCCGGTAGTCAAAGGGAAAGGAAGCGTCGGTCTTAAACTCGCGCACGTCGAGAACCCTGCCCTCGTCATCGACATGGACCCAAAAGGTAACATTCTGCGGGCCGCCTCGACTCCGACCGATACGCAGTTCTGGTGATGGCCCGCGATGACGCTCCGTCTCGCGAAGCCCGGCCGTCAGCATCCCCTCCGGCGGCTGGAACTTCTGACTCGGGCGTATCTGCGCACCAGACGAAAACAGTAGGAACGGAACCGCAACGACGAAAACAGGGAACGCCGTAGAGGGTCTTGACACGAAGTTTCTCACATTCACATTAGACACCGATAATCGGTCAATTGGCGACAACAGCGATTACACCAGCTGAGAATTGCGCGGGCGGCAGGGTTTTCCTACGCTAGAGTGCGAATCAACTAGCAACGAAGAGGGTGGGATACTTCGAGGCGGATATACCGCCCCACGCAACTTTGCCCAAGAACCTCTCTGGCGCACGCGGAGGACGCGGTGTATAAGGACACTGGTCCGGGGGACGGCCAGAATGTGGGTTTCTGGAGCTTCGGGAATGAAATCCGGCTTACTGGGAATCTTGGGACCAGGCGAGTTCAGAGAGACCTTGAGATCTCCAAGTCACCCGCTCACCTGATCGCCAAAAGCACAGGGACGCTCCCGACATTTGGGTTGCCATGAGTTACGACGTAATCGTTGTTGGGGGCAGCTTTGCGGGCTTGTCTGCGGCTCTTCAATTGGCGCGCGCGCGCAAACGCGTTCTGGTGCTGGATTCCGGAAAACCGCGAAACCGTTTCGCGCAATTCTCTCACGGCTTTTTCGGTCACGATGGGCAGCCGCCTTCAGCCATGCTGGCAAACGCAAGGTTGCAACTGCTCTCGTACGGCACCGTTTCATTCGCCGAAGGTCTGGCAACCCATGCAGCCAAGAGCGGTGAGGAATATACCGTCACAGCGGCCAGTGGCGCGGTGCACACTGCCTCTCGCCTGATTCTTGCCACCGGCGTGAGTGATGACCTCTCAACTATTCCCGGGTTGCAGGAGCGCTGGGGCATCAGCATGCTCCACTGTTTCT
>WNFI01321179.1_pt1 | contig 11024 bp, 8 predicted proteins | sample 5400471 | NCBI WGS metagenome assembly WNFI01 (sample SAMN13153348, study PRJNA577476) | soil metagenome | isolation source: 100 cm saprolite on Douglas fir-dominated hillslope | place: USA:California | collected 2013-09-17 | reverse complement strand
AAAGCTTGAGTGCCCGTTCCAGATGATCCTGGATTTTCGGCAGCGTTTGCTGTGCGAAGGCCTTGAGGTCGGGGTCGCTGCCGTTGGCGATCTCATACTGGTAGAGCGCAGCGTTGGCCCTTTGATAGTTTACCTGGCCGCGCACATAATCTGCGTCGAATGTCTGACCCGTCTCCTGCTGGAGGGTCGATATCATTGTCGCATACGCGGCTTTCAGCAGCGTTGGCGGCGGTACCGGAGCTTTGCGCTTCAAAATCGCCTCCAGGGCATTGTTCACCGTGATGTGCGAGCTCACCATGAGTTGCGCATAGGAGCGAATGGCCTCGGTGCCACCCTTCGTCTGGGCAAGCCTGCCGGCGTCGACCTGGAACGGCGTACCGAGCGACGTCTGGGTAACGAAGTAGGTGTCGCTTGGCCCGAGCCCGGCTTCGCTTGGGTTCATCGCGGGAATTTGCGCATAGGCAGTGCCAGCAGTGATGGCGACCATTGCGCACAAAAGAATTCCTCCAAAGAACGCAATTACTCTCATAGTGACCGTCTCCTTCATTTGTGTTTTTCTTGTCTGCACTAACTCCTGATCGAAATTTGCTAACGAGGAAGACGTTTCCTAACCTGGCAGAGTAAGGTAAGCTTGACTCTTGATAAGGCTAGCTCCCTCGCCAGGGAGATTAACTGTATGATGCCTTTAGCCGTTGTGAAGCATCAGGTGCCAATCCTGCCTCTATAGTACTTACGTATACAAGCTCAACTGGATCTTTACTTACACATTAATGCTCTTGATTCTCCATTTTTATATACTATCGATATATCATATCGTCATTAATTTTGCCCATCATCTCTCTTCTTTCTTTCCTGGCGCCGCAGGCGGCCAGTCTGAAAAACGTGCCGTCAGAAAACTTTCGAAAAGCCCTGCGTTAGTCTGCTCCTGGCCTTGACAACTTATTGAGCTTATGATATATTTCTTGCATGTATCTGATATATCACAAAGCCGGGAGGATATATCTATACGGAAAGTGATTTCAAAGAATGAGGAGTAGCCTGTGCAGCTAACTCGGGGCCTGCAATGTTTTTCAGCCCATCGTGAGGAAGCTGTGTCTTTTCGTCACGCTCATCCTACTCCCTTCTCCTCTGACATCGTCGTCTGCTCACTATATGACACACTATCGGGCGTGAGTGGAACTTTGCGGCAATCATCTCTATGCTATCGACGTGTGTATCGGCAAAGCTTTCATTTTTTGTTATCAACTGCCAACAACTGTTACTATCCCTGACGGGAAGCCGTTTTGTCGGAACGGCTAAACCTAGCTCTTAGAGAGCCTTCCTTACGGGAGTGAGGTGCTCCTTGCGGTTGTTCAAGAGGTTTGTCATAGGCAAGTGGGGATGCTTGCAGGCAGCACGGCTTTCATCCCCAGCCCTGAAGTGCGGGGCCTTTCGCCGCGTTTGGTAATACCATATGTGAAGATATGATACGTTTCGGGAGCGCCCTTAACATAAGTATGTTTATAACAACCAGACGTGCCATAAATTGGCATGTTGGTTTCGTTATAGAAAACTCAGTTGTATATCTGGCTCTCGTTTGAGACAAGAGAGGTGGACACATAGCTGGGTCGATGTCAGGTCGTACATATGATTGGCCGCTCGCTATCCATCGATTATCTTCAATCGATGGATAGCGAGCGGCCAGGAACAGGGGAGATTATCACATTGGCAGATCAATCTATTGAAACCGCCTCTGGGAATACTCAAGAGGCCCACCGTCTGGAGCGAAATGTCCTGGCTGTCCCGCATGGAATTGCGCTGGCGGCAGCAGCGATGGCGCCCGCTATCGCTGTTGTGCTGAATGCACCGGCGGCGGGTCCGGTGGCCGGAGCGGCGCTACCACTCTCTTTCTTATTGGCGTTCATCGGGTGCCTGTTTGTGGGAAATACCGTTGTCCAATTTGCGCGCCGACTTCCCTCATCAGGATCATTCTACACATTCAATAGTCACGGGTTGGGCAAAACGGCAGGCTTTTTTACCGGCTGGCTTTTCTGGATCGGTTATGCCGTGCTCGCGCCGGGACTCTTCGATGCCCTGGGCGCATTTGCGCATGATTATGTTGTCGGGACTTTTCATGCTGATGTTCCCTGGTGGATATTCAGCCTTATCGGTATGGCTATCGTGGTGGTGCTTTCCTGGCGCAGCATCAAAGCCTCGGTGCAGGTGGACCTGGTATTGCTGAGTATCGAGGTGATTATTTTCCTCGTCCTGGCAGTTATCGCCATTACGAAAGGCGGCAGCGGTAATTCGTTCACAGTATTTACGCCGTCTGCGTCCCCGACTGGTTTCTCCGGTGTTGGACTGGGTGTTGTCTTCGGCATTCTCTCGTTTATTGGCTTCGATGCGGCGGCAACACTGGGAGAAGAGACAAAAAATCCAAGGCGAAGTGTGCCACTGGCGGTCGGTGGTGCGCTGCTCTTTGTCGGAGTGTTCTACGTGGTAATAATGTACGCGCTAACGGCGGGCTATGGGCTGAATAATCCCGCGAACATGAAGGCGTTCTTGAGTGATGCCAATCCCATTGTCACGCTTGCTCACAGAGATGCCCCCTGGTTGGAACAACTCGTTGACCTGTGCGCAATCACGGGCATTTTCTCCTGTCTCATGGCCATCCATAATACGACCACGCGTGTCATTTTCTCCATGGGACGTGATCGCGTGCTGCCTGCTGTGCTTGGGCGTGTGCACCGCCGCTGGTTCTCTCCGTATACCGCGATCATCGTGCAGACGATCTTTACGCTGGTGGTTGGCTTTGGCACAGGGTTCTGGTTAGGTCCGGGTGCAACTGGCGCCTACGGTTTCACCGGGGCCATCGGGACAGTGGCGATTGTGGTTGTCTACATCCTGAGTAATATCGCGCTGATCCGCTATTTCTTCAGGTTGCCAGAGCGCAACGTGTTTGTGCATATCATTTTGCCAATCCTTGGTGTAGCGGTGCTGGCGTATCCGCTGTGGGCAACTGTTCAGCCTGGCCAGGCATATCCATACAATTGGGTCCCGATTATCGTGCTTGCCTGGCTGGTGATAGGGATTGTAACCTACTTTTATTTCCGTGCCAGGTCTCCTGAGAAGCTGACCGCGCTGGGTTCTTTCCTGGCTGAAGACGCTTCAGCCGAAGAGTCTGCGCCGCTGGATAAAGAGCAGGTTGCCGGGTAGGTTCGCAGACGCGGGGCAGTGACGAAAAATGAAGGAGTGCTGTCTGCGGATGACACGAGGGCGTGGGTGATCCGCAGACGCAATATAATGGTGGAAACGTATGCTAACAATTGAAAACAAAGTTATTTATTCGACGCTTGCGGAACTGGTCGATGCTCAGCACACAGCGGTCGTTGCTGTGGATATGCAGAACGATTTTTGTAAACCTGAAGGGGCGTTTGATCAACTGGGGATAGATCTCGCAATGTATCCGCCGATGATTCCACGCCTGGCGCGGCTGTTAACCGCCGCGCGTGCCGCTGGTGTCCTGATTATCTATATTAAGATGACGATACTCCCTGGTCGTCGCAGTGAGTCACCAGCTCAACTGCGTTTCAACATGCGCCTGCATCTGCCATCCCATCCCACGAGCGAGCCGCTCTTATACACGGTAGAAGGTACCCCCGGACAGGAAATCATTCCCGAACTGGCTCCAGAAGCGGGCGATCTCATCGTCCAAAAATACCGCTCAAGTGGTTTCTGGGGGACAAATCTGGATATGCTTCTGCGCAGCAATGCGATCGAGACGGTGATTATGACTGGTTGTACCACGGAAGGATGCGTTGAATCTACCGCGCGCGACGCACTCTTCAATGATTACTATGTTGTGCTGCCAGAAGATTGCGTGGCGAGCGATGATCCACGTCAGCATGAAGCCTCGCTCTTTCTGATGCGTCATCGCTTTGATGTTGTCACATCTGACGATATTCTGGCGGTCTGGCAGGGGAGTCAGCAAAAAGACGAAGCGACCCTGACTGCGGAACTGGTGTAGAGTTAGCGAAGCGTAGAGTCAAGAGTCGGATGAGAAGGAGAGCGTAGAATGAACAAATTAGCTGGCAAGGTCGCTATTGTAACTGGCGCGGCCCATGGCATTGGACGCGGGATCGCGGAAGCCTTCGCCCTTGAGGGGGCCGATGTCGCGATTGCAGACGTGGCGACCGCCGAGCAAGCACAACCTGTGCTGGACGCGATACGCCAGAGCGGACGGAAAGCGCTGTTTGTGCGTACTGATGTAGCGGACGAGCAACAGGTACGAGCGATGGTGGATAGCGTGCTTGAGACCTTCGGACACGTGGATATCCTGGTCAATAATGCCGGTATTTTCACGCAATCGCTGGTAGAAGCTCTGTCCATTGAGGATTGGGATCGCGTGCTGAATGTGAATTTGCGCGGCACCTTTCTGTGTACGCGCTATGTGCTGCCGCACTTGCTTGAGCAGGGCGGCGGGCGTGTGATCAATATTGCTTCACAACTGGGCTATCTCGGCGGACGCGAGGTAGCCCATTACAGTGCCAGTAAAGGTGGGGTAATTGCCTTTACCAAAGCCCTGGCACGCGAGGTGTCAACCAGAAATGTCCTGGTGAACGCGATTGCTCCTGGCCCCATTGTCACCGATTTACTGCGCTCTGAGACAGAGGAATGGAAAGCTGCCAAGCTGGCCGAACTTCCCATCGGGCGCTTTGGCGAAGTGAGTGAGGTGGCGCCAACGGCGGTTTTTCTGGCGTCTGATGATGCCTCGTATTATGTGGGGCAAACGCTCGGACCCAATGGTGGGGATGTCATGCTTTAGTTTCTGGAAAGTTAGAATGAACTGCGATGAGTAATGTCGAAATCGTGAAGCAGGCTCAGGCCGCTGGTATCCAACTCGTACGTTTTCTCTATTGCGATCATAGTGGGGTAACACGGGGCAAGGTCATTCATGTTTCGCACCTTGAGAGCAAACTCCACGAGGGTCTGGGGCTGACACGCGCGCAGATGGCGATGAACATGCTAGACCAACTGACGGACGTGGAGGGCATGGAACCGGTGGGCGAGATTCGTCTTGTGCCTGACCCGGAGACGTTCAGTGTGTTGCCCTGGACGCCGGGTAGCGCGAGCTTGCTCTGTGATCAACTGGATCACAATCATTTGAACTGGGGAGCGTGCCCGCGCTCGTTTCTGAAGGATGTCGTGACACAGGCCAGTGAGGCTGGCATCAGGGTCGAGGCTACCTTTGAGAACGAATTTTACCTGGCGCGTGAACTGGATGGTATCTATACACCCCCCTTCGGTCGAGAACCCGTTTACAGCTCGATCGGGTTGGATCTCTCGGCACAGGTGATGCACGATATTGTAAAGGCACTGGGCGAGCAAGGTCTTGTCGTAGAACAGGCGATTAATGAGTACGGTCCTGGCCAGCAGGAGATTTCTGTGCGCCATGCCCCGGCGCTGCGGGCCGCCGATAATCAAATCAAGCTGCGCGATACCGCGCGTGGCGTGGCTTTGCAACATGGACTGCTGGCCAGTTTCGCGCCCAAGCCGTTCCCGGATGAGATTGGCAGCGGCTGCCACGTTCACTTTAGCCTCTGGAATCAGGAGAGTGGACGTAACTTGCTGTATGATCCACGGGACCCGCGCGGACTCAGCCAGGACGGACGCTCCTTTATTGCTGGTATTCTTGAGCATCTCCCCGCGCTGGTTGCCCTGACCTGTCCCAGCTACAACTCGTATCGGCGACTCCAACCGCAAGCCTGGAGTTCTGCCTATACGGCCTGGGGTTTTGACAATCGTGAAGCGGCAGTGCGCATTGTCTCACCATTCTGGGGACGCGAAGAGCAATCCTATCATATCGAACTGAAAACAGTGGATGGCAGCGCCAATCCCTATATTGCACTTGCCGGACTGATTGCAGCCGGATTGGATGGTATCAAACGACAACTTGATCCAGGGGCGCCATGCGAACACGATCCCGACAAATTGAGCGAAAGTGAGCGTGAACAGAACCGCATTCGCCGTTTACCGACAACGATGGCTGACGCACTGGATGAACTGGAACGCGATCAACTCTTCATGGAGGCTATGGGAGGCCTGATGAGCCGGTCCTATCTGGCCGTACGTCGCTCGGAAGAGAAAGCTTTTGCGGAGCAGGATAGCGAGTTTGAAATTCGGAACCACTTCTATAAATTCTAGCCTGTCTGGAGACGCTCAATGACATCGATAGATCTCACACATGTGCCGCTGGCGGATAATCACTGCCATGGCATCTTCCGTACGCAAGGACCAATGGACATCCCTGCCTGGCGTCAACACTTCACCGAAGCCAGCGACCGTACAATGCGAACGACGCATGTGGCGACAACGCTTTTTTATCGACGCTTGATACGCGCGATGGCGGAATTTTTCGAGTGTGAAGCCACAGAAGACGCTGTCCTGGCGGCACGTCAAAAATACGATGACCGCAGCCTGGTGCGTCAGTATCTGCAAGCGGCCAACTTCGAGGTTCTGTTCCTGGACAAAGGCTATCCGCCGCAGCAACTGCTTCTCTCTGACGCGGAACACGCGGAACTGGCCGGTTGCCGGGTGGCACCGATGTTGCGCGTGGAACTGCTGATGCAAGAGTTGATTGCCAGACATGACACACTCTCTGCTGTGGTCGAGGCGCTAAAGGCAGCTCTGAACGACGTTCGTGGACAGGGCTACGTCGCGTTAAAAAGTATCGTAGCGTACCGCACAGGGTTGGATATCCGCACCTGGAACAATGGTGATGTCAACACAGCCTTTGCTGAGGCTAGACGCGAGGCGCAAGTAAAAGGCGCGGTTCGCCTGGGCTATAAGCCGCTGCTAGATACACTGCTGCATGTGGTCTTTGCTGAAGCAGCCAGACAAGAACTGCCAATACAGTTTCATACGGGTTATGGCGATACCGACGCTGATATGCTGCTGGCGAACCCTCTGAACCTGCGCGCTGTACTTGAGCGCAAAGAGTATCGCGCTATGCCCATTGTTCTGCTGCATGAGTCCTACCCCTATACTCGTCAGGGGGCTTACCTGGCAGCGGTCTATGAGCATGTGTATTTCGATCTCTCTTACGGTATTCCATTTCTGGGCTATAGCGAGATGCTTGAGTTTACACGTGCAGCCTTTGACGTCGCACCTTTCTCAAAGCTCCTCTACAGTTCTGATGGTGTTGGTGTGCCTGAACTGCACTGGCTTAGCGCACGCGATGGCCGGAAAATCCTGGGGCAGGCGCTGGGCGAGCGTGTGGCAAATGGCGAACTGGATGTGGCCGGGGCCGAGGCGGCTGGAGTAGCGGTGCTTCGTGATAATGCTCTGCGGCTCTACGGCCTTTAGCTATTCTGGAGGTAAATATGGGCAGATTAGCAGAGAAAGTGGTCTTTCTCACGGGTGGCGGGGGGGTGCTTGGTCGCGCAAGCGCGGAACTGTTCGCGCGGGAAGGCGCACGCGTCGCTGTTGTGGATGCGCTCAAGGACAAGGCAGAAGAAACAGCTCAGAGCATTATTGCCAGCGGCGGCGATTCGATTGCGCTGTGTACTGACGTCACGGACGAAGCCGCCGTGCGAGCAGCGGTTGAGGCGACGGTGCAACACTGGGGCTACCTGGATACCCTTTTCAATAATGCTGGCGTGATGCCCCACCAGGACGAATCAGTCCTGACCCTGGATGTTGAACTGATGGCGCGTATTTACGCCATCAACGTGACTGGGACCGCCCTGTGCTGCAAGTATGCCATTCCGCATATCAAACAGAAGGGCGGTGGAGCGGTCGTCAATATGAGTTCGTTCCTGGCGGTCGTGGGCTGCATCAAGCCGCAAGATGCCTATGGTGCCAGTAAGGGAGCTATTGTGGCTTTAACGTATTCTCTGGCTGTGCAATTTGGCAGGGATGGCATTCGTGTGAACGCGCTCTGCCCCGGCCCGATCGAAACTGAACATGTGCGGCATTTTTTTGCTGATGAGGCGGCACGAAAGTTACGCCTTGATCATATCCCGCTGGGGCGTTTTGGACGGCCAGAAGATGTCGCCGAACTGGCACTGTTTCTTGCATCCGATGCCGCAAGCTGGCTGACGGGTCAGGCTATTGTGCTCGATGGTGGTGTTTCATGCAATTATTTCAGCGTTTTATAGTATTTCAAACAAAGAGGAACCTATGTGTCGTCTGCTTGGGTATGTAACGCGTGAGCCGGTTACCGTCGCCCATCTTCTAAATAATACATTACAAGCATTTGTAGAAATGTCACACCTTCACGGTGACGGCTGGGGCTTTGCCTGGTACGATGAGTCCTATCGATTACAAATGGCGAAAGCACCTGAGCCGGCTCACGCCAGCAAAGAGTTCTCTGACCTGGCAGAACACATCCGTACCGATGCCTTCCTGGGTCACTTGCGCTGGGCCACCCCCGGTTTCCCGCTCAGTAGGGCCAACACACATCCGTTTACTTATGACCAGATGGCTTTTGCGCATAATGGACTCATCAAGCCCAATGTAGAACTCGAAAAACTCATTACTCCGCATCTGCATGAAAATCTTACGGGGACGACGGATAGTGAACGTCATTTTCTGGCACTCCTCTCCGCGCTTGAGAGCGTCCCTGCGGTTGAGGCTATACAGACATATGTAAAGCTGGTTCGCGAGCGCTTGCAGGTAATAAGCGCGAATTTTCTCTTGCTCATGCCAGACGCGCTCTACGCCGTCTGCGATTTTGATCCCCAATCTGAGCAAGCTCAAAAAGAACCGGATTACTTCTCACTAAAGTATCGCATTACAGAGGATGCGGTTTTGATTGGGTCAACAGGTTTGCAGCAGGATGAAGCATGGAAAACGCTCGAGAATGGTCAGATGCTCATTGTCAATCGTGGTAGACTTAGGGTGACTGTTATCGATCTCGCTGATCAAAGAGAAATCAACAGAAATTCAATGCAGGAGTAGTACCGATCATTACTTCAACAGGAGACACGAAGAAGATAGCGCGCGCCAGTGATGTCGCGTATGAGCGTATCCACGCTATGATTATTGACCTGCGTCTGCAGCCAGGGGCAATGGTGAGCGAGTTGTCCCTGGGTGCGGAGATAGAACTGGGACGGACGCCTGTTCACGAGGCAGTGGCACGCCTGGTGGTTGATCGCCTTGTGAAGGTGCTCCCCAGGCGTGGTCTGATGGTCGCATCAATTGGGCTGGAAGAAGTGCGTGAAATTTTCGAGGCACGTGAAGCGATCGAATGCGGTAATGCTTACTTTGCTGTACAACACGCGACTGCTGCCGAACTGGCAGAGCTCCGGCGCCTGGTTGAGCAGGCGGAGAGCGCTCGCGAAGAGACAGCTGTGCAACGGTTTTTAGATGACGATCAGCTTATTCATCGCTTCCTTGCCAGTTGTGTGCACAATTCATTATTGCAGGATGCGACCGATCAGATCTTGATGCATAGCTTACGCTTCTGGCGTTTCTACTTTGCAAGGTATCATGTCGCAGAGAGCACGCTTATCCCTCATCAAGCGCTGCTTGCGGCATTGGAGCAGCGTGATGCCCAGGGAGCGTATATGGCCATGCGTGAGCATATACGAACCTCGCGTGCTTTACTGAACAAGTTGTTCTAAAAAAGATCTCGCAGCGAGTGGAAGGTCTTCTGCAGCTTATGAATTCAACTTTAAGTGAAGTTTTTCTGCCAAACTATGCTTCCTCACCAAAACGGCTAACTACGTAAAAGCCCAAAATCATAATGCCACAAAGTAGACCTCTGCAGGTGTCTGTCAATTTGTGGGTTGTTTCACTTTCCTTTGATGGCAGGCATCATAGGAAGATTGCTGCGAGGCAAGTACACTACATATATATATATGGCTAATTGAGATTATATACATACCAGCGCGGCAAGAGGTACCGGAAAAGCAAGCATTGTACAACGTGGATGCACGTGTGAAGCTTTCGGAGAACGCTGGAGGAAGTGTCTTTTCTATCTCACCACTTTCATTATGATAAAGGAATACATGAGATGAACAAACAAATACATACGCATCAACCTATGAATTCGTACAAACCAATAAACGCTTATGGAGCCATCGGCGATTGTCATTCGGTCATGCTGGTTGCTCCAAATGGTTCGATTGACTGGGGATGCCTGCCGGACTTTGATAGCCCTGCTATTTTCTGCCGCTTGCTGGACGAGCAGCAGGGAGGATATTTCCAGATCACGCCTACGAGCGGCACTATTCCAGGGACACAACTCTACCTCCCTGGCAGCAATGTCTTGCAGACGCGTTTTACCAGTATTGCTGGGGCAATTACCCTCACCGACTTTATGCCGGTGGAGATGGTCAGTGCCTGGCCATTCCGTGAAATGGAGCAGAATACCTGGTCACAGGAAGACGGCTCCTGCCACTGCCTGGTGAGGATCGTGGAGTGTACACACGGCGAGTTACCCATCACAGTGCGGCTCAGGGTGACCCCCCATTATGCGAGCTGCCCGAGCGAAGTGTCTTTGCTCCCTGGCATTGGAGTCGTGGTGAGCGGTGGGGATCAGCACGTGGGCCTGGCCATGATCGACGGAAATTTCTTGTCAGCTTCTCCCATGACTCTTGAGCAGGAGCCAGGCGGAGAACATCCTACCGTTGTGCTTCAAGCTACGTTGCGAAAGGGCGAGCGCTTGGTCTTCGCGCTGGGCCTGGGGCGCACTGCTCTGGCTGCTCAGCGCCTGGTTAAGACCGAACTACACCAGCGCAATTTTGACGCTGAACTGGCGCAGACCTTGCAGTGCTGGCGCGCATGGGTAGGCAGTTGTAGCTACACCGGCCCCTACACCGAACTGGTCGAGCGCAGCGCTCTGGTGCTGAAGATGCTGACTTATGCCCCCACCGGGGCCATTGTCGCAGCACCCACGACCTCCTTGCCCGAAGAAATCGGGGGAGCGCGCAATTGGGACTATCGCTTTACCTGGTTGCGTGATGCCAGCTTTACGCTCTACGCGCTGAGTGTCCTGGGCTTTACGGAAGAGGCTCACGCGTTTACCCACTGGTTGCGGC
>WNFI01491592.1_pt1 | contig 11025 bp, 9 predicted proteins | sample 5400471 | NCBI WGS metagenome assembly WNFI01 (sample SAMN13153348, study PRJNA577476) | soil metagenome | isolation source: 100 cm saprolite on Douglas fir-dominated hillslope | place: USA:California | collected 2013-09-17 | reverse complement strand
CCGGCCCGCGCTTCGGGTCGATCTACGATCTGCTTGATCGGCGTATCAAACATTCCGCTGTACAGCAGCGCCGGATCGTGGCAGCCGGCGCACCATTTTGACGGCTTCACTCCGACAACATCCTGCATGTACTCAATGCTCTTGCGATACCACTGATTGTTGAACGAGGAAAAATGGTGGACCGAGCCAAACCACTGGTTGTAAATGTCTTTATGGCAGCGCTGGCAAGCGTCTGACTCCATGAAGTAACTGCCTGGAATATGCCCTTTGTGGGCGGTCTGCGAAGAACTGGGAAAAAACGGACCCTCGGGACCGTCGCCTTCTTCATTCATGGAGGCAGGGGGAGAGGCAGGATTTGAAAACTTGTATGCCCGTGACCAGATGCCCTGGCGCAGGTTCCATCCTCCATAAGCAGCTCCCACTGCTAGGGCCAGACACAAAGCCGTTGTTGCCAATGACAAGCTGCGTGACCGTGGCTGCCAACCTCTTGTTCCCATCCACTTCACGAGCAGGAGGGCAACCGCGGCGAACGAGACTGCGACATGCACATACATCCATGTCCAGTGTGACCGGATTGTGCCGATAAAAAGGAGAATGACGCCCAGAATTGCGCCCGCTGCCAAGACCAGCCAGCCCAAATCTCTGTAGAAGGACCTTGCCCGCACAACTGCAAGCATCTTGGGAACTAGAAATACAGCCGCAACAACGCCCACGGCCGCGTGCAGCAGCACAATCGCAACATAAGTCAGATTGGCCGCGGGAAAGACATACAAGTAGATCGAGCTCAAGAACAGAATGGCCACCAGCGCCGACAGCTTTGGCAGACGAAAAATCCAGCGAATCATAGGCACCATTCCTACTGCGGATTTACCTCGTGCAATCTTCCTATTCTTGAGATTGGCCTTGACTGAAACGTTATTGTACTCCCGTTCCGTCCTGGCGCTCCCCAGGAAGGGGTGACGGCGGCCTGCCTGAGCGAGTGCCTCTTAGCAGAGGGGAAAGGCTGAGCGCCACAATGAGCGCTGCCGCGGATGCCGGCACTATGAAAGCGGTCCGAAGCGAGCCGAGGTGCGTCGACACCTGGCCGGTAAGCCACGGCACCAGGGCCCCGCCTAAACCAGCGCCGGAGAATACCCAGCCACTGTTGCGGCAGCCGAGCAACACAGGGGAGGCAAAGGTCAAGATCAGCGGGAAGAGCGGCGCCAGCCCCAGACCGGTGACAGAGGCTCCAATTAAGACTTGAAGGCTCGAGTGTGACAATAAGAATAATGAAAAACCGGCGAGCATGATCGCCAGGGAGACGGCGTAAATCGCATGCTCTGGAATGCGGCGAAGGAGCGCTGCGTTGATCAACCGGCCTGACAACAACGCCAGCCAGAAGCACCCCACGGCCGAGGCAGCAATGGAGCCATTCAGATGCGGCATGCGCATGGCGTACAAGGCGGTCCATGAGCCCACCGATGTTTCTACTCCCACATACAGGAAAAACAGAGTACCGAACAACAATAGAGAAGAGGAGCGCCAGCTAGCGGCAGAACGGGTTTCCTCTTCGGGTGAGAGAGAGAAGCCACTGAGAAGCATAGCCCCCCACAATACGAAGCCGGCCATGCCCAACCCCAGCAAGCTCGATGGCAAAAGCTGATGCTGTTTCGCCCATTCCACCAGGACCGGTGAACTGACAGCGCCAACTCCCCAGAGAAAATTCAGCAGGGTCAGCGAGTAGGCTCTCCGTTCACTCTGCCCCCTGGCAATGATCAAGTTGGTGGCGGAGATTGTCAGTCCCAATCCAACGCCATAACATGCCGTACAGAGAAAACTAAGGGTGCACGACGAAAAGGCAAACGCACTCACGCCAATGGCGATAAGGGGCATGCCGATAAGAATGCTAACGCGAAGATTCCGATTGGCAAAGAGAGCACCAACAAAGTGGCCTGCAAACTGCGCGGCGACCAGCGAGCCGGCGTCCGCGTCTGACATTGCGCAGCGTTTGACTAAAACCGGTAGAAGTGGCCCCAGGAGAGTGGTGACTGTTCCGGTGAGTACGAATTCCAGGTAGAGTACCGCAAGTAGTTGTGGACTCAGTCGGGAATCTGCCGATGTTGCCATTCGGAGAATGCTATCGGTTGAGTCGCACTCTGCCAACCCAAATTCCTAACTAATGGACGATCGTGCAAGTGCGTGCCAAACCCAGGAGGAAAGCAGCCCTTATGCTGTGTTCTGCCGAGCGCTGCCTCAGTGCAAGGGACATCTTTGCCGCGAGAAGCTCAAACGTATTAGCTCAGGTCCGGGAATTAACCCCAACATCGAGGAATTGCGCCAGCTAAGACTTATGCAGCCTCCGATGCCGCTTACCTGCATTCCGGTGAGATAATAGCGATCGAAGCAAATTCCCTAAAACTCATCAAGGCCGCCTGAACCTTGCAGAAGAATTATTGTTCGCAAGCGGGTGGCTATGAATCTGTTGCACATACTCGCTGGGAATTCGCTGAATTAATGTTCTTTAATGCGCTTGACCGGAAAAAATTTAAGGACTCGAGACGGAGGGTTTTCCCTCATAATTGACGGGTGACTGCTGGCTCGTGTGGTTTGCCAATTCATTGTGCCTTCTGACCCGCTAATCTGGACTCAGGGGCCGGAGTTCGACTTTTTTCCGAGTGCGCCAACACTTTTGTCTGCTGGTGATGGTTCAAGAATAAGAAAGAGAATTTATTTACCGGAAACGGGAGTTGCGACTGCGTCAATGTCTTCGCAATCTCAAAGGAGTTGTATTGTCGCGTTTCGTATTTTTCAGTTGCATCCGGGGCTGGGGTGGAAGCGAAGAACTGTGGGCGGCATCCGCGGCGCTTTTGGCCGAGGACGGGCATTCTGTAACGATCTTCAAAGCCGGTTTTGACCCTAATCACCCGCGGATTCGCCAGTTGCTCGCGCTAGGTTGTCGTATTCGCGACTTGCGTCAGGTTTGCTTGCCCTCCAAGGTTCGTCTACCCAGGTCGTTGGTGCGGTTTACAGAGTCGCTGGTCCGGTTCACAGGAAGGACTGCAGCGCAGAAAGCGATTCGGCCTCTGGTACGAGCTCACCTTACGAATCTCAATCCCGATTTAGTGGTGGTTTCCCAAGGCGTAAATTTTGACGGGCTTGTGTACAGCGATCTGTGCCGCATTTCCGGCCGGCCGTACGTCGTTATTTCACAGAAAGCGACCGATTATCTTTGGCCATCTGATAAAGACCGCATCGTGATGCGCTCCGCGTTGCAAAGCGCTTTACGCTGTTATTTTGTCTCCCAACACAATCTCCAACTCACGGAATACCAGATCGGTGAGCGGCTCGTCAACGCTGAGATAGTGCGCAATCCCTTTCTTGTGTCTGGGACCCAGCTACCATGGCCGGGCACTCAGGACGATTCGGTCAAGCTGGCGTGCGTCGGGCGTCTGGAAACAGACGAAAAGGGGCAGGATATTCTCTTGCAAGTGCTGGCGCGGTCGCGCTGGAGAAAACGCAATTTGTCCGTTTCGTTTTTCGGCGCAGGCCATCACGGCGAAGCTTTGCGCGAACTTGCCGGATATTTAGGCCTTAACAACGTCGATTTTCCAGGTTTTGTAAACGACGTTGAATCTATCTGGAAAACACATCACGCGCTGGTTCTGTCCTCGCGCACCGAAGGACTGCCGCTGGTGCTTATCGAAGCGATGATGTGCGGCCGGTTCGGGATCGTCACAAATACGGGCGGGAATTCCGAAGTCGTGGAAGACGATTCCACCGGATTCATAGCGAGTTCTGCGAAGGTAGACGAAGTCGACAATGCCATGGAGCGAGCATGGGCCAGGCGAGAGGAATGGGAGTCCATCGGCAAAGCTGCTGGAATGGCGGTTAGAACCATGGTGCCTCCCGATCCGGCTGCCGCTTTCACAGCGAAGCTGCTAAGACTTGTAGAGTCACTCAACCCGTGCTCCCACAATTCGGAACATCCGTATGCATACGCTCACAAGCAGTCGCAATGACTTAGAGCAGGCCATCGCGCAGGGAATCGATTTTCTCTCGGCCGTGCAGCTGTCTTCCGGAACATTTCGGATCTTTTGCTCGCCTCATCCGCTCCTGGAAGAAGAGTGCAAACCGGATTACTCGACTTTTCAGACGGCTCAAATCTCTTACTGCCTCAATTTCATAAAATCGGAAAGGATCGAGGAGATTTTACGCAAGGCAATTCGCTTCCTTGTAAGTACCATGCAAGACGGCTGCGTATGGCGCTACACTTGTAACCCTAATCCGGATTATCTTCCTCCTGATGTTGACGACACAGCCTGCATTTCCTTCCTTCTCAGGCGGCATGGTATTCCTTTCCCAGACAATACAGGCGTGATTCTTGGCAACCGCGACTCCCGTGGGCTTTTTTACACGTGGATTCTTCCCCGCTTGACGTGGACTGCGGACATGTCTTATTGGCGAGTAGCGTTACGTCAGCTTCTGAAGCTGCGGCAGCTTTTCTGGTTCTACACGGTCACTGAATGCAAGCCAAATGACCTCGACCTGGTGGTCAATGCCAACGTTCTCCATTATCTGGGAGAAAGGCCGGAGACAGACCCGATCATCCGATGCCTGATTCAGGTAATTGAGGAACAAGCAGAAGAAACGTGTGATAAGTATTATGCGAGCCGCTTCAATTTTTACTATTTCCTTTCGCGAAACTACGCTGCGGGTATTCGCGCGTTTGAAGCCGTGGGGGGCACAATCGTGGCGAGAATCAAATCGTATGCACATCCAGACGGGGTGATCGGCAACCATATTTTGCATACGGCACAGGCCGCATGTGCATTGATGGATTGGGGGGATCATTCCACTGTTCTCGACAACGCAATCCAGGCAATTCTTTACGCCAGGGACTCAAGCGGCGGATGGCAAAAACTGCCCTTTTACTATAGCGGTCCATCGAAGAAATTAGCCTGGGGTTCAGAAGAACTCACCACCGGATTTTGCCTTGAAGCCCTCGCCCGATACCGGAGTCTGCAAAGCTGATCGAAGTAAGATTCACGGATGGAAGACCGCGGGGTTCGGTCCGGCGCCCGACTTGTCCATCCGCAGCATCGCCACAACATCGCGCACCAGATAAATACCCTGACGCGGAAACAGAACGCCGTGAAATAAAAGCAACAATAGCGCCGCAGGCTCCTGCCACGATGCCATCAGAAGATATGCCACTGGATAGAGAACGATGTAATACTCCGCCATGGCCAAGCGAGATGCCGGGCCCGGCTTAAGAACAGTAACGCCTATTCCGATAAGCCGCCAGCGAGCCAAAGCGAAGAATCCATAAGAAACCAGAAGCAGCAAGGCCAGGGCATTGTGTGTAAACCACAGCATTGCCATAAAAGCTGCGGACTCCAAGAAAAAAGCAACCAGTCCCAGCCGTTCAGCCGCCTTCGCCCTATGGATGAATGTGAAAGTGCGCAATCCGATCTTTCTGTCATTGTCGGCATCCGCAAGTTGGTGCCAAAGTATTCCCCTTACGCCTGCTGCAAACGACCACAGTGCGATCAGGATTATCCATCCGGCGGACCCCTCGGTGCGATACCAGTGATACAGCAGAACTACGGCGAATAGCGTCGGAAAGAGATGCGCGCCGGAAGCATCTGCCAACACACCCCAGATCCCGCGGGCCTTGAGACGGAAAGGAGGCGCCGAGTAAAGCGTGAAGGCCAGCCAACACAGGAGGTATGCACAAAAAAGCGCCGTGTCTTTGCGCCAAATAATTAGAAAGCCACTGCCGGCAGCCACGCAGGCAAGGAGCAACGCCGGATAAATGCGGAACTCTCCCTTCCACCGCCTGGGTTTTCCGCTAGCCTGATCATCTGCGGCGTCGGTCAGATCATTAAGAACGCTTACATAACTCGCGCAGACGATAAGTGCGAGCAGGGCAAGGACCACTACCGGCCACAGAGACGGAAAAGAAATTCGTGAAAGCGCCGCAGTCGCGTAGACCGTTGCCAGAATGGGCGAAAGTTTGTGTTCCCACCAGCAGTCCGCGCGAAATGGTTCAAAAATCGACAGGGTGTAAGTATAGTTCCTTCTGGGAAGTAAGCTCGATTCAATAACCGGAGTGTTCCAATCGTAAACTCTTTCTTGCCGACGATGACGGCTATTCACATTGCTTCGGTGTCCCGACCCAAAGATAAAAATACGATTTTAAAGGTGCAACGGTCCGCACACCCGGCCAGCGACGAGTGACTTCACGACGTCTCCCTGGGGCGTGAGCGCCACCATGTCGGCGACGCAGCCGGGCGCGAGCCGGCCTCGTTGATTGGTTATTCCCAGCAGGCGCGCAGGATTAATCGTGACCAGGCGCACCGCCTCCTGCAACTTCCATCCGGCGAAGTCCATCACGTTGCGCACGGCGCGGTCCAGGGTGAGTACGCTGCCGGCCAGTTTGCCGTCGCGATCGCACCGCCCGTCTTTTACCTCCACTTCGAACGGGCCGAGACGGTACCGGCCGTCGGGCATGCCCGCAGCGCTGATCGCGTCCGTGATCAGGATGGAGCGCTCGCGGCCTTTGGCCGTGAGAAACAGACGTACGATGTCAGGGTGCAGATGGATGCCATCGGCGATGATGTCGGCACTGATCGCGTCATTACTGAGCACGGCGCCCAGAATACCGGGTTCGCGATGGTCCAGCGCGCGCATAGCATTGAAGGTGTGCGTTGCATGCACGGCGCCCGCCGCGATGGCGGCGCTTGCCTCGTGGAATTTTGCGTCGGAGTGCCCGAGGCTGGCGATTACGCCCAGCTTGCGTCCGAGTTGAATGGTCTCGAGCGCGCCGGGCAGCTCGGGAGCAATCGTCATCATGCGCAGCGTTCCCAGGGAGGATTGCCAGAACGTCTCCAGCTTTTGCGGAGAAGGCGGCACCAGGTCTTCCGGAGAATGCACACCGCGCTTGGCATGACTGATGAACGGGCCTTCGAGATGGACGCCTAGGGCACAAGCGCGGTCCTCACTGTCGCGATTTTGTATGGCGCGACCGAGGTGATCGAGCGCGCGCAGGACCTTTTCTTGCGGGGCCGTAACCGTGGTGGCAAGATAGCTGGTAACGCCGTGCTGTGCCATGTGGCGCTCGATCGCCGCCAAAGCTCGGGCGTCGGTTTCCATGAGATCGTGTCCAGCCCCTCCATGGACATGGATGTCGATGAATCCGGGGGCCAGAATCAGGCCGGGAAAATTGAGTTCGCGAGCGCCCACCGGCGCCGGCAGCGCGTCGCGCGGACCGAGGGCCGTGATTTGGCCATCTTCCACAATCACATGCGGCGTCTCGATCCATTCCATGGGTGTGATCAGTTGCGCGGCGGTGATGACGGTTTTCATAGCCAAGGCTGCAAAACCATGTGTGGCCTGCGTCGGTACACTTTCGGGCTTTACCCATGGCTGACGGCAAAGCCATGAAACAGATCAGGACATTGAGCGGGTCGATTCGCGAATTACCAGCTCCGAGGCCAGCTTGCGATGGACAGCGGGAAAGCGGCGATTATCGGCGCGGGCATTGATTCCATCCACGATGATGCTTACCGCTGCGGCCCCCATTGCTTCCATCGGCTGACGCACGGTAGTGAGAGAGGGCACGAACAGCGCCGACGATTTCACGTCGTCAAAGCCAATCAGCGAACACCGCCCGGGCACTTTGATGCCTGAGCTGGCGAGGGCGCGCAGAGCGCCGTAAGCGCTCATGTCGTCATATGCCATCAGAGCAGTGAAGGACCGTTTTCGGTTGAGAAGCTCCAGGGTCATGCGGTAACTGTCGTCCACCCCCAGGTTGGGGTTGAGCTGGTCGGGCAGATCTACGATCAGCTTCGGGTCGAGTTCCAGCCCGGTGTCGCGCGCGAAGCGCTGCACGCCCCGCCAGCGGTTCCTGCTGCTCGAGAGCGCCCTGGGGCCGCGAACGAAAGCGATCTTCCGGTGCCCTAACGCGTAGAGATGGGACGCGGCAGCGTAGCCTCCGCCTTCGTCATCGACGGTCACCGAACTGGTGGAGTTGGACTCCAGCTCGCGCCCGATGATGACCGTCGGAATCTCCGGCTTCTCCAGGTCAGACAACACCGTGATGTCAAGATAGAGCCAGTTGGCGAGCACAATCAGCGCTTCTACGCGACGCTCCAGCAGCATCTCCAGATAACGCTCAAAACGGCTGCGCTCGTTATGCGCATCGGTGAGTATCGACAAGTAGGAAACCTGATAAAGGGAATTCTCGATACCGCGAAGGATGGGCGTGCAATAGGGATCAGTCACGTCGAACACCATCAGTCCGACGGTACGGTTGCGGCGGCTGCGCAGCGACTGGGCAAAAACATTGGGACGGTAACCCAGGCTTCGGGCCGCTTTCTGAATTTTGCCTTTGGTAGGAAGAGGAATATAGCGGGCGAGCGGAGCGTTGTTGAGCACGATCGATACCGTGCTCGCCGAGAAACCGCTGGCGCGCGCCACATCGCGGATGGTCACGGTTTGCTTGCTGTCGCGGCGTCTCAATCCCGCTCCTTCTCCACCAGCGTTCCCACGAGTTTGGCCTACAGGATATCCTCAGCGCGGGTCCTTGCCAAGTCCATCGCCGCAAAAAGTTCGTTAAAACGGCCTCTATCGATGGTATCGTTTCATTGAAACGATTCGCTATAATCCTACTTCACAAGGTAGACGACATGCATGATCTGGCCATCGGCGTGGACCTCGGCGGCACTAACCTGCGCATCGCGGCCGTTGATGAAGAGGGAAACCAACTGGAAAACCTGCGCACTGCGGCCCTGGTCGACCGCGGACCGGACCAGATCCTGAAAGAAGTTTCCAGCGCGGTCCACGGCATGGCCGCGCGCTTCCGTGCCACACATCGGCTGAGAGGAGCAGGACTGGGAGTGCCAGGCATCCTCGATCGCGAGGGCGGAGCCATCGAGTCGGCGGGGAACCTGCCGGGATGGAGCCACTATCCGCTCCGGCAGCAGATGGAACGCTGGCTCAACGTTCCTGTGGTGCTGGAAAACGATGCCAACTGCGCCGCGCTCGGGGAAAAGTGGCTGGGCGCGGGCCAGAGCGTGGAAGACCTGTGCATGATCACTCTGGGCACCGGCGTGGGCGGCGGCTTTGTCGTCAACGGGAGGCCGTGGCACGGTGTCACCGGCATGGCGGGCGAGATCGGACACATGACAGTGGTGCCGGACGGCTCGCCCTGCGCCTGCGGAAGCCGCGGCTGCCTGGAACAATACGCGTCCGCCAGCGCGATTCGCCGTATGGCGCTGACTGCGGTAGCCCAGGGCGAAAGCGCGGCGCTGGCTGCGGTCGCGCATAGCGGTCCACGGTTCAGTGCACGGGCTGTCTTCGAGTGCGCGCAGCGTGGCGATGCGGCATCGCTGCACATCTTTGCCAGGGCGGGCAAGGCTTTGGGCATTGCTCTGGCGAATCTGATCAACGCGCTGAATCTCCCTTTGTACGTCATCGGCGGCGCCGTGGCCAATGCGTGGGAGATGTTCCAATCGGCGATGCTGGAGGAGCTCAGCAGCCGCTCCATCGTGTTCCGCGCCGGCGAGCCGCTGCAGGGACAGCATCGGGGGACGATCATCACGCCCACGCTGCTGGGAGGAAACGCAGGTGTCCTGGGAGCGGCGCGCCTGCCGATGCTGTTGGAGCGATCGACGAACGATTGTCCAGTGGCTGGTCGATCATGAACGCTGCCGGCGAGCAAACGCAGACGGGCCGACCCTCGCCCTCACGTTTTCATAACGCGAGAATGGGGTCAGACTTTATGCTGATTAAATCGTTTTATTAAACATTGATCGGGAACGAAGCTGCGCCCGGACGGGCGCAAGCAATGAGTTGAGGAGAGGACCATGAGCGAGTCCCCGAGGCTATCCAGGAGCAAGAACGGATTCCCTCATTTCATGCTGAAGGAAATCTACGAACAGCCGGCTGTATTGCGAAGGCTCATTGCCGATTGCTCCGGCGAAGGCGGGGCCGTCAAGCTGCCGGGCGTGGGGTTCTCCGACGCCCAGATACGCGCCATTTCCAAGATCACCATCGCCGCCAGCGGTTCCAGCCGTCATGCCGGAATGGTGGGCGAATTCATGCTGGAGCGAATGACCGGGTTGCCGGTGGAGGTCGATTTTGCCAGCCAGTATTGCTATCGCAGCCCCGTGGTCGAGCCCCATGAGCTGACCATTTTTCTTTCCCAGTCCGGCACCACAATTGACACCATCACGGCGCTGCGGGTGGCCCGGCGCAAAGGCGCCAAGTCCCTGGCCATCTGCAATGTTGCAGAGACGCCGCTAACGCAGAATGCCGACACCACTCTGCTGACCCATGCCGGCGAGGAAGTCGCGGTGGCCGCCACCAAGAGTTTCACCACGCAACTGACCGCGCTTTTTCTGCTGTCCGCGTTCATCGCCCAGGCGCATGGCAAGAGCAGCCCAGCCACGCGCGACGCGGTTTCCGGGCTCGCCGCTCTGCCGCAGCATTTGCAGGAGGCTCTGGGGATGGACCAGGAATGCAGGAAATTTGCCGCCCAGCTATACCGCTACAAGGATTTCATCTACCTCGGACGTGATCTGGACTATCCCATCGCCCTGGAAGGCGCATTGAAGCTCAAAGAGATCTCCTACATTCACGCTGAGGGATATCCGACAGGAGAGCTGAAACACGGAACGACAGCTCTGGTGCACGAAGAGCTTCCTTTGGTGGTGCTGGCGACGCACGACAAGAAAGACGAGGAATCCATGGTGCGGTACGGCAAGACGGTCTCCAACGTGCGCGAATTCATCGAGCGTGAGATCCCGGTGCTGGCCATCGTGAACCAAAGCGACCGGGAGATCGCTGCAATCGCCCCCGGCGTGCTCCGCGTTCCGGACGCGCCTATGCTGTTGCAGCCCATCGTGGAAGTCGTGCCGCTGCAGCTTCTGGCCTATCACATCGCCGTTTTGCGGAGGCGCAACGTCGATCAGCCCCGCTATCTGTCGAAATCCGTTGTGGTTGAGTAATCGCGTCAGCACGTCCTAGCAGAAGTCAGAAACC
>WNFI01095835.1_pt1 | contig 11025 bp, 13 predicted proteins | sample 5400471 | NCBI WGS metagenome assembly WNFI01 (sample SAMN13153348, study PRJNA577476) | soil metagenome | isolation source: 100 cm saprolite on Douglas fir-dominated hillslope | place: USA:California | collected 2013-09-17 | reverse complement strand
ATGGTCGGCCACCTGACCGACCCGCTTGTGCGCGAAGACGTCGGGGTGCTGCTTCGCTTCGGCCACCGTGTCCGGGTCATCCGGCCAGCCGGGCTGCACCGCCGCGTAGCCGGCATCCTCGAACACCGCGGCCCACCGATCCCAGCTGCTCGCGAGCAGCCAGAGGCCGTGGATGAAGACGACCGGCGTGCGGCCGATGGTGTTCGCGCGCTCGATCTGCTCCTGAGCCGTGCGAGATGCCGAAGTGATCACCGCGCCCTCCCCGTGACCGCGCCACAGGCCATGGCCCGGCGTCGCCGACACTCTACAGCCGGCCACGCGGTAGCATGCCGCATGGATCCGAAAGGCATGTGTATGAACGTGAGAATTCGCCGGAGCTGAGCGGAACCCTGCGGGGTGTCGTGCTCGTTCCGTCGCTCTAGCTAGAGCGCGCGACATGTAGTCGCCTTCAGCGTGGGTTCCGCTCAAGCCGCATGGCATTGCCATGCGGCTTTTCTGCGCCCACGAATCGGAAGGAGACAGCACATGGCACCTGCTCACGCATCCACCCTGTGGCGGACCCAGAACTTCCTACGCGACCCCCGGCTCGCGCAACGATTGGTCATGCGGAGCGGCATCGGCTCCGGCGATGTCGTCTACGACCTTGGCGCCGGCACGGGCGTGCTCACGGCGGCCCTCGCAGAACGTGCCACGCGCGTCGTCGCATTGGAGGCGGATCCCGCCCTCGTCGATCACCTGCGGATCCGGTTCAAGGACCAGTCCAACGTCGTCGTATGCCAGGCCGACATCCGCAGCTACCCGCTGCCTCGTGCCGAGCACGTCGTCTTCGCGAGCCCGCCGTTCGACATCACAGCCGACCTCGTCCGCAAGCTCACGACCGCGCCCGTTGCACCGCGCGACGCGTACCTCGTGCTGCAGCGGGAGGCTGCAGACCGCTACACGGGCTCGCCCCGCCAGACCCTGGCGGCATTGCAGATCGCACCATGGTTCTCGATCGACGTCCGGCACCGGTTCCACAGAACGGACTTCGCGCCCGCGCCGGCTGTGGACAGCGTGCTCGTGCAGATCCACAAGCGAATCGGCCATCCCGTTCACGGCCTGGCTGACGCTGTACGAGCGATTCGGGGCGCTTCCCGACGGGCTGCGGTCACGAGTGCGCGGCGCAGATGCGCGCCTCCGTCGGCAGCAGCGCCGCGTCACGACGCTTCATCGCACGCGCGCCCCGCGCGATGAGCTGCCGAGCCCGGTCTACTCCGACCGCCGTTCGCGCTGGTCCGCATTGTCGAAATGGGCCTTGAGCTCGGTGCCGGTGATCTTTGTATAGCGCTTCGTTGTCTCTGGGCTCGCGTGGCCCGCAAGCTCCTGCGCCGCCAGGAGACCGGCGTGGCGCGCCACGATCGTCAAGCGACCGTGCCGCAGCCAGTGGGGCGAGAACTCATCGGGAAGGCCCGCCCGAAGCGCGAGCTGCTTGACGATGTGCTCGACCGTATTTGGATGCAGCGGGTACACGGCCTTCTTCGGCCGGCGTTCGCCGGTCTTTGCGTCCGGGACATTTCGCACGGTCTGCCGAGAAATGAATAGATACGGACTGTCGTCATGGCGAGTATTCAGATATCGCTGTAGCCAAGCCGCCGCGCCTTCGGTCAGGAAGGTGCCCCGGATCTTCTTTCCCTTGCCCAGGACCTCGACCTCACGGGTCTTGAGATTCACCCGACGGCGGGTGAGCCCGCAAAGCTCCGATAGCCGGCAGCCGGTCGAGAACAGCACCTCGAGGAGCGCGCGGTCCCGGAGCGCGTGCACGGATCCCTTGGGGATGGCCGCGACCAGCCGATCGAACTCGTCGGTATCCATCCGCCGTGTGCCGCGGTCGCCGACCTTTGCCAGCACGACCGTGTCGGGGGCCGGCAGCTTGAGGTCCAGGACGGTCACGCCGTGCCGGAGCATGCCCCGGACAGCCGACCCGAAGAGGTTGCGAGTGGCGAGGGACAGCTTCTTGCCGCTCGGTCCATTGCGGGTCGCCAGGCGGACCTGGAACGCGGTGAGGAGCTCGCGATCGAGCCGCGTCGCAGGCGCGGTCGGCGGTACGCCGTGGTCCCCAGCGAAGGCCAAGAACTCGTCGAGATACGCCGTGTAGCCCTCGATCGTGCGGTCCGAGCGGCCTTTCAGCACCAGGTGCTGTAGGTACGCGTCCTTCAGGCTGGCGATTGTGATCGGCGGCACTACCCCCATCTAAACACAAATCCATATTGGGCACAAGTACGCTCAGGTCGGTCGGCGGTCGCCCCGCCCCCTTCCCTAGGCGATCGGCTGATCCAGAATTAGGTGCCCTGCCGCTTGGCGAACCGGCTCCGCGGCGCCGCCGTGAGCTGTAGAGCAATGGTCTGAAGAACCATGTGTCGCCGGCATCCGATCTCAGGTTTCACGCCTTCCCGAAATCGACGTCCTTCGTCGCGACGGTCCCGGCGGTTCGATTCGGCGCGGTCTGGTACTTCCAGTAGAGGTTCGTGTGCGCAATGACCGCGGCCGGCGGCGGCGCGCCCCAGGCGGACTGGTCCTCCGTCGTGTGCGCGTCGCCGACGAGGGTCGCGTCGTAGCCCCTGGCGAACGCGCCGTGGAGCGTTGACCGGACGCAGGCATCGGTCTGGGCACCGACGACGACCAGCCGTCCCACGCCGAGACCGGACAACACGGACTCGAGGTTCGTGTCCTCGAAAGAGTCGCCGTAGTTCTTCTGGACGAGCGGCTCGGCCTGGTCCGGCTTCAGCTCGGGGACGATCTTCCAGTTGTCGCTCCCCTTCACGAGCCCGTCGTCGGAGTGCTGGACCCAGACGACGGGAACGCGTTCCTTGCGGGCCCTTTCGACGAGGCTGCCGACGTTCGCGACAACGGCATCGCGCTCGTGGGCGCCGGCGACAACGCCTTTCTGAACATCGATCACGAGGAGGGCGGTATTCGGACGGTCCTTGAGTGTGGTCATGGTCTCCCCCGCTCACAGGTCATTGATCGCCAGAGAGCGAAGTCTACCGGCCGGCGTCAGCGGGCGCGCACCTCGACGACCCGATCGGACGTCAAGGCCCCGCTGCGCGTCGAGTTCGGGTCGATGGTCACCGGGCCGAAGAGCGAGATCTGGCGAAGGGTGTAGAAGCCCGGCCGTGTCGGTCCAGGCAGGCCCGCCGGCGGGCACGTCGGCTGCCGATCCGCCGACGTGCTCTCGCGCTTCAGCGTCGCGACATCGGGCCACGGACCGTAGAAGGCGAAGCAGAGCGTGACGTCCGCGCTCGCGGTGGCGAAATTCGGGTCCACCCGGGGCGCCCACTCGAAGTGCAATGCCTCGCCGGCCATCAAGACTTCCGATGCGGGCTCGAGCTGATAGCTGTACGAGGGCACCTTGGGCGAAGCGTGGACGGGCTCGAGCCCGGCGCACGCGGTCAGCAGCGCCATCACCACAACGAACGCCGCGGCTCGGACGGATGACTGACGTGCTCGATCTCGGATAAGGCGAATCTAGGCGCTCGACGCGTTCGGCCTAGTCGCTTGCTTGGCCCGGTGCCGCGTGTCCATATTCTTTGCGGCATGAGCCGATCGCCGCTGGCCCACGCGTTCGCGCATCACGTGTGGGCCACCCTGCGCATCCTCGACGCCTGCGCCGCGCTCAGCCCCGATCAGCTCGCGGCGAACGTCCCGAGCACCGACCGATCCATCATCTATACCGCCCGCCACCTGGTCGGTGGCGACGCCTGGTACCTGTTCTACCTCACCGGAGACCGCGACCATGTCGGTGGCGATGGCTCCGCGACCCGAACGTGGGATCCCCCGTCGATGGACGTTGCGGCGCTTCGGGCGACGATGGCGCGCCACGCGGCCGCCTGGTCGAAGCTGCTTTCCGCGGATCCCGACCCGGACCGTATGGTGAAGGAGATCGACCCGGAGGACGGCTACACGCGCGATGCGCCGGTGGGCATCCGCCTCGCCCAGGCGCTCCAGCACGGGACCGACCACCGCAGCCAGATCAGCACGGCGCTCACGCTGCTCGGGGTCAAGCCGCCGTCGATCGACGCCTGGGACTACGGCGTAGAGACCGAACTCGTCACCGAGGTGTACCCGCCCGGTTCCTAGCCTTCACGGCCTTCTTGATGTTCCGACGGGCCGCCTGCCGTTGGGCGGTGGTCGTCTTGCGCTTCGGGTGGGCGGTGCTGCGTCCCCCACGCGGCCCGCGCTGCGTGTGGGTCGCGCGGAGCGTCGGCGATCGATGGGCGACCTTGTCGTCGGCCGACACCTCGATCCCGTGTTTTTTCGCGGCAGCGACGATCTTCCGCCTGGCGCTCTCCTTCGCCGACGCCGACGCGAAGCCGGTCTGATTCCACCGTGCCATCGCGTTGCGGATGTGGCTCTCATCGTTGAGAGGCAGGTGCCCCTCGCCATTCGCGTCGACGTAGGCGAAGACATCCTTGTTCATGGCCTTGCGCTGCTTTTCGACGAGGTCTGGCATCGGACGAATACCTCCGGACGACCGCGCTGCATTCGCCGTTCCGCCGCCAGTGGCTGGTCGTCTACCAGGCGGCTCAGCCTGCTCTCGGTCGAGCGGCCTTCCCCGCGCGGAGCAGAGTCAGAGCTGCAGCTCCCACGTTTCGCCGACGAGGTCCTTGCCGAAGCTGTGGTGCGCGTTCTCCTCGATGAGCTCGAACCCGGCCTCCTCGTAGATGTGCCGGGCCGCCCGCAGGACCGAGTTCGTCCGCAGGCGCAGGCGCCGATAGCCGGCCGCGCGGCTGAAGGCGACGCATTCGTCGACGAGCCGCTTCCCGATCCCAAGGCCGCGGGCCTTCGGCTCGACGAGCAGCAGCCGCAGCTTCGCGACCGCCGCGCTCTGCTTGACGACGAACACGCAGCCGACGGCCTCGCCGTCCCGCTCGGCGATCCAGCAGCGCTCGCGCTTCGGATCGAGGTGCTCGACATACTTCCCCACGATCCCCGCGACCAGGCCCTCGAACTCCGCGTTCCAGCCGTACTCCTCGGCGTAGAGGGCACCGTGCCGCTGCACGACCCAGCCGAGGTCTCCGGCTCGCGGCTCACGCAGGACGTACCCGCCCGCCGGCGCCGCCTGAGGCTCACCCAGAAGCCGCTCGACCGTCGCCATGGCACCCACGAGGCGCTCTTGGTCGGCAACAGGCAACGGTGCCAGGAGCGCGCCGATGTCATCACGCGACCGCGTGTCGATCGCCGCGAATGCGACTTTCCCGCGCTTCGTGAGGCGTAGCTCCGTTCGCCGGCGATCGGCCCGCGAGGGCGTCGCCTCGAGGAGCCCGCGGCGGCGGAAGCCGCGCAGGATCCGGCTGAGGTAGCCCGCGTCGAGGCCGAGCTCCTTGGTGAGCTCGCTCGCGATGGCATGCTCCCGGTTCGCCAGCTCGTACAGCACGCGGGCCTCGCTCAGGGAGAACGGGCTCTCGAGGTACCCGTCGCCGAGTAGGCCCACCTGGCGTGTGTAGAAGCGGCTGAAGCCGCGGACTTCGGCGACGCGCCGGTCGAACCCCGCCGGACGCCGCGGCGGGCGTCCGCCCAGATGCTTGCTGATAGCAACAATCTAGTTGCTATTGTCAAGTGACCCTCGCCGTTCGCGTCGATGTAGGCGAAGAGGTCCCTGTCATTGCCTGGCGCTGCTATTCCTTGAGATCGGGCATGTGGCGATACCTCCGCAGGCAAGACCTGCGTTCGCCATTCCCCCGCCTGTGACCTGGCGGCCAGGTCAGCCCGCTAGTTGGCCGGGAGCACCTGGAACACGAGGACTCGGGCCCCCGAATCTGATGTGACCGCCGCGTCCGTGCCGCCCTGGATCGTCGTTCCGGATCGAGCGGACACCTCCGTCTGCTTTCCGTCGACCATCACTGCGACGTGCCCGTCGAGAACGACGATGGCCGCAGGCCCCGCCAGGCGAGCCGATGCGCCGGGCTCGATCCGCCAATCGGTGAGCCGCTCCAGCTGCTGGCCGCTCGCGAGTCCGGCCAGGTTGGCCGACTCGTAAGTCCGGTGGCCGTCCGGCACGGGCATCACCACTCCCCGCTGCGCGACAGGGCGCACCGCGACGAAGTACCAGTGATTCATCAGCGGGTCGATCGACGCCACGGTGCCCGCGACCAGAAGCACGGTCACGAACCCAACGGCGCCCGAGCGTCCCCGGCGCCACAACAGTGCGACCGTCGATCCGAGCAGCACGAGTGCGAGGCCCATTGCGGTAGGGACGGCTGCGCGATTCTCATGGTCGTGTGGCTGCTGGTCCGCCGTGAAGAACGCGTCGCCGGCTCGGACATCGACGACTCCCCCAGCGATCGCCAGCGTCGCGGTCCCCGACACGTCGGCGACGAAGCCGGCGATGTGTTGATGCGGACCCAACACCGCGCCGGGCGGCTGCGGGAGCTCGAGCACGCTGATGAACACGTCTCCGGCCGGCAGTGCCGCGACGCGCGCCTCGACAGCGCGACCCGCGGGCGTGCCCGCCAACAGCGTCGGTAGCACCAGCGCGATCGCGCCTGCGACCATGGCAGCCCCGAGAGCGACGGAGAACGCCGTCCGGCTGACCCTTACCGTCGCGCCGGCAGCGAGCACGCCGGTGAAGAGCATCCAACCCACCAGAGCCTCTGCCGCGGCGCCGACGCCGAGATTCAGCATGAAGAAGTTCGCCCGCATCGGATTGGCGGCATAGTCCCCGGGCGGCGGGGCGCCTTGAATGAGACCGACGAGAGGCATGACCACCGCTCCCGCGAGAAGCCAGGCGCCGATCGCGAAGCCGATGGATGCGATCGCTCGGCGGGGCCGAGGCTCGACGAGAACGAAGTACAGCCCGACGAGCGCCGCCTCGCCGAGGAGGAGCAGGCCGACCCCCGCGAAGCCCGCTTCACGATCGGCGCCAAGCATCCGGTCGAACATCGCGGACGGTGCGGCGACCGGGAAGCCGAAGGCCGGCGCCACGTGCAGCCATCCGAGCGACGCGGCGACCGCGGTCATGCCAGTGAGCAGGCGCCTCATGCGATCCGGAATGCCACGACTGGGAGGTCCTTGCCTTTGAGCTCGAACTCGCATCGCGTTGCGGTCGGGAAGAGATCCGCGACCGCCGCGTACGTGGCTGTGTCGACGATCATGTCTCCCGAGGCGCGGGCTTGTAGCCGCGCGGCCGTGTTCGTCACATCGCCGATCGCGGTGAAGTCCTTGAAGCCGCCGCCGCCCACGTTGCCAACGTACTCCTCGCCACTGCTGACACCGACGCCGACATCGAGCCAATTCTTTCCTGGCTCGCCGTAGCCCATGGCTTGCAGGAGCGACCGGCCTGCGGCGACCGCGCTCCGCTGATACGCGGCACCGGCGAGGCCGGGTACGAAGATGGCCATCACCTCGTCGCCCGCGATCTGTCCGAGGACGGCCTCATGTCGTAGGAGCGCGCCCGACGCCGCGGCGTAGAAGCGTTGCAGCAGAGCGGTGACCTCGACGCTCGACGATCGCTCCGTCAGCGACGTGTACCCGCGGACGTCGGCGAACAACACGCTGACCGGGATCACCGCGCCGCCTGCCGGGGCCGATTCAAGGCACCGCGCGCAGAGGTGCGGATTCTTCCTCGACTGCCGGTATCCGAAGAGGCCGAGCGTTCGTCCGATCCCGCCATCGAACGGAACGTTGCAGAAGTGGCAGCGCGAGCGTCCCGGGATCGCCGCGAACAATCGGCGCCCGAGCCGCGTGGCACGCGCGGCCGGGTGATCGCCGCGAAGGATCGCGTGCCAGCGAGGATCCATCGGGAGGAAGCTCGGTGTGTCCACGTGCCCGCCCCACCTCCGTCCCCGCCCGCCCACAGTGTGGCGTATGCGCGTCGTCGGGAGAACGCGATCGCGGGAGCCCCTAGCGCCTCACATCGGCGATCCACGCGGCCAGCTCGCGATCGCCGATCCCCGCGGCGTCAAGCTCACGCTCCCCCACCCGGAGCACCGGGATCCGGTCGAGGTAGCGCAGCTCGAACGCGGGATCGGTCGTGATGTCGACGCGCCGCACGTCGAGCGGCCGGTCGAGGCCGACCCGCCGCAGCGCGCGATGCGTCTCCTCGCACAGGTGGCAGCCGGCCCGCTCGTACAGCGTCACCGCGAGCGGCTCGCCGCGGTGGGTGCGCAGCCGCGCGAGGATGAGCGCGCGCCGGAGATTCCCGCGGAGCACGGCTAGATTGTCGCGGTGAGCCCGTTCGCCCGCCCGGACCTCTTCTGGCCGACCGAGAAGGTCGCCGCGCGGCTCGGCGACCCAAAGGTGCGGGTCGTGGACTGCCGGTTCACTTTCGAGCGCGACTCGCGGGCCGACTACCTCAAGGCCCACCTGCCCGGCGCGGTCCACCTCGACTGGAGCCGCGACATCGCCGCTCCCCCACCCGCCTCCGGGCATCCGCAGTACATGCTCTCGGGCGCCGCCGACTTCGCGGCGGCGATGGCGCGGGTCGGGATCGGCGACGACACATTCGTCATCGGCTACGACGCCGAGGGCGGGCATCACGCCGCGCGGCTCTGGCTCGCGCTCCGGCGCTACGGGCACGACGGAATGGCGGTCATGGAGGGTGGCATCCAGAAGTGGATCGCCGAAGGTCGGCCGGTCGAGGCCGGCGAGGTCACCGTGCAGCCCGCGACGTTCACGCCGCGGCCGCGCGAGGGCGTCGTCGCGACGAAGGAGCAGATGTACATCGACGCTGGCTTCGGCCCCGAGACCTCGACCATCACCTACTGCCAGGCCGGCGTCCGGGCCGCTTTCACGCATTTGGTGCTTACAGTCCTCGGCCACGACGACGTCCGCACCTACGACGGCTCCTGGGAGGAATGGGGCAACCGCGACGACGTCCCGATCCACTCTGGCCGAAGCTGAGATCCCGCTCGCCGGCGGGCGTTCGACGGCGAGCGTCGTCCGGGTCGGCGACACCGTGCATCGCCCGACCGGACCGTGGACGCCCACCGTACATGCGTACCTGCGGCACCTCAGGTCGGCGGGCTTCACCGGCGCGCCCGAGGTTCTCGGCCTCGACGAACGGGGCCGCGAGATCCTCACCTACATCCCGGGCGAGACGCTCGGCGACGCGCTCGATCCGGCCGAGCCAAAGTCCGAGCTCGCGACCACCCGCCCGTGGACCGCGCCGATGCGCTCCGATCGCGCGCTCGCCGCGATCGGGACGCTCTACGCCGGATTACATGCGGCGGCGCGCGGGTTCGCTCTCCCATCGCCGATCTGGCGCGAATACGAGCTGCCGATGCATCCCGGCGAGATCGTCTGCCACGGCGACCCGGGCCCTTGGAACGCCGTCTATCGCGACGGCGTCCCGGTCGCGCTCATCGACTGGGACGGCGCGCACCCCGCGCGGCCCCTCATCGAGCTTGCCGACGTCGCCTGGGCGTTCGTCCCGCTGGGCGGCGACGAGCTCCTGCGCGCGTCAGGATTCGAGCCGCCCTACGACACCGGCCGCCGGCTGCGCATCCTGTGCGACGCGTATGGCGTGCGCGATCCGAATGCGGTGCTCGCCGCGCTCAGCGAGGAGCGGCAGCTCGCAGCGATGCGGCTGCGGTACTGGCAGCCGCTACGGAGCGGTGCGGGCGCCGCACTCCTCCGCAGCTGGGCCGATGATCTGGAGTGGCTCGAACACAACGCACGCGATCTACGCGCGCACCTCGCGCGCTAGCTGTCGATGCGGTCGAGCAGCGCGCCGAGCTCCGCGTGTAGCGCCGCTGGCTCACGCCGGAATGATGGAGCCTAGGCGCAGAGCCGCATCGGCTCGACCCGCGGCCACCGTTCCGCGCCGGACGGCGCCACGACGTAGATCGCGTCGTCTTGATCCGTCGGGCTGAGATACAGCTCGATCGCGCCGAGCCGGTACCCGGTCGGCCGCGCATCGGGCGGGACCGTCGCGTGCAGGTCGAGCCGGTCGCGGTACGGCGGCCCATAGACGCCCTGCGGGTCGCGAACGTACATCCGCGCTGACGTCGCGATCGTCGCGACGGTGCCCGGGGGCCACCCGATGAACAGCATCGTCGCGGCTTCCCAGCGGCAGTGCGATGGTCCGGCGATGGTGTTCAGCTCGAACTCGCTCACCTCGCGTCCATCACGGGACCAGCGATACCCCGGATACCCCGGCGCAGGCCCGAACGCGGACGCGACCGACGCGAGCGGCGAGCGCGCGCGGACCTCGAAGATGTTCAGCGGCCAGATCGACGCCACGAGCATGATCGCCAGTCCGACAAGGATCAGCCGGCGAAGCCGCGGCCAGGGCATCGGGCTAGCCGCGCTCCGTCGACGGCACCATCACGAACGTCAGCACGGCAGCCGCGACCGCGAAGGCGACGGCCACGCCGAGGGCGATCGGCGTCGAGACCGCGAGCAGCGGGCCGGACACCGCGGAGCCGATCGGGATGCCCGAGTAGTTCAGATGCATCGAGACCGCAAACGCGCGGCCGAACCACGCCGGATCGGTGACCCGCTGGCGCAGCGAGAACAGCGCCACGTCCATGACCGCGCCGGACGCGCCGCTCAGCATGACCCCGATGAAGACCGCTGCGAGCGATGGCGCGGTCGCGACGACCGCGATGCCCGCGCCGATCCCGAGCACCCCGCCGGCGAGCAGCTGCCGCTCGCGACCGACGCTCCCCCACCGACCCGCGAGCAGGCCGCTCACGATGCCGGCGGCCCCCATGACGGACCAGAGCACGCCGACCAGCTGTGGGCCGCCGTAGCCGCGCTCGAGGACGAGCACCGGCAGCGCGACGATGACGATGCCCTGGCCGACGTTCACGACGGACATGCCGACCGCCAGACCGCGCAGCGTCGGATGCCGGAGCACATACCTGACGCCGGCGCGCGCCTCGGCGAGCAGGCCGACCCGATCCTCCCGTGGGGTATGTGCATCGGGCATCCCGACGAGCGCCATCGCGCCGATGAGGAAGACGACCGCGGTCGCCGCGATCGCCGCCTCGGGCGAGAAGAGCGCGACGAGCGCGCCCGCGAGCGGCGGGCCGAGCACGGTCGTGA
>WNFI01364096.1_pt1 | contig 11026 bp, 9 predicted proteins | sample 5400471 | NCBI WGS metagenome assembly WNFI01 (sample SAMN13153348, study PRJNA577476) | soil metagenome | isolation source: 100 cm saprolite on Douglas fir-dominated hillslope | place: USA:California | collected 2013-09-17 | reverse complement strand
AAGGTCAACGCGTTCGGGGTGGCCGCTGGCCTGAACCACACTGTTCAGCTCTGTCGCAATCCACGGAGCGATCCGTCCCGCCACCTTGAGGCGATGCGGAAGGCCCCTCGCGGCGAGCCTGCTGATGACTTCGAATGCCGCCTTGTAGCCCTTCCGCGGATCGAACTCGCTGACGTAGAGGATGTATGGCGGATCGGGCGTGGTGCGTACCGCCGGCGGTCGAAACGCCGGGTCCGCCCCGTGAAGCGCAACCATCATGCGGTCCCGATCCAACCCCAGCACACGCGCCGCTTGGGAGGCGACGCGGTCGGAGACCCCGATCCATCCGGACGCCGACCGGACCCGCGCTGCCCACCTCAGCCAAAATCGCCGGTCCTGGGCGAATTCAGGATGGTAGACGGTTGGCGGAATGACGTGGTGCAGCGTGTGGACCCACGGCAAAGCGCAACGGCTTGGGGGCTGCAGCGCGGGACTGTGGAAGACGTCTGGCCTGGCCCGCCGGATGTCAAACGGCAAGAGAAGCGAGTGTTCGAAGCGCCTGAAACGCCCGGGCGCGAAGCGGGCGATCCGAACCGGCTGGATACCCCGCGGAGCGTCGGCCTCGTCAGTGACCAGGGCGGACACAGTCAGGTCCGGGATCTTGGCCAACTCCGGCAGCAGGGAACGCAGATAGACGCCAATGCCGCGGTACCTGTTGTCGTCGCTGAGCGCTCTTCCGTCGACGAGCACTCGAATCGGGGTGCGGCTCAAAATCGCCTGACCTTACCAGCATTACGTTCACGGTAGACTCCGACGCTGTGGAGGAGGCCTCGGTGGCGCGTCCTTGACGGGCCTGTCGGCCCGCCTGCGGGCTGCGCTTTACGGCCACCCACATATCGCCTGGGCTGTCGGCCTCGGTATCTGCGGCGTGGTCGTGTCGTACCTGTTCGCATTTCGAACCGACGGCGGCGACTTCTATCCGAACTGGCGGGCTGCCCGTGCCGTGCTCGACGGGCTGCCGGCGTACGCCAGATACGACTGGCCGTTCCCATACCTGTACCCGCCGGGTTTTCTGCTACCAATGATGCCGTTCGCGATGCTGGACTTCCACGTCGCCAATCGCGTCTTCTTTGTCATCAACGTGTTCTGTTTGGGGCTGGGTGCGCTCTGGTGCATGCGCCTCTGCCGTCTGCCTCTTCGTTCGCCACTCACGCCCGTGGTGCTGGGCATGCTCAGCCTTACCCCGCCGGTCTTGATCACCCTCATCCAGGGCAACGTCAACGGCCTCCTCCTGGCTGGGGAAGGCGCCTTCTTGCTGCTCGCCAGCCGGAACCGGTGGGGCCTTGCCGGCTTCGCGCTGGGGCTGACGCTGCTGGTGAAGCCGCTGCTTTTGCCGCTGCTGCTGGTGCCCATTCTGTGGCGCCGGGTGGATACGCTGGTGATTGCCGTCGCGGTGCCAATCGCAGTCTCGATCCTGGCCCTACCAGTGCTTCGGGACGGCGGTGCTTTCTTGACCAGCGCCGTTCCCTACCTGCTCCGTGGCGAGATTGGCAACCAGCTCGGCAACACCACCATCGCCGGCACCTTCGCCCTGCTTCACCTACCGGTGTGGACATCCGTTGCGGTCAGTGGTGTGATCGTGGTCGCCGGCGGCGCTGCAGTTCTGCGTACCGCGCGCGGTGGCGAGCTCGGACTCATCCACGTCACCGCGGTTGCTCTTCTGGTGGCCTTCCTCGGCTTCTCGTTCTCGTAAGACGTTCGGTCTCGGTCCGGCGATTGGAACCGTGCGATCCACGCTGGGATATGCGGTTTTGCTCCTGGCACTGCTCCTGGCCGCCTGGCGCCAGGAACCGGTGGCAGCAGTCACGGACCCTCTGCCAAGGGCCTAGGGACGATCATCGGCGCGGGCTCGTCCACAGAGAACAGCTGACGATCCCGGCCATTGGGGGCCACTGCGCCGACAGCCCCAGCCGACGCCGCCAGGCCGGCGAGCACCCAAGCCGGGTAGGACGTGTGGAGATTGTCGAACGAATGGAGGAAAAAGCCTCCTGCTGCCAGGCCGGATAGCGCGCACAGCGCCGGGACGGCAGCTGCCTGTCCTATCGAGGCCCGCCGCCATAGTCCCGCCAACACCTGCCCCAAAAGCGCGATGAAGAGAACCATGCCAAGGATCCCGACCTCTATCGCCACCTGGAAGTACCAGCTCTCGGCGGTGATGGCACCCGCCACGGCAAAGCGTTGACCCTGCGAACCACCAGTCCCCAACCCGCTCCCTAGTGGGTGGCTCAGAGTCGCCGCCAGGTCATTCTGGAGCGCGGACAGGTGGCCTGCGGTGCTAACAGAGCCAGTGTCGAGTGCGGAGGACAACTGATGTGCGAGGCCGACCGAATCGACCAGAGGGTACAGCAGCGCGGCGCCGACGAGCCACCACACGGCCAGCCCGCCAGGACGCCTGCCGGCCAGGAGCGCAACCGCAATCATGACCGGCACCGCCACAATTGCGGTGCGGGTCACGGTCACTATCACACCGGCCGCGCACAGCGCTCCGACTGCCAGCTCCAGACGCTGCAGCTGTCCGGCGGCGGCCCTCCCGATGACGATCCCGACCGGGACCAGGAGGAAGAACGCAGCGCCGAGTGGATTGAGAAAGATCGATCCCGCCCGTACGACCACGTGCCCGGCGGCAATCGTATGGAAGATCACCACCCCCTGGGGTCCGGCAACCCCGAGGACCTCCGTCTGCCATTGGAAGGCGCCGGTCGAAGAGATCCAGATGGCAAAGTCATCCGGCCGGAAGTAGTTCCACAATCCGATCGCGGCAACGATGGCTCCGGCGGCGAGAATCGCCACCTCGACCCACCGCGTCATCAGCGGGCTCATCCCTAAGTGCCGCGCCGCCAGGAATATCAGGATGAATGACGCCAGCTGGCGTCCGGCCAGCAGCCGTACATAGAGGTCAGGCCCTATCGGCAAGAAGATGTATACGGCCACCAGCCCCAGGAAGGCGATCGCAGTCTGGTCCATCAGGTTAAGCTGATCGACCCGAAGCCGTGAAGCAGACCGGGCCGCCAGCGTCAGCAGTATCAGCTCCTTCCAGTAGCGCATGTAGCCAAGCGCCGTGACCGGAACGCCGACCCTGCCGAGCTCTCCGAAAATGACCGGATAGAACGGGAGCAGCAGCACCAGGACAACCAACGCCTGTCCGGGATACCTCCACGTCACCGCGGCCAGCGACGCCGTCACGACCAACGCGATCGGGACCAGCAGGAGCACCTGCTCGAATGCCGCAGCGAGTCCAATCAGAGCGGACGCAAGGGCCGTCGCAGCAACGATGGCAGCCAGTTTCGAGTCCCTGCAGAGACATCCGCCGTCCGAAACCTGGGAGGTCGTGGTCGTCGACAACGCATCCACCGATGACACCCTGAAGATGCTGGCCGAGCACGCACCGTGGGCTCGCGTGATCGCCAATCCGCTCAACGTCGGTCTTGCGGTGGCCAACAACCAGGGCCTGGCCGCGAGTCGCGGCCCCGCCATCCTGATCAGCAACCCCGATGTCCTCTACTCTGCCGGGGCTATTGACGCGCTTCGCGATGCTCTCGACCGGCACCCGGGCGCGGCATTTGCGGTACCCCGCCTGCTCCACCCCGACGGCCGCCTTCAAACAAGCGCCGGCGACCTCCCCAGCTTTCCAGAGGCGTTTGCAGGGCGCTCGGCGAGCCAATCGAGGGGCTCCGGCACGGCGATTCGGCGCGGCTTCTGGTGGGATGGCTGGGAGCACGATGAGGAGCTCGCGATCGGCCACGGCGCTGAGTCGTGTTACATCGTCCGGACTACGGCGCTCGCCGAGATCGGTCCCCAGGACCCCCGCTTCTTTCTGGACTGGGAGGGAATCGAGTGGAGTCGCCGCGCTGCTCACCTCGGCTGGGAAATATGGTTTTGCAAGGATGCCGAGGTGATTCACCTTGGCGGTGAGAGCGTCCAGCAGAACCGCCTCAGATGGGTGGTCGCGAGCCACACAGGGATGTACAGGTACTTCAGGGTGGACACTCCTGCCCCGCTGCGCCCGTTACTGGCACTACTGATTGCCTCGCGTGCGCTGGTCAAGCTCGCCGCGTTGGCTGTTGGCGCCCCGCTGTATGACCGCGCCAACAGAAGCAGCGACGTCCCGAGGTGAAGGTTCTCTTCGATGCCCGGCTCTCCGGGCACGCCGGCATCGGCAGGTTTGTAGAGGGGTTGCTGTCAGGTCTGACCGATATCGGCACCGACGTGACGGCTTTGACGCGGCGCAGCGAAGGCGGGGGGTGGCGAGGCGAGGTCGGTCCGTTCGGTGCTCCCGTCATCGCAACGCGCGCGCGCCCATTTCTGCCGGCCGAACAACTGGTCATCCCCCATTTACTGGCACGCGGGGGGTACGACGTCTACCATTCCGCGCACCTCACGGTGCCGTATCGAGCTCGCCGGCCGATCGTACTCACGGTGCACGACCTGTTTCCGCTGAAGTGGCCGGCACACGCCCGCTCCAAGCTGGCGGCCTCCTACTACCGCGCCATCTTTCCCCGGGCGCTGGCTCGGGCGGACGCCGTGGTCGCCGTCTCGCCGTATACGTTTCGGATGGTACAGGAGTTGTTGCCACAACCGTCCGAACGCATCCGGGTGATCGAGCACGGGATCGACCACGGTCATTGGTTTCCCAGGGGTGAGGAGGAGATAAGCGCCGCGCTGGACGAGCTCAACGTCGGCCGCCCGTACATCCTCTACACGGGCACAGCGAAATGGCACAAGAACCTGTCCACGCTGCTGAGAGCCTACGAGCCGAGCCTGCCCACGCTGGTCCTCGCCGGACCGACCCTCAACGAGCTTCGTCAGGCCGCTCCGGGGTGCGAAAGCGATCGGTTTCGCGTGCTTGGGCGGGTGCCCGGGAGGCTGTTACCAGCGCTCTATTCGGGGGCATTGGCGACGGTCCTGCCGTCGCTGCACGAGTCGGTCGGCTTCAGCGCCCTCGAGGCGATGGCATGCGGTACGGCACTGCTATGCAGCGACTCTGGGTCACTGCCGGAGGTGGTCGGTGACGCCGGCGTGAGACTCCCGCCCACAGAGGTAGACGCGTGGACCGCCGCGCTGCTTCGCGTCGTCGAGGACGAAGGACTGCGCCGTCAGCTCTCAGCGCTGGGACAGGCTGCGGTGCGAGATCGGAGCTGGACCAGGGCCGCTCACAGCTACGACCGCTTGTACCGTCAGCTGGCTTGACCGATGAACATGCTTGGCGTCACTCACCCGCGACTGTGCCGGGGAGGGTCCCAGGCAATCGCTCACCTCTAGAGCTCGGCCGAGGCGAACCATCCTTGTCCGGTCCCGGCTCGGTGCCGTAGTAGTAATAAGCCGTCACTTCGTTGGCGTGTGCCCGGTTCAGCACCGCGCCCCGAATATCCGAACCAACCGCCTGAAGGGTCTCAATCGATTTCATGATGTCCGGGACTCGGGCGCCCCCTCGTTCCACAACCAGAACGGCGCCCTGGACAATGGCACCGAGGACTGCAGCGTCTGTCACCGCGCTGAGCGGCGGAGTATCCAGGATCACGATGTCGGCGAGCACTGTCAGGCGCTGCAGCACCTTGGTCATGCGGGCAGACCCCAGCAGCTCCGACGGGTTCGGCGGCGGCTGGCCGGCGCAGACCAGGCTCAGGTTGGCGATCGCGGTCGGCTGGATGCACTCGGACTCGGGGCGGTCTCCCAATATCAAGTTGCCCAAGCCGACGTTGTCGCGTTCGCCGAAAAGGCGGTGCAACGCGGGGCGCCGGAAGTCGGCGTCCACCAATATCACCTTGTTCCCGGCCTGAGCCATCACCACCGAAAGGTTGCACGCGGTCGTGGTCTTCCCCTCTCCCGGAATGGTGGAGGTCACGATCAGGGTCTCGAGAGAACGCGAGACCCGTGAATATAGGAGGTTGGTGCGAAGGGCTCGGTACTGCTCGGCGAGGGCGTCGTGGGCATTGGTGACGGTCAAGGTCTCGATGGCTCCCTGCGTGCCCGAATCCCGGTTCAGGATGGTGCCCACAAGGGTGAGCCCGAGCCGGGTCCTAACGTCGGCTTCGCTCTTGACGGTGTTGTCGAGCCGTTCCAGGAAGAACGCCAGGGCGACGGCCAACACCAGGGCCCCGACGACCGCGAAGAGTACGTTCTTGGTGATGTCCGGGCTGTAGGGAGAAGCCGGCGGAGACGTTGGAAGATCCCAGGGGACGAGTGCGTCCAACCGGCTCGACGTGGCGGCGCCTACCTGGCTCTGCAGGTCGTCCAGGGCTGCGTTGAAGGCAGGTACCACGTTCCGCGCGATGGCCATCGCGACGGTCGGGTCGCGGTCGGTCACCGTGATGTCGATCAGAGTTGTGTTGGGCACGCGAACCGCCGACATGTTGAACTGGAGCTCGGAGACGGAGCGAGGTATCCCGCCAGAGACCAGGCGCTGCCGGACCGGAGTCGTGTTGACCAGTCCAACGTAGGTCTCTACCAACGAGTCAAGGCTCGGCACCTGGGTAAAGTCGGTGGTCCCCGAGCTGGGCAGTATCCCTGGCTTAGGAGTGACCAGGGCGACCGTCCCGGTCAGGTACATCTTCGGCGATTCCATACTGGCGATCGCCGAGGTCGCTCCAGCGATCAGCGCAATCAGGACGATCAGGTACTTCCAGCGCCGCAGGGCTCGAGATAAGACCGCGATGTCCATGTTTCAGCTTACGGTACAGGCACTGCCTACAATTGCGCCGTGCTCCTGTTTCTGACCTGGGCCACCGGCGGGGGCGCAATTCTAATAGTCGTCGCCCTGGCCATCCGCCGTGCCGGAATCGCTCCAGGTCGGATGCCCGGTCGTCGCTCGAAACACCGGCGGTGGATTTCGACGTCGCCGAGTGTGGCGCACCGGCGGCGCCGGCGCTTTCGGATCGGGATGAGCGTGTTGTTGGGCAGCCTTGTCATCGGCGTAGTAGCCGAGGCGGTGACACTCGCAGTTGCGTTTGGCGATTTGAATCATGGTGTTGTCGAGCTGGCCGACGCCAGCTCGGCGCTAGGCACCAACCCTGCCGAATGGACAGCCGCGTTCGATGACGCCATCACCATCGCGCAAGCCGTGAACCAGTCCCGGACCTCAGCCGACCCTCCCGGCGCACGCCTGCTCAAGCTGATCAGCCAGGCCGCGGGGCCGTGGGCGGATACCGACTCGCGGTTGTCGCCAGTTCTTGACCGGGTGCGCCAGGACCTGACCCACAACCTCCTCCCGCCCCTGGCCAGTCGCGCGCAGCGAGCGGTGGCGATATTGCAGCCCATCGACGAGCTTGCCAGGGTTGGCACCGTCGCCGCGACCTTCGGACCGACGGCCCTCGGGGCCAACAGCCCGCAGAACTACCTGGTCCTGCTCAGCAACCCGTCCGAACTGCGCCCGGCCGGCGGATTCGACGGAAGCGTCGGGTGGGTGACCGTCGACAAGGGGGCCCCTGTAAGCATCGAGGTCAAGCCGCAGGAGTTCTTCAATCCGCTGATCAGCAAACGCACGGACCCGCCCTACCCGATGGGCCGCTACTTGACCTTCTTTCACAACTCGCTCGAGATCGGTGACGCCGGCTGGGACCCCGATTTCCCCAGCACCGCCAGGCTCAGCGAATCGCTCTACACCGCGGCCACGAAACGGCAGCCGGACAACACCATCTCGATCGACCCCTACGCGCTGGCGGCGATGCTCCAGGTCACCGGCCCCGTCGACATTCCCGGTTACGGCACGTTTTCGTCGGACGACTTCTTCGCGAAGCTGAACTTCATCGTCAATGCAAGCACCGCACCCGGGTCCGGAAAGGGCGCGCTCACCCCGATCGGCCAGGAGGTGCTGCGGCACGTCCTGGCCGCTCCCGCCAGCCTTTGGCCACGCTTGTTCCTGGTCTTCCAGCAGCAGGCGCAAGGCAGGCACATCCAGGCCTACTTTCACGATGCGCACCTGGCGGCGGCCACGGCCCAGGTGCATTTCGACGGGAAGGTCCGCGACGACAGTCAGGACTACCTGATGGTTTCGGACGGCAATGTCAGCCTGGGCAAGCAAGACTTTTACATCCACAAATCGATGCAGTTGAACACGGAGGTAAATCCAGACGGGCTGGTGCGCCACGAGGTCCGGGTCCATTACCAGATGCCCAACCCCGTCGACGCCGTGGACATCGCCCTTAACCCCGGCGATGGCAGCTACCGCGATTACGTCAGGTTCTATCTCCCCGAAACCGCTATCGTCGCCGGGTTCACGTCCAACGTCGACGACAGCCAGGGCGAGGGAGCCGTGGATGCCGTCTCATTCGCCCACGGCAGGCAGGTGGTTGGCGCGTACTTCCGCGTTCCGCGAGGCCACGAAGTTGTCCTCACCCTGACGTACGAGGTCCCCGTACAACCGGGCTCGTCATACCAGTTGACGCTTCAGAAGCAGGCTGGCTCGCCGGGCTTGCCCACGACCACCCTCACCAGTTATCCGGGTGGATTGAGCCAACAACATCTGAGCCTGGCTACCGACAGCGACGTAAGGGTTGCCTGGTGAGCGCCGAGACGCGCCCCGGTCGCCTGCGGCTGGTTCTGGTCGGGCTGATTCTCCTGGCCCTGGTCGCGAGCGGCGCGTTGCTTCTGCTCAACCGGCCCAAGCCATCGCCTTCGCATCCCGGCACCTACCCGATCATCAACCAGAAGCTCTTTCCGTCCCCCGGACCCGACCTTGGTTTTCGGGTCAAGGTCGTTGAGCTGGGCATCAACCTGCCTGTTGTCGAAGGCGATGGCTGGACGGTCGCGCTCTACCAGGCCGCCCATTATCCAGGGATGAAGCTGCCTGGCGAGGGCGGCCGGTCGATGCTCTACGCCCACGCTCAGGCGGGCATGTTCGGACCGCTGCTACATCCAGGAGGCAAGGTCGGTCAGCACGTCGAGGTCGACCGGCCGGGCCATCCCGCCCTCCACTATGCGATCACCCAGTTCTTCGCCAATTGGCCACCCAGCGATATTCGTTACCTGCAGCCTGCCGACCACGAGGAGTTGGTCCTGCTCACCTGCACCTCCTTCGACCCCAACGGCCCACGCATTCTCGCGGTGGCCGAGCCGGCCGGCTAAGCCGTCCGGAGGCTACATTCCGCGGAGGCGGACCACCAGCGACATGGTGCGCAACAGGATTGCGAAGTCACCCAGAAGCGACCAGTTGCGAACATAGCGGAGCTCGACCTCGGCGAGCTCCTCCCACGTAAGGGCGTGATGGCCGTTGACCTGCCATGGCCCGGTGACCCCCTGGGGCGCGTCGAAGCGGAACTGGTGCATCTGAGGGGACTCTGCCGGCAGGCACGGCCGGGGGCCCACCAGGCTCATCTCCCCCCGGACAACGTTGATAAGCTGCGGCAGCTCATCGAAGAAACAGCGCCGCACTATCCGTCCGATCCATGTCAGACGGGGATCCTTGGGCGCCTTGAAGAGCGGGCCGGTGGCGGCGTTTAGGTGGTTGACCTTGTCAAGCATGTCGTCAGCGCCTTCAACCATGGTTCGGAACTTCAGGAGCGTGAACGGTTTGCCGTAGGTGCCGAGGCGGGTCTGACGGAAGAGAACCGGCCCGGGACTGCTCGCCTTGATTGCGACCGCAAGCACGATCAGAACCGGCGCCAGGATAATCAGCACAACCAGGCTGATGACGATGTCGACCGCACGTTTAATCGTCATCTCCCACGGGTCCCCGATGGTCGTGCGCTCGCTGGAGAAGGGGTGAATCGGCTGCAACAGCTCGTCCAGGCGCTCGCGCCTGGTGTCGAGGGCCAGCGCCTGGGGCTCAACCGCCGCCAATTACGTCAGCCGAGGCCAGCGCAGGCACGCGCGCCAGTGGTGATGAGTCTGTCCCCGCTAGCCTCCATCGATGCCTAGCCCCCGCACAACATCCAAGCCTTGATGCCGGTCCCCCCCAGGGACCGAGTGGAAATGCAGGATAACAGAGCCATGGTGTCGCTGCATAGGCATTTGTGGACATGTCTTTCCGGCATTTCAGTACGGGAACGTCCAGGACCTGCTGATCCTTGCAACGGGGTAACGCAGGGCCTCAGCCAGACATCGCGTCCGGCGGAATTGCTCCCTAGGCTCGGCGACGAATCGCTACGCCGGTAGCCACCAGGACCAGCAATGCCACCATGCCCATCAAAGCGCCGGCCCGCGGCCACGGGCCTCCGCCCGGCGCAGGTGTGGCGGCCTGAGCCGCCGCCGCGGAGGTGAACGGCAGACACCCGTTCTCCCTCACCGGGGCGGTAACCGTAAAACTCCCGCTCGAGGTCGGGACTTTCGCGCCGAGGACGTATTGGCATGGGCAGCCTGCCGGCAGGGTGGCCTGGGTGGAGGCCGACCCGTTGGTATCGGTGGGCGCCTGGCCCGGGTTGAAGGACGCCTGGCAGGTAGCTTGCGGGGCATTCTGGGTCCCGAAGACGACCTGGGCTCCTTCGACGCCGCCGCCCGTGCAATCGCGGACGTCGACGGTCACCCTGAATGCAACTGTGGCGTCAGCCGCAGTCACCGACGCGCTGGCGCTGGTTTCGCTTTCACATCCTTCGTACGCCAGCGCGGGCGCGTTGCCTGCGACCAGCGCCGGGGCTACCAGCGCCGCCGACACGCCGAAGACCACCATCAGACGCCTAAACGCCCGCCCCGCTCCTATGGGTCCCATTTGTGTCCCACCAATCAACATGCGCATTCGGCTCGACACCGGAGTCCTACGCGTTCGTGCTGTTTGAGCGCAGTGTAGCGCAGCCCCCGGCGACCAAAACCGGATATGCCACCTAATTTACGGATCGATCCGGCGACCTGCATCGCGCACAGCCGGTCTTTACGCCATCAGCCCCGCCATGTGAGGATCGGATGGCGCGCGGCCCGGACCTCGTCGAGACGCCCTACCGGGGTCTCGTGAGGTGCATGTCGGACCAGGTCAGGGTCGGTCTGGACCTCGTGCCAGATCTGCTCCACCGCGGCGACAAATGAGTCCAGAGTCTCCCGAGACTCGGTCTCCGTCGGTTCG
>WNFI01320735.1_pt1 | contig 11026 bp, 6 predicted proteins | sample 5400471 | NCBI WGS metagenome assembly WNFI01 (sample SAMN13153348, study PRJNA577476) | soil metagenome | isolation source: 100 cm saprolite on Douglas fir-dominated hillslope | place: USA:California | collected 2013-09-17 | reverse complement strand
CTGACTTGGAGTCAGGCGTGCAGAAGCCGCCCAGAACACCCCTTGGCGTCACACTGGCGGCGTTGGAGCCATCGGGCTCGCTGCGCCAAAGCGCAATGGTGCCGTTGTGGATGGTGACATAGACCACGTGTTTGCCGTCCCGGCAGGCCGACAGCCCGAGGTGCGGCTCATGGTTGCCAAACATGGACGCGCGGTTGCCGCCGTCCCGGTTCATCGAAACCCATTGGCCACGAAAATCTCCGGCGATAATGCGGCTGCCCAGCCAATCCAAACCGCCGCTCAGGCTTTCCCCGGAAGTGATCTGCGTGGGGTTCGAACCCTCGGCGTTACTCACCCAGATATCGCCCAGCGTTGTGGCTTGCAGGGCGAGCATAGAGCTGCCGTCACCGGTGACGTTCAGACAGCAAAGCGCGTAGTTGGTCAGGTCGTTCGTAAACCGCGAAAGCTCCCCCTTGGGGTAACTCACGGACCAGATCTGGCCTCGCCCGCTCTCGGGATCGCCTGCCAACACCAGAACGCCGCTCGAATCCGGCAACCATGCAGTGGCCCCAGCGGCGGTGGAAAAGGAGTGCAAGTCGCGCACTTCCCCACTTTTCACCGAGATGACTTCCAGGACCCACATACTGGCGCTGTCCCGCGTTTCCGGTGAGATGATGGCCACATTCTGCCCGTCCGGCGACCAGGTAACGCTCGCTGTTCCTGCACCGAACCCCGAACGGTGGGCGAGTACGCGTTCACCGCTGCCGTCAGCGTTCGCGATCAGGACGTCATTCCCAGATGGCTTGACAATTCCACGAATAAAAGCGAATTGCCGTCCATCGGGAGAAAACGCCGGCGCCGAATCGATGTCGCGGATGAGCTGCTGGGGCGTCCCACCCAGCACCGGCATCTGATAGAGGTAACGGTAATTCGTGGTGGTCTTGTCCGTGCGCACGAACATGATGTAATTGCCATCGGGCGTGAAGCTGACGGCCAGGAACCCGACCTGGTCGGGAGCCAGCACCTGCACGTTGCTCCCTGTGGCCAGTTGTTGCACCCACAGGCTCTGCTGGGCGCCATCACGCAGAATATAAACAATGTAGCGACGGTCAGGCGAAAGCGCCGCTGCGCCCGCATTGCCGCTATTGGTGACCTGTGCAAGCTTCATGTTCTGCATGTTGAAGCTGCGAGAACGGCTGCGCGCCAAGAAATAAACGCCAACGGCGAGCGCGAGCACGATGACTGTTGCGGTCGTAAGCATCCAATAGCGAGGTTTGCGGCTTGTAGTTGCCGCCTGCACGCCAGATGAAGACGCTCTCGCCGTCGCGCCACTCGCGATGGGCACTCTGCCAGAACTGGTGTCCCGTTTCAATCGCTTCAGTTCGGCGCGCATTTCGGCTGCGCTCTGGTAGCGCAGCTCACGGTCTTTCTCCAGTGCGGTACGGATGACCTCATCCAGCCTGGGCGGCAATTCCGGATTGAGCTCGATAGGTGGAACGGGATCACGGTTCAGAATGCCATCGAAAATGACCGCGGCTGTTTGGCCGTCAAAGGGAATTTTGCCTGTTGCCATCTCATAGAGTACGGCGCCAAAAGAGAACAGGTCAGTGCGCGTGTCCAGTTCCTTGCCGCGCGCCTGCTCCGGCGACATAAAAGCAGTAGTACCCACGGCCATGCCGGGCGAGGTCAAGTTCTCCGACGAAGCCGCCACGCTCGGGCCGGCATACGTAGGTTGATCGGCTGCCCGACGGTCCGCCACCAGCTTGGCCAATCCAAAATCAAGGACCTTGGCCTGCCCGCGCGAGGTGATCAGTACGTTGGCGGGCTTGATATCGCGATGAGCGATACCTTTGCTGTGGGCTGCATCGAGCGCGTCGGTGACCTGAATCGCCAAGTCGAGCAGTTCCTGCAAATCCGGACGGCGCCTGGCGAGATAACGGTCCAGCGGCTCGCCTTCAATCAACTCCATCGCGATGAAATACTCGCCGGCCACTTCGCCGATTTCATAGATCGTGCAGATGTTGGGATGGTTCAGCGACGAGGCGGTGCGTGCCTCCATCTTGAACCGCTCCAGTGCCTGCTGGTTCTGGGCCAGTTCTTTGGAAAGAAACTTCAGAGCGACGCGGCGTCCTAATTGCAGGTCTTCGGCGCTCCAAACCGTTCCCATGCCTCCGGATCCAATGCGGTCCAGCACGCGATAATGCGAAATAGTCTGCCCAATCATGTACGGGCATGTTACGGGCAGGCAGTCGCCACGGTCAACCTTGACAGCTCTTTTCGGACATACCAAAACATATGTGCCGGCCTGCTTGAAGGCCGCTACATTGTCCTTTCAAGAATGACCAGCGTGCGGTCGTCTTCGGCCTCCCGATTACCGCAGAAAGCCTCTACCGCGGAAAAAATCTGGCGGACAGGGTCCGGCCCGTTGACATGTTTTTCCACACCCTCGATTCCAAACTCTGTGCCCTCCGCGTTCTCTGACTCGCTGATACCGTCAGTAAAAATGCAGAAGCGTGAACCAATCGGGAAGCTCTCTTCGATCGCGTGGAAACTCGCATCGGCGACAAGCCCCACGGGCAGGTCGCCCCGGCTGACCTGGAGGGTTGCGCCATCCTTGGTCAGCAGTGCGGGGACGTGCCCGCAATTCACAATCTGGAGATCGTGTCCTTGTTTCAGTTGGACCGCCATCAGGGTCGCGTATTTCTGGCCGGCTACGCGGGAGCAAAGAAATTTGTGAATGGCCGTGATGCAGTCCGCCAGTGGCGTGCCGGCGGAAATCTGGGCATAAAACATTCCATGGATCACGGACGCCAGGAGCGCGGCGGAAATCCCTTTTCCGGAAACATCGGCCACAATCACCGTGACCGCGTCGGCGGAAACATGGACATCAAAAAAATCGCCGCCGACCTCTTTGCATGGTTCGGTGTGCCCGCGTACGCGAGCGAAATTGCATTGGACGTCGGGTTCAGAAATCAGGCTCCGCTGGATGGAGGCTGCAATTTCCATTTCTTTCTCGTACTGCTGCGCTGCCCGCTCGGCTTCAACCAGTTTGGCGCTTTCGAGCACGCTGGCACATTCGCTGGCCAGGGCGCGCAGCACATCATGACTGACTCCGGGAAGGTCGCGCGAGATCGCTTGACTATCCAGGTAGAGCACACCATCGGCTTCCGCCTGGCCCCCGGCCACCACGCGCCGCGAGCGAAGAGGAAGCGCGATGATGGTCCTGAGCGAATTCAGCATAATGCTTTCCCGTCCCGCCAAAGCGCTCAACTGGCTGGCGTCTCCCGTGACGAACTCTGCCGCTGTCGCCATGGCTTCCGTCACAACCGACTGCGTTACGCCCGCATCGCTGGTGAGCTGGCGGCCTTTGCTGTCCAATCCACAAGCGAGCACATGCCGGCGTTGGTCTCTTAAGTAGACAAAGCCTCGCTCCGCCCCGGTCAGTCGCAAAGCGCAATCCAGCATGTTGCGGAGCACGTCCGAGACCACGAAGCCGGAACTGAGGCTGCGGGCCGCCTCCAGAAAGAGCCGCAGCTTTCCCAGTTCGGAGGTATCGGATGCGGAGATCACCCGGGTAAGCAGGACATTGGCGGCCCGCTCAACGTGCGCGCCTCCAAGAAATGTAATTTTTGCTCCGGGCACGCCGAGGGTGATTTCATCGTTGCTTTTCAGTTTCTGCCGGTCATGGCGCACGCCGTTCACGAAGGTCCCGTGCCGGCTGCCCGCATCCGTGATGAAGTATTCTCCGCTTTCACAGGTGATCGTTGCGTGGGTTCGCGAAACCCTCCAATCCGCGACCGTGGCGTGGCAGGCATCGGACCGGCCGATGGTGAACGGCAGAGCGGAAATGGCAATTCGTCGCCGGTCTCCTGCCGTCTCCAGCAGAATGGCTGCTTCTCTAGGATGGGTTGCCGCTACGGTTTCCATTGGAACCTCGGTTTAACGCTCCCATTTTCTCCTGTTGCCGATCTCGTTCACTATTATCCGCACCAGTCCGATGGATTTGGAGATCATAACTCTTCCCTGTGGGTTCGAACGAATCGGTTTTCGGCGTACCGGATGATCGTAACCCCGCGAAGCAGCCACCACTTGATTTAGCTCTGGTCTAAAGATCGAGCATGATCCACGCTGGAGCATGGTCGCTGGCGTTGACCTCTCCACGTACCCATCTGTCTACACCGCCGTCCACGAGCCGGTCCAACATCTTCGGTGAGAGCAGGAAGTGATCGAGTCGCATGCCTTTGTCCTTCAGCCACCGTTCATATTTGTAGTCCCAGAAGGTCCAGAGCGGCCCGTCCGGATGTAACTTTCGCATCGCGTCAGTCCAGCCTTGAGCCAGCAAACGCGCAAAGGCTTGTCGGCTTTCGGGTTGTATCAACGCGTTGTCGTCCAATGATCGGGTCGGATAGATGTCATGCGGCGTCGGCACGACGTTGTAGTCACCGGCCAACACAACCGGTGCGCCGGTCGACATGAGTTCGGCGGCATGGGTAATGAGCCGCTCAAACCAAGCCAGCTTGTAGTTGAATTTCGGTCCAGGCTGCGGATTCCCATTGGGGAGGTAGATGGAAGTGATCAGGAATCCATGAACAGCCGCCTCGATGTAGCGGGCTTGGTGATCTTCAGGATTGCCCGGCAAGCTTGCGCGGGTCAGCACAGGAGTGTGGTTTCGCGCAAGAATGGCCACTCCGTTCCAGGAACGCTCCCCTTGCCAGACTGCTTCGTACCCAAGAGATCGAAGGGCATGCGCGGGAAACGCTCCCTGCTCCGCCTTGAGCTCTTGGAGACTAACCACATCCGGCTCGGCTTTGGCTAACCAAGCCAAGAGGTTATCAAGCCGCTTATTGATGTTGTTAATGTTGAAGGTGGCGATTTTCACCGGGTCCCTCTCTGCCGCTGTATCTCGGAGCACACTTCCTAAAGCGGGCAGCTAAGCTTGGTCGTTCCGCTGGAATTATTTCACCGGTTGAAAGAAATCGAAAATCCGGACCAGTGAAACTTGCCAGAAGCCGGCTTGTGGTTCGACGGGTGAATTACGCGGAATGGATTGACAAGCTCGACGCGGCCGGATATTGTTGGGCCAGTGCGCTAACAGGGCGTCTCCTACCCGCGGCAAGGGAAGCATCCCACCTGTTTCGTTTTCAGGCGCGCAGTTACCTTCTTTCAGCCTGGTATCAGCGGGACACCGGCAAATATGAAAGGAGGACTTGTGATCCCGTCGAAGTTTTTACCCTCTCACTCATCCTTTGAGTCCATCCGAAAGCAGGCAAAGAAACTGGTCCGCCTGTTCGCCGCTGGGGACTCTGATGCGCTGGCCCGTGTTCACGCCCAACTGCCGGCTCCGAACCTTCCTCTATCGCTGCGAGACGCCCAGCTTGTGCTCGCCCGGGAATACGGCTTCGCAGGCTGGCAGGACCTTCGTGCGGCGGTGCTCCGCCAGGAAAGTAAGGGCCTGGAGTGGGCCGCAGCCGAGGCGGACCGCTCCATCCACGACAACAGAGTCGAACGATTGGCGCAACTGGTCCGGGAGTATCCTGCGCTTCTATCGTGGCGTGGCGATTCCGGAGAATCGTTGCTCGGGTTTGCCACTGGCTCGTTTGGCGACAGCGGCGATCCTCATCGGGAGAAGATGTTCACACGCATCGAATGCGCCGAGTTTCTTCTGGACGCTGGGGCCATTGTGAACCCGGCGATATGGGAGGGCGCAATTCGAGCCCGCGCCAGAGGCGTGTTACAGCTCCTTTCGCGCAAGGGGGTTCTGCCGCGTAATCTCGACACTCTGACGGCACTGGGTGCCTCCGACGGTGTGCGGGATTGTCTTGACGCATCGAGGGCCCGCCCCGGTGGTGACGCCGCCGCGATGACCCAGGCGTTCCTCTGGGCTTGCCGGTTCGACCATCGGGCCATTGCTGCTCTCCTTCTCGATCGCTGCATCGACCTCGATCCCGCGCTCGGGCTACGCGTGGAAAAATGGCGTGGACGAAGCGGCTTCATCGACTACCTTGCTGAGCATGCGCAAAAGTACGGAGAGCCCTGGCAGCACGTGGTCAGTCCCTGGCAGACGATCGTCATGAACGAACTACTCACGGCGATGGATGAAGACAACCTCCAGGAGTTCACCGCGTGGCTACAGCGGGAGCCGGATCTGCTCGGCGAATCCCAACTCGCTCGGCAGGTAGAAATCGTGGAGCATGCGGTCTGGAATGATCGCGCGCCCTTCATCACACGGCTGCTGGAGTTCGCGCCCGCGCTGGCGACAAGGCGCCCTCCTTCGTCCGCGCTGGGGTTCGCTTTGGAATATGGGAATGCGCATCTCATTCCTCTGTTGACCCCGATTTGGCCGCTACCAAACGATCTCTGCCACGCGTCCGGCACAGGGGATTTCGCGCGAGTGAGGGGGTGGTTCGATGAGGCTGGCCGTCCGAGGTTGGGAAGCCTTGGTCAGCATCACCCTACTAACAACCCCTCCGGTTTGCGGAACCTGCATTGGACGCCCCCCAACGCCCAACAAATCCTGGACGTAGCGCTGGCATGGGCATGCATGAACCATCATTTTGAGATTGCGTCTTTCCTGCTGGAGCGCGGAGCCAATATCAACACGGATTGGAGCACGCACGAGCCGGCCAGTATCCTGCACGAATGCGCCATCCATGGGGACTATGAAGCAGCACAATTCCTGATTGACAACGGCATCGATATGACCATCCGTGACTATCGCTGGAATGCGACCGCGAAAGGCTGGGCGTTGCACGCCGCCAAGGACAAGAAGATGGCGGAGATTCTGACACGCGCCGAGCGCGCAAGGAAAGCGCAGCCCCTTTGAAAAGGGCGCGATCCTGGCGCTCTAGCGAGCCCAAAAGATGGAGCCTTCCAGCTTCCCGGAAGCGGGCTTTTGGTGTACATCCATGAGTGCTTGCGCGGATCACGTATCATTATGATACGTGGAACATGAACCGGATCATCCCGCTCACGACCGCCGAGATTCATTTGTGGCTCGCTTTTTACGATGAAATAACCGAGGAGCACCTGCATTCCGCCTATCGGGAACTCCTCAATGCTGAGGAGCAGGAGCAGGAACCGCGGTTTTATTTCGCGAGAGACCGGCGTCGTTACCTGATTACGCGGGCATTGGTGCGGACGGTATTGTCGCGCTACGTATCCATCCATCCCAAGGAGTGGATCTTTTCCACGAATGCCTATGGGTGCCCCGAGATCGCCAATGCGCAGGCGAAGGACGCATGTTTGTCGTTCAATATTTCGCACACGCACAGCCTGATCGTCCTGGGGGTGACCAAGAGTCGCGCTTTAGGGGTGGATGTGGAGAATCTCCGCGCGCGTGAGGCGTCGATTGATATCGCGGACCGCTATTTTGCGCCGCGGGAAGTTGCGGCACTTATCGCCGCGCCTGCACATCAACAGGAGTATCGATTCTTCGAGTACTGGACATTCAAGGAAGCCTACATCAAGGCGCGCGGCATGGGTTTGTCCTTGCCCTTGGATAAGTTCAGCTTTCATTACCCCAATGACCACACAGTCGAGATCGCGATTGATCCTGAGTTGGCTGACGATTCAGCGCGCTGGCAGTTCTGGCAGTTCCAGCCGACGCCGGAATATTTGGTGGCGATCTGCGCCGAGCGAGTCGGCGCTCAATCTCCGAGCCTGATCGTTCGGCAGGCAATTCCAATGCTGAGCGAAAAAGAATTTGCCCACAAATTCCTGCGGGTTTCTAATCTGTCGTAACGATTGTAAGGAATGTCGTCTCTCTCGCACGCGACGACTGCCGAGCGCTGACTGCCAATTGCTAATTGCTTCCTTGCTTATTTCAGTATCCCCTGCTGGGCCACGGCGATATTGTCACGGGTGGAATTCTTGACCATGTACATCATCTCGTCGGCCTGGCGGATGATCTCATGCGAGCTCTTGGCGTCTTCAGGATACGTGGCCAGTCCCATGCTGCAGCGGACGTTCAGGTTAAGCCCCTCTTCGCCCAGGAAGATGGTTTTGCGCATCATGTCTTGAAGACGTTTGGCCACTACCAGCGCGGAACTCTTGTCGGTCTGCGGCAGCAGGATCACGAACTCATCGCCGCCATAGCGGAAGGCATAGTCGATCAGGCGAAGCTGGGACTTGATCTTGAAGCCAATCTCCTGCAACAGCTTGCTGCCGACCAGGTGTCCATAGGTGTCATTGACGGTCTTGAAGTGGTCCAGGTCCAAAAAAACCACGCTGAACTCATAACCGAAACGGGCGGAGCGGTAGACCTCAGCTTCCAGGGTCTTATATAGATGACGAGCGTTGTAGAGGCCGGTGCAGTCATCGGTGATCGTCAACTCCTGGATCTTCTCCACGGCGCGGGCGTTATCAATGGCAATGGCTGCGTAATCGCACAACGCGTGTAGAAAGAACATTTCCTGTTCGCCAAAGCTCTCCATGGCGCAGTTGATGAGCTGGATCACGCCGAGCACGCGGTGCTTGGATTGCAACGGCACGCAGATGATAGACCGGGTCTTCCACTTGGTCATTTCATCAATCCGTTTGGCGAAGCGAGGATCGTTGTATACGTCGGGGACAATCAGCGACTCGCCGTGCCTGGCCACCCAGCCGGCAATGCCTTCGCCGACTTTCAGGCGGACGGTCTTGAGCGTTTCGGCGGCATCGCCGACGGCAATGGCAAAATAGAGTTCATCTTTCTGCTCATCCACCATCAGGAGGGACCAAGTGTCCGGGCGGAAAAACTCCGCCATCTTGTCCATGATAGTCTGCAGAATTGAATCGAGGTTCAGCGACGACGTTAGCGCCTTGGCAACATCGTTAAAGATGGCGACTTCTTGCAATTGCCTCTTGGTCTTGCGCTCAGGTACGACGGCCTCGTTCATCTTTAGGGGTATTTCCTTGTAAACGACTGAAAAAAGCCGAGAACTTTTGTGGTAATTATCGCCTGATTTAGGGAAATCGGCAACCGCTGAATTGACCGGATACCAGGAAGTTATGTGCCTTCAGTACCCTGAAAGTGGTTGTGAAATCAGCAGTTATGGGTGTTTTTAGTTTGACACTTGGGGCCGGTATTCCTATCATGGGCCGTCTAACCGCTTAAAATCAATAGGGGCAATGGGCTTCATGGGTTCATTTGGCGAACGGCTGCGGCGGGAACGGGAGATGCGGAGTATCTCATTGGAGGAAATCTCCGAATCCACCAAGATTTCCCGGCGTCATCTTGAGGCCCTGGAAAGCGAAGATTTCAACCAACTCCCCGGCGGTATCTTCAACAAGGGCTTTGTGCGCGCGTATGCGCGCTATCTGGGCATTGATGAAGACCAGGCCGTGGCGGACTACGTTGCCGCCAGCGATGAGCAGCCTGCCCCGGAGAACCAGTTTCCTCTAGAAGTTCGCGAACAACCCGATCCACAGTTGAATCCCAAGCGCTCTCGTCTTCCTTTGGCGTTTGCGCTTGCCGCGCTGGTGGGAGTGCTGGTTGGGTACGCTTTTTGGGTAAAGTCCAAGCCCCGCACAACCGAGGCCGCTGAAAATAGAGCGCCGGCGCACCCGGCTGCCAACGTTCCATCGGCAACACCGACTCCTTCCGCGGGAGCCGGGCAGGTTGTCAGCCAGCCAGCGCACGTCAATGCGCAAGTGGTGTCGCGCAGCTTCATTGTGGTGGTCAGGGCCAAAGAAGATTCATGGGTATCGATTACCGCTGACGGAAAGTCGGAGATGCAGAAAACCTTGCGCGCCGGCAAGCAAAAGATGGTCAGGGCCGGCAAACAGATTGTGCTCAAGACCAGGAACGCCGGAGGGATTGACGTGACCTATAACGGCAAACCGCTGGGCGCCCTGGGCAATGAAAATGAATCCCGAACCATGACGTTTACCCCCGCAGGCCTAGTACAATAATGCATGGATTAATGCATGGACTTAGGGTGTCCGTGGCCCGATAATAATGGCTGGCAGCCCGCTTCACATCGCAAATAACCCCATTCGATTGCATTTCCGCCATGTGTGACGCCAAAGCATTGTCCGTGGGCCGTGTTCCTGGGTAACCTGCTATACGGTATCCTATTTATTTGGCCCCGGAATGCGATAAAAGAAATAATTTCAGGAGGGAAGTCAAGTGGCTCCACGAGAACGTTTTTTATTTACATCTGAGTCGGTCACAGAAGGCCACCCGGACAAAATTGCAGACCAGATTTCAGACGCGATTTTAGATGCGTGTCTGGCAGAAGATCCGTACAGCCGAGTAGCGTGTGAGACGCTGACCGCGACTGGCCTGGTGGTCATCGCCGGCGAAATTACCACCAAAACTTATGTGGACTTCCAGAAGGTAGTCCGCGGCGTGGTCCAGTCGATTGGTTATGACAACGCTCTTTATGGTTTTGACTCCAACACCTGCGCCGTGATCTCCAGCATCAATAAGCAGTCCGGCGATATCGCCATGGGCGTGGACACCGGCGGAGCAGGCGATCAGGGCATGATGTTCGGCTACGCGTCCAACGAAAGCGCGGATCTGTTGCCGACACCTATCTCGCTTGCCCACAAGCTCAGCAAAAAGCTCACTGATGTCCGCAAGAGCGGCCTGCTCTCCTACCTTCGGCCTGATGGTAAGAGCCAGGTGACCGTTGAATACGACAAGGATATGAACCCGGTGCGGATCGACGCCGTGGTCATCTCCACCCAGCATTCCGAGACCATTTCTACCGATGAACTCCGCGCGGACATCCTGAAGCACGTGATCCAGGCCACCTTGCCTTCCAACCTGTTGGATGCGGACACCCAGTACCACATCAATCCGACCGGCCGGTTTGTGATCGGCGGTCCGATGGGCGACACCGGTCTCACCGGGCGCAAGATTATCGTTGACACCTACGGCGGTATGGGACGCCACGGCGGCGGCGCGTTCAGCGGCAAGGATCCGACAAAGGTCGACCGCTCAGCCGCGTACGCCGCGCGCTACGTCGCGAAGAACGTCGTCGCTGCGGGGCTCGCCGATCGCTGCCAGATCCAGGTCGCCTACGCGATCGGCGTTGCGCACCCGATGTCGGTGCTCGTCGAG
>WNFI01209292.1_pt1 | contig 11026 bp, 6 predicted proteins | sample 5400471 | NCBI WGS metagenome assembly WNFI01 (sample SAMN13153348, study PRJNA577476) | soil metagenome | isolation source: 100 cm saprolite on Douglas fir-dominated hillslope | place: USA:California | collected 2013-09-17 | reverse complement strand
TTCCCATCACCGATCCAAAAAAATATCGGTCACCGCAAATGGAGGATCTGTTTTTGCACGAGGCAATCCCCGGACATCATTTTCAATTGTCGCTCGCTTTTGAGAATACCGGACTTCCCCGGTTCCGTCGCTACGATGCGAACAACGCCTACGTCGAAGGCTGGGCTCTTTATTGTGAAGGCCTGGGTAAGGAGCTTGGACTTTACACCGATCCTTATGAATACCTCGGTATGCTGCTGGGCGATATGCACCGCGCGGTGCGTCTTGTAGTCGACACAGGCATACACGCCAAGGGTTGGAGCCGTGAACAAGCGCTGCAATACTCCGCAGAGCAGGAAGGTGGCACACCAGAGCAGGCTGTTTCCGAAATCGAACGTTACATGGCCTGGCCCGGACAGGCCCTCGGATACAAGTCGGGTCAACTCAAGCTGCTCGAACTCCGTGCCCTGGCCGCAAAGCGGCTCGGTCCGTCTTTCGACATCCGCCGTTTCCACGATGAACTTCTCCGCGAAGCCGCCGTGCCGCTCGAAGTTTTAGACGCTCACATCCAAGGCTGGATCGCCCGACAAGCAAAATAATATTCCTAAAATCAGCGATTGAACCACAGAGGCACAGAACACACAGAGGAAAATTCTATGTGAGTCTTGGAAGACGATTTGGTCCCCTGGGTGAAGATGCACGCTGTTTATTTTAATTCTTAAAGAGTTGGCTCTGTGTGCTCTGTGCCTCTGTGGTTCAAGTATGTCTGCAGAAATCTGTTATCCGATCTCCGAGATCCGTAAATCTGCTCCTAATTCCGTGTGCTCCGTGGACCAGTTGCTTGGTTGCGCCTGAGAAAAATCGCTTTCCAGTTCCGCTTTCCTCAGGCCTCATGAGAGGATGTCTCTAAATGTCGTTGGACAACGCTGCATGAGTGAACGAGAGCCTGAGCTGGGTCTCGGGCTGGTCGCCAGTGTGGATCGCTCGCGCATCGAAGTTAAATTTCCTGCAACCGGTGAACAGCGCATCTATGCTTTAGGCACGCCCGTGCTCAAGCGTGTGCAATTTCGCGCGGGAGAAACCGTGAAAACCCGTGACGGACGTGCCTTGCTCATCGAGTCGGTCGAAGAAGAAACGGGCGTGCTCGTTTATTCCGGCAAGGGCCAGCGTGTCAGGGAGGATTCAATTTCCGATGTGACGAGCGTCAGTCTCCCGCAGGAGCGGCTCATGGCGGGCCAGGTCGACCCCTCCGAAGTCTTCGATCTGCGGTTTCGCGCGTTGCAGGCGCAAACGCGATTTCGCCAATCCGACGTGCGAGGGTTTCTCGGTGGTCGACTGGAACTGATCCCGCACCAATTTTATATTTTACAGGAGGTCTCATCTCGCCAGATCCCGCGCGTCCTTCTCGCTGACGAAGTCGGCTTGGGGAAAACGATCGAAGCCTGCCTGATTTTACAACGACTGCTGGCGATCGGCAAAGCCAAGCGTGTGCTCATTCTCGTACCCGAATCTCTCACTCATCAGTGGTTCGTGGAATTGCTGCGGCGGTTTAATCTGTGGTTCAGCATTTTCGACGAAGAACGCTGCGGCGCAGCCGAACAGAGCGACCCGGGGCAAAATCCGTTTCTCTCCTCTCAGCTTGCGCTGTGCAGTGTGAGCTTTCTCGCCAACAATGACCACGCCTATGCAGCTCGGACTCGCCGGCCACTTTGCGCGTCTTCGGCTTCTGGACCCCTATCGTTACGACAACTACGAGAGATTTCTAGAAGAGGCCGAAAACTTTGGAGCCGTGGCGGAAGTCGCCGAGAAGATCATCGACCAAAAACCGCTGAAGCCGAAAGACCACACCGCGCTCAAACGAATCTTCAACAAAGATCCCGAGGGCCTCAGCCAACATCTCGATGCGCTCGCCCACGGAAAACCTGGAGCACGCGAAGCGTTGATCAAAACGCTTCTCGATCAACACGGCACGGGACGCGTCATGTTTCGTAACACGCGGGCCAACATGACCGGATTTCCCAAACGGAAATTTTGCCCGGTGCCCCTTACCGACGAAAACCCGACGCTGCTCGCTCGCATTGCCCGCGAGCTGGAAGCCGAGGAGACAGGCAACGATGCCGATATTCGTTTTTCCTTCAAAGAAGACCCGCGGATCGATTGGTTGGTCGCGTTTCTCAAAAAAAATGCCGATTCAAAAGTCCTTTTGATCTGCAAGTCTCAGCGCAAGGTGGCGGCGATCGAAACCGCGCTGCAGGAAAAGATGAAGGTGAAATCGGGACTGTTTCACGAAGGCCTTCCGCTGATTCAACGCGACCGGAACGCCGCCTGGTTCGCCGAGCCCGAGGGCGCGCAACTGCTGATCTGTTCGGAGATCGGCAGCGAAGGACGCAATTTTCAATTCGCCCATCACTTGGTGCTGTTCGATCTGCCGCTCAATCCCGGTTTGCTCGAGCAACGCATCGGTCGGCTCGACCGTATCGGACAGACCCAGACGATCCGCATCCACGTACCTTACGTCACGGGGAGCAGCGAGGATTTCGTGCTCGACTGGTACCATCGCGGACTCGATGCGATCGAAACGTCGCTCCATGGCGGTAACGAATACCAGGACAAGTTCAGGGAACGCCTGCTGACTCTCGCCCTTGCGTACGGCAAGAACAGTTCGAAGGTTGGAAAGCCGCAGTTGGAGGAATTCATTGAGGAGACCGTTAAGTTCCGCAAAGCGCTCTCGCTCAAGCTGCGCAAAGGCCGTGATCGTCTGCTGGAGCTCAACTCGTTCAGTCCCGCCGTGGCGCAGCAAGTGATCGAGCGCGTGCGTGCGGTGGATGCTGAACCCCTCTTGAGACATTTCCTCGTCGCACTGCTCGACCATTTCGGCGTCAGAATCAAAGAGTTTGAAGAAGGCGACGTCTTTCTCGATCCGAGACACGCCTACGTGGAAAGTTTTCCTTCGATTCCGGCGGAAGGCATGCTGGCGACCTTCAGTCGTCAACGTGCGATTGCACGTGAAGACATTCGCTTTCTTTCGCCGGACCATTCCTTGGTCCAGGACGCCATCGATCTGCTCATCAATTCGAAATCCGGCACCACCGCGTTCGGCTTCATCAAATCGAAGACGCCCAACCTTTTGCTCGAACTCATCTTCGTTCTCGAAACCGTCGCCGATTCGCGCTGGCACGTGGATCAATTCCTCGCACCGAGTCCCGTGCGCATCGTGGTCGACGTCCGCGGCAGCGATCTCACCGAAACACGCGATGCCGTGTCTCTCGCCGCCGCCGTAAAAGACGCTACGATTCAGCGCTTTCTCGAACGCCCCGGTTTCAATATCGGCATCCTGAAAACCTTGCTCGCGGCCGCCACCGAGCGTGCCGAGGCAAAGATTCAGGTTTTAAAAACCGCTGCCGAAACCAACGCCCGCACCGCACTGAGCGCTGACATTCAACGCCTGATCGATCTCCGCAAAGTGAACGACCACGTCCGCTCCCAAGAAATCGAACTGGCGCAACAGCAACTCCAACACGTACTCGACGCGATCGGACAGGCCCGCCTCCGCCTCGACTCCCTCCGCCTCGTCCTCGAAACCCCAAACGATCTGGAATAAAAGTCGGCGGCCTCAAAGTGCCGCTGCGCTTCAGCCCGCGTCGGTCCGGGCCAAATTTTTGAACCACAGAGGCACGGAGTTTAAGCAGGAAGCCAGGAAACCATGAGTGCGCTTTGGCCACGAACGATCACGGAATGCGCTTTGAGCTCTTTGCGTTCTTTCGTAGCTGAAATCCTCCGGTTCGCTCGCGCAACAAATAAAGGTTAATAATAAAGCATGACACCTTTTGATCGGCTTGCGCCAGTCGCGGTTCGACCGAGGGGAAAGACGTTCAGGCTGAGCGTGCGCTCTTCATAGCGTCGCACAAGCGCCTCCATTTCCTCCGACGTGAGCCCGCCCAACGGACGAGCCGCTTACGCAGGCAATTGCGCTTTCACACGGCGTTTTTCTTCGAGCCATCCGTCGAGTTCGCCGGCCAGTTCAGCAAAGCCGTTCGACATCGCTTTGCCGTTGAGATCGCCGCGCTCAACGAGCGCGAGGAAGTTCGCGCCTCAGGCTCTGCACGACACGCGGTTGACAACCCAACCAAAGTCATGAGCCAACAACCATCGTCCCCTCACCAACGGACAACACGAAATCAAAATCTACACGGTCCAGAATCGGGGCCGTCCGGTGTTTAACTCTCGTGTTACGAGGGTTGCCATCGGGAAAGAAAGATGTTCGGCAATGACCGACGCACGCCGAGTGCCGCGCGTCAGTGACCGCGCAATAAAGCTGTGTCGTCGCTCACGCTTCGGTTTCTGGCGAAAGCCTCCACCACCGGCGCGAATCTCGGGTCGACTCAGGTTCGCCGATGTTTTCTTCGTCCGTTTTTTCATGCGCCAAAGAGCATCCCTTTGTCCCGCTCGACGTAAGCAAGCAACTAAAACAAATGCGGCAGCGCGACGCTGAAGGCGACGATTGCGATGAAGAAACCGATTAGGACCGCGTTTTCCGTCGTGACGAAGCGCCACGCGGCGAACGGCGAGGCTTCGGCGGATGGCGGCACTGCGCGCGGTGCGCCAAAGAGACTAAACAGCACGCCGCAGCCGATGGTGGTGAGGCCGCCGATGGCGTTCCACCAAAACCAGAACACGTTCTTGAAGCCGAGCCAGAGGGTGAAGTTCACCGCCACGCCGAGCACGAGGCCGATATTCGCAGCGTGCGCTTTGATGCGGCGGTGGAACAGCGCGAGCAGGAACATACCGAGGATCGGGCCATAGAAGAGCGAACCGACCTTGTTGATCGCCTCGATCACGGTCGTCGCCATTTTGCCGACGACGGACGCGAGCAGCATCGTCGTCACGCCCCACGCAAGCGCAGTCGCCTTGCTCCAGTAAACGTAGCGCTCCTTCGGCACGGCCGTGAGGCGGCTGACGACGTCCTCCATCGTGACGGCGCTGAGCGAGTTCAACGCCGAGCTGTAGGCCGACATGCCGGCGGCGATGATGGCGACGACGATCACGCCGATCACGCCGTGCGGCAGATAGTCGGTGATGAAGATGGGGATCATCAGGTCGGGTTTGTCGGCGGGGATTTTTGCAGCGAAGGCCGCATCGCTGCGCACGAATGCGCCGAGGATCAATCCGCCGCAGCAGTAGGCGAGCGTGATGGGGAAGCGGAAAAGGCCGTTGAAAAACAGGAGCCGCCGCATCGTCGGCTCGTCACGCGCCGAGAGGATGCGCTGCGCCTGCATCTGATCGGTGCCGTAGTAGGAGCAGTAGAGGAACACGCCGCCGAACAGCATCGGCCAGAAACCGAACTCGCCGCCGTCAAAACCGAAATTACCGAAATCCACCGCGCGCAATCGCGCATGATCGACGTGCGCCAAAAAACCGCTCCAACCGCCGACGCGGCGCAGCGCGCACGCGATGATGGTGAGGATGCCCAAAAATTTGATGATCATCTGTGCGACTTCGCTGTAAACGATCGCTTTCATTCCGCCCTCGAGTGAGTAGGCGACGGTTACGCCGCCGAGGACGAGCATCGTCGTCGCAAACGGCAGGTGTAGGATCGCCGAGAGAATCAGGCACACCGCGTAGATGATGACGCTCGTGGCAAAACCCCGGCTGAGCAGAAACACGCTGCTGAGCAGTAGGCGCGAGGTGGAGTTGAAACGTTGTTCGAGCAGCCCATAAATGCTCACGACGCCTGAGCGCAGCAGCACGGGGCCGATGAAGCCCATGACGACGATCATCGCGAGCGGCATGCCAAACTCGAACGTAAGCCACTGCATGCCGCCGCCCTTGCGCAGTCCGACGAACGCCGGCGCCGACACGAAGCTGATGACCGAGAGCTGCGTGGCCATCGCCGACATGCAGAGCGGAAACCACCCGAAGCTGCGGCCACCGAGAAAATAATCCGTGCCGGCACGGCTCTTCTTGAACCGCAGCCCGATCCAAATCATCGCGGCGAAATATACGACCACGAGGCTGTAATCGACGGTGTTCACGATTTCAAAACGGCGCGGGGTTCAGCGTGAAGTCGAGGTAAAGCGCGGCGCTCCACGAAAACGCGTCCGCGCCCAACCCGTGCGCAGCGCCGCCCTCGGGCGCGGGGCGCGGATCGAAATACTCGAAGGCGCCGAATGTCTCCATGAGGCGCAACGAGTCGGCTTTGACGCGTGCCGCGAGTTCGTGATGCCCGAAGCGGGCGAGGCCATGGTGGAGCAGCCAGTTCAGGTTAATCCACACCGGGCCGCGCCAGTATTTGAGCGGATCGAATGTCGGCAGCCGGACGAGGTGCGGACGCGCAGCGGGCGATTGGCGCGCAGATCGAAAGAGAAGTAGTGGCCGGCCTCCGCATCCCAGAGTTTTGCGTTGAGGGCGGCGGTGGTGCGCGCGTTCCACGATTCGATTTCGGCGATATCGTGGCCGAGTTGGCGGCCGAGCGCGATGAGGCTTTGATTGGAGCGCGCGAGGAGCGAGTTGAACAGGATGTCCTGCACTAGAAATGGGCTCTCCTGCGCAATCGCGTCGTCGTCGTAGCGGTATTGGGCGAACAGATCGACGAGGTAAATGTAGCGCCGGTAGTTTTCGTTGGTTGGGCGGTGCGCGGCGTCGATACTGCGGAGGTCGCGGCGGAGATGGGCCACGTCGCGCGCGTTGCGCGGGTCCATCGCGTCGAACACGGCGTCCCACGCGGGCGAGTTGTCGGTGCCGGATTCCCAGTTGTGCTGGATATAGACGAGCCCTTCGCCAAGCGGATCGCGATGCGTGTAGAGGTAACGGTGAAACGCGACGATCTTCGGAAACATCTCGGCGAGAAAAGCGGACCACTCAGGCAACTGGGCGGCGGGCGTGGTGAGCAGGCGTTCGAGCACGAACGCGAAGACGGGAGGCTGCGTGATGCCCGAGGTCGCAAGATCGCGCGGCGCGTCGGGCAGGCCCGCGGTCTGCCACACGTCGGGGCCGGGGAAATAATTGGCGTCGGGCTGGTGGAAAACGATATGCGGCAGAAAGCCGTTGCGCCACTGGCCGCGGAACAGGCTGCGCACTTCTTCAAGCGCGCGCGGCGGCCGGCTCCATGCGAGGCCGAGCGCGATGAAGCCGGAATCCCAATTCCACTGGAACGGATAGAGCCGCGGCGATGGGATGGTGTAGCCGCTCCGCCAGTTTTTATCTAAAACGGTCTGGGCGAGATCGTGCATGGGAATGCGGAGCATGGGATGAAAAAGCGACCGTCGAAGCGGCGGGAAATTTTCCACGCCGTTCGAGCGGTCCACCGGAATAGATCCGGTGGAGGCCCGCGGAATAAGCGGCGCGGCTAGAAGCCATAGGAGACGGTGCCGGTGATCGTGCGTGGCTGGATCGGTCGCGCGTTGAAGACCGAAACCGTGGGATCGAGGACGTTGGTGCCGCCGCGCGGATCGCCTTCGCTCAGGCCTTTGGCGTCGAAAAGGTTGTTGACCGTGAGGCGAAGGCTGAAGCCTTGTTTGGTGGTGAAGACGACGCCCGCTTCGATCTCACCGTAGGAAGTGAGCGGATTGATCGGGCCGTTTGCGCGATCGACCGGCCGCACGCCAGTGTATTGATAGGAGGCGTTTAATCCCAGCGTCCCGAAGGACATCGCGGGGAACCGGTAGCTGGCGAGGAATTTTCCCGACAGTTTCGGAGTGCGCTCGGGGGTCAGGCCGTGCTCGTCGAACGCAACGACTTGGCCGGTGCTGAGCGTCTGTGTCTTCAGGTTGTGGTCGGTCCATTTCGGATCCTGCCACGTGCCGTTGAGGCCGAGGCTCAGGCCGGGGAGCGGCGTCCAGATGGTTTCGAGTTCCACACCTTTCGACTCCTCGCTCTGAAGCGCGATCACCGTTGGCCCGAGTGTGCCGTTCGGCAGAATCGTGACCTGCGTGTCCTGGATGCCTTTGATCGTTTCGTGAAACGCGGTGAGGACCACGCCGAGCTTGCTGGAGCCGTATTTTACACCGGCTTCATAGCCCGTGATGATACGGCTCGGGGACGTCATGCGACCGGCGACGACGTCGTCCGCAAATTCCGTGATGCCGAGCGTGCGCACGCCGCGCGAATACCGGCCATAGGCAGCGAAGTGTTTGTTGAACGCATAATTCGCGCCCGCCGTATAGGCGGTCTCGGCGGCGCTGTTGGTGCGCGTCTCGAAATTGCCCGTGCCGTATTGCCCGGTTTTGAACGCGGGATTGTTACTGCCGTTGGTGACGAAGTTGTTGGCGGTGAATTCCCGCGTCACGGTCTGACGCGTGGCGTTGTGGCGCAGGCCGGTGTCGAGCGTGACGGGACCGACTTTGTGCTCGAGGAGCGCATAGGGCGAGACCTCGCGCTCCTCGCCGGTAGAGTTGCGGAACTGATCGGCGAAATGATAGATGCCGTTGAACGTGGCCGGCGCGATCGCGGCGCCGGTGGTTGCGTCGAGGATCGTGATATCCACGCGATTCACCTGGGGTGTCACATCCGTCAGCAGCGTGAGGTAGAGGTAGTGCTGTTCTTCCTTGAGAAAGGAATAATACACGCCGCCGGTCGCGGTAGTTCGGCCATCGTTGAAGCTGCCGACGAAGCGCAGGTCGTCTTGGAAATCGTTCACGAGGCCGGCGGAATGCTGCCATGATTTCCGGTTGCCAAAGCCGTTGCCGAGCGCGGCGGCGTCGGCGGCATTCGCCGCGGCGACTGCGTTGTTTTGCCCGGGATAAGTGAGGCGAAACGCGTAGTTGCCGCCGCTGAGACCGGCGGTGAACTGCGCTGCATCGCGGCTCGCCGCGGCATTGGCGATGGCCTGCCACGTGGCGGGCACGCCGTTGAAAATGTAATCGATGGAGCGGAAGCCGTCGCTGTAGCGGTTGCGGTTTTCCACTCTCACGCCGTCTATCAGTTGATATTTGATTTCCGTGCCGAGGTAGTTCACCCGGCTATAGATTCCGTCGGCCAGATCATATACGACCGGCCCCACCGGCGTGCCCGCAACGGAAACGATGCGTTGATCGGCGGTCGCGGACGTGGGATCGCGCTTGATATTGGGGCCGAAGGGCACGCTGCGAAAATTTGCGCCGCCGGTCATTGGCATGGGCAGATCGAAAACGTTGTGGTCGTCGTGCAGTTTAAAGGAAGCCTTCACGTAGCCACGATCGTTCTCGAAGGTGTGCTTGAGGTTGCCGAGGAACTCGCCGCCTTTGTTGGAGGTGAAACCGGGATAGCGCACACCATCGTCCACCCGATACCAGCCACCGAGGGCAAACGTGGTGTTTTTCCCCGCAGGACCTGACACCCACAAGTCGGATCGCAGCGTGCCGTAGTCGCTGGTCGTGAGCGTCGCTTCGCCGTGCAACGTGGAACCACCTTCGCGCGAGATGAGGTTGATGAGGGCGAGCGGCGCCTGCGAAGCGAAGATGTTCGACGTGCCACTCCGCATCGCCTCGACGCTTTCGACGAAGGTGCTCAGGCGGGTCCACGCATCGGGAAGGCCGTGGCGCAGATTGTTGGTCGAGAAGACGGGGAGTCCATCCTCATAGAGCATTTCGTAGCTGAAGCCCGAGGTCGTGCCGATGCCGCGGATGGAGACGTTGTTGAAGGCTTCGCCTCCCGTGGACTCGACGTAGATCCCGGGCACGGCCTTCATCGCCTCCGCGAAATTCCGCGGTCCGATGTCCTCGATGCGGCCCCGATCAAGGATCGTGATCGCGACGGGCGACTCCAATTGCTTGCGCGGGGAGACGGTGCCCGTGGTCACGAACTCATTCATCATGATCGCCTCCTCTTTGGCAGCGTCGGCGGATGGAGCGGGAGCTACCTGCGCCGCCAGTTGCGCGGCACAGATGGCGGCCGGAAGACAAAACGTTTTCAGAAAACGCGACCGGATGCTCGATCGCGGCAGGCTGAGCGTGCCGAGGTTTTTCATTTTGGGGCGAGGTAGGTTGAGGCGGTGTAGTGGGATGAGGCGCCAGCGAGTCGGCCCACGAAGCAACGGGTTTTGTTCAAACCAAAAACGTTTTTGTTTCAGGCAAAAACCATCAAGGCGTAAACAGGTATTCGAACTGGGGTGGGGCGGGGTTCGGCTGCGAGCGGAATCACAATAACAAAAACGTTTTTGTCAAGACGGTAATTAGCGTCACTCAGCTGTTTGCCATCCGCGGTGTCTTACGACTAAAAATTGCAGTGCAGTTACTGGTTGTCACGGCTGTAAACGCACTCCAAAAACATTTCCGTGACGCGGAATCTGCCAGTGGGCGTTTGGCCGCGCTGCCGCCTAAATAAATCATGTCCATCGTCCTACTCGCCCGTGATCTTGGGCTCTCCATTTCGACCGTTTCGCGGGCGCTCAACGGCTATGCGGACGTTGCGCCCGAGACACGGCTGCGCGTCGCGGAACGCGCGAAACAAATCGGCTACCGCCCCAACCCCGGTGCGCGCCGGCTCAAGACCGGCAAGACCCATGCGGTCGGTGTCGTGCTCCCGGCCGCGAGCAGCACGGGCCAGTTCGTAGATTCAATGTATTCCAACCTGCTCGGCGGTGTGGCGACGGAACTAGAAGCCGCCGACTACCATCTGCTTGCGACGATGCACACTCGGCATGATGAAGCGCGGGAGGCTGCACTCTACGACAACTTCATCAAGGGCAGTTGGGTCGACGCTCTCCTCATCGTGCGCACGCGCGTGCACGAACCGCGCATCGCGCTGGCGCGGCAGGCGAACATCCCCTTCGTCACCTACGGCCGCACCGAAAGCGTCGAGCCCTACGCCTGGATCGATCCGGACAACGAAAAAGCTTTCCACCTCATCGCCACGCGGCAACTGGACTTTGGGCACCGGCTCATCGCGTTCCTCAACGGGCCGGAGGACTATTTTTTTGCGCGGCTCCGGCAGCAGGGTTTCGCGCGGGCCTTTGCGGAAAAAGGTTTGCCGACCGATCCGGCGCTGACCCTCCACGGTGATGTCACCGAGGCGGGCGGTCATGCGCTCTGTCGCTCGCTGCTCGTGCGCCATCCCCGCCCGACTTCGATCG
>WNFI01062517.1_pt2 | contig 11026 bp, 8 predicted proteins | sample 5400471 | NCBI WGS metagenome assembly WNFI01 (sample SAMN13153348, study PRJNA577476) | soil metagenome | isolation source: 100 cm saprolite on Douglas fir-dominated hillslope | place: USA:California | collected 2013-09-17 | reverse complement strand
CGCGAAAGCTCCTTTCGTCGATCGCAAGATCGTCCTGGAACGGCAGCAATACGGCCGGAATGACGCCTGCGGGAATGAAGGTCGGATGGCGCACCATGAGTGGTCTCCTGACTGCGTGGCCCGGCTGCAAATGACGGCGGATGCGTCGACGGGTGGAATCCTAGCCGATCGGTGGGCCGGCCGCACGGGCAAAAAACGGCCACGCGTCCCTCGACCGGCCCTCCGCTTTCGAGCCGCCCGGGATTGGGATTCCCACACTATGGGCACAAGCAACAGAGCTGTTTTTAGGCTATAAGGGCCTCGCTCGCGGGCGAGGGTAACGCAGCGACCACATGAGGATTGCGCAAGATGAAAAATGTTGAAGCCAGATGTGTTCGGTTCGCGACAGTCGCGGTGCTCGGATTGCTGGCCGGTGCGATGCCCGCGCATGTCCGCCCGGCAGCGGCCGAGACAGCCCGCGAGGCCTGCACTCACGATGCCTTCAGGCTCTGCAGCGACGCGATCCCGGACGTGGCGCGAACCAAGGCGTGCCTTGCAAAAAACCGGAGCAGCCTAAGTCCGCTATGCCAGGCCGCCTTCTCGGGCCGCGGTCACTATGCGCGCCATCATCGTCGCCGGCATGGTTGAGGACGGCCACCCACGGACAACGCCTACGACCCCTGCAGGCAGCGGTTCATGAAATCCCGGCGCTCCGGGCCACGAAATTTTTGTGCCACCGCCTGCTTGAGGCAGGCAAGGCGCGCCTCGCCGACGCAAACCGCGATGTAGTCCGGCGTCTCGGAAGCCTGCACGCCCCTGGCCGCAGCATCCTGACCGCAGGCTTGGCGCTTCTTCTCGATGGCGGCAGGCGCCTCGTCGGGTTCCGTCGCGGCCGGACCGGCCGGCGGCGCAATCCCGCTGATGGTCAGCTTGCCGGCCGGCGAAACCGCACCGGTCTTGGGCGCGGGCGGCGTGGCCGGCCCGACCGGCCCGGCTGGCGCTCCGGAAACGAGCGCCGCCGCGCCCGGCGGCGGCTTCGCGGAGGTCGTGGCGATTGTGACCTGCGTATTCGCCGATGCAGTGGTTTCCGGCAGACCGCGGCCGGCCACGGCTTTGGCCTCCAACGCATTGAGGGCGCGGTACGGATCAACGAGACCATAGCCGAACATCGGGTCGCGCCCGGGCGCGCCGAGATCCCGCGCGGTCGAGAACAGCACCTCCTCCAGCGTGGCGGGGTCGATGCCGGGATTGCGCTCCAGGATAAGGGCAGCGACACCGCTCACATGGGCGGCCGCGACCGATGTGCCGGTGGTGAAATTATAGCTTGCGCGCGGCGCCGCCTCGAGCACGTTGACGCCCGGCGCCGCAAGCGCCACGTGAGCGCCCTGGTTGGCTTGCGGCATCAGCTTGTCGCTTTCATCGACCGCCGTCACGGCGATCACGTTCTCGTCCGCTGCCGGGTAAAGCGGAGGCGATTGCGGCCCCATGTTGCCGGCTGCCGCTATCAGCACCACGCCCTTGTCGCGTGCCTTCTTGAGCGCCAGTTGAAGCAATGGATCGTAAGGCCCCGCAAAGCTCATATTGATGATGCGCGCGCCCTTGGTGATGGCCCAATCGATGCCCGCGACGATGTTCTGCGTGGTCGCCTGCTGGGGACGCTGCGCATCCGGGCTGAACGCGTGAATGGCCAAGATACGGGCGCGCGGGGCGATACCCAGCAACCTTCGATGCGCCGCGATTGCACCAGTCATGCCGGTCCCGTGTTCGTCCGGTTTGTCCGTCGCGGCCACGGCATCGAACTGCCCGGCGATCGAGCCCGCGAGATCCGGGTGGGCAACATCGACGAGGGAGTCAATGACGGCGACGGCCACATTTGCTCCCGATGCGATGCCGTGGGCATCGTGGAGATGCAGTTTGTCGATCACGTACTGGGCTGGGTCGCCCTTGGACGGTGGTGCCGCCGCGTGGGCGTCCTGCTGTAATTGAAATACGTAGTTCGGCTGTGCAATGCCGATTTTCTCGGCTTCGAGCATCCGCACCGCGTCAGCGACCTGCCCGTTGGGGAGCCCACATGGACGACCATTTCATTGGATACGAAGCGGGTTTCGCCGCGCGGCGGCACGCCGGTGAAACCGGCTTCGCCGGGAAACGGCCGGTGCGGCAAGCCGTTGCGGGCGATTGCATTGATGGCTGCGGGCCCTGACGGAGATGGACCGCGCGGCGGTGTGCGTCCGAGGCCAGCCGGACCGTGCTCCAAACCGTGCGGGAGTGCACGGCCCGGTCTTGAGCCGGCCGGCCCGGCAGGACCATGCTCCAAGCCATGCGGGAGTGCGCGGCCCTGCCCTGAGCCGGCCGGGCCATGATCGACACCATGCGGGAGTTGCTGGCCTGGCGTCGCACCCGGTGGATGGTTGAATCCATGACTGCGCAGCCCCGCGAAAGTTGTATGGGGCGCACCGACCGCGCGCGGCACGAAAGGCCTCCCCGCAAACGGCCTCGCAGGTCCCGCGTCTCTGCCAATCCTGGCGGCGGACGCGCTGTCCTCCAGCGAAAAAGCCATTGCGGCGAGGCAGGTCAGGAAAAACACGTGTCGCATCATTGACATGCAACGCTCCAGTCGACCCATTTTCATCCAGCCACGGCGCCCAACGTCACGCATTAGGACGGAAATGCGTCACCTTTGCGTCGAATCATGAGGTCATTTGGGGCGCTGCGGGCGACTGACTGACGCGTCGGTCGATGAAACATAGAACGTCGCGGAGGACCCTCGTCGGCTTACCATCAGGGCGTTGCCCGCTGTCTTCGGCTGGTCATGGAGAACTCCCCCCTCGGGCTTGGCTTCGATGGCCAGTCCACGAGATATTAGCGGGGTACGACATCATCGCGGACGCCTATCTGGCGCGGCGCGGTAGCTCACGTGTTCGTATTGAAAGGTTAATCGCCGTTCTATCCAAGAGCTCTCGGGTTCTCGATCTAGGCTAGACGCTCGGCACGGTGAAAGAGCCGTATTCGAAAGTCTCCTCCAACGCATCGCCGCCATACCGGCGGTAGGCCTCCGCGACCGGGATCGACATATCATCGGGGGAGAACCGCCGCGATCTCATCACGCCATCGTTGGACACGAAACACACGAGGTCCGTGCGGGCGAGCGCGCTCAGCACGAGATCATCCGGCACAAGATAATCCAATTTGGTCCGATCCTGGCTATCAACCAAAGCCTCCCAGTTTTCCAGCCAGGCGGCGAATTCTTGCCATTGCGGTTTGGACAAGGCCACGGTCTTGATTGCTTCGAGCTTATTGTTTTGCTTCATGACAGAGACGAGTTGCCAAAGTTTCACTGCTCAGCTCCGCTCAGCGCTGACCAAATGGCAACGGGTTCACCTTATATCCCAGGGTCTCCCAGAGCCTGACCGCGGCATCCCACTGTTGCTGCGTGATCCCCGCACCATCGCCAAACCGGCCCGATCCTGTGTTGATTGCCACCGAGTTATCTGGACCGAACCACGCTTCGCCACCAATCGATGCTCTCTCACTGAGGTTGGTGTGAACGATGTTTCCCCGTGCTGTTGGGAATGGCGTCTTTTCCCGCGCGAGATTGACGCCGCGCTCATCCACGGTCCAGAGATATTTTGTCGCCGCATGAGGCCGCGTCCCTGTTTGGATATTCTCGAACGGACCAGCCCCGGGAGTCCTCGATTGCAGGCCCTGCGATGCATCAATCAAAATGTGTTCATTTTGGCCAACAGCTCGGGCCGACGCTCGCGACGGCCCGGTTCCCCAGTTCCCGACACCCGGCGTCTGCCTCACGCCGCCGAGACCGGCCGCTGCCCAAAAAGCGTCTGCTGAAGGACCCTTTTCCCGCTGATCATTGTATTGAATCATTTGGTCATTATGCTGATACAGGGACGTCGTCCAGTGGCCGTCTGTGCTCACTTCCGCGCGTGAGATGTCGTAGACTTTTCCATCAGCAGCGATAGCGCGAAAGGGGCTGCCATTGGCGGCGGTGAAATGCGCGATTCGATCAGACACATTGGGGATCTCCGAAACAGGATCGGAAACCTCGCGAACGTTGTAAGCGGTGGGATTGTTGAAGAAATCCGGTGATACGTACTGTGCGTGGGCAGGATAGTTCTCGACATATCCCGGCGATTGTGCAATCGCACCGTTGATCTTCCGGAGGTCTTCGGCAGCGGCCTTCGGATCGGACCGATATCGGTGAATGGCGTCGTTCGTTGCGTCGGTCACTCTCTGCTGCCACGCTTCTTCAGTCTCCTGCGCGCCGCGCACATAGGGGTTCACGGGCGGCTGTGAGTTAGTCGGTTGCGAGTTAGTCGGTTGCGAGTTAGTCGGCGGCGCGACCGGCGCATCAGACGGTGGTGTCGTGACGCCCGGTGCCGCATCGGTTTTCGTCTGATCCGGCTGCCATGGCGAGTCGTTGAGAGCGTAGCGCGGCCCCGCCGTCATGTTGTTCTGACGGGCTGACTGGAGGCTTGCGTCGAATTGCGCGGCCAGCGCTGGATCAAACCCTTCTAGATTGGCCCCGAGCGAAGAAACGCTTGCGGACATGCGATCAATACCGACGCTATCAATGCCGATGCTCATGGTTTCCTGCTCGCCTTCAGACAGATCGTCAAATCCAGAGTAGACGCGAAGAAGAATTCCCGCGTGGCCAGACTTCGACAACAAGAAGGCAGCTGCTTAAAATGATGAATACGTTATACCGTCTCGGCACGACCTAGCAGTCCATTGCAGTACCAGTCCCGTATACTAAACCTAATTCGCCATCAGCACCGGCAGGGTCGCGTGCGCCAGGATGTGGCGCGTCGCGCCGCCGAATATCATCTGGCGCAGACGGCTTTGGGTGTAGGCGCCCTTGATGAGGAGGTCGCAGTCGAGCGACTGCGCGGCGGCCAGTATGGCCTCTCCGGTCGTGCGCCCCTCAAGCCCGACCGTCATCGGCGCGGCCTTGATGCCGTTGCGCTGCAGATATTGCGTTGCCTGCGCGGCACTCGGTCCCGGCACCGCCGTTCCCCCCTCGACATGGAGTACCGTTATGCGCTCTGCCTTGCGCAGCAACGGCATTGCGAACGCGGTAGCGCGTGCCTGCTCGGTGCTGCAATTCCACGCCACCAGAACGTTGGTGCCGATCTGGGCAGGCGGCGTCGGCGCCGCGATCAGAATCGGGCGCCCGCTGTCGAACAGGCCGGACTCGATCGCCTTGTCGTGCAATCCGATCGAGTTGGCTTGCGACCGGCCCATGACGATGACGTCGAATACGCGACCGTAGCTGCCGACGAAGTCTTCCCCTTCGGGGGCTTCGTCGAGCCAGCCATACGATAGCGATGCGACAGGGGTATCGCTGCGCGGCACCGCGTGCTCTCGCATGAATGCTTCGAACATCGTACGGGCGCGACGCGCCTCGTCGAAGCTCTCCTCACGAAGCGTCTCCAGCGGTATGGCGCCCGCCATGTCGACGGCGATGAATTCATTGACGCGGAACCGCAGGGCGAAGCCTTCGATGTAGCTATCAAACCGGCGCGCAAGCAGAAGCGCAGTTGCGAGCGCCGAGCGCATCGACTCGTGGGATTCCGTCGGGACCAGAATCGTCTTCATATTTATCCCCGCCTCCCTGCAACAAGGAGACTGCGCCCCCCGGCGCCGCGGCGCGCGACCCTAAAGAATCAATCCATGATTTCCGCATCGCGTTGTCTCCCCGGCGAAAGCATGACGATTCCCACGGTGCTGGCAAGACTGAATAACGCCTCAGCTCGGTGCGGAAGCGGGGGTTCATTGCGGCCCACGACGAATGGCGGTCACGCGTGCTGTGGCGTGTCCCGCCCTACATCGAGGCGTTGGCGCGTCCGTCACTGGCATAGGCCGCACACCGAACGGCGCGGCCCTCCGTCTGTTGAGACTTCCGCGCCCCCTCATCAGTCAGCGTTGAGGCGTTGGATCGACCAGCCTGCTGGTGGGCTTCCGACCCCGGCAGGCGTGACCTGCGGGCCGTTCATGAACCAAAGCCCCACAACGCCGCTGGTGTGTTGCCAGAGAATGTCGCTCTGGCCAATCGCCGGTCTCCACAATCGACCAGCCGGCCGGGGCGGCTCCGACCCCTGCAGGCCCCGCCTGCGCGCCGTTCATGAACCAAATCCCCACATTGCCGCTGCCGTCTCGCCACAGAATGTCGCTCTTGCCGTCGCCGTTGAAATCGCCGGTGCCCGCGATCGACCAGCCGGCAGGGGCGGCTCCAACCGCGGCAGGCGTGACATGCGCGCCGTTCATGAACCAGATCCCAACGTTGCCGCTGGTGTCTTGCCACAGAATGTCGCCCTTGCCGTCGCCGTTGAAGTCCCCGGTTCCGGCGACCGACCAAACGGTGGATACAGTGCCAACGCCCGCGGGCGTGGCCTGCGCGCCGTTCATGAACCAAATCCCCACATTGCCGCTGCCGTCGCGCCACAGCCAATCGGCCTTGCCGTCGCCGTTGAAGTCGTGCTGTCCGACGATCGACCAGCCGGCGGCTACGCTTCCAACCCCGGCAGGCGTGACCTGCGCGCCGTTCATCAGCCACACCCCCGTGTTGCCGCCGGTGTCGCGCCAGGCGATGTCGCTCTTGCCGTCGCCATTGAAGTCGTGGGTATCGGTGGCCCACCTGCTCGGCCCGATGAACAGGAGCGCCCCGCCATTGACCACGCCGGGCACACCGACGAGGGCCGTGCGTCCATCCGCCGACAGCGCAACGCTTGCGCCGAAGAAGGCCTGCGGAAAGTCTGCTTCACCGTTGTTGGCCAGCTTTTGCAGCTGGGACCAAGTGCCGTCGCTGCGGGCGAAAAGCCACGCCGCGCCGACCTCATTGCCGAGGGGGCCGCCATTGTCGCTAGGGCCGCCAACGATGGCGAGGTTACCGTCGCCCGACAGCGCGACCGAGGAGCCTTGGTGGACGTAGGGGTTTGCAACCGCGTCGTTGCCCACCAGCTTGGCCTGCTGCGTCCACACCCCGTTGCTGCGGGTGAACACCCAGGCTGCGCCGACGCCATTGTTGTCGTTGAGGCCACCCACGATGGCAGTGTTGCCGTCGCCGGACAGCGCCACCGACCCGCCTTGCTCAGCAAGTCCGATCGCGCCGTTGCCGACCAGCTTCGGCCCTTGCTGGCTCCATACCCCGGAGCTCCTGGTGAAGACCCACGCTGCCCCGGTGCTACTGCTGTCGAGCGCCACGCCCGCGATGGCGGTGTTGCCGTCAGCCGAAACCGCGACGACGGTGCCAATGGGCCCTCCATTGACGTTGGAGCCGATCAGCTCGACCTGTTGACTCGACGTCCCGCCGCTGCGGGTGAAGACCCATCCCAACGGGTAGGCGTTGGGGCCGACCTGTATGGTGGGCGCACCTAAAACGACAGTGTTGCCGTCTGCTGAAACCGCGACGGCGCCTTCCGCCGCTGGAGAGCCGTTGGCGAACAGCCCGCAACCCAGCTGGCTCCAGGCGACGGAGGTTACGGCGTACACATAGGCAGAATAGTACGGAGGAGTGTCGCCGGCCGCGCCCACTATGGCGGTAGTGCCGTCGCCGGACAGCGCGACTGTATAGCCTCCCCCAAGGCCGTCGCAGCGGCTGACTAGCATGTTGCCATCCTGCTTGAACTGCGCCAGTGCCGGCTGGCACGGCCACAGCAGCGCCGCCGCGAACGGCGATGACAGGGACGCTCGCAGCCGCCCGCGAGCGCGCCATCGCAGGACCACCGTCAGCGGATACCCGAACAATCTTCCAATGTTTCCAAGGATTGGCTCCATGTTTCCACCTCAGCCGAGCGTGACCCCGAAGGAGCCGAACGTGGAAATAAAACCGAGGCCAACCGCGGCAACGCCAGGGCCAAACGATGGCCGTACAATCGAATGTTGGAGAGTGTTGCAGGGCAGACACGCCGCTTGCGGCATTTGCTCGAACGCATTTCTGGCGGCGCGATCGCGAACCTTGGGCGGCGCTGGCGCGACAAATGACAGGCCGTACCGCCGTGGGGCCGCCACAATTGGATGATTGGAAGTCCACCAAGGTGGTTGGTGCTTTCAGATGCCCAGCGGGGGGCAAGGCGGGACGCCAGTGTGAATTTCGGCGCCTGCGGTGGCAGAAAGCACGTGGCTATGAGCACCTCTCCGGCAAACTTGGATGACAGGCTGGGTCAAGTCGCACAGTCTGTCCGCTGCAGGAAAGATGAAGGGCTTCTCAGCGCCCTGTCGGGCGTTCCCAATTTCCCGTTCGGGGACGCAACCACTCATGCGGTTGATCGCAAGAGCGACGATCACACGCAGCCCGCGACGCCCTCGGGGCCCCCACCCTACCCTCCGCCGCCAGCGGGGAAGGGTCGGGTGGAGGCCGGCGACAGCGACGTCAAACGGCCTCGGATGACCATCATTCCACCCGATGGACGCCGCCAGCCTGATGGCAATAAACAACGTCCGCCCGACTTGACCCCCGCCTGGGTCATTCAACCCCGCGGCTACGTCGATCTGGGAAGGCCGACGCCGCGGTTGCGGCGGCGCGGTTATGGGTTGAAGAAATTGCTGGTCACGACCGCGATCGCCGTAATGGTTGGCGGCGCCGTCGTGGCTGAAATTTTGATGCTCGTTGACGATTCGGATTTTCCGAGCCTACCGCACTTTTTGTCGGGCGGCCCACCGCGCGCCAAACCTGCGCCTCCGCCCACTGACTTCAGAGCCATCATAAATCTCAGCGAAGTCGAGCGCGTGACTCAGGCGGTATCGACGCAGCCGGCCGTGTCGTTGCAACCGATGGCCCAATCGGAAAATCCGCCGGCTGAGAGCGGGATTGACGTGACGTCGCCGCCTGGCTCCGCATACGAGAAAGTGGCCGGGAAAGCTGCTGCGACACGGCAGCCGCCGTGGATTGCGATACCGGAGCTCACGCCGCTTGCGGCACCGGAGCTGACACCGATTGCGAGACCCGAGCCTCTCGCGATTACGACACCGAAATTCGCTCCGATTGCGAGACCGGAGCCGACGCCGATTGCGACGCCGGAGCCGCGCCCGATTACGACATTGGATTCACCTCCGCTCGCGAGACTGGAGCAGACGCCGGAGTCACCTCCGACTGCGAGACCGGAGCGGACGCCGGAGTCACCTCCGATCAGTCAAGCGCCGCCGCGCATCGGCAAGGTTGTCGTGGCCGATCGCGCCGATTTCCTCCTCGCGGACTCCAACGTCCGGTATCTGACCCGTGCCGAACTGCAAGGGCTGTCCGCCGACCGGCTTCACATTGCTCGCAATGAGATTTTTGCCCGCAGAGGCCGGTACTTTAAGGATGACACACTGCGCGCTTACTTCTCGCAGTTTCCCTGGTACCAGCCGCGTGCTTGGGACGTGCCGCTCACCACGGTCGAAAAAACCAACGTCGACTTGATTGCGTCGATCGAAGCCCCTGCTGCCGTGTCCCGCGGCATCACGGGGCCTGTCCCGGCCCCAACGAACATGGAGAATAGCGTCGCCTCCGCGGATCCGAGCCGCCGCTATTTGACACCCGAAGAGCTTCAAGGCCTCTCCGCGGATCAGCTCGTCATTATTCGCAACGAAATTTTCGCCCGCAGAGGCAGGTATTTTAAGGATGACGCGCTGCGCGCCTATTTCTCGCAGTTTCCCTGGTACCAGCCGCATGCTTGGGACGTTCCGCTCAGCCCGATCGAACAAGCCAACGTGAAATTGGTTCAATCTCTCGAGCAAACTGCGTCGACGTCCAGGCCGGCTGCAACGAGGGCGGGGCGAGCTCCGCCGATGTAACAAGCCCCCACCTCCGAGCGTATAAAAAATCTCAAACCTCATCCTGAGGAGCCCGCACCGAAGTCGGGCTTGCCCGACTTCGGTGGTCATAAAGTGTCGAAATCGGCAACAGCCGATTTCGATGCGGGCGTCTCGAAGGATGGCAGCGAGTCATTGCCGTGCGTCCATCCTTCGTCCTTCGCGAGCCTCAGGACGCCGTGCTGCGCACGGCTCCTCAGGATGAGGTCGTTGATTTCCCTCACACGCGCTGCAAGCGGTCAGGCGATGGTGAGATAGGTCGCCCTGTATCCCCGACGCTGCCGCAAGAAGTCCGGCCATGACTCCGACGCTGTAGCGTAAAAGCGTCCGATACCGCGTCAGCTGAACGCGGACTACTGCGCCACAAACACCTCGACGCGGCGGTTTTTTGCTCTGCCGAGCTCGGTGTCGTTGCAGGTGACCGGCAAGATCTTTCCGAACCCTTCGGCGCGTATGTTCCTGGCGTGGTCGGTCGGGGCGACTGCCACAAGCTCGCGGCGCACCGCTTCGGCGCGCCGCGTCGCGAGCTCGAGATTCGCGCTCACGCCGCCAAGATCGTCGGTAAATCCCGCAAGAGATACGGTCGGCCGTGTCCGCGTGTTCTGCAAATAGCGGGCAAGGCGCCGGATATCCTGGCGCGCCTTGGTGTCGAGCTGGTCCGACCCGAGGGAGAATCGGTAGGTGATCGAAAGGCGTTGGGCGCGCGCCGCGAGGTCGCGGAACCTTCCCAGTGATGCGGGATCGGCCTTGGTCTCGCGCGTATAGAGGCTGTAGGTGTGGTCATCCGGCATCGCTTCGATTTTCTGATCGAAGGTGCCGTTCTGGCTTTCCATGCTGTCGTCGATCGCGCGGGGCGATGACAGCAAGTCGTCGGCACGGTCGTCCGCGGCGATGAAGTTTTCGAACTGGCGGGCGTATCCTTCGAGAGGAAAAGGCGTGAAGATATAGAGCCGCCGGGCCAGCGGATAATCTTCCGTCTTGACGTTGAAGGATGTGGCCGCCTGCTCGATGCCGCAGCTTCCTTTGAGGCGGAGCGCCTTGACCGAACCGCTCACTAGCGTCGCAGGTGCAAAGCCGATGCTCGCTTCATCGGATGCCACCGCCCGCAGCAAGTCGGGGTAGGTCCCATGCGAAGGCGCCGCGGCGAGATCGGCGCTGCAGGTCTTCATCACCTCCTTCTCGAAAGTCTCGAAGGTGCCCGACGTGCCGGTGCGCACGTGCACATTGATCGGACCGGGGC
>WNFI01625999.1_pt1 | contig 11027 bp, 9 predicted proteins | sample 5400471 | NCBI WGS metagenome assembly WNFI01 (sample SAMN13153348, study PRJNA577476) | soil metagenome | isolation source: 100 cm saprolite on Douglas fir-dominated hillslope | place: USA:California | collected 2013-09-17 | reverse complement strand
GTCCCAGCCGTCGATATCGTGGGTGGCGTCGGTTTCGGCGATGCCGAGGGCTTGCGCTTTCTTTAACGATTCGTCAAAGCTGAGGCCGTTTTCCATTTCGCTCAGGATCACGTTGGTGGTGGAATTCAGGATGCCGTGAAATCCCTTTAGGTGGATCACCGGCAGTTCGTGAAATAAAGAAAAGATGGGGACGCCGTCCATGACGGTGGATTCGAACAGGAAGCGATTGCCGCGCGCGGCGGCCAGGTCGCGGAGCTCGCGGTAGGCGTGGACGATGGGGCCTTTGTTGGCGGTGATGGCGTGGGCTCCGTGGTTGAGGGCGGCGCGGATGTGGTTGACGGCGGGCTGGCCGTTTTCCACGTTGAGTGAGGTGGCTTCGAAGAGAATGTCGGCTTGGGCTGCTTTCAACCAGTCGCGGACATCGGCCGGCTTTTCATCTGGGAGCTGGCTTTTAGCGGGCGAGAGCGCCCGCTCCACACTGGCTTCCGGCTCCAGACCGTTGGGGGCGGCGATCCATCCCAGGCGGCGGGATGCGATTCCAGTGATGCGAAAAGAAATTCCGTGGCGCTCGCGCAGTTCGTGCTCGCGGTCGCGGAATAGTTGCACGAGCGTGCGGTTGACATTGCCGAAGCCGAGGAAGCAGAGGTTGTGGATTTGAATAGAAGCCCTCTAGCGGGGAAGTAGATTCCAGCGCCTAAAGGCGCGTCAAACAAAATCGGTCTAACGGCACGCCTGAGCGTGCCCCGATTCGAAGCTTTGCTCGGGCTTCGAATGCCGGGCGAGGACGCCAGCGCCACTCAAAGCCGCGCTAGCCCATCACGGTTGTGTGCTCGGGCTTGATTTTGTAGAGCACGCGGACTTCGCCGGGCTGGCCGTAAGGATACTTATCGACGCCGAGATATTTCTTGGCCATTTTGTCGATGTGGGCGCTGGCGCCGTCCTCGGTGATTTCGACGACGCGGCCTCTGATTTCGACATAGCGGTAGGGATTTTCGGGATCCATCAAAGTGATGGCGACGCGGGGATCGCGGCGGACGTTGCGATCTTTCTGGCGTCCTTTGGCGGAGTTGAAAATCAGATGTTCTCCGTCGAAGTCGCACCATACGGGCGTGACTTGCGGGCGGCCGTCGGGCATCAGGGTGCCAAGGTTGGCAAAGGCGCGTTTCTGGAAAAGATCGCGATATTTCTCGGGGATAGCTTCCGGCATAAAACCTCCTTGCGGTCGGGCCATGATGACAGGACATTATAGATCGGAGAGGCGGGATTTGCCGTCGCGCGAGAATCCTCGGTATTCTTTGCAGGCCACGGATTGTTTACGAAGGAGTGGAACCATGATTGCCGCATCCCGGCGGCTAAAGCCGCTGTTCCTGTTAGTTGGGCTTTACGGCGCGACTGGAAGTCGCGCCCTTTCAAAGCCGAAACGCTGTTCGAGATTTTCCGCAATTTCTTTTGGAAGCGGTACCGCTTTGATCGCACTGCTGGCGCTGATACTTGTGCTTTCCGGGCTCGCTGGGGCACAGGCTGGAAAATATCCGCAGACGATCGTTTTCATGACTGATTTTGGCGTGATGGACGACTCGGTCGCGATCTGCCGGGGAGTGATGTATTCGATCATGCCGGAGGTGCGCATTGTTGACCTCACCCATCAGGTGACGCCGTTTTCCATTCTTGATGGCGCGCGTTTTCTTTATGGCGCCACACCTTACTATCCCGCGGGCACGGTTTTTGTGGTTGTTGTTGACCCAGGAGTGGGCAGCACGCGCAAGGCGATCGTAGCCAAATCGAAACGCGGGCAATATTTCGTGCTGCCGGATAACGGAGTGCTCACGCTGGTTGAGCAGCGTGACGGCATCGCGGGCGTGCATGAGATCACCAATACGGATTGGATGATTGGCACCAAGTTATCTTCGACATTTCACGGACGCGATCTTTTTTCGCCCGTGGGTGCGCGTGTGGCGCGAGGCGAGGATTGGACACAGGTGGGTCCTGAGATGCCGGCCGCGTCGCTGGTGCGTCTGGAATTGAAGGCGGCGCAGGTCGATAGTCGCGGAGCGACGGCAGAAGTGATTGCGACCGACGGTCCCTTCGGTAATCTGGTGACGAATCTGGATGGCGAAGATTTTCTGAAGCTCGGCTACCAGCGGGGGCAGGAAGTTCCGGTAAAGGTGGGCGGCAAGGAAATGAAGATTAAGTTTGTGCGGACTTTCAGCGATGTGGCTCTGAAGCAGCCTTTGCTTTACATCGACTCGCGAGGACGTCTGGGGCTGGCGGTGAATCAGGGGAGCTTTGCGGAGATGTATGGAGTAACTCCGCCGGTGGAATTGTTTATGCCGCGGGCTGGAAGGTAAACCTCAGCCGAGACGCGCTTGTCATCCCGAGCGAAGCGAGGGACCTTGGTTCTTGCCTGCGCCAGCGCCGTCGCCGCTGCGAGCGAACACCAAGGTCCCTCGCTTCGCTCGGGATGACAAGACCCATTCGTTTCACCCATTTATTTTTTGCGAAGTATCGTTCTGAATGCGCGGCAGCACAGCGCGCAATAGGGCCTCGAAGCTGCTCCTGACGCGCTCGCCGGTTTCCATGACTTCTTCGTGCGATAGGGGTTTGTCGAGAATTCCGGCGGCCATGTTGGTGACGCATGAGATGGCGAGCACTTTGATTCCCACGTGGCGCGCAGCGATCACTTCGAAGGCCGTCGACATTCCGACCAAATCGGCGCCGATGGTTCTTAGATACCTGATCTCCGCGGGCGTCTCGTAACTGGGCCCCAGCAGCGCGGCGTAAACGCCTTCGTGGAGATTCATTCCCAGCTTGCCGGCTTCTTCTCGCGCCAACTCGCGATACGATCTCTCATAGGCATGCGTCATGTCGGGAAAACGGACTCCGAAGCGATCGTCGTTCGGTCCGGCCAGCGGGTTGGTTCCCTGCAAGTTGATGTGGTCACTGATGACGACCAGCGCGCCTTGCTTGTAAGTTAGATTGATGCCGCCCGCCGCGTTGGTCAGGATGACCGCTCGGATTCCCATGCGCCCGAACACGCGGATGGGGAACGCGACTTCCTGCGCAGAATATCCTTCATAAAGATGCGCGCGGCCTTGCATCGCCGCCACCGGAACATCGCCCGCCTTGCCGATCACCATTTGTCCGGCGTGTCCGATCGCTGTGGATCGTGGGAAGGCGGGGATGTCGGCAAAAGGAATTCGCGTCGCGTCGGTTAAAGAATCAGCGAAGCCGCCCAGTCCCGATCCCAACACCAAACCAATCTGTGGACGCAGGGAGGTACGTCGCAGCACAGACTGAGCAGCCGTTTCCGCGAGCGTGAATTGATCGTTCATAAGCCCTGCGACCAGCAACTGCAAGGGGAGAGTTACAGGTCGTCGTCCATCAGAAATCGCCCGTGTCCGTTGCGTTCCAGCCAATCATATAAGAACGTTTGATAGAGATAGGACGCCACAATCTCCTCGCCCAATTCGTGAGTTTCCGTGCAAATAAAGGGCAATCGCAATCCCGCCAGCACAGCAATCAGAGACTGGGTAACCTGATTAGGATCGACGCGCCCATAAGGATAAGCGCTCTTGATCTGGCTGAGTGGAGCGGTGATTACCAGCAGGCTGTGAGGAAGCTGGCTCAGTCGCCGCAGACGTTTGATGAAAACCATCCGATTTTGGGAGAAGGAATTCACCAGGTCCGAGAGGTCCTTGCGCTCGACCACACAGGAATCTTCCATCCCGGCCACGCTGTAATCGCCGAGCGGCAAGGCGCGCATCTCGATGCCGGCAAACCAGCCCTTGAACCGCCGAAACGAAAGCGGTATCTGTTCGCGCGTGTCGACTAGCACGACTGGCAGCGGCGTGTGCAATTGAGTTCCGCCGCGCTCGGCGAGTACCGGCACGATGGGATGAGAAATGGGCGAAGCGCTCATCTGCCATTCCAGCGGCGAGGCAATCAATGTTCGCGGCTTGTGGGGCATTGGTCTCCAGGTAGCGCCGGCATGTTGCCTTCGGCAATGGCGGCGTGACGCCTACCCTGCCTGCCCTGAGCTTGCCGAAGGGACAGCCGCCGGGACCGCGGCGCTACGTTTGTTATGCTGCTTTAGTACTTCTTCTCGAACTTGGCGAACTCGGCTTCGAGCTTCCACTGCTCCCGCGCGCGCGCGTTGGAGGCGAGGAAATTTTCGCAGGCCGCGGATGGCTTTTCGGCGCCTGCCGTATCTCCCGCGCAAGGCTGAGCTGTGCGAAATACTAATTTCGTATCTGCCCACAGGCTTTGACCGGGCAGAAAGCTGTGCTCCAGACTTTGACGCGCCATGCGCTTCAAATCCGCGTAGGACAGGTGATACGTCTCGACCGCCCGCAGATATTCATGCGTCATATCGGACCGCGACACACCTTCGTCGTCGGTCGCCAGCGCCACCGGAACGCCATACTTCATATAAATCGGCAGCGGATGATCGTCGCCGCTTACGCCATTTCGACCAGCACGTTGCGCTCCGCCATTTCATGCAGCAGGACGATGGGATTTTTTTCGTTCATCACGGAAGCGCCGTGGCCGATGCGCTCCGCATGTCCGCGTTCGACCGAGGCGCGAATGTGGAACGTCAGATCCTCCGGCGGCACCAGTCCCATGGCGAGTTCGCCGGCGTGCAGCGTGATGTGTACCTTGGGATAGACAGTGTGCAGATAATCGAGCATCGCCATGTGCTCGTTGAAATCGTGGATGCAGACGTACCAGTCCTCGGGCATCACCAGATTCAGGCCCACAAATCGCGGATCGGACGACGCCAGTTCGAAGCCCAGCAAAATCTGCGCGAACACGATTTCATGCGGCAACCCGCGCAGCACCTGATACAGATAGCGCACGGTCACGTCGCAGCCGGGAGCGGCATTCGGGGTGCCGCACTTTAGAATTTCTTTGGCGCGGGAATCTTCGGCGGCGAGCTTCTTCGCGGTTTCCGCGGCCACATCTTTCATCCCGGCGGCAAGCAGGGCTTCGCGCATCTTCGCGTAATTCTGATTCCACTCGACTTTGCCTGCCAATCGTGCTGCCGCGCCGCCGTCGGCGGTGTGCATGAACTCGACGTATTGCAGATGATCCATACCGGCTCGATTGGTGGCCGCGGCAATCGCATCGGCGGGGTGCGTGTGTGAGGCCAGGCCGAATTTGTCGAACGCGGCGAAGAAATGATCGTGGCCCGATTCGTCGCCAGGCTTCCAGTTGCGCATCGACCAGGCGTCGATCATCTGGTTGTAGAGTACGTGATCGCCGTAGCTGCATCGCGCGGCAGGCTTCGCCGCGTAGTCCTCGCAGGAATCGCACGGAGGGGCCAGCAGGCGAGAAGACGTTCGATCGACGCAGAGGCCGCCGTCGGCGGCGAAATCCACAAGATCTTCGGCGTAGATCGCGCCGTCGAGATGGTTGTGCAGATCTCCACCCTTGGGCAGCGCGTGCACAAAGGCTAACAGCAAAGGCGGCTGCTTGCGGATGGATTCCAGATATCGAGCCGTATGCTGCTCCGCAGTTTGCGCCGGGGCGAATGCCGTCAGCAGCGGAATCAGCAACCAGGGGCGCATCATCCGACGGATGGTTCTCAGCACGATCGATCCTCCCGATTCATCGTCGAAAGTCAGGAAAGGAATTGTAATCCGTCGCAGGCACAACGTAAGAGAAAAGAAATTCTGCGACGCGGGTTGCGGCAGCTTGGTCTTAGCCGCGGTTTGGGTTGCGGCGATCTGGGGCGAAGGGGGATTCCTCAATGCGGGAATTCCAGGGGCGTTCTCGATCAGCGACTGCGCCTGTTGGGGGACGCTGGCGGAGGTCTGCGGCAGGCGCTGGCCGCGCCATTGCTTCTCTTCGCATTCCACACAGAACGCGCGCCCCTGCGAAACCGGAAAACCACAAGCCTGACACTTGTGAAGGTTTCTCAGGACCGCGGGCACCGACGACGAATCAGCGGTGGGACTCGCGTTGGCGGCAGTCTGCATGGCAGCCGACCAGAAAAGCGGTTTTTTCGGCCTGGGCTCCGCCGCTGTTGTAGGCTCTGCGTCTCCCGCCTCTGTCGTCAGCACTTCTGTTGGTGAAAGGTCCGTCTTTTCCGGTTCCGCCTTTTCCGGTTCTGAAGCTAGAAGACCTGTTGCTGTGGGCGCAGACCGCAAATCTTCGGTTGCGAGAATGTCGTCGTCATCCGTCTCCACTCCGAGCTTGATTTCATCCACCGGGGGGTGAAATTCCTCGACAGCGCCCCGGTCCTGAACTGCAGATACAGTCTGGGCCGCCACAGCATATTTCACAGCGGTTTCCACCATTTCGCTCAGGCGCTGCAAGGCCGAAAGATCGCGCTGATCAAAGGCGTGTGGCTTGCCGGAAAATAGTTCGAAAACGCCGAGCACCTGCTGGTCGCTCACCACCGGCATTACCACCACTGACGCGATACCCAACTGGCGGCAACCCTCGCGGTTCACTCGCGCATCGCGTTCAGCGTCGTCACAGCGCAAGGCTTGACGGGTGCGCACGCTTTCCCCGGAAAACCCATATTCCATGGAGAGCAGCGCACCCAGTTCCGGCGCGTTGGAGCCGGCGCTGGCGCGGCAAAGCATGTCGTTGTGGTCGCCGCGCCGCAGGGCAATCATGGCGCCGCTGGCTCCGGTAATGTATTGGGCGCGCTCGGCCAGCAACTGCAGGGCGGCGTCCAGATCGCGGCAGGCCATGGCGGCGAGTGAGCGTCCGCCGTCCTCCGCGGGAAAGCGTGGCCCGCCCTCTGCTGACTTGGCATGGTGCATGTTGGCGGCGGCGATTCCCGCGGAAACGCTCGGGGGCGCGGATCCGGGGGCGCCGGTACCCGGCATGGTTCCCTGCATCGCGGACGATGCGAGACTTTGGTCGAGAATGGACTGATGATCCATGACAGGCGCGCCAATCCTTGGTTGAATCGTAGCTACCGCAGCGTGAACCTGCGTGCCGTGGACTCGTTCAAATTTAAGGATGCAGTAATTGGAGTCTCGCTCCGTAGATGCAATAGTGTCAAGAACTTCGCCACGCGAAGGTCGTAGGACTAAGGGTGGGAAAGAGATCCCTGTTAGAAAGTGCGCTGGCGCACGGCCGTATTGGCCAGGGAGTTGGCCTCGGCATTATTCTCGCGGGGAACGTGAGAGATGGAAAAACTGAGGGCGCGAGCCAGCTTGCGGCAGGTCCAATGAAGAGAGTAGAGACGCGAACTGCGACAGGAATACTCGCCGCTCATTTGGCGAACCACCACCTGGGAATCGGAGTAAACGTGCAGCGCCTTGGCTTTGAGAGAGAGGGCGCACTGCAGAGCTTCCATCAGCGCCATATATTCGGCGACGTTGTTATCTTGATGCCCGATCCATTTTGCGATGCGGATGGGACCGCTTTCGCAGCCGTCAATGATTACCCCAATACCCGATGGCCCTGGATTGCCCAAGGAGCCACCGTCCACATAGGCCACAAGATCTGACATCAGTGCTTCTTTTCCGCTAGTAGCAAGATGCGCCGAGAATTTTCCTTCGTCAAGACGATTCTTTGGTTCGCGGAAGATTTCGCTCCCATTTGGACACTGTGCAATTTCGTGTGAAAAACAGGTCCGAATTGGGAATCTAAAATCATAAGCTCCCATGTTCCAATAGTTTGCGGTCTGCATTATTCACAGCTGCAGACTTTCGTGTTGCACCATTAGTTTGCGTTGACATTTTTTAACTCTCTGTTAAGGTTGCTTCCGTCGACGGTTGAAAGGGTTAGCGAAATAAAACTTGCTGACCCGAAGTAAACTGAGTGGCATCAAGGGGCTGTGACGGTACATGCGTCCACGTTGTTGACTCCCTCGCAGGAGTTGGCGGCTAGAGCATAACCAATGTCACGGCCCTTTCAATTTTTCCCCACCTTTTTCCTACCTGCAGGTTTTTCCTGGCCTATCGTTGACAACCTTCACGCGGCTACCGCGCCTGCAATCATTTCATCCACATAGCACCAGATCCAGTCTTCCCCGGGTTCAATCGAACGTATTACAGGATGGCTTTTGTGCTGGAAATGTTTAGTGGCATGTTTATTTTTCGAGGAATCGCAGCAGCCTACGTGCCCGCATAACATGCACATGCGCAGATGAAGCCAGGTATCGCCGATTTTCACGCAGTCTTCACAGACGTGCTTGTCGGTTGTGGTGATCTTAATTTGATCCAGGTGCTTGCACTTCTTTGACATTTTCCTTTGTCCCCCTTGATCAACGTTCGTGGATCAATGCCTTTCCAGTTCCTTTCGATCCCAGTGCGCCAGATTCGCTCCAGCCTCATAAGTGCTTTGCAGAAAGTCGAGCAATGCTTGCCGCGGCGCGGCGGCCAGGCGAACGTCGTCGTACATCAGCAGAAACTCTTTCAGTTGCGGATGATAGAAAGCCGCCGCGGGCTTAACGCTCTGCTCGGCAAAACCGGGAGGCTCAGGTGCAGCATAAGCGTAGAAGGCGGGACCTTTGATTTCGCCACCGCCTGGCCAGAACCCCGCGCTGATTACTTCGTGCGAATAAGCTTCGCGGGTAATGATGTCGGCCCCGGGGCGCTCGGGAGCACGCCGCCCGGAGAAGCGCGTCACTGCCAGGTCGAAGCTTCCCCAGAAAAAATGCACCGGACTGCTCTTGCCGATGAAGCCGGCACGAAATTCCTGGAAGATGTTTTCGCACAGAATCAATATGCGCCAGAAGCGGTGCGCATATTCGGAATCATACGAGGCATGTTGCGTGTCGAGGTCACAGGGCACGGGGTTCGGCACCTCGACCGGCATGGTCCAAATTCTCACTTCAATGCCCAAGGACCCCAAGCCAGACATAAATGCAGCGTAGAAGTCAGCCACCGATTGCGGCTTCAAGGGTAGAGTCTTCGACGCACCCCAGCTGGTTTCGATCTCTAACTTGTGCTCGATGAAATCAAACTGAACTTCGAAAATTCCGTCGCCGTACGGGATTGCCGACGTGGTGAGGCCGCGCGCATTAACGTAGAGCGGAACTTCCCACCAGTGATTAATGCGCGGGCTCAAGGCCAGCCGCACCTTGCCGACGATCTGCGTCCACATGTGGAGAGTGGCGTAGGTGTCCTGCCATGCCTCCAGAGGCAATTCGGGCCAGGAGTTCTGGTTCGTATTGTAGGCGTGCGCGGACATGGCAGCGGACATGGCAATAGATCGGCGCCTGCCCTGCCTGCGAGGACCTGGGGGCAGGTTCACGATCGGAAAATGGTAACACCCTCAGCGAGCTGATGCCGAAGCCCGAGGTCTGAGTTTGTTCCGGGTGCCAAACCGGGTACGACAAGCACTTGCAAAAAAGGGCCCGCTTTGCAGCGAGCCAAAGTTCGCGTCTGTTCACCTCAGTCAGCCGCAACTTCCTTGGGGTCTGGATTCGGTCCGGTGGACACTTCGGATTTAAGATGCTGCTGAGCCAGGTTATCCCAATCATAGTTGAAGATCTGTTCAAAATACTGGGCCGCTCCCTCGTGGTAGATGATCAAAGAAGCATCCCGATTGCGCAGCACTCCATCGCCCGACCAGTTCTGGCTTCCGAGGGCGACCACTTTGGAGTCCACAACAAAGCCCTTATTGTGCACGCCGTTCTGAATGCGCACTATGGACGGGCCGAGGCCGGCCTCTTGCAGTTTCTCAAGCCAGCCGCCTGTGGCCTCATACTCGCTCAGTATGATGCGGACATTCACCTTGTTATCGACGCGATCCTTCACGGCCGTAATTAAAGCCTGAAACGCGGCGTCCGCCCCTGCCTTGGGCGGGTGAATATATTGGGTCTGGATGTCGAGAGACTTTTGGGCCGATTGAATCAGCTTCAGGATGTTCTTGGCATAGTTGCCAGCGCCGCTATCCGGGGTGAGCAACGGCTGCACTTTGAGTTGCCCGGAAATGACCTTCGGCTGAAAATACTTCCGGACCGCGCTTTTTGCCTGAATCGGAGCCTCCGGGCTCTCGGCCAGCGCTTCGAGTAACGGATGCAGTGCCGCCATCGCCGCTGGTATGGCCTTGGCCTGCAGCTTTGCCGCCTGAGTTCGGTCGTTCAGCAAAAACGCCTCGAATGTTTTCGCCAGTCCGTCATGGTCGACGACAACGTGCCAATCGCGGTCACTCTTACTGGCGGTGGCGTTGATCGCGGGCATGTTCGCATTCGGAGCAAAAGGGTCAATGTCGGGCTGGTTGGAGTTGTTCCAGTTTCCGCTCGACAGCCAGAATGAGGTGTGGTCTTTCACCGCCACTTTGATGTGGTAGGCGTTGGGGAAAATCGCGCTGCTAACTTTGGGATCGTTAGCTTCAGCGGCCCAGGCAAATTGCTCCCGTTTTCCCAGAGCCTTAGCAAGCGCCTCCTGCGTCTGTTCATCGGTCTGATCGCGGCTTCTATTGGGCGCGGGATGATCGAGAACAAGCGAGAGTTGGGGCTTGCCCTTCAGCGCCGCCAGCAGTCCATTCAGCACATGGGCGGAAGTGCAGTCGTACATTCCGACCGTAAGTTGATTCTTAATGCCCTTCAGGAATTCGCTGAGTTTTAACCAGGCGGCGTCAGGCCCGGCATGGCAGGTGATGGACATTGTGCCCTCCACCGGCGTGAGCGGAGTATTCGCCGGAGGCTGGTATGCAACCTTGCGCTTGGCCGTGTGCGCCACCACAGCCGCGGGAGCGGGAGTCTGCGTCAACAGCTTGCCGGTTTGTGCGTCGCGCTCCGTGGGGAATTCCGGTTGCCGGTATTCGGGACGCATCATTGCGGTCAGCGCTGCGTGCCGCTCCGGCGCCGTGTGCCGCAGTTTCGCGATCGTGGTGGCTTCCCGTACGTCCGTTGGAATGCCGCCCACATTCGCGGGCACGGCATCTGCCGGACTGAGATTCGGAATCTTCTTCTGGACGGTCACAACGATCGCAGGCTGCTGCGTGATCCAACCGTGGGTGATCTTGTAGCCTGGTCTGACGGTGAGTGCGTTGGGCTTCCTGAATTTATCCAGATTTGCTTGAATGATTTTGTCAATTTGAGCGAAGTTCGACAT
>WNFI01203681.1_pt1 | contig 11027 bp, 10 predicted proteins | sample 5400471 | NCBI WGS metagenome assembly WNFI01 (sample SAMN13153348, study PRJNA577476) | soil metagenome | isolation source: 100 cm saprolite on Douglas fir-dominated hillslope | place: USA:California | collected 2013-09-17 | reverse complement strand
GCGAAAGGCGCCAGCATCACCGTCCCAACCGATACCTGAATGAGTACGATCAGATAGGGGGGAACGCCTTTGAGCTTCTTCGCTATGATTGAGGCGATGGCATAGAAGAAGGCCGCACCGAGAGCCATCAAGATGCCTGTAAGATAGCCCGTGCCAAAGTCGCCGGCGTCCGATTTCACCTGCACGATCCCCATCATTCCGGCGAAGGCGACGCCGAGCCAGACGAGACTGATTGCAGTCGGTCGCTCCGAAAGAATCACCGTCCCAAGACCCACAAGCATGAAGGGCTGCGTATTGTAGACGACCGTTGCAATGGAGATCGATGCCCGAGAGTAGGCGCTGAACAGCAACAGCCAGTTCATCACAATCGCGACGCCGCCGATCGCGGAGAGCGCGAACTGCCGCCCTGAAATGACATTCCTCTTAAGCAGTCCCATCGCGCCGCAGATGACCAGCAAAGTTGCGGTCCCGAAAACGCACCGCCAGAACACTACGCCCGCAACCTGTTGACCGGAGATAAGAACGAACCACCCGATAGTTCCCGAAATCAACATTGCAGCCGACATCTCGGCCGTTCCGCGCATTCTGTCCGTCATCATCGCTCCTTCGAATACGAAGCTGAATCATAGTCGGCTATATGCACGAGTTATATGCGATTTATTAGGACGTATATATCATTATCCTGTTAATATTAGGAGAATCATCGGTATTGGTTAGAACAATAATGCTCGACAATCTGGATAAGCGCATCATCGAGATCCTGGTGACGGATGCTCGAATCTCCCTGAAACGGCTGGCGCAGCGCGTGAAATTATCCTCACCGAGCGTATCCGAACGCCTCAAGCGGCTCGAAGAACGCGGCGTGATCCGATCCTTCACCGTCGATATCGATCCGCGCGCCATCGGTTATAACCTACAGGCAATCGTTCGTATTAGGCCTCTTCCCGGCAAGCTGCACGCGATCGAGAAACTGATCGTGGATATTCCCGAGTTCTCGGACTGCGACAAGATTACGGGCGATGACTGCTTTATCGGGCGCCTGCATCTGCGTTCCATAGAACACCTTGACCAGATTCTTGACCGCATTACCGACAAAGCCGAGACGCATACGTCCATCGTGAAGACCCAGCCGGCCAAAAGGCGGTTGCCTCCTCTTTAGGGCGGTTTTCGCCAACACGTGGGTTGCTCGCTCAGGAGATACGGCAGCACTTTTCGCCGTCAATGGTATATGCCTATTGTCTTATGGCATGAGATGAGATTGCGGCATGCCCGGGCTGCAGGTCGGCCAGCGAACTATCTCCCGCCAGCTCTACGCGGCGCGAGATTTTCGGACTGATGCGGCAGCGCGATGCGGAATCGACTGGCCACTTTCATGGTCCAGCAGCGTACGCCGCGGCGCCGGCGCGGACGAGTCAGTCCCCAGACATCAGCCCCCGGTTTGTCGTAGTCTCGTGATCGGTGATCTGCCCGCCGCGTCAGTGGGGAACACGGATCTCCTCAGGCAATTCGCCTGCCGCCGCTGAATCGGTGAATACGAACGCCGATTCGCGCGCGACTCGGCCGGCAGGCACGGATGCGTCGCCGACCCACAATTTCCGCAGCGCCGCCGCCTTGTCGGCCCCGGTGACGAGCCACAAGCGGTGTCGCGCCGCATCGAGCACTCTAAAGGTCAGCGTCATCCTGGCCACTCCCTGGTAGGGAACGCTGATTCCGACATCGCGGTCGTGCGCATCGAGGAGCCGGTCGTCCGGTACCAGCGAAGCCGTATGACCGTCGGCGCCAATCCCAAGCTGGACCACGTCGAGCACTGGCGGCGTTCCACCGTGTTCGCTGAGCAGCCGGGCGTACTCCTCGGCGCCCGCTCCGAGATTGCTCCGTTCGACCGGCATCGCATGGAACTGCGCGGCGTGCAGCATCGCGGGTGCGACGAGCAGGTCGGCGATCTGGCGCGCGTTGCGTCGTTCATCGTTCTCCGCCACGACCCGCTCATCCACCTGGAACACCTGCAGGTCGTGCCAATGGACGCGTAGGCAGCGCAGCTCGCGGAGCATCCGCCACGGCGTGCGCCCGCCGCTCAGGGCAATGAGGCAGCGACCGCGCTGCGCGTACGCACGGCCGATCTCGGCGCGTAGCCAGTTGGCTGCACGCTCGGCCGCGATTTCGGGGGTCGGAAGCACATGGATACGCATGCTGCAAAGAGTAACAAAAATTGCGGGCCAGTCGACATCTGCCCTTAACCCCGGCTTCGACTGCGCGCCAGCCAAATTTTCCAGTAGATTCCTCGTAAGGCCCAGGCGGGCAAGTAGCGATGACGCTCCTCCTCTAAAACCCGTGCGCGCGGATGCGGCCCAAGCAGTTTCAACAGAAAATCAGGAGCGGCTCTCTCATGTCCGTCGGGTTGCTCATGGGTGTGTAGCTCAATGCAGCACAGGTGCTTGGTGTTTTTGTATCCGTATTGCTTGGGGCTGACGAGGCGGACAGGCGCGCCATGGTTCCCATTCAAAGCAGTTTCACCGAGTTGATCCGCCATCAGCACGTCATTCTCGAACGCATCATCGAGTGTAAGGGTGGAGCGGTAGCCATCCGCCCCTCGGAAGAGGATATGACTTACGCCAAGTTCGGGTTGGGCTTCGGGGACGATAACCTTTTCATAAAACGTCCGGAATGCCACGCCGCCCCAATGTAGGTTTTGCGCTGACCATCCCGCGACGCAATGAAAGTCAGCAGTGATATCCCGTCGCTCAAGTTTGGCGAGGCGCGAGATTGGCACCTCAAGACTACGAGTAACCGCACCTTCAATCCGAATCATTGCAGGTTCGCTGATGCGTGGAGGCGGCTCGGAAAAATTAGTGCCGAACCGTGGAAAATAATCGATGGCCTGCTGTCCTGGAGGTAGACTCATCTGGCACGCTCCCAGTTATGCCCAATACCTGAACCAAGCCGCGCCGTTTTGCGGCGTCGGCTTGAATGAACTGTTAGTTTCCCGTGTGGATGGTGAACCCGCAGATGATAGCTCTCGTTCATGCGCGAATCATCTGATCCGCCTCGATCCAAGCGGCAATCGATGCCGGAATGCCGGGCGAACTTTCATCGATGCCGAACGCGGCGTGCGTATCGGCAGTATTGACGATGCCCTCCGCGCCTACAAACGCACCTTTGGCGTGGCCCGCGGCGACAGCCCTGTCGTCACGCACAAAATCAAAGCGCATGTAGCTCCAGCGTTCGTCCCAGCACACTATTGCGAAGCGTAGCGTGTAGCCATGGAAAGGCTTGAGCCCGCGCCGAAACGAGATCATCGAGCCGCCGAGCATCGGGCGCCAACCCTTGCGTACGAGCACCTTCAGAACCCCAGAGCGGGTAATATATTCGATCAGTGCGAGATCGATGATAGTCATGTACCGTCCGTTGTTCATGTGACCGTTGACGTCAATGTCGTTCGGCCAGACTCGCAACCGCATCTCGATGGTGTCGCCAAGACGGATCGGCGGCTTGAGCCGGGCATGCAGCCAGATCCAGAACAGACGTAAATAAAGATTCAAAAGCGGGTGTCCCTGCGGATGTCGATCCACGAGCGGTGAGCTGCATTGGTATTGATTTTGGCGTTTGCAGCCACCACTGGCGCAGCCAGAATGCCTTGGTCAGGCATCTATGATCGCCGTGTAAGTGGTCCGAATCAGCTCATCCACTATCGCCGGCGGCCGCTCGGCGCGGCGCAGATGCGGCCGGACCGCGGCCAGCGGAACCTCGAGGAGCACGAAACTTGCCCGCCTGAGCCGCGTCGAATCCGTGTTGTTAAAGCGCTCGCGGGCAAATCGCTTCACGCACGATTCGACTTGGCGCGCCTGGTCCGCCACCCGCAGCTTGAGCGCGTCCGGCCACTCGCCGCGCACGAAGTCATCCCTGTGGTGCAGCAGCAGGAAGCAGGCAGCTTCCAGATTGGCGCGCGCCCAGTGGGGCGTGTGCAACGCGGCGGCGAGCCCGTCGCCGGCTTCAATGGCGGCGACAAATCCTTCCTGAAACGCCAGCACCGTGGTCAACCACAGCTCCGCCAACAGCACGTCGCGCGAGGCGAACCGATGATAGAACGAGCCGATTGGGGCGCCGAGGTGTTGGGTGACCGACCCGACCGTGACGGCCGCGGGTCCACGCTCGATCGCCAGCGTGCGGGCGGCCTCCAGAAAGTCCGCATGCTCGAAATGTGCTCGCCCCATCCTTATCCGTACAACGATCGCCAGCCGCCCGACGCGGCGCGCTGCAATGTTGCGGCTTGCAAGCCATTCGGGGGAGCGGCGATCCTGCGCACCAGATTCCATACTTCGATGCGCTCGACCGTCACTTCGACGATGACCGCATCCACGTCCGAGGGTCCCTTCGGAAAGAATGCATTCCACTCGTTACGCCATATGTCCCGCAGGTAACCGCGATCATCGATGATGCTCGCCGAACCGGCCAGCGTGACGCCTGCCAGCTCCGCGTCATACTGATAGCCGAGCGTAATTCTTCCGGAGCTTGCAATCTCAGCCGCCTTGCGCGAACGGCCGCTGGTCAGGAAGCGCAGCCACCTGCAGGATCTGCTCGACGGCTTGGCTTTCAAACTGCATGGCGGTTACGATACCACCATTAGAGGACAATGTCTAGAACAATGATTCTAGAAGTCTCTGGAACCGACAGTTCTCCGCGCTTCAACGCAGCTGATCGGAGACGGAACCGTACCCCTAGCAAACTAGCTGCGCTCAAACGTCGCTAACGTTCGGTCGCCCTCGTCCGACGGGCATGCCGTTGACGCAGTGTCGATTGGGAAGCGCCTCAACTGGCGATTGTCCAAGCAACTGCGACCAATGACCATTGAAGGAATGCGCAAGCCTATAATTCGCCGGTTTCCCTTCGGTAAGCACCTGCAATACAAATGATGTGACCTTCGCCCCGTTTGAATCAGGTCAAAGCAACAAAGCGCGCTGCAAGACGTTCCCCGTCAATTTCGAAAGGTGTGCCATTACTATCGTAGCGCTCAATCCCAAACGACCCTGTCTGGTTCGCTGATCGTCGCCGACAGTCCGCGGCGCGATGTCTCACTCGGACTTGTGCCGCGGCGGCAGGAAGCGCTTGTCGATCGAGACTACGACGGCGTAGTTCGGGTCGACCATTTCGGCCATGCGGACCTTCGCGACCTTGGAGAGCAGTTCGTACGCATCGAGGGCGGATAGGCCGTAATCGCTCTTGATCCACGCGACGAGTTCCGTGAAAGCGATGCGCAGAGCATCGTCCACCGGACGGTAGATGCCGACCGCCATGATCGCCGTATCGTTTTCGACGCGCGGCCAGCCGGTTTGCCGTCCCTTGATCAGCGTGACCTGCAGGCGCGCATGCAGGGGGACCTCGATCGCCGTCCCGGCAATCTCGCCGTCGCCCATCGCCGCGTGGCCATCGCCCAAATAGAGCAAGGCGCCGGGCACGTTCACTGGGAAATACAGCGTATTGCCCACCGTCGCTTCCGGTATGTCCATGTTGCCGCCGAACTCGGCAGGCACCAGGGAGCTGCGCGCCTCGCCGCCGGCCGGTGCGACGCCGATGCAGCCGAAGAAGGGATTGAGCGGAATCTTCACGCTGAAGGCCGAGTCTTTGGCCGTGAAGGTCGCCGTGTTGGTTGCGCGATCGATGGGATAGAACCAGATACGCTCGGGCAGCGGAGCCTGCAGCATCGGCGTGTAATTGGTCGAGTTCAGTCCGCCGAAGCCCGGACTGATGCCGCCCCAGCCCTGTTTGCCGTCGACCTCGAGCTGCAAGATCTTCACCGCGAGCGTATCGCCCGGGGCGGCGCCCTCGATATAAAACGGACCGGTGAGCGGGTTGTCGCCCTTGACCAGGGCGTAGGTATCGCCGGGCTTTTGCAGCGCATTGCCGGCGGCGTCCAAGGTATTGGTGTCGAGCACATCGCCGGGCTGCAAATGCGCGACGGGCGGTACGGTGGCGTAGACGTATTTGACGTTGTCGATGGTCGCGCGATACGCCGTCACCCTGGCGGTTTCGGCGGCGCCGGCCGCCGAGGCGTAAAGCGTCGCGGCGGCGATCATGGATCCGAACCCCAGGGTGCGGCCGTGTGTCTTGTGCTTCAAGGAGAGTCTCCCAGACGAAAGTGGCGTAACGGGTAGTAGGTTAAGTGTACTTTTTGGGGAGCGTCGTGCATATGGATGCTCCACGGGCATTGAAAGCAATAATGGGCGCCCAGAGGGCAAAGAGAATCAGGCAGCCCAGTAATGGCATACTGAGAGTGTGTTGTTCTTGTCCGTGTTTAGTACCGATGTGATCTGGCACCATGGCATCACGGCCGGATATGCAAGCTTCCTCGGATTTACCGGGGATCGGCGGCGCGGCGTGATAATCCTCGCCAGTGTGGCGCGCTCGGTGGTTTGGCTTCGCAATATTGCGAAGCGATTGGCCACTGCCGCCTCGTCATCCGGATATCACGCTCACAGCGGATCAATTGGACGATTACGTGGATGGATTTACAGCGTTCCGAAGCATGAATATAGCCTCCGGCCGCTCACCCGTGATTCGTTAGGTTCACGAATCCCGTCCTTGCGCGCGCGCCGTTCGCCATCAGATATCGGTCGCGAGCGTCAGCGTGTAATTGCGTCGCAGCACGGGAAACACGAGGTAGAGCGAAGAAATCGTGAGCCCGGTTTCGTCGGTCACGTTTGCAACGTCGAGGCGCGCAGAGCACGGCCGATTGAACAACCTGACCCTGTAGCGCACGCTGATATTGAGCATCGACAGCGGCGGCAGCTCAACTTGATCATTGTTGGTCACGACACGCGACGACAGTGACGTCCACTGAAGAGCGGCGGCCCAGCGGCCCCAATGGGCCGGCGCATAGTCGACATTGACATTGATCGTCCGCGGCACCGGTCCCACCGGCACCGTCCCGGTACCGCCCAACGCGGGAGTCTGCTGGTTCACCTCGGGCCTGAGCAGCACGAGTCCGGCGACGACCTTGAGACCGTCCAAAGTGGACAGGGTTGCAGACCCTTCGACTCCCCGGCTGCTGATGTCACCGAGCGGCCTGTATCGACCTGCGGCATCCACGTTGAAGTAGGTCTTGTGCACCTTAAAGACGCCGAGTAGCAATTCCAGGTCACTGCGCGGCACGACCCGCAGGCCACCGTCGACCTGCCACGTCGGCGTGGCCGGTACCGGCTCTCCGCGGTTGACCGCAGATGTCGGCGCGTTGGCCGAATCCTCAAGTCCCCGCGCGTAACTCGCGTAAGTCGTGGCGTGCTTTCCGATATCGACGGTGAAACTCGCGGTCGGCAGCAGCTGCGAGGTACGCTTCGCGCTACCCGGCGAGCCGGGGATCTCGACTGTGCGGCGATACTCAGTCTCCAGCACTCCGAGGCTCAGCGTGCCGACGCCCTTCCAGCGCTCGTTGTAACTGGCACCGACCCCGACCTGACGGACCTGGTCCAGGCTCAGCGCCGAGAACGTGAGTAGCGGCGGCGGGAAGTGCTCGGTGCGGTAAATCGAGACGGATCCGAGACCCAGGATCGAGTCGCCGCCGTAGTCCCGCTCGACGGTCCGCCCGCGCACATCAAAGGTCAGCTCGCGCTGATGCGCACCGGCAACGCTCAGCCGCGTGAGGCGCAGGTCGCCGGAGTACGAGCCCGCTCTCAGCGGCGGCGTGACATCGAGGATGTGATCCGCGATGCCGCCGGCCGTCGGGCCGACCAGCAGGTCGTTGAAGTTCTGCGAATTCTGCGCCAGCGAGCGAAACACTCCAGCCGCCAGGCGCCAGGAGCTGCCGAGGGCGCTTTTAGCGACGACCCCGGCGGTCAGCTGGTTCCAGCCCCACGACGTCCAGTCCTGCGCCAGCAGCTGCTGCTCGTTGAACATCGGCAGCGGATTTAGGCCGTTGGCGAAGACGGTCGGCAGTAGCTGGTGCTCTCCGTTGTGGGTATAGCCGACGAACGGCAGGATCTCCGATCGCGCATCCGGGCGAATCCGCAGCAGCAGCGAGAATCCCAGGTTGCCGCTTGTGCGCGCGTAGTTGTAGTCGAAGTTGTTCCAATGGGCGACACTGACGGCGACGCCGAGGACATCCTTGACCAGCGGATACTGGGCGTCGATCTCGGCGGTGGTCATGTTGAGCGGGCCGTGCGTTAGCAGCACGCTGAAGAGCGCCGCGTCTCCCGGAGTGCGCAGCTTGTAGTCGACGATGCCTGTGGGCGACGGAAAACTGTACGACTGCGCGGCGATGCCGACCCTAATGTCGCTGCGGTTGAAAAGGAACGGATTGCTGTAGGTGATCTGCTGATCGTAGTAGAGACCCTCGATGCGCAGGTTCTCGGCCTGCGCGGGATTGAAGCCACGCACGTTCATCGGGCCGTAGAGGCCGATGGTCTGAAGCCCTACCGTAACCCCAAAGGCGTCGTTGGCGGCGGTCACCGCATTCTCGTCGGTCCGCTGCGCGGCGGCCGGCAGAGCCACGAGCGACGTCATCGCGAACAGCAGGGCCGACACCCCATGCACCGGAAAGCGCGTCGTTTTGCTTTCAAAATGGGATTTTTCGCCTTTCATGATGGGACGATTAGAACGCATCGATTCGTGACGAATTTGACGGAATTTATATATGATTCTGTCATCGCCCTGTTAACCGCATGTGCGATTTTGCGCTGGTCGCGCCATCTTCCCAAGTTTCAGTTGGTACGGCAACGCTAGGCAGATCACCCCATACCGCATCGGTCTACGCGTGTTTTTGAACGAGTTCAATAGGCGAGCCGTACGTTCCTTTTGCTGGTCGGGGATGCGTGCGGTGCTCATTGCCTTCTCCAGAACCGTTTTGGCCTCTGCGGGGAGCGCCGCATCGCCTAAAAGCTGCGCCATTTCAATGTAATCGCTGCAGGCGGTCACTGACGCCGTGTCGTACATCAAGCGGTACAGCACCAAGGTGTTGTGATCATCCCTCTCATCCTGTCGCTCGAGGCGCAACAACGTATTCCAATACGTCGACTTATGGGTAAGCCGAATGAGATCGGCCAGTACCGCCTAACCACTCCTGTTGAATACCGGACCGTCACGGGGGATAGATACGCTGTATCCCCCTGCCCCGCTTGGTCGGTCTTCGATCGTCGAATAAACGCGCGACCTGAGCCGTCCTCGAGGAATCTAAAATCGCCGCAATTGAAAGCCACGAGCTCGCTGCGGCGCGCCATGGCCCCTCCGATAGACGCCAATCAGGCCGCGAGTCGAAGGAAGGCAAGCAGGATCCTGGCCACCGCCGATCCCGAACTGTACCGTTGCTGCTCGCGGATACACCGGTCATACCGGCGCTGCTAAAGCATCTGAAAGCAGTCGAGACTGATCATTGGCGTCACCAACCCTCATTCCGACCGTGCGCGGTTGGGTCGAAAACAGCAACGATGATCACGGGCGGTTCTTCTCGAGGAATTTCTGCCGCCGATCCACTGCTTTCTTTTGCGCCCCAGCAGCGCGCCGATACGAACTTAGGGCGGCGCCCTTTGCAGGCCCCGTGGGTGCCTCCATCATGCGCCGGAAAGCGTCTTCCTTGGCCTCCAAGAGCTGGTTCAGTACCTGCTCGATTCGCTCAATCTCTTCGAAGAAATCCGCGCGTTTCTGGCGTGGCATAGTTGTGCTCCAGCCCGCAGGGGCACCTGCAATGTAGCACGCAGCCGACTGAGATCTTCCGCTGGCAGTAGCGTATGTCAAATGCTCAACTGTTCGATCACGCATTCGAGGATCTCCTTTTCCTCGCGCAGAGCGTGCCGCCACTCGTGTTTCTCTGTCTTGACGATCTCCTCTCTCAAATCGGACAAATAGATTTCCAATGCGCGGAGCGCAGTATTTCGTTCGGGCTCGCTGAAGTCGAATAGCATTGGGCCTCCTCTGTACACCTGACTGAGCGGATGAGATACAGCTACCTATTTCAACGGCTTACTTCGCATGCCGCTCTGCGACGTCGCCGTCTGCGACGAGATGATCCGGCGGGGTCGGCAAGGTCGACGACCAGCCACACGGCATCGGCCGACAGGAGCAGTTCCGCCATCCAAAGCTCGATACGCTCGGCTGAAATCGGCGGCAGGTTTATGAGCTGGAACGCGATGTCCTCGAAGGGCGGCATTCCCGAAAGCGGCTCCCGCACGTACAGGTCCCCCGCAGCTGCAGTTACGGCGCTGATCCCAGTTCGAACGGCGCGCCGTCGCACACACGAGCTATTTTTTGCCCATTTGCTTGGGTCCTTTCATAACTTTCCGCAGGTCTACCAGCGATAGTGCCGGCAGCGTCTGAATGTTGACTGTTCCACGGGATCCAAGGTCGATGGCCAAATGCGCCGCGATTTCGTTATTCGGCGCGTCGACAATTGTGACAAAGTCCCAGGCACCGAGTGTCGCGTATTGGCTAAGGACCTTGCAGCCAAATTCTTCGATATCCTTGTTGACGGCATCAATGCGCTCGGGATTCTTGTGGAGAGAATGTCGCCCTTCAGGTGTCAGCGTGCTCAGCAGGATGTAGGTTGGCATGACGCTCTCCTAGCGATTGTTGTGGCGCCCTGGAATTATGAGCCCTCGGCCTGTGGCCGCTTCGCCTGCCACGGCAGGCGCTCCCGCAACATTGAATCTGCAGCGGTCGGCGCTGTGGCCGCCAAGTCGCGGCGATTCTACCGCGTGCTGGAGCGGTCGAATGCGCTAAATTGCAGCCCATCGCCTGCTGCAGCCCAAGCCGCAGATCTACCAGTAGCGCGTGGTGCTGCACGGCATCAGTCCGTTAATTTGGCGGCGTCTTCTGGTGCGCAGCGAGAGCACCGTCGCGCAGCTCCACGAGGTGGCTGCAAATCGGTTTTCGGCTGGAAAAACTCACACTCCAGGGGCGCGAATGCGGGTCTATCGCGTTGGTGGCCCGCTGTTCCATACCGATGCACGCAAATTGGGGATGGGTAAAGCTTAACTGTTGATCTGGCGGCCGTTACAAGTCACCTTGGGTCGCAGGCGAATGAGCGCTTTTGCCCAGAGCAAGAC
>WNFI01027371.1_pt1 | contig 11027 bp, 11 predicted proteins | sample 5400471 | NCBI WGS metagenome assembly WNFI01 (sample SAMN13153348, study PRJNA577476) | soil metagenome | isolation source: 100 cm saprolite on Douglas fir-dominated hillslope | place: USA:California | collected 2013-09-17 | reverse complement strand
GATACGCTGCCGCGGCAATATTGCGGTCCTGCTGACGGCCTGTTACGCCGTGAAGCCAGCTATTACGTAGCCTGCGACAAAGGTGGGCGTGATGTCGCAAACCAATCCGGTCGCTACATGAACTTCTTAGCCAACACCAAAAAATAGTCGTTCGTCAGTTTTCAAACGCTAGTTGCAAACGACGACAAAAATATGGCTTTCGCAGATCGGAAACGCTCTTGAGGAAGCCGCGAAGCGTATGAGACGAGCGCCAAAGACATCAAGAGGGTGGCTTCCTCTGAAGTCGTGATCTATTGGGCCCAAGGCCAAGAAGGGCTGAACACGTCGGCCATCAGATGGACGGCGTGTTTGAGTCTGTTCTGAGGACGGACCGCACCCCACTTTCGCACTGGCCGGCGCTCGCCCATCGAATTGCCTGATGCGAGGTTCCGTTCCAAAGAACGACGATTTTCGGGCTTTACTGATGACGGCTCGATAAGCCAAACAGAGGCTTCACCTTAACGATAACCTCCTCAAACCAAGCGCACGGCATTAGCCCCGCCCCCCAATCGTGCGACGCAGCCGTAGCCCGCGGCCAGTGCGGGTCGCCAAACACAAGGCTGTCAGGGTCGCGCCTCCTCGACTTTGCCTAGGGTGCCTGTGCCCCGCAGTCCGCGCGAGCATGTATCGGCTCGGAACTTTTTGGCGGATGTAAACTACCGAAGTTCCGACCGCGTTCTGGCAAGCATTTTGCTTCCCCAGATCTGTCAGATAAGGGTTCGACAGTTTTCGATTGGGGGTGGGATATGAACTTTGCGAAGGGCCTCGGGGCGTTTCTCCTGTTGGCAGCGGTGAATGCGAGCCATGCGGCAATCCGGATTGCTGATGATCGCGGCGGCCAGATCGGTACCTACATTGCCAAATATCAGGGCCTGCGCGCTTCGGGCGAGACGGTCATCATCGACGGACTATGCGCCTCTGCGTGCACCATTGTTCTCGGCGCCGTTCCTCACGACAGGATCTGCGTAACGTCGCACGCCAATTTAGGTTTCCACGCAGCGTGGGATTTTGGCGCCCATGGCCGCGCGGTCACCAACCCTGACGCGACGCAGATGCTCTATTCGCTTTATCCCTCCCCAGTGCGACGCTGGATCGCCGCGCGCGGCGGGCTAAAATCCCAGATGATCTTTCTGCGCGGCAAGGAGCTGACGAGCATGTACCGGCCCTGCTATCTCGACGCCCAGGCCTCCTCACCGCGCTGATTTCGGAATTTATATCGCTTCCGGTGGTCAAAGGACCCCGGCTCCGGCGATCCAGTGCGCTCCGGCTATCGACCCGCAGCATGTGCTCAGCAGAGCCGGCGTAGCCTTACTATCTCTCGACGCGCCGTGGACCATCGGTCGAGCAGAATGCCGGCGGGTATCTGAGCGGCGGCGTAGGGCAGAAAGTAGAAGGCCGGAAACTACTACTATTGGATATCGCGCGGCGTCGGCAATCGAGAGATTCGAGCCGACCGGGCTCGAAAGTCCATCGGCGCCGAGAATACGTTCTCCCACGATCTAACCGAGTTCGAGGACCAAGCGGCTTTCGAAATTGGACCGAAGCGCTTCGCCTTGAATGATCACCTTATCCAGAGCCGCACCACGTATCACCGGATTGGTGCTACTCAACGAGTTTCCAGAAACTCCAACCTCGGGATTTCCAGATTCGGGCGCGCTTATCGAGCCACGCCGCTCGATAGAGGACGGCGAATCTGCCCGAACTCAAACTCCTGCTCGACGAGCTTTGGAATGGTGGTATCGGCGACGGCTTGCGCTGCCCGCGTATGACCGCGCTGGTTTAGATGGCGGCAATATCCCGCGAAAAGGTTCGCGATGCTCCGCGTTGGGAGAGAAACGAGGTTCGGGCCGTCGCGGTGGAAGGAGGTCGCGACCACCTGACAAAATCAAAGCCTGCACACAATTTATTCATAGCACCAGCCCTTTGACTATATCTTCGACTGTGCGCAGCAAATAATTGAAGGCATCCTATTCATTGCGATCGGACAGAAGACGTGAGGCCCCTGACGCGGGCTGCGTATGCTCGACAGCAGGTAACCACGCCATCGAGGTTGAATCGTCGCAGGCGCGCGGCGCCCACGGGGTGTGGCGGCCTGCGGTTCGGCATCCACTTCAACGTGCGAGGATCCTCCAATGACTGTTGGCATCTTGTATCTGATCGTTGCCGCCATCGGCATCGTCCTGGCGGCAATCACCTATTTCATGAACCGCACCAGCGGAAAGTTCTTCGTTGCCTTCACGTTGATGGAGATCGTCATCATGGCGATCATCGGCGTGATCAACGGAGTTCTCGGCACTCCCAACGCCATGCTCGGTCGCCTGTTCATGACCTTTTCGGGCAGCTACGGCTTCCTGGCCTTCGCTGCCATCTGCGGCGGCTTCTACATTTCCGGCCCGCTCTGCGGCTACATCATCCGCAAGCCGGGTGCGGCCACCATTGCCGAAACCATGAACGGGGTGGCGCAGGTGCTCTCCGGCAATCCCAACGGCGTCATGGTGCTTGGCGCCGGCTTCCTGCAGGGCTTCATGTCGGATCTCGGCTTCGCCTTCTACGGCTATCGCAAATGGACTCTCTCGGTCCTCGCGCTGTCGGGCGCCCTTGCCCCTCTCCTGCAGCAGATTCCGGAAGTCTATTTCTTCGGCGTCGGCGACATGGGCATCAGCTACAATCTGCTCGCTTTGGCCATCCGCATGGTCAGCGGCGCGATCTACGCGATCGTCCTCGTCAAGCCGATCGCCCACGCCCTGGCTCGCGCCGGTGTGCTGCGCGGCACGGCTCTTGCCTCTGCTGAAGCATCGGCCCGGATGCAGAGCTCCCCAGCCTAAGCCTGCGACGGCCCCTGACGGTTTGCGGTTCGATTCCGCTTCGGACCGAACCGCAACGTCTTGATTTGGTGGATCCGTCCACCGGCGAAAGGAATGCAAGCCATGGCTCTTGTCGCAGCCGATTGTCCAGCCGACATCGCGGCCCTGCGCAGCACGGAAGCGACCATGGCGCCGACGTCGGCGACTCAGGACGGCATGGCCCTGACGGACGCCCGATCCGCCAGCGACCTCGCCATCGACTTCCGGAATGTCTCTTACGCTTATGAGGGTGAGCAGGAAGAGGTCCTGAGCAACGTCTCCCTCACCGTGCGCGACGGAGAGTTCGTGCTGATCCTCGGTCCGAGCGGATGCGGCAAGAGCACGCTGCTCCAGCTCTTGAACGGAACGATCCCCCACACCTTGAAAGGCCGGTTGGAAGGCGAGGTCTCGGTTTGTGGCAAGCCGATCCTGTCGACCAGGATTGCCAGCTTTGCCACCGAAGTCGGCATGGTCTTCCAGGATCCCGACGCGCAGATCATCAACACGAGGGTGCGCGATGAGGTCTGTTTCGGACTCGAGAACCTCTGTCGTCCCGCCCCCGAGATCCTGGAACGCCAGCGGGAGGCGCTCGACTTCGTCGGCCTTGGCGGTTTTGGCGACCGCTCCATTTTCGACCTTTCGGGTGGACAGAAGCAGCGTGTCAGCATCGCGGCGGTCCTAGCCACCCGCCCTCGCCTGCTCGTGCTCGACGAACCCACGGCGAACCTCGATCCGGCCGGGATGGCCGAGATCTTTGCCGTGCTCGAACGCCTGAATCGGGACGCCGGCACCACCATCGTGATGGTCGAACACCGTGTCGACGAACTCGCCGACCGGGTGTCACGGGTCCTGATGATGGATCGTGGCTCCATCGTCTTCGACGGTACGCCGCGCGAGGCATTCTCGCAGCGGCGGGCCGCGCATTCGGAGGAGAATGCCACGATCCCCACCAGCGCCTGGTTTCCGCAGGCCTGTGAATTCGCCCTCGCGCTTGGCGACCGGCTGGGAATGCCTGTCGATGCGTCCGGCATGCCCCTTAATGTCGACCAAGCGGTCGCCTTCGCAGATCGTTGCATTGCGACGGCTGTGGCGACGATGGCGCCGCCGGCCGCTGAGTTGACCTACTCGTCCGCTACCGACGGTCCGGCCTTCCTGCGGGTGAGCCAACTCGGCTTCGGCTATGAAAAGGACCGGCCGATCCTGAGCGGCATCTCGTTCAACCTCGGACGGGGCGAGATGATCGCGCTGTGCGGGCGCAACGGTTCGGGAAAGACGACGCTCGCGCGCCTGCTGATGCATATCAACACCCCGCCTCGCGGGACGATCTGGCTCGAAGGCAAGGATGTCGCCGATCTCAGCGCGCGCGAGATCTCCAGCGAGATCGGCTATGTCTTCCAGAATCCCGACCACCAGTTCGTGACCGATCACGTCTGGGACGAGGTCGCCTACGGCCTTAACGTACGCAACTATGCTGACAACGCCATCGAGGAGCGGGTTGGCGAGGTGCTCGACATCGTCGACCTCAAGCGCTATCGCGACCGCTCCCCGTTCAGCCTAAGCCTTGGCGAACGGCGGCGCCTGAGCGTCGCCACCATGCTGGTGCTCGAACCCCATCTGCTCGTGCTGGACGAACCGACGATCGGCCAGGATCATGAGCGCGCCCAGCAGTTGATGGGATTGATGGCGCGACTGCGCGAGCGATACCGCACGACCATCCTCATGATCACCCACGATGTTCGCCTGATCGCCGAATGGGCGGCTCGCGCCCTGGTCATCAGCGGCGGCAGGCTGCTGTTCGACGGCAGCCCCGAAGCGATGTTCGCCGATGAAAGGCTGATCGCGGAGGCTGGTCTGCTGACGCCGCCTGTGTACGAGATCAGCAAGGCGCTGGCCGCCAAACATCCTGGCAGCCTGTTGCAGCCGACCCTGTCCGTGCCCGTACTGGTGGACAGCATCGGGCGCATGGAAGGCAGGATTGCATGAGCAGATCCACCGCCTTTCAGTTCCGCTCCGGCAATTCCTTCTTCCACCGCCTCGATCCGCTCACCAAGTTCGCCTGGCTGCTGGCGATCTCCCTGCTCGCATTCGGGGCCTATATCGCCTGGGTCCAGATCCTGATCACGATCGCCGTGCTCTTCACCGCCTTCATGCTGGCGCGGCTGTCGCTGCGCGTGGTGTTTCGGAGCACCTGGCTGTTTGGCGTGGCCTGCCTGAGCTTCCTCGTGATCCAGACATTGACCCTGCCCGGCAGCCATGTCGCCTTCCATCTCCTCGGTCATCCGATCTATGCCGAAAGTGCCGACTATGCACTGGCCTCGGCGCTGCGCATCTACACGATCATCCTGTCCTCGCTCGTCTTCGTGCGCACCACCGATCCCCGCGAACTGGCGATCGCGCTCGTGACCCAGATGAAGGTGCCCTATCGCATCGCCTATGCCTTCTTCATCGCGCTGCGCATCATCCCCACGATCGAAGAGGAGATCAAGACGATTCACGCCGCCCAGGCGGTGCGCGGCGTCGTCCGCGAGCGCAGCGTCGCCGGCCGGATCGGCGAGACCAAGCGCTACGCCATGCCGCTTCTCGTCGGCAGCCTGCGCAAGGCCTCGATGATGGTGATGTCGATGGAGGCTCGCGCCTTCGGGGCCTATCCTCAGCGCACCTTCGTGGAAGCGCCCCACATGTCGGCGAGTGGCGTCGCGGTCTGCGCGGTGATGCTGGTCCTCGTGTTTGCCTGGTATGCGGCGCTCGGCTTTGGCTATGTCCATACCTTCTACGTGCTGTCGGCCTGAGCAGATGGCAGGCCCGACCAGGAATGATGGAGGCGACAGCGGCCTCCGGCCCGTGGCCGGACGTGGTCGCGATCTCGATCCTCTCGTCCTCGTCAAACGCGCACCGGCCCTCGCCGCGCTGCGTTCCTCCCCGATGACCAAGCCGGATGAAAAACCATGACCAAGCAGTTTGACGGCCGGATTTCCATCGTGACGGGGGCCGGTAGCGGCATCGGCTTTGCCACCGCGGAAGGCCTTGCCGCCGGTGGCGCCACCGTCATCTGCGTCGACTGGAAGGGCGCCGAAGAGGCCGCCGCATCGATCCGCTCGAGCGGCGGCAACGCCACCGGCGTCATGCTCGACGTCCGCGATTCCGCCGGCTGGACGGCGCTGATCGCGGATGTGGTCGCGCGCCATGGCCCGATCGATATCCTCGTCAACAATGCCGGGATCGCGGTGCCGGGCGACACCGCGGCCGACGTCTCCGAGGAGGTGTGGGACCGCATCCTCGACATCAATGCCAAGGGCGTCTGGCTCGGCATGCGGTCCGTCCTGCCCGGCATGGTCGCGCGCAAGCGCGGCAAGATCTGCAACGTCGCCTCGACCGCGGCCCACATCGGTCTGCGCGACGCCGCGGCCTATTGCGCATCGAAGGGGGCGGTGCTCGCGCTCACGCGCCAAGCCGGCGTGCAATATGCGCCGTACAATATCCAGATCAATTCGGTGTCGCCCGGCACGACAATGACCGGGCTGCAACGCGATGTCACCGAGGCCCAGCGCGCGGCTTTCCTGCCGCTGACGCCGATCGGCCGGTTCGCCGAATCCCCGGAGGTCGCAGCCGCAATCCTGTTTCTGGCGTCGAGCGGTTCCTCCTTCATCACCGGTGCCGATGTCAGCGTTGACGGCGGCATGGTCGCCCTCTGAGCAAAAGGAGCCGTGATGACCTCGGCTGGAAGAGCTGATCGTCGAGGAAGAAATCGACGCGATCATCCACTGCGGCGCGATCTCCGGGCCGATGATGGCGCGGGGGCAGCCGCTGAAGCTGGTCGCGGCCAATATCGACGGCACGGCTCTGCTGCTCGACATTGCGCGCGAGCAAGGCCTCAAACGCTTCGTGTTCTGCTCGTCCATCAGCGTCTACGGCGATGTCGGTGCGGCCGATATCACGGAGGCGACGCCGTTGCGACCGACCTCCGTCTACGGCGCCACCAAGGTCGCCTGCGAGCAGCTGATCCAGGGCTTTGGGGTCGAATATGGGCTGTCGGGGGTGAGTCTGCGTCTCGGCCGCATCTACGGCCCCTATCGCCGCGGCAACTGTCATCTCAATACGCTGATCCGAAATAGCGAGCGCGGCGTTGCGACCGACATCCCCTGCGATCCCGGCTTTGTCTATCACTATGTCTATGTCGATGACGTCGCTGACGCGATCATTACGGCACTTGAAGCGCCGAAGCTCGTGCATCGCGAATACAATATCGGCTCGGGCGAGGCGCTGACGATGCCCGAGATTATCGACGCGGCCGCGCGCGTACTCCTGGGCCTGAAGGTGCGCCTGATTCCAGGCGCCGATGACGTGCCCGACATCCAGACCGTCTTCGATGTCTCGCGCGCCGATCACGATCTTGCCTGGACGCCGCGCTTCCACATCGCTGACGGTCTTGTCGCCTATCGCGATGCCGTTCGGGCCGGTACAGCGGCGGCCTGAGGTGAAACCGCCCGAGCGCGAGCCACCCGAAATTCCGCTCAAACCGAGCCGGCTTTTCGCGATCATCCCGGAGGCCCAGCCATGAGAACCGCCCGCGTCTTCCGTCTGTCGATGGCCCATCCCAGTGATCTCTCCGAGCTCGACCATCTGATCGCGGCCGGGACTATTCTTGCATCGGAAGTCGCCGCGATCATCGGCAAGACCGAAGGCAATGGCGGAGTCAATGATTTCACGCGCGGCTACTTTACCCAGACGCTGATGGCGCTGCTGTCGCGACACCTGGAGCGGCCCGCATCTCAGCTGATTCACGAGATACCCTGCGTGCTGTCGGGCGGGACCGAAGGGGTGATGAGCCCGCATTACAATCTGTTCTGCATCAGTGAGAGTGAGGCGCCGATGCGGTCCGCCACATCGTCCGCCAAATCGCTTGCAATCGGCACCGCCTTCAGCGCACCGGTGCCGGCAGAAGAGGTCGGACGCCGCGCCCATGTCGAGAGCGTCGCGTCCACCGTCCGAAAGGCCATCGACGCGGCGGGGATCGAACACCGCGAGGACGTGCATTTCGTCCAGGTCAAATGCCCCTGCGTGACGGTGGTACGCGCGGCGGCCGCGATCGCGGCCGGCAAGACGCCCCTGACCACCGATCCCAACAAATCGATGGCGTTTGCGCGGGCGGCCGGCGCCTTCGGCGTCGCGCTCGGGCTCGGCGAAATCGGCCCCGACGATTTCACCGACGCCTCACTGCTGACCGACTTCACCATCCAGTCGCCGCGCGCCAGCATCTCCTCCGGGATCGAGGTCGAGAGCAACGAGGTGATCGTGCTCGGCAACAGCCGCAGCTGGACCGGTCCGCTCGAGATCGCGCACCGGCCGATGACGGACGCGCTCGACATCGGCGGCATCGCCAGCGTGCTCGCCGACCTCGGGATTGCCGCAACGCCGCAGGTGTCCGCCGCCGACGCGTCACGCATCGCCGCGGTGCTGGTCAAATGCGAGCCAGACCGGCGCGGCCAGATCAGGGGACATCGCCACACCATGCTCGACGATACCGACATCAACGCCCAGCGCCACATCCGCGGTGCCGTCGCCGGCCTCGTCGCCGGCGCGATCGGCGATAGCCGCATCTTCGTGTCCGGCGGTGCCGAGCACCAGGGCCCGGACGGCGGCGGCCTGATCGCGGTGATCGCGGCACACGAGGGAGCCTGATGCACCGTTCCGCAACCAACTGAAGAAACCGTATCGCGGCATCGGCTGACCGATGCACGCGAAAAGACCAAGTGAGGAGACCACCGCATGACCGCAAGCCACACCGACCTGCCGCTGGCGACTGTCCACGGCCTGTTCCACATCGCGATCAAGACCGACGATCTCGCGGCGACTCGAAAATTCTGGACCGAGATCATCGGCCTGCGCGACTTCGACCGGCCGGATTTCGGCTATCCCGGAGCTTGGCTCGGCTGCACCCAGCCGGGCGGGATCGCCATCATTCATGTCTATGCCGGCGGTCCGGCCCTCGGACCGACCGGCAAGGCGGAAGCCGGCACCGCCGCGATCGATCACGTCTCGCTGTCCTGCTCCGGCTTTCGCTCCTACGTCGATCGTTTCCAGGCGAACGGGCTCGACTGGCGCGAGTTCATCGTGCCCGGCACCTCGCTTTGGCAGCTGTTCGTCTATGACCCGAGTGGCGTGCAGCTCGAATTAACCTTCGAGGCCGGCGTCGAGGGTGAGGAGAAGCCCGATATGTCGCCGGGTCGCGCATATGTCGCGGGCGCCACGTTCTTCGACAAGGGGACCTATCCGAAGCTGGCATGACGACAGGCCACTGCGCTACTTGTTGAGATAATGTCGATCGGCGCGGGCGCCAGACGCCAGTCGGCGCGCCAATGCCGCACCGACCAAAGCCAGCGTCGTCATGGAGAACAGCGTGCCGAAGAAGCCCGACTGCGCACAACCGAAGCTGCCCGCGAAGCTTCGTCGGCAAAGCAGGAAGAAGCCGAAATATCAAACGGGTCAACGTCTACGCGACTTGCATGACGCAGTATATCAACGAGCGGCGCGTGCAGGCACGGAAGCACGCCGAGTTCGCCAGGGAAGAGTCCGAAGTCAGCAACGTACTGGTCAAGGAGCTGAACGACTTCTACGCCGCCGGCAAGGAATTGCTGCAAGCCGGCCAGGCGTCGTCGTCGAACTGATCGTTCGATCCCGCGGCTACTATCCCAACCCCACGCTCTCGGCCCGCACCGCGAACCCGATTTCGCGCAGGCGGGCCAGCACGGCATCGGCTTGCGCGTCGCCGCGGACCTCGATCAAGAGTTTCAGCTCGGTCTCATTGACGGTGAGGTCCGACATGAGGCTGTGGTGCGCGACGTCAACGATGTTGGCGCCGGCCTTGGCCACTTCCGCCGCCACCCGCGCAGTTCACCCGGCAGGTCGCGCACGGCCACGCAGATCCGCCGCAGCCGGCCGGAACGCGCGAGGTCGCGCATCAGCACGCCCGCCAGCAGGCGCTGGTCGATGTTGCCACCTGACACGACCAGGCAGGTTCGTCGGCCGCGAAACCGTTCGGCTGGGCGAGCAGCGCCGCCAGCACCGCGGCACCGGCGCCCTCGGCAACGGTCTTTTCGATCATGATCATGAGGCTGACGGCACGCTCGATCTCGGGCTCCGTCACCAGCACGATCTCGTCGACCAGGGCGCGCACGATGGGCAGGCAGCGGCCACCGACCTGCTTGACGGCGATGCCCTCGGCAATCGTCGTCCGGCCTGCTGACGGCGATGTCTCATGGCCAAGCAGCGCCTCGCGCATGAAGGGAAATTGTGCCGCCTGCACGCCAAGGATCTTGATTTCCAGCTTGAGCGCCTTGAGTGCGGTTGCCACACCCGAGATCAAACCTCCGCCACCGATCGGGACTACGATGACCTCGATGTCGGGACAGTCCTCGATGACCTCGAGTGCCAGTGTGCCCTGCCCCGCGATGACATCGGGATCGTCATAGGGGTGGATGAAACAGAGTTTGCGCTCGTGCTCCATCTGGCGGGCATGCGCGGCGGCGGACGCCAGGTCGTCACCTTCGAGGACGACCCGCGCCGCATGGCTTTCGGTCTGGATCACCTTGATCAGCGGCGTGCTCCTCGGCATCACGATGGTCGCATCGAAGCCGAGCCGGCGTGCTTGATAAGCCACCGCCTGCGCATGATTCCCGGCCGACATCGTGATTACGCCCTGCCGCTTCTGTTCCGGACGCAACCGAAGCATGGCGTTCAGCGCGCCGCGCTCCTTAAAGGACGCGGTGAACTGCATGCTCCTGGATCGTCGCCTTGTTGGCGCGATCGATGCTGCGGACCTTGCTCATCCATTCGCTCTTGACGGCGAGCCCGGCCTGCGCCGCGCGCTGGGCAACGACGCTCGCGCCCAGCACGCTGGTCGAGGTCTGCGCCAGTTCCTCAAACAAGCCCGGTGCCGCAACCAAGGCCCCGATGCGCAGCCCGGCGAGGCCGAGCCATTTGGAAAAACTCATCGAGACGACGGCGCCTTCCGGCGCCACATGTAGCGCCGGGGTGTGGCCGTCAGCGAAATCGCGATAGGTGCAGTCGTGCACCAACAGCGCACCGCAATCGCGCGCGATCGCCGCAAAGCTTTCGATCTCCTCGCGGCTATAGCGGAGCGGATTG